>Ga0208917_1000011_pt1 | contig 100644 bp, 108 predicted proteins | sample DEB08_DNA_10_FD_185500 | JGI IMG/M metagenome (GOLD analysis project Ga0208917, IMG submission 185500) | Aqueous microbial communities from the Delaware River and Bay under freshwater to marine salinity gradient to study organic matter... | ecosystem: Environmental > Aquatic > Marine > Coastal...
ACATAGTCACGCTTTGTCCAAGGCTTTTGAACACGAAAAAAAGTGTCTTTGTTTTTCATAAGCTGACGCTTAAACAAAGCACTGTTCGGCGTACTGATATAAATTTCTTGATTCTCTTCCAAAGTGTAGGTAGAGCCATCATCATAGTTAATTACAGTTTCTGCACCAATTCCGGCTGAAAAGCCGAGAAGTGCAAACCCCGCTAAAAGTTTCTTCATATTTCTCCTCCTTTGGAGTAGCTTGAGGATTTCTGTTGCCAGGCTCCTCCCACCCCGCTTACCTTTAATTAGGCAGCAAGTGCATAAATGTCGTCGTTGGCATTTATTAAGTTTGTTGCGTTAACGTAGCTTCCGCACGGATTCTCCATAAGTCTACTGTACGCCTGTCGAGTCTGTATCAGCCCCATCATAAAAAGTCTTTCTGCGTCGTTTATTGTACTTTCTCTTGAGGCTCTTTCTTTCTCCTGCTCTCCACTTAAAAAAGTGTTTAGATTTAAAAGAAAGTGCATCAAACTCATCTCCGCCTTTCATCGGAATACGCATTATAAAACTCCTTATGGTGGAGCTGTCGGGATTTGCACCCGAGTCCAACCGTCAGTTTATTACTTCAACGAATCACTCATCCTCTACTTCGAGTACTCCCGTATCAATCATGTATTGGACGGTAGCCTCTACTCCTTGTGATTTTCCTAACTTCCAGGAGTGTATTCCACACCCAAGAAGGCAAAAAATAAAAATTGCAAATTCAGTAGTAGTTATCAAGAGGATCTCCTTTGCCCAAACAAAATTGTCTAGGTATACTTCTCATTATGACAACAATTATACCAGAGAAAGGAGTTAAAGTCAAGAAGTATTTTAGGGGTGGTCAAAAAAAGTACTTGACTTTTTTACAGTTTTCCACTATAATACTAGGATGAAAAAATATGAAAGAAAACCCTGGAGTATTCGAGAACGAGAATTACTTCGTCAAAATTATTATACTGTAGATAAAGAAAAACTACAGGAATTGTTGCCATCTCGAACTCTGACTGCGATAGCTTCGCAAGCTCATTACCTACAAAAACGAGGTTGGTACTTTAAGAGGCTAGAGGCATGAATTTCGATCAGTTTTTAGAGTTTTTTCTAGTTGAGCTAGAGGAAATGTGGCGTACTTCAACTCACTATATCACCACTGATTTTGGTGATTTTTTAGAGATGAAATACGATCTTTTCATAAAAAGAGGCTCTTTGTAGTCTATAAACTTAACTTATGTCCGTAAAAGTAAGGAACAACAATGTGAATGCAGCTTTAAAAGTTTTTAAACGTAAATACGCAGACAAACTTTTTGACTACAAAGAAAAACAGTATTTTGAAAAGCCTTCCATTGCAAGATCGAAGGCAAAATTATCAGCTAAAGCAAGGGAGAAAAGAAGAATTGCAGAACAAAACAAACTTCGAACTCGTCGCCGAGTTCATGCACGCGTTTGAACAAGATGTACACAGTAACCCCACTCTTCGTGACCCGGAAACAAGAGCGCTCCGGCACGAACTTATCAGAGAAGAATTGGAGGAGCTACATGAAGCTATGGGTGCGAAAGACATTATTGAAATTGCTGATGCTCTTACAGATTTGCTCTACGTGGTTTACGGAGCCGGTCATGCTTTTGGCATTGATCTTGATGCTTGCTTCGTAGAAGTACACGAAAGCAATATGAGCAAGCTAGGAGAAGATGGTAAGCCTATCAAACGCTTTGATGGTAAAGTTGTAAAAGGACCAAATTTCTTTGCTCCAGATCTAAAAAAGATACTCTATTAAAAAAGGGGCGCAATGCCCCTTTCTTTATGCTAGTTCTTTTACATCTGTAATAGTACAGAGTCTTGTTCGATCTCGTTTATCGCGAATACGAATAATCTCTCCGACTTCTGCGGCTCCTCGAAGCCATGCTCTTACTGCTGGTGTTCCACAATCATACACTACTACATAAAAATTATTATTCTTATCCCGAACTACTACTGCTTGTTCTTTGTCTGCGTATGCTGCCCCGGCAAACACTAGGCACAGTGCTGCTATAAAATATTTCATACGTTTTCTCCTATTCGTCATCACGACGATTTCCGTTGTCTCACGACAAATTTAGTAAGTTTTAAAATGAAAAATATCATTTTGTAACAAAATTGTAACATTTTGGTACCAAACTTGTCAAGAACTTTTTTTCTTTGCTCACTACTACATTCTTCCCCTTTCTGCCTTAAAAGCATGCACCCAATTAAATGTTACACCTCCTAAAACAATATAGCTTTTATATTCTTTATTATAAGATGCGTTATAAAACCTATATAAAGCGTCTTCTCCGGTTTTTGGTATAAAGTCTTTAGCATCACTTCGTATGCGTAGGCCTGGACGACCATAGCTGTCGGTTCCGTGCCCTCCCCACTGAAACAAAGGCTGAACGCTCATTACAACAGCATTTAACTCTAAAGGCTTAAACCATTTACATAAAGTTTTTGTAGGAAAATTTGCAGTTGAGATACACTCCCCGTGCCACATAAGTCGGGGCTGATACTTAATTGGACTTAACAAATCTGTATGCAAAACCCAAGTAACATCAAAATCTAAACTGTTCCAATCTTCTGTTCTGCCCATAATTACGTCTTCTGTTAGATCTGAGTACTGAAATTCCCATACTCTAGTTCCTAACATAAAGTCTGCTCTTCTGTCAATTTCTGGACGATAATACTCAAGCCTTCCGTGTGGATAACCCTTTGTCATCATCTGTTGCATTTCTTTATGCCACTTACTCATTTGAGCTCGTTCTAAAAATTCGTCATACTCTTGTTGTGTATGTCTCATTCCAGGAGGAACTCTATAATGCCAAGCTTTTTCCTCTCCTTTTACACAAACCCACGAATACCCAAAGTCATCTGTAACTGTTCCGTGGGCATCTTCGATAGAAAGAACTTGTCCATCTACTAATATCTCTGTTCTCATTTTATTTTTCCGCACTTTCATAAAATCGAAGTAGAGTACGAATATCTACTTTACGAATTGTATCTGGATGAACGTGTACAATTCGTAGTTCTGGATAAGGCCCGGGGCCGTGTTCGGCCTGCACAAAACGTGAAGCCAGGGTAGCGTAAGATTCATTACTGAATACGCCGTGTATGTTTTTCTCATCTTTTAGTATATACATATTAGATCTCCATCCCAGTCCAGAAAAGCGATACCTGGGAAAAATAGTTGTTGTGTTTTTGCAAAAAGTGTGGTAAAATATATCATAAATTGATAGACAATAAGGTCAGTCACTATTCTATCTAACCAAAAAATAGTCATTGTGCATAGAGTTATTTGTGCTATTACCTCGGATGCGGAATTAAGGGAGCATCCGGTGGTAAAACCACAAGATTAGCTCGTTGTTGCATATTGACTATTGAAATCCCCGCTAATTCAATTTCAATTTGGATTACATTCTGACCTAATCGCTAATGACCCCGATAATTAAATATAACTAAAGCGGGTCTAAACATTCAAACTGCTTTACTACAATTCCGTCTAAAGCAAACACAATTTTGCCCAAACGCAAATAATAAGAGCGTGATTTTAACTTAATCCAACACGTTCTGCCAATAATTTTAAAACTGGCTTAGGAGCCTTCTCCAATCCTGATAACTTGGTCACGTCTAGATCAAGTTTTTCTGCAATTTCTTCTAGTATTTCTACTTTTGTGACAGGGTTTTCTCCAGTTTTAGTCAAGTACTTCTCTCGCCTATAAACTCCCTCACGCGAGAGCTTTCCTATAATTGACTTTACACTTCGACCCATTTTTTCTGCCAGTTCGTTTACACTTTCTCTGCACGGATTTGCAGTGTAAACTTCTAGCATCTCTTTTACTTCGTTTTCTGAATAATTACTCATTCGGATCTTCCTCTAGTACGAATTTAAACATCTTTCCGTCTTCCAACTCAAATGTAAACTCCCGCGACCCCGTACCGACCCCGATATTGGTTGCGTACTTTACATCATCAATTGTAAGGTTTTCAATTCCCACCTGTTCCGCAAGTTCCAGCAATTTCTCATTGTAACGATTTTCCAGCTCTTTAATTGCTGTTTCCATCTCTGACATTGCAGTCATTGCTTCCTCCAGGCTTTCATACACTCGCTCAAGACTGTGCCCCATGTCTGCCAGTTCATTTCTGGTTCGTTGAGACCCCGCTGTAAGGTGTACTGGAAATTCAATAATATTATCACTCATAAAATTCTCCTCAGAACCACATATTATATCGCACCTGCCAAAAAATGTCAAGAAAAATTTTCTGAAGGCATAAAAAAATCCCCACATATTTCTATGCAGGGATTTTACAGTTAGGTTTAGAGCCGCGAACTGCCACTAGGCTGTATAGTGCCTTTAAGTAGCCATGAGAGTTTTCGACGCTCTATCGCGATTTGCTACTTACAGGACTTCCTCCTATAGTTAAAGTGATATGCACCCCCTCCTCACATACCTGAAGCTGTACTGCAGATTACAACTTCACCGCGTTTTTGTTTTTGATACCCCAGAATACAAATCGCACCAACTGGTAACTGGACAGAAGTTATACGCCTTCCGAACGTACACCGACAGACAACCTCGGCGTAGGGCGGGGAACTAACGAGTGCGTCCCTTGCACTACCTGAATTCTAGCTTCAGGCTGGCTGATCTACAGATAGATGCCCTCTCACCCGTCGGTGGACTGGTCAACAACTGTAGATGGATAATGATGAGGGCTCCGGATAGGCCGAGTTAACTTTTACCGGGATCTTTACTGTCTTATCGCATAGTGGGTAGCAACACTAATGGCGTCCCTGACTTCCCTCAAACTTTTGGCGATTCCTCACCATTTAAGAAGATATTATACAAGAAGTGACCACAAAATGTCAAGAATTATTTTTCGTTACCCCACACATTTTTTCAAATCTTTTATACCCAGTACTCTTCTCATTGTACTCCAGTACGAGCCCATCATTGTTCATATGAAGTTTGGGTTCGAACTTTTCTACGTCAGCTTCGTACATACAAAAAGTGCGTATACGAAATGCTACATTTTCCGCACTATCTTTAAGCTCCACGATGTATTACCTGCAAGTGTGCAATTCGTGCAAACATATCAGCTTCGTCTCCTACTATAAAAAGTTCTTTTCTAGTAGTCCACTCGCCATCAATTCTTGCGCTAAACTCTAACACGCATCCGTTTGCACAGAATTGAACTGTTACTGATTCAACTTCTTTTATTTCCATTAATTATTCGCTCCTTCCGAGTAATCTACAAGCAGGCCCTGGCGTCGCATAGACTCAATGTTCTGTTCAATCTCTAAGTAATTTAGAGCCCAGTTATGCCATAGCTCGCTACGGATACTCTCAATATTAGTATAAGTATAGCTAGACCCGTCAGGGTTAACCTTCACTGATGTCGCTCGATCTGTTACTGCGATCATTTCTTGATAATCTAGCATTTTTTTCTGCCTCCAATTCCTTTGCTTTGCCTTGTTGATAGATACTTTGTGCAATACTAGCACTTTCTCCTACAAACAAAAGCGCGCCCCGAGCATTGTACACTTTATACTTGTATCTCCCGGGACTTAATACTTCTTGAATCATGTGCATTTTGTAACTCCTACGCACTTATTATAATAAATAATAATATCGCACAAGCTGAACAAAATCCTACAAAATTGTACACTGCGTCTTGTTCTTCTCTACTCATTATGCTGCTTCCTCTTCTTCTTGCAATCCGCAAGAGTTATCAAATTCACATTCGTGCACTCTGTTTGGCATTTCAGTTTCGACGTATGTCATCCATAATGCAAGAACTACAACAAATCCCCACATTACTCTACCTCGATACCATAGATTTCGGACTTAAATCCCGGGTCTTTGCCAAAAACTGCAGCAGCCTTTGCTCGCTCAGCACGCTGAATCACAGGTGAGTTAGGCTTACGCTTCGCACGAAATGCACCGTGAGAAGTCACTTTCTTGCCTTTCATAGCGGCATTGGCTTTGAACTTTCGAGTCAAAGCGGGGTCAAAGATAAGTGTCTTTGCCATTAAATTTCTCCTTATATCTTACGTAGTAAAATGCCTTGTAATCCCTTTTATTTAAGGACTCTGCTTCCCTGTAAGCATCGTAGTATTCCAGCCAAGTGCTTACCCAGTCTGGTTTACCTGATAATACACAAAATACTATGTACATTACAAAGCCCTGAAGTAAAAGGGCCCGAAGGCCCTAGAAAATTAAGCTGCTTCGAAGAAGCTGATGAGGTTCTGAAGATCAACCTTGGTCATTTTGACCAAAGAGGGTACTTCGAAACCAAGGCTTGCCTGAACCTGAGCAACCAACTCGTCCTTGCGAACAATCGGCTCACCGCGCTTGGTTACACGCTCAGCCTTGACATAGATGCCCAAAGCAGAGAGCTTAGCGATGATACTACGAGGAGTCTTGTCGAACTTGTCAGCAAGCGCATCAACAGTAGCACGAGTAGGGTTAGCAGAGTAGTCAGAAGAGATGGTGTCAACCATTTCTTGAGTGTAGTTGGCCGAAGCCTTTGCAGTCATATCAGTCATTAAAATTCTCCCTAAAAATTAAATGTTTTACCACTTTTGAAAATATATTATACAAGTTTATGAGGATGATGTCAAGAGATTTTTTTGGAAAGCTGCAAATAATTCTTCTTCTTTTTCCCTTGCAGCTACTTCCCACGGAGAGTTCCAATACTCATCCCAGCATTTTTCGTTGCGCTTTGATAAAGTACCTTGCCAAATAGCATGGTCGTGTTCTAACTCAAGCTCGCAGTAAATGTACTGGCGTGCGTGTTCCAGCTCATGAAACAAAGTAGACAACCAGTTATCATTTTTGTGTAATCTTACTACAATTTTGTGATCCAGGTCAATAGAATCACCGAAATCTGTTTCCGACTTACCTTTTAGTCGAATATCAATTGGTACTGGGGTTACTCGTAAATCAAGCTCATCCAGTGCAAATTCAATGGCTTTTTTGGCTAATTGTCTTTCAGCCATTGACCATTGCTTTTTTGCTTTTACTTTTATTCTAGTCATCCAGTTTTACCTTTTGTCGAAGCCAAGAGTATAATTCAATCGCACTATCATCGTATCCGTTAGGGTAGTCCTCTTCTGGAAGCAGACACCGTATGGTGTACATAAATGCATCCAGCTTAGACATACCGTCATAGCGCATACCTGCGTATAAGCTAAAGGCTTCGAATTGTACATCAGTCATGTATATTCCTCCGATTTATGGTACATATTATACTCGCTTCGGTTACAAATGTCAAATCTTTTTTGTCGTAACCCCAACGCAAGCGAATTCCGGGGGGCCGCACACGACCTAATCGTGTCAAGAATTATTTTCTCGAATCTACCAAAATTATCAAAAATTGTCGCGGGGATGCCCCAGGTTTCTACAATTTGCGCTAATTATACCGTCCCCGCAGAGACTAGTCAAGCGATTTATTTTCACGAATTGTGCAAAAAGTACTTGACATCGTCGGCGCACTACTGTATAATCGGCGCCGCCAGGCTCGCGCTTTTAAAAATCTTGCACAATTGCCGCAAAAAGTTCTTGACAATTCCGGGCCTTGCGCGTATACTACCAGGGTGGGCACGGGGTCTAGCAGAGACCAGCGCGTCGAATTATTTTGGGCAATTGTGCAAAAAGTACTTGACAGCATTGACCCCGCACTGTATAATCGGCGCGGCGCTTTTATAAGACCAAAACAATTTAAAAAAATTTTATCCAATCGTGCAAAAAAGACTTGACATTGGTCGCGTTTGCACTTATTCTGGCGCGCGGTACACCAAAAAAAGTCGTCGTCGAACTACTACTGGCGCGGCCGCGCCAAAATTGTCAAGCGACCGCTTGGTCGCTTGGTCCTGGCCGAAGGCAGGTAGGGTCGTGGCCTAGCGTTGTTCCACGTGGAACACGTCACTTGGCTTTTCGGCTCCACTCCCACTCGAACCTCCAGTCCCAAGCTGACCAAAAGTCTAGGTCTTCGTTGTAGCAAACGTGGCAAACGCGCCCTTCGTAGTAGTTAGCGGCAGGGCAGGTCTTGCCACAGCTCCGGCAAGTGTCAAAGTGACGGTAAGCCGCCAAGTCGAAAAGGTCTTCCTGAGTAACGTGGCTAGAGTATTGTGCAGACATTTTTCGCTCTCCTTAAATGGGGCCAATCCCCGAGTCGATAAAAACATTATGCCAGATCGCGGCATAATGTGTCAAGCAATTTTTTTATTCCCGCGCGTTTATTTTCAAAATTAATTGTGTGCCAATCGGAATCAATAACGCGCTCTTTCAAAATGCTCATTCTGTCATAGTGTGAAAGCGCATTTTCATCGTTGGGCGAAAATTTCCAATAAGTCAGCGGAGAATTTTTTCGCATTTCGATTCGGCGTTTTTGTTCATCTTCCGAAATCGAAAGCCAAAATTTAATCAAGCGCACCGGCTGATTAGCTTCCCAATTTTTATGGTCGCGCATAAAAATCTCGTATTGTTTCGGTGTACACCATCCGTTGATATGTTGCACCATCGCGCGAGAATACCAAGAGCGATCAAAAAACACGATTTGGTTTTGCTTTGGTAGTTTGGTTTCCCAATATGCCAGCCATGATGACATTGCGCGTTTGCTAGGTTTGTGCGAAAGGCAAACGCTATAAAGATCGGGCGGCAGGTAGTGGGTCAATTCTCGAATGGTCGAGGATTTGCCCGCAGTGTCTCGCCCTTCTAAAATTACCGCAACCGGAGCGGAGAGATTCTCCGCGAGCCGGTTTAGTTTTGCTTGTAGGTTTTTCATGCTAAAACCTCCTCATAGTCAACAGGGTAGGGACAGCCGTGGATTCCCTTTGCGCGTTTGAAATCACGCACCGCCGCACCGATTGCCAGATTGGTTTTGCGGTAGCTATTGGCGTAGCGAGTCAACGCAGTTTTTTGGTCACAGAAATAAAATTCCGATTTACCGCCAACGTCAAGCCAACGCTTGTCATACAGCATGGCTTTGTCCTCGCGGTTTGCCTCGCGTGAGTGAACAAATTGCTCTGCCGCGAGCACCGTTTCGTTGTCGCCCAAACGCATCCGCCAGATGCGAGCGTGAAGCTCTCCGCGATTGTAGCCGAAAGCGTCCTCGCAATCTTGCAAACACCAGCGCACACGCTCAATGCCGCCATGCTTGCCGTTCTTGTAGGCGTGTCGAGCGTAGCCGTTTTTGAAAACACCAAATTCGAGCAATTCCCAAACGTAGTGCCAAGCCATGCCAGAGATCGGGGTGATTTCTGGGATTGAGTCAGTAGATCGAATTATCATGCCGCTAACCTCGCGTTAATTTCAAGTGCATTATAAACCCGCAAGCCGCGAGCAGTCAAGTAAGAGATGACGTTTTTATTGTCATCTATCATTAGGCTAAATTTGCAAAACCTAGCCCATGAGTGAGTCTTTGCGCGAGCGTATTTTTGCAATAGTGCAAATTTTAGCTCGCCGTCTGGGTTAGTGTTACCGAGTGGGCGCGATAGGCAAGCATCCCATTCGAGGTTATTTGCGCGCAGATATTCGTAATCTGCCGCACCCATAACGCGAGCAGTGCAGACCACGATCTCACAGCCGCGTTCGCGTTGCGCTCGCCAGTGACGGGCAAGCGGTAGCAGTCGGTCACGCGCGATTTTTTCGGGCGTGTTGTTTTCGATCCAGTGATCCAGATCGAGTGAGCCGTCAGCAAGTGTAAGCTGACGATGTGACGAGTCGATCACAGTGTGATCTAAATCATAGATAAAGCGCATAAAAATATCCTCCGATACCAACGATGTTAAGCAAGACCAGATTATAGCACCGATTGGCAATCGCTTGCAATGTTAATAATGCCAAACCGACAATCGCAAGATATTTTCCCGCGCTCGTGTCGATGATGAAAGGGGCCGCCATCATGCAAGCGGCCCCGATCCAAGCGGCAAAGGCTATCATGCGATAGCCTGCAACACGGCGGAAAGCTCCGCCTTGGTTAGATCGCCTTCGCGATCAGCAAGGTTTAAACCCTTGCGAATGGCGGCTAGATATTCCGCCTTAGTGATGCCGCGAGGCTGACGCGCGGCGGGAGCGGCCTTGACGTATTCAACGCCGAGGCTTTGCGCCTTGCTAATGACCGAGCGATGTGATACGCTCCCGAATTGCTCGGCAAGTGCCTTAGCTTTGGCGAGGTTAAGAGGAGCCGCAGAGCGAATCGCCGCGACCATTTTATCAGTGTAGTTAGACATAAGATGCTACCTTTTAAAAAGGGACAGGGCCAATCCCCATCCGATGAAAAGATTATAACCGAACCCGTGCCCAAAAGTACAGCTTTTTTTATGTGAATATTTCACAAAAAAATTGCTTGACGCCGGGCCGGGTCTGTGCTATAGGCCAGGCCGGGGTGGGCGGTTTCTAGACGAGAATGATTCTCATTTGCGCGCGCTACCCCACACGTAAAACTTTGGGGTTTTTTGAACACCTAACCAAAAATAAGCCTTGACATTTGGTGCTCTTTCGGGATACAATATAGCATAATCTCACAGAGGTACACATGGTAAAAGTAATTTACAAACATTGGACAAAAGGGCATACACTTGAAGTAACTGGTGCAATGCCAAAAGAATTAAATAATGGTAGTAGCGATCGTCTGATTATTCTCAAAAGCGATGGCTCTTTCGAAGACGTTTTAAAATCAACGGTGATTAGAATTGAAAGTATTAGTAGGGTGTGAGTTTTCAGGAACCGTGCGAGATTGTTTCAATGCAATGGGGCACGATGCTGTTTCTTGCGATCTCTTGCCTAGCGAGAGTCCTCATGGCGTTCACTACCAAGGAGACGTACTAGATGTACTATATAACAATGACTGGGATATTGCTATTTTGCACCCTCCTTGCACCTATCTGGCTTCTTCTGGACTACATTGGAACAACAAAGTCCCGGGAAGAGCGGAAAAAACAGAAGAAGCCTTAAAATTTATTACAAAACTATGGGAAGCTCCCGTAGAAAAAATGTGCATTGAGAACCCGGTGGGTTGCATTAATACCCGCCTCGATTTTATGCCAAAGCCCCAATACGTCCAGCCCTATAACTACGAAGAAGATGCGTCAAAGAAAACGGGTTTGTGGCTGAGGGGCTTGGCACCCTTACAACCTACGGGGTATGTTGAACCTCGAATAGTAAATGGTAAGCCAAGATGGGGCAACCAAGGAGATACTGGATATGACAAGTTCGGAGGAGGACAGGGCAAAGAACGATCTATCACGTTCTTTGGAATTGCCGCAGCAATGGCAGATCAGTGGGGATCTTAAAGAATTTATGTCTTATGTTAAGTACAACCCTAAACACTGTCCTATGCACGCAAACTATGCGTACAAACTATGGAAATACTACCGAAATTTAAACCTTGACAAAACATCCCCTTAGAGGTATAATTAAAAATGAGTAAGGAATTAACAACAATCTCTCCAGAAGGGTTGGAAGTGGCAAATTGCTATTTGCAATTTGGAAATATTCGTGCAGTGTGCGAGTATTTAGCCGTTCCTGAAAATAAAGTTGTTGATATACTTAATAAGCGAGAAGTAAAAAAGTATATAGATACTGTATACTTAGACATGGGGTTTCGTAACAAGAATAATATTGCTACAGCCCTTGACGAAATCATTAAATCAAAATTAGAGGAGGCGCAAGAAACCGGAGTATACTCAAGTAAAGACTTGGCAGACTTACTTCAGATGGCGCATCGTATGAGAATGGATGAAATCAAAGCTCAAGCCGAAATGGTGAAAGCAGAGACTTCAAACGTAAGAACTCAAAACAATGTACAAATCAATACTGAGGGTTTGCCATTTGGCCAAGGTAATTACGGAAAGCTGATGGAGAAACTACTCAAGGAGGACTAATCCTTAGAGAACTTCAATGCTCGCAGAAATTGCGATGGCGAATGCTGCGTTTGGCGTAATAAAAGAAGCAATTGGAAACGGTAAAGAGCTGTATGATATAGCTGGAGTCGTTTCTAAGTTCTTTGATAGCAAAACTGAACTACAGAGAAAATCCAATAAAAATGGATACAAAAGTGATTTACAAGCTTTCATGGAGCTTGAAAAAATCAAAGAGATGGAAGAACATCTTAAAGAGCATATGATCTGGGCGGGTCGTCCAGGAATGTGGGATGACTGGCTTCAGTTTCAAAAGAAAGCCAAAGAAGAACGAGAGCAAAGAGAAAGAGAGGAACGTGAAAAGCGAGCATACTATGCTCAACTTGCGTTGTACGTAGTATACTTTATCTGTGGAATAGCACTTTTTGTGCCTACATTGTTTCTTATTCTTACACTACTAAAATAATGGATATAGAAGATCGAGTTGTAGCAATTGAAAAAGAAATGTCTACTCATGAAGCTCAGTGCGAAGAAAGGTGGAAAACTACCTTCAATCGACTTGAAGAAATTGAAGAGACATTATCTCGAATGGAGAGTCGACTTCTTGTAGGCGCAGGAAGCATGATTCTATTTTTGGCAGGTGTAATTGTATCATTGTTACTCGAATGAAAAGAAATAGGCCAAAAGACATTGATAAGTATATTAATGTTCGTATCTCGCAATTAAAGCAAGATATGAATAAAGCTTCGGATGAGTACGATAAGCAATGGTATAATCGACTTATTCAAGAACTATGTTGGGTAAAAAGTCAACAGCATAATTGTTATATGCAAGAATGGGATTATCTTCCATAAGAGAAAACAATGCCTTACGGTAAAGGAACTTACGGTAAAAAACGTGGTAGACCATCGAAAGCTGCAAAAAAGCGCGGCAAGAAGAAAAAGAGGAGCATGAAATGATTGACATACTAATTGGAGCAGTTATTGGCTGGTTTGCACATATTGCATGGGCCAAGTGGGGTCACAACCTCGTAGACCTAAATAAGGGCGAATAAAATGAACATAGCTTATAAAAATAGGGCTTGGATTCTTATGGATGATAAGAATGAAGAAATTGCTAGATTCAAAAGCCGCAGCCAGTTAATGAAATACTGGGAAGAGAACGGGGATGGCAGTAAGACGCAGGAAAAAGTCGACGAGAAGAAAGACTGGCTCGACGACTACGAAGAGGAGATCAACGACGAGGAAGAAGACCTCGACGAGGAAGAAGAGGACAGCTAAACCTCTTTCAGCTGCAACTCGTAATGATATCAAACGCGGGGCCAAAAAACGGGAGAAGTAGAATGGAAGTTAATTCTATAGCTGCTACTGTACCTACTTCTTATGAAAAAGATTACACCGTACAATCCATTGCCAAAGCTCCCGATGCAAAATATAAAGTAACAGATACAATCTATACTGTCATAACTTATGACAAGAACGGTAAACTCGATCAAAGCACAAATATCCGTTATTTAGATTATATAATATGAAAAAACGAAAAGGCGGTAGAAAAAAACATCCCGCTCTCAAAAGAGCTGGAGTCTCTGCTTTTAATAAGCCCAAGAGAACTCCAGGTCATGCAAAAAAATCTCATGTTGTTGTCGCAAAAGTTGGCAGCAAGATTAAAACTATTCGATTTGGTCAGCAAGGCGTAAAAGGTTCTCCAAAGAAAAAAGGTGAGAGCAAAGCATATGCTGCTCGTCGTCGTTCTTTCAAAGCTCGTCATGCAAAGAATATTGCAAAGGGCAAAATGTCTGCCGCCTACTGGGCGAATAAGGTAAAGTGGTGATGATGAATAAAACTTATACAATTCCAACAAAGGGTGCAACTACCCATCCACTACAAGTAGTAACACTTGCCGACAAAGACGCAAACTTAATCAGTAGTTTTGGAGCTTCTGCAAATATTCCAATTGCAGAAGGAAATGTAGTAGGTTTTTCTCATATTAATAAGTTTGGATATCGAGATAGTATTCCAAACACTTTTCAAACAATTTGGGATGGAACTACAGATTATGCATACAGTGCTGCAGCAGTTGTAAGTGCTGTTTCGGATACTCCTGCTACTGATGATGGCGGTACTGTAGAAGTACAAGGACTAGATCAAAATTACAATCCTGTAACTGAAACTTTAACTATTGGAGGACCTGCTTCAACGGCTCAATTTGTTCGAGTTTTTCGAGCACGAATGGTTACTGCAAATACGGGCTTAACAAACTTTGATGAAATTCGTATTCAAAACGGAAGCACGGACGAAGCAATTATAAAAGCAGGAGCAGGTCAGACTCTTATGGCCTTGTATACAATTCCTGCAGGTAAGACAGGTTATTTACTTAAAGTAAATGGATCTATTGATGCAAATAATGATGCACTCTTTAGGTTGTATGCAAGACCTTTTGGTGGGGCGTTCAATGTAAAAGGACAATTTGGAGTATTTGCTTCTGGATTTAATTATGATTATCCCGTACCTTTAAAATTTGAAGAAAAGACTGATATAGAAGTCAAAGCTCTTTCACAGAATAATGTAGGTGGCGGCGCCATTTTTGATATTATCTTGAAAGATAACTAAAAACTAATATGGACGAAGAACTAGAGAAAAACGGGTATCATCCAGCAGATTCAAATGGAGATGGCAAGGTAGATCCAGAAGAGCATGCAATGTATATGGAGTTCAAGCGAAAAGAGCTTGAAGATGCAGATGCAATGCGAGATGCTCAGAGAAACATGACTTGGTTTGCTCTGTTTGGAATGTTGATGTACCCTGGAATGGTTGTTGTAACTGATTTTATTGAACTTGATAAAGCCGCAGCAATTCTTGGAGACATGGCTCCCACATATTTTGTCGCAGTTGCTGGTCTAGTTGCTGCATTCTTCGGAGCACAAGCCTGGAGTGGTAAAAAGTAAATGGACCTCATACTTGATCTTGCAGTAACCTTTTGGCAGTGGACTATTGTTATAACACTTATTATAATTGGTTTTATTGCAAGTATTTTTGATGGTCAAGGAGAGAAACGAGTAAACTTTGAATACTCAGAAATGCCGCACATGAAGCCCCTAAAAATAGAAACAGCAGATAAAGGATTTTGGAAAGCAATCTGGATGTGGCTACTTGGTGTAAGACATTGGGAAATTTGTGACGACTTTCATTTCTCTCTAGACGGAGAAAGATATGTTATTCCCAAAGGTTTCCAATTTGATGGTGCATCAGTACCTAAGTTTCTCGCAATGTGGTTATCGCCCACTGGAGTCCTTCTTATGGGCGGTCTTGTTCACGATTATGGCTATAAGTATGGGACACTTATGAAAGGTGACCGTACCGTTATTGGGCCTCAAACTCAAAAATGGATGGACAAACTTTTTCGAGACATTTGTATTGAGCAGAACGGTTTTAAACTATTGAATTATTTGGCATACTGGGCATTAAGGCTCGGAGGTTTTGTAGCATGGAATGGACATCGTAAACATGATCCAAAAGATTAAACATTGGTGGTTAACTCTCATTCGAGAAGAGTGGGAGCTTACTGTATTTTTCCCTGGTGAAACTCGTTTTTTAGTGGACGGTACAAGACTAGAGTCAACTAACCCAAAAACTTATCGTGCAAAAGAACTTAAAAAAATAAGTACTACCCATTTAATATTTGTTGACTTAGAGGGCGTAAAACATGAAATTAAAGTTGTAAACCCTGTTGGATACGATTTAAGGAAAGTATACTAATGTTAGGACTCATAAAAGCAATGCCTTTAATTCTTGTTGTAGCAGGCGGAGCATATGCTTATCATACTACTACAGTCAGTAAAGCAGAGGCAAAAATTGCAAGACTTGAAGTAAATGTAGTAGTGCTAAAAGAAAATGCTGCAAAACTGGATGCAGCCTTCGAAGCGGAAAAAGCTGCAAGAGAGCGTTCAGAACAAAACTTACAAATTCAACTGCAAGCAGTTAATGACTTAACCGAAAAAAATAACGAAATGCAAGCAGACATGGACGACTATCTTTCTATTTTTAAAAGACACAGTTTAACTAAGTTAGCTCGAGTAAAGCCCGGACTTATAGAACCACGAATAAATAAAGGCACAAAAGAAGTGTTTGAAGCCATAGAGCAAGATAGTGTAGAGGTAGAAAATGCGGATAGCAATTAGTTTTTTGATGATAGGATTTTTATCGGGGTGTTCTTTTCTAAAATCTGAGCCTCTACCAACCCCCGAGCCGATTATAAAAACAGTTACAGAATATAAAACACTGGAAATCTATCAGCCACAATTACCAAAAAGAATAGATTTGCAGGAAGTAGAATTTTTTGTAGTCACAGAAAAAAATCTTGAGGAGCAAATTGAAAGAATTTCAAAAATGCAAGATGGTACTTTTGTAATTTTTGGGCTAACTCCTCAAGACTATGAGAATATGGCTTATAATCTTCAAGAACTGCGAAGATATATACGGCAGCAAAAAGAAATAATTATTTATTATAGAGAAGCCACCAAAGTAGAAGGCCAGTAGCTATGGCAGTAGAAGTTAGCCGAGCTGATATAATTTCAGAAAAATTAGTCGATTCACAATCTGAGACAAGATTTCTCAAACTACCAGTAGCTCAATATCTTGAACTACTCGGCGTAAGTCCTCTGCCCTCTCAGATGGCAATTATAAATGCGATAAATAATAATAAGTATCGCTTCGTTGTTGCTTCAATTTCAAGGCGACAAGGAAAAACATATATAGCGAATATTATCGGGCAACTAGTTTCTTTAGTACCTGGATCTAATATTCTAATCATGTCTCCCAATTACTCCTTGTCTCAGATTTCTTTCGACTTACAAAGACAACTAATTAAACATTTTGATTTAGAGGTAGCAAAAGACAACGCAAAAGATAAAGTTATTGAACTTACTAACGGATCTACAATTCGTATGGGTTCTGTAAACCAAGTAGATTCTTGTGTTGGTCGTTCTTATGATCTAATTATTTTTGACGAAGCGGCTCTAGCAGATGGAGAAGACGCTTTTAATGTAGCACTTCGTCCTACTCTTGACAAAGACAATTCTAAGGCAATTTTTATATCTACACCGAGAGGAAAGAACAATTGGTTTGCAAAGTTCTTTCACAGAGGATTTAGTGATGAATTTTCCGAATGGGCCTCAATACGAGCAACTTATAGAGATAATCCGAGAATGTCTGAAACGGATATTGCGGAAGCTCGAAAAAGTATGTCCGAAGCTGAGTTTAAGCAAGAATATGAAGCCGACTTTAATACTTATGAAGGCCAGATATGGAATTTCAATCACGAAGAGTGTATCGCAAATCTAGAAGAGCTTGACACGTCTCGGATGGAAATTATTGCAGGGCTTGACGTAGGGTACAGAGACCCTACTGCTTTTTGTGTAATTGGATATGATTGGGAAACAGAAACATATTACGTACTTGATGAGTACATGAACAGTGAAAGAACAACAGAGCAGCATGCAGCAGAAATTTCTCGTTTACAGCATAAGTGGAACATTGATTTTATATTTATAGATTCTGCCGCTCAGCAAACTCGATTTGACTTTGCACAGCAATATGATATAAGTACTAATAATGCTAAAAAATCCGTACTTGATGGAATTGCTCATGTTGAACGTATAGTGGATAATGATAAACTTATTGTAGATCAGAACTGCAAAGAAGTAATTGCTTCTTTGGATCAATACCAGTGGGACCCTAATCCTAACTTAGCAAAAGAAAAACCTCGGCATAATATGGCATCTCATATGGCAGATGCTTTACGATACGGATTATATTCTTTTGAAACTTCTTCAACTAGTTTTTAAGACACCTTTTCAAAAATAATGTTTGACAAATTATCCTTCCCGTTATATAATTCTGGTATAAAAATATGAAAAAGGCCCGAAAGAAAAGTTCAAGGCTAAAAAGAGACCCTGTAAAATACATACGAGATAAAGCAAAATCTCTATACGAAAAAGACACTGAATGTTATATTTGTGGTCAATCAACTACACTAGACTTTCACCATTTTTATACGTTAACGCCACTTTTAAGGAAGTGGTTACAAGAAAAACAAAAAGCTCGCCCAGAGCATTACATTGACGAATATATAGTCATTTGGCGAGATGAATTCATAGAAGATAACTGGGCAGAACTTTACGAGCATACCGTAACACTGTGCCATAATCATCATGTACAACTTCATGGTATATACGGGCGAAACCCTTCTTTAGCAACTGCAGACAAGCAGAAAAATTGGGTAGAGATACAGAGAACTAAACATGGCATGGTATAACTTTGGATTTGGAAAAAAGGATACAGAAGAAAAACTGAATCCAATACAGCCATACTACGAAAAAACTACCGAGCCAAGCAAGGAGTATACGTATAGTTACGAAAGAGCCTACGAAGATTTAGAGATTGTAAATCGTGGAGTAAATATTCTTGTAGATGATTGTGCTGAAATTGATGCAGTTGTTCATGAGCAAATGCCCATACAAGGAGTTATAAAAGGAATAAAAGGCTCTCGTATAGCAAAGCTACTTAACCAAGAGCCAAACCCTTTTCAAGATATTTCCTCTTTTCGACGAAATCTTTTTACTGATTACATTCTAGACGGCAATATATTTATTTATTATGATGGTGTACATTTATACCATTTGCCTGCTAGTAAGATGACAATTCATGCAAGTAAAAAGACTTTCATAGACCATTACAGCTTTGACGGTAATGAGCAAAAATTTTCTCCAAGTGAGATTATTCACGTAAAAGAAAATTCTTTTTATTCTATTTATCGAGGCGTATCCAGATTAAAGCCCGCACTTCGAACAATGCGTCTCATGAGAAGTATGCGGGATTTTCAAGATAACTTTTTTAGAAACGGCGCAGTCCCGGGACTTGTAATTAAATCTCCAAATACTCTTTCTGAGAAAAATAAAGAAAGAATGATACAATCTTGGACAGCACGATACCGTCCAGACGCAGGTGGCAAGCGTCCTTTAGTGCTAGATGGTGGTATTGAAGTAGACGAGCTTTCTAAAATTAATTTTAGAGAATTAGACTTTCAACAAGCTATTTCTGAAAATGAAAAGATTATATTAAAAGCATTGGGAGTTCCTCCGTTACTTATGGACTCCGGTAATAATGCAAACATTCGTCCAAATATGCGAATGTACTATTTAGAAACAATTCTTCCTATCGTCAAGAAAACAAATAAAGCTTATTCTCGATTTTTTGGATTTGATATTGGAGAAGATATTACAGATATTCCTGCTCTACAGCCTGAGCTGAGAGACCAAGCAACTTTTTACACTTCCCTTGTAAATGCAGGAATTATAACACCTAACGAAGCTAGAGTTGCTATGAATTTTGATGAACTGCCTGATGCAGATGAAATTCGCGTACCTCAAAATATAGCTGGCAGCGCAGTAGATCCATCACAAGGTGGTCGACCTACTGAAAATGGAGATGATGACTAATGGCTTCACGAAACAGATTAAGACAAGCTGTAAATAAGATATTAATACAGCAATTTAAAGATTGGGGACTCCCAGAGGATATTGACTACAAAAGCTATTGCAACATTGTTGATAAGCCTGTAACTCCTAAGCAAATTCAAAAATCTTTTTATAACTGGAGAACTGCTGTTCATTCCGTTAGAGTTATGGATAAATCAGTATTTGCTCCCAAGCAGAAAGCAGCGCCTAAAAAAGAAGAGCCTAAAAAAGAAGCTCCAAAAGAACCTGCTAAGAAAGTAGAGAGTAAAAAAGATGATAAATAAGGTTTTTAATTTTACGTCCACTTTTAAAGCTCTTCATGAAGATGAAGACGGAGGCGTTCATATCTGCGGTATGGCAAGTACTCATGATGAGGATCGTGCAAACGATGTCATTATGGCAGAAGCATGGACAAAAGGTGGACTTCGAAATTTTGAAAAGAATCCAATCATTCTTTTTAATCACGATTATAATAAGCCGATTGGCAGAGCAACAGGTCTTAAAGTGACAGAAAATGGCCTGGAACTCAAAGCAAAAATTTCTAAATCTGCGCCAGATCATGTGGCGCAATTAGTAAAAGAAGGCATTCTTGGAGCTTTTTCTGTTGGTTTCCGAGTCAAGGATGCTGATTATATAACGGAAACTGACGGATTAAAGATTAAGGATGCTGAATTGTTCGAAGTATCAGTTGTATCGGTACCTTGTAACCAAGCAGCAACTTTTTCTCTGGCAAAATCATTTGATTCTATGGAAGAATACAATGATTTTAAGAAAACTTTCACCAATCGTGTAGATCTAGCCGGTCAGTCTCTGGCTAAGGATGAAAAATCATCTGTAGCTAGTGAAACACCGGACGAAGCGGACAATTCCGTTAAACAGGAGATCAAAATGTCGGAAGAAGTAAAAACTCCCGAAGTCGACTTGGAAGCTTTTGCTAAGAAGGTAGCAGAGGAAACTGCTGCTAAAATTGCAATGAAGCAAGCCGAGCAAAAAGCTGCCGATGAGAAGGCAGCACAAGAAGCCACTGAGAAGGCCCAGGCAGAAGCCCAAGCCAAAGCTCAGCAAGAAGCTGAAGTTCAAACAGCTATTAAGGTTGGTGTCGAGTCAGGCGCTGATCGTTTGATGGCCGATGTTGAAGCTAAGCTGGCTGAAAAAGATGCCAATATGGCAGAGGTTATCGCTCAATATAAGCGTGACCTTGAAGAGAAGAGTGAAGAGCTCGATAAGATGCGTGAGTCTAAGCGTGTATTCGCTGACCGTGCCTCTTCAGCAGATCTCGAAAAGCACTCAAAAGAGTTGATGTATGCCCATATGCTGGGTGTATTCACTCAAAAAGGTTGGGACACCAAGTATGGTCGTGAAACTCTTGAGAAGGCTGGTATGGACTACCCCAACTCAGGTAATCCCGGCACTCAGCCCAACATCGCTACTAGCGTACAGACTGCTCTTGAAAAAGAAGTTCAATTCCAGTATCGTCTGGCACAAGCTTTCCGTGAGCTGAACATGAACTCTCAGTCTATGATTCTTCCTCTGCAGAGTGACACCTCAAAGGCTGTCTTCTCTCAAGGTGGTGAGAATGCTCGTTTCACCGGTTCTACGACTGGTGTAACTAATGATGGTGTAAATGGTACCGGTACTGCAGGTACGTTTGACGTAGGTCAAATCGTACTTACCGCTCATCGTATGATTTCTACCACGTTCCTCGACAATCACATTGATGAAGAGATTCTTGTAAATCTTCTTCCCATGATGACCGAGAATGTTGCCCGTGCTCACGCTCGTGCAGTAGATGAAATGATTCTGAACGGTAACACTACTCCTCTCATTAGAGGTCTTGCAAACTTTGCTACTGCAGTAACTCTTAGCACTGCTAATGCTGTTGCTGCTGCTACAGGTTCTTTGACTGCTGCTGCTCTTCTGGAAGCACGTTCCGGTATGGGTAAGTTTGGTCTGTCGCCTTCTGACGTCACGTATGTCGTTTCACAAGAGCGTTACTATGACCTGATTGCAGACGCAGGTTTTGCAGACATCACGGATGTCGGTTCTGATGTAGCAACCAAGCTGGTTGGTGCTATCGGTTCAGTATATGGCTCGCCCGTACTGATTTCCGACAACTTTGCTACTACTAATGCTGTTGGTGATGACATTGCTTATGCAGTTAACACTGCTAACTTTGTTATTCCGCGTCTCCGCGGCGTTAATGTTGAGCAGGATTACGAAGTGCGCGAACAGCGTCGCTTGGTAGTTGCTAGCCAGTCACTCGGTTTTGACCGTATGTTTGGCGGTACTACTAACAACCCTGCTTGTATGGCTATCAAACTCTCCTAATATCAGGGTTTGGAACGTGGGGAGGTTCGCCTCCCCAAGTTTTTACTTATATACTTATGGCTAAAGATTTAATTACATTACAAGAATACAAGGATATGGAAAGAATTTCCAATCCGAAAGATGACTATAATCTTCAGCGACTAATTTCTTCAGTGAGTGTATTAGTAAAAACTTATTGTGCAACAAGTTTCTTAGACTTTTATAATGTTAATAAAGTAGAGACTTTTCACCACAAATGGGGTACAGATATAATACAGCTAACAGAAACTCCTTTAGTTTCTGTTAGTCTTGTAGAAGAAAGAGACAACTTATCTTCAGCCTACCAGACTTTAACAGTAAATGAAGATTATTACTTAGATATGGATACTGATAGTATTTTTCGTATATCTTCTACTGGGGCAGAAAAACACTGGGCACGAGGTCCCGGGGCTGTTCAAGTTACGTATCGAGCAGGCTATCAATCTACTCCTCTTGATTTAAAACTTGCAGTAATTGATCTTGTAACATATTATGCAAGAGACGAATACAAAGAAAGACGAACGCTTGCTGGAGCTACACTGCAAAATCCACAATCTGCTCGTCAAGATAGTAGCGTAGCTTTTCCCGATCATATCAAACGCGTACTAGATTTGTATAAAAACTTCTAATGGCTGGAAAAAATTTACTAGGGTTTTTAAGAAAGTTAGAAGCCGAAATGCAAAAATCTAGCCAAACATATAGAAATACAGTAACTAATAGAAAACCCCACACTTTGTTTATAACTAAAGAAGGTCTTTACAATCAAGTAGTAGTTCAAGCAGAGCAAGATGGGATTTTAAATAGTAGAGAAGCAATACGAAAAGCTACGGACGATTTTTTTACAAGTGTACAAAATTTAGCAAAAAAAGCAGAGTCCAATAAATTTTTAGTTGTTCATTCAAAAAGAGTTTCTTCTAAATATGTTTTAATTACAATGGAGTTGATAGCAACTTATGTTAATTTAAGAGGAACAACTGTAGGAGATACTTTCAGACTTGTAAAAGATTTTTATTCTGGTGCAAATACCAAATTTTTATCAGATATGAGAAAAATTTATACTAAAAAAGGAACTACTTTAAAAGATACTTCTTTTTTAGATATAGGACACGGAGAACAAACTTCGAATATTAAAGAAAGAATTTATGATGAATTATTAGGACATGGGGAGCTGCCCCCTAATATTCCAAAAATACCAGAATTAGAAAATATTTTTGTTTTAAAAAAAGACAACAGACGAAAAACAATAGTAGTTTCTTTAGAATCTTCTTTTGCAAATAGGCTAAAAGGACGAACACAAGAAAGAAAAATAAAGGAACAACTTTTAGTAGATTTAGAAAAAGCAATAGGCAAACTAGAGTCTGTAGCAACTTTATCAAGCTCTGACTCTTTCGTTGAAGAGGTAGAAAAGAATACAATAAATTTAGTTATAAATGCAGTAGAGAATGCTTTTACAGGAAGTAATGTAAAAATAAAAAAAATAAATGTTAAAAAACAAAAGGTTTCAAAAACAAGTCAACGAAAATCTAGTACTCTTAGAAAAAATGCAAAAATACTACCTGTAACCAAAGGAAAACCAGCAAAAAAACGAAAAGCTCCTGTAAAAAAGTCCGACTATTCTATAGCAACTTTTATAGGGGTTTTAAATCAAAAATTACCACAAGTTGTAGCAAAAAATATGCAACCTCCCGCACTACAGTACCAAACAGGCAGATTTGCTAGTAGTGTTAGAATAACGGATATTAGTCAAACAAGACAAGGATTTCCAAGTATTGGATATACGTATCAAAGAGATCCATATCAAGTATATGAATTAGGAAATAGCAGGGGAACCCAAGAAAGAGACCCTAGACGCTTAATTGATAAGTCTATTAGAGAAATTGCTGCAGGCATGGCAATCGGGAGATTCTATACAAGGAGAATGTAAGTGACCAACCATGCTAGACGCTATAGTACTCGCCGAATGGCAATTATAAATGCTTTGGTGGATAAACTAAAAGCTATAGATGCAAACGGAGGCTTTCATACTAATGTTTTTAATAATGTACACCCTCGATTAAAATTTTGGGATGAAGTAACTGAGTTTCCTGCTATTCATTTAAATGCCGGAAGTGAGACCCGAGAGTACCAAGGAGGGGGTTACCGAGATAGATTTTTAAGTGTAACCATTCGTTGCTACGTAAATGAAGAAGATGCTGTAGAAGCATTGGAAAAACTATTAGAGGATGTAGAAACTGTAATCGAAGATAATAGTAGGCTAGAATATATTGATAATCAACAGCCTACTGGAAATACACAATACACCCACCAAATTTCTATTGTCAGTATAGACACTGATGAAGGAGTACTTGAACCTTTAGGAGTGGGAGAAATGCTATTAGAGGTTCGATATTAGAAAATACTGGCACGAATCAAAGGATTCACGTCCAAGTCTTTTCAAGCTACATAGGAGAAAACTATGCCAGCGGCAAATTTACAACTGAGTAGAAATACTCATGTTTATCTTGAAAAAGATCAAACAAATTTACAAGCTTTAGTCAGCGGAACTGCTGATAATAATGTTCATCTTTGGCAGATTCCTGTACTAGATGGATTTTCTTTTAGTCAGTCTGTTGCAACTTCAGAGATTACTCTGAATGAAATGGCAAAAAATACAGCGCTCGAAACTCGTAGAGGTAGAGCAATGTTCAATGATGCTTTAGAACCCGCGGAGTGGAGTTTCACTACGTATGCTCGACCCACTAGTATAGCAGGTGCAGTAGAAGAAGCTTTATGGGCTAGTTTTATTGGAAACACGTACTTTGTTGCACAGCCAACCCCTACTACGACCCCTGGAGATTGGCGTCGTTTGTCAGATACTGGTAATGCAGGAGTAACAAGAAGCACGTCTGCACCTGTATCCGCAACATTTGACTTTGAAGATTCAAATACAGTTGAATTAGGTACTTTTAATCTTTATTTTGTCCTTGGTGGTTGTGCACCAGGAGCAAATGATGCAGCTTTTGCAAGTCCTAATGGACAAACTGTATACAAAATGTCAAATTGTGTTGTAAATTCAGCAACGGTTGAATTTGATATTGATGGAATCACTCAAATTACTTGGAGCGGTTTCGGAACTCTTTTAGAGCAGATAGCAATGTCCACAACTGGCTCTACTATTTATGACACTGCATTTAATGCTTCTAGCGCTCTCAAAGTTGGTACTACTTCAACGGATAACTTTATTAAAAACCGTCTCACAACTCTTGCAGTAACTACTGCAAATGTAGACCAAGATCCCGGCGCTCCAAACGAGTATGATGATACTTACAGCCTTACTCTTACAGGCGGAAGTATTACATTCGAGAACAATATTACTTTCCTAACTCCAGAGGAGTTGTGTCGAGTTAATGTTCCAATCGGCCACGTTACAGGCACTAGATCAATTTCTGGATCATTCACTTGTTACTTAGATGATTCCGGGCTAAAAACTGACGCAGGTTTGACTGCTAATGCAGGAAGCGGTACCCTACATACAAGTGCAGAGCTTTTCCGAGATTTGTCAGCTTCGACAGGAGTTACTAGTAACCGATTTGATCTTGCATTTTCTGTAGGAGGCTCTTTGGCGCCTCGTGTCGAATTTAATTTTGATAACTGTCATCTTGAAATTCCAACTCACGGAATCGAAGATGTTATTTCTCTCGAAACAAATTGGCATGCACTGCCTTCCAGCTTGGATGCAGCAGACGAAGCTACAGTCACTTACGTTTATTCAGCGTAATCTTTGCTAAAGGGGCTTCGGCCCCTTTTAACCTTTCAAAAATTTTTCTTGACATTTATGGTATAATATATTATACTTATAATTCAAAAATAAAATATTCTTTTACAAGAGGTCGTATTTAATGAGTGATTCCCCAATTTCTCTGTCGAGTCTAATGACTCCAAGCAAAACAGTTACTATGGATTTCCCCGGGTTCCCGGATTTCACAGTAGATGTTACTTATTTAGCTCGAGAAGAGCTTCTTAAACTTCGTAAACGTTGTGTTACTACTAAGTTTAATCGTAAGACTCGTCAGCCCGAAGAAGAGCTGAACGAAGATTTATTTCTAGTTGAGTATGTAAAAGGTGTTATTAAAGGCTGGTCGGGCCTCAAATTTCGATACCTAGAAGAGCTTCTTTTGGTAGATGTGGCAGAGCTTGACCCTGATGATGAACTCCCTTTTACACAAGACAACGCAGAGCTTCTTATGAAGAACTCTGGAGATTTTGATACATGGATTACCGAGGTTGTTGGTGACCTTGAAAATTTTACTGGGAACAAGTAGCAGAAATACAAAAGCTACTAGAACGTCATGCAAAACAAACAGATTCTAAGATAGATGTTGAAAAATATCTTACAATTTGTGAACAACTAGGTCAAGAACCTGATCCTGCTAAAATGCCGCTCGAACTCTCTGATTTTCCAGAGGAAGTTCAAGTGGCATTTTTTATATTAGGGCTACTACCCGATCGCTACGAAGGCATGAGCGGCACTTATTTGGGAAAAGTCTGGGAAGGAATAGCATTTTTATTCGATATGTACCAAGTAGAAAATCGAACAACGGTTTTATATTTTATGAAAATGTATGAAACTATTATAGTTTCAGAAAAGTTAGATAAAGCAGAAAAACAAAGAAAACAAGCAGAGCGACAAACACAAGCAGGCGGTGGAAAAAATTACACCCATAATGTAAAAGGCTAATGGCGAAAAAAATACAAATTGATATTGAAGTCAATGGCAAAATGCAAAAAGCCACGGTCTCTGCTAAAAAGCTAGAAAAAGCTTTAAAAGGAGCAGATGCAGCAACAGAAGGATTAGAAACTAGTTCTAGAAATGCTGAAAGACAGCTAAAAGGGACTGCACGTACTTCTTCAAATAGTACAAAAAACTTTTCTAAGATGGCTCAAGGCATAACTGGGGGCCTTGTTCCTGCGTATGCAACTCTTGCAGCTAACTTATTTGCATTAAGTGCTGCATTTAACTTTTTTAAAAATGCGTCTCAACTAGAAAACTTGGAAAAAAGTCAACTTTCTTTTGCACAAACAACAGGTATTGCAATGGCTTCTGTTACTAACGGATTAAGAGAAGCAAGCCAAGGAATGTTAGGTTTCAGAGAAGCTGCTCAAGCTGCTGCTATTGGTACAGCAAAAGGGTTTTCTCCAGAGCAATTAAATAAATTAGCAGAGGGTGCAATGAGAGCCTCTGTAGCTCTTGGTAGAGATTTTGCAGATGCTTTTGATAGACTGGTACGAGGCGTATCTAAAGCAGAACCTGAACTTTTAGACGAATTAGGAATTACTTTAAGACTGGAAAGAGCAACTAAAAGCTACGCAGATGCATTAGGTCTAGAAGCTAAAGCTCTAACTGAGGCGCAAAGAAGCCAAGCAGTCTTATTAGAAACTCAAAGACAATTAGATGAAATTTTTCAAAATGAAGCGGCGGCCAACCCGTTCATTAAGTTAGATAAAGCATTTGAAGATTTAATTAAGACAGTCACTCAAAAATTCTTACCTGTAATATCAGGAATAGCTGATATTATTTCTAATAATATTGCAGCTACTATTACAGTTTTTGGACTATTTTCTTTATCTATTTTAAAAGCGGCGTTTAATTTATCAGGACTTCAAGCAAAAGTTGATGACTGGGCGGCTTCCCATAGCAAGGCTGCGACTCAGGCAAAAAATGACATGGAAGCTTATCGAACTCAAATTGAGCGTTCCGAAGCAGCCCAGAAAAAACTAAAAGAGGCCGCCAAAAAAACTCTTCAAGGATCTGCACAAAAAGCTTTAGACCAAGGCTCAAGTAGTGCATTGTTGAAAAAAGTAGCTGCAGGGGGAATAGATAGTCTTGCAAAAGTAGATCAAGCCAACTTAAAAAGATTCTTGAAAAAAGCAGAGCAAAATGTTGATGCTTCTGGTAGAGTAATGTCCGGAGTATTTAAGGGTGTACATATTTCAGTAGTTCAAGAAATGAACTCGGCGTTTGCCAAGATAGATAGTAGGGTCAAGATTACAGAAGGTCGATGGAAGTTAAGTTTTAAAAATATTCAGACGTTTGGAAAAATTATGCTGTCAGGCTTGGTAGCTGCAACCAGAACAGCTACAACTGCTATGATAAATATGGCAAATGCAGTTGGAAATGCTTTCATGAAAGTAGTAAGAATTCTATCCGTAGTTGGACTGGCTCAAATATTTGGTAGTCTTGCTATGGAGTTTACCCAAGCATTAGACGGCATGTTCAGAAAGGTAGCAAAGTTTTTTGGTATGGAAGATACCTATAAAAATTCAGACCTTGGAAAAGCTTTAGCTCAAACTTCAGTTTTAATAGAAAAACATAAAGAATTAAAATCTGCTGCAGACAGCGCAGGAGACGCTATTAAAAATATGTCGGGAGATATTGATGGAATTGTAAAAGGCATGAACAAAGTTCAAAAGCAAGGATTCAATTCATTAAAGGCAGGTGACGATAAAGATGCTTTAGAAGCTTTTGCAAAACAAGATCGTATGAGAATAACTGCCATGGCAACTCTTCCCTTAGAAAGTATAATGGAGAAAGTTACCGATATTGCCCGTATGCAGGCTAGTGGTGCAACAGACGAAGCTAACAAACTTTTGAAGAAGCTAAATCCCGAGTTAGAAAAGCTAGCCACTGTCTCTCCTAGAGTTGCTCAAATACTTCAGCAGCCTATAAATACTTGGGCAGAATCTTTCGCAGAATTACAAAGTGCTGCAAATGATAGCTTAGGGACTTTAACGTCTTTTGAAGAACAACTAACCGGCCTTGAGGATGCAATGCGAGATCCTAGCGATCCTGCGTCTCTTTCAATGAAAATATTACAAATTCAAAAGACACTCAAAGATGCTCAAAATAAGATAGGCCCAGGAGCTTTATCCGAAAAACTTCAAAAAGATTTAGATGCTCTCTCCGAAAAAATGGGTATGACAAACGACCAATTCTTAGCATTTGTGCAAGACGAAATTTCGAATAGAAGAGACGCTATACGCTTGGGTAACGAAGATGCTATTAGGCGTGAAAAAACAGCAGGAATGTTAGATAGATTCGCACAGGCTAGACAAAAGTTTTTAGACGATGAACTAGCCGCAATGGCTTCAATTGCTCTTAAAGAAAATGAATTGAGATACTTACAAAAAACTCGAGCTTTATTAAATGCAGACGAAGTAGCTGCGAGAGATGAAGTAATATATGCACTAGAACAGCAAATTGAGAAAGAAAAAGCTATTCTTGAAATAAAACAAGAACAAGAAACGGTTGCAATGAAATTACGAGACCTTGATCAACAAGCAGATTTATTGCAAAAAGAAATACAATTAACACAAGTAGCAAAAACTCTAAATGATGTTATCAGTAAGCGTCTACAGATGGAGCAAAATATTGCAGATCTTAAGGATAAGCAACTTCAAAGAGAAATAAATGCAGCAAGCAGAGAAAGAAGTCGAACTCCTATGCAGGGAGGCTTTATTAATGAAGGACTAACTCTAAAAGACCAAATAGCAGCACAGGAAGCTTTAATAGCTAGAATGGAGCAACAGTCCGCAGCGCAACTAGCAGCAAAAAATCAAGCAATTGATTTAGAATACGATCTTTTAGCGCTACAAACAGATCTTGAAGCAACAAGACTTCGACGACTAGCTTTGGAACGATCAGAAGCATTAAGACAGGATAAGCAAGATCCCTCTCAAGATTCTCTAGTTACAAGAACAAACGAAATGGCCGGCAGGCTAGAAACACAAGCAGACGCTTATGGAGACACTGGTGAAGGCTCTATGAGAGATACTGCGAAAACTTTAGCAAGTTCCGAGGTGAGTGATGGACTTGCGGCTGCAAATGAACAGCTAGAGATAATGAAGCAGAAATTAAATGATACTTTTGGAGACGGTGAGTTGAATGAGTACATGGCTAATATGCCTGATACTCTTACTTCAGGCTTCACAGATGCCTTTATGTCTATTATGGATGGGACTAAATCAGTAAAACAAGCTTTTGGCGAGATGGCAAAAGCAATGATTGCCGACATTATGAGAATAATAATTAAACTTCTTATTCAAAGAGCAATTATGGCAGCAATGGGAATGGCAGATGGTGGAGTTGCGTCCCCAAGCGGTCCAAAGATGAGATACGGTGGAATCGTCAAGCCACGAGGTTACAGATATGGAGGCTATACAGAAGCACCTCAAATGGCAGCAATCGGAGGTGTCTTTAAAGGGCCGAATGCAGGGTATCCTGTAATCATGCACGGAACAGAAGCAGTAGTACCATTACCAAACGGCAGAGAAATACCTGTAGAGATGAAAGGTGGCGGTGGCCAAAATAATAATGTAACCGTAAATATTAGTATGGATAACTCTGGAGCTGGAAGCAGAACTCAAAGTAGCAACGGACAAGATGCAAATCAGTTAGGAACTGCAGTTGCAGCAGCGGTACAGAGAGAACTTCAAAATCAAAAAAGAGCAGGCGGCATTTTAAGCCCCTACGGAGCAGCGTAAATGGCAGCAACAGTTTCAGCAGCAGCGCCTAGTAATCCAAGTGATGGAGATTTATGGTTTGATAGCGTAAATCTTCGAATGTATATCTATTATGATGATGGAAATACTCAGCAATGGGTAATTACTGGCCCCACAGGATTAAAAGGTGAGACAGGAGACGCAGGACCCACAGGCCCCACCGGTACTTCAGGACCTGCTGGAGTAGCTGGACCTACTGGACCTCAAGGTCTTACAGGACCACAAGGACCACAAGGACCACAAGGACCTATTGGTATAGGTACAACCGGCCCTCAAGGACCAGTTGGAGCTACCGGACCTACTGGGCCTAAAGGAGATAAAGGTGATACTGGGGCTATTGGATTAACTGGGCCTCAAGGACCTATTGGACCCGATGGCCCTGTCGGGCCTCAAGGAGATAAAGGTGATGATGGCCCTCAAGGAGCTACTGGACCCGCAGGAGCTTCTGTAACTGGCCCTACTGGACCTACCGGCCCTCAAGGACCTGCTGGAAATGATGGTGCAGAAGGCCCAGAAGGCCCTCAAGGACCTGCTGGACCTACTGGACCTACTGGACCTATTGGACCCGCGGGACCCACTGGGCCTATTGGATTAACTGGTCCCGCCGGACCTCAAGGACCGATAGGAAATGATGGGCCTCAAGGAGATACAGGAGATATAGGAGCTACTGGACCCGCAGGACCCACGGGCCCTGCTGGACCAACTGGACCTACGGGACCTGCTGGACCAACTGGACCAATAGGAAGTACTGGCCCCGCCGGACCTCAAGGACCTCAAGGACCTGCCGGCCCAATAGGAAATGATGGCCCTCAAGGAGATACAGGCGAAACAGGAGCTACTGGACCTGCTGGACCTGCTGGACCTGTTGGTGCTACAGGAGCGACTGGACCTGCTGGACCAACTGGACCAATAGGAAATACTGGCCCTCAAGGACCTCAAGGACCTATTGGACCCACGGGTCCTACAGGAAATGATGGCCCTCAAGGACAAACGGGTGCTCAAGGCCCTGTGGGACCTCAAGGAGAGAAAGGGGATACAGGAAATACTGGACCTACCGGACCTGTCGGACCTGCTGGGCCTACTGGTGCTACAGGTATTCAAGGCCCCGCCGGCCCTCAAGGACCTCAAGGAGCAGATGGTCTAGATGGTGCTCAAGGTCCCGCCGGACCTGTAGGATTAACAGGGCCACAAGGTAATCAAGGGTTAGGATTTACTGGAGGTAGCTATACTGCTTCAACAGGTATTGTAACCTTTAGCTCTGATGATGGTCTAGGATTTAGTACTGCAGATTTACGCGGTGATGGGAATAGAGGTATTTCTTCAGCAATAGTAGATGTAAATGATGATTTAATTCTTACTCTCGCAGATAGTACAACTATTAATGCCGGACCGGTGGTTGGACCCACAGGAGCGACAGGAGCGACAGGACCTACCGGCCCTGCTGGTACTAATGGAACAGGGTTTACTGGAGGTAGTTATACTGTTTCAACAGGAGTCGTAACGTTTACTTCTGATGATGGACTAGGTTTTAGCACAGGAGATTTACGTGGCGATGGAAATAGAGGTATTTCTTCAGCGACAGTAAATGCAAATGATGATTTAATTCTTACTCTTGCAGATAGTACAACTATTAATGCCGGAACAGTGGTAGGCCCGCAAGGGCCCACTGGTCCCACTGGTCCTACTGGCCCTACTGGGGCTACGGGACCTGCTGGAGCAGATGGTGCTGATGGAGTTGATGGAGCAGATGGTACTAATGGAACTGATGGCACCGGGTTTACTGGGGGCTCTTACGATATAAGTACAGGTACTGTAACATTTACTTCTGATGATGGACTAGGTTTTAGCACAGGAGATTTACGCGGCGTAAATGGAGTAGATGGTGCTGATGGTGCTGATGGTGCAAGTTCAATTGTATTTGATGTCGAGCCTACTTATACTAGTGGAACTCCTTCTGCTTTTTCTTTCTCAGGGGCAGGATTTCCCGTTGCAAGAACAAATCCTGATCTATATCTTCAAAAGGGTATAACATATTATTTTGATCCGGGTGATTTTGACAGTTTAAGTCCTATTACCAGTTCAGACGGCTGGGCCTTTTCTAGCAGTAACTATATTACTTCTGCGGATAGTATAAATGGTCAAACTTTTCCAGCCCAAGCGCATACAGATACACAGTTTGAAGGAAACTCACAAACTACAACTCAAGGTGTTTATGTATTTACAGCTGCAGGAGCGGGAAATTATGTAAGGCTTTATACAAAAACATACTTTCTGTTGTCTAGTAACTGGTATAGAAAAGCTTATACAGCTTCCCCTACTTTTAATGTAAAAGAAGGATATGTACTTACTTGGGAAAAAATCAATTCTTATCATGAAAGAACTAGTGAAAAAGAAGTACGCGCACAATTTTGGCTAGTAGATATAACAAATGGAGGCTTTTATCGAGCCTATCCTCAAAATAGCGAAGGATACTACATTGGCACGAGTAGTTCTGCTACTTCGTATAGTTATACTTTTACAACCACAGGACAGTATCGGTGGGTAGCTCTTTTAGGAGTACTTGACCTTGGAAATAATTCAGGAGATTCTACAGAAGTCTATGCAGATTTTGGAAATTTTGAACTAAGCAGTGGACATCCTTTATGGATTCAAAGTACTTCAGGGGCTTATGATGCGGCAAATGTTTTAGGGGCTACAGATGGAGTAACAAATAATGGAGCGGATAGAGATAGGGTTTCATTTACTGTACCTTTAGATGCTCCTTCTACTCTCTATTATGTGGACGAAAACCACTCCGCAATGGCAGGAACAATTTATACGAGTGATGCAGGGTCGGGCGGCAGTAGTTCTAGCATTACAGATGGAACTAGCACTTTAGATTTTGATTCTAATAATAACTTACGGTTAGATACTCATTTCCTTCCCTCAACCAGTGTAAGTTACGATTTAGGAAGTGCTACCCAAAAATGGAGATATTTGTACTTAGATAATAATACCATTTTTATGGGCGATCAAACTTTAAGCACAGATTCGTCAGGACAACTTGTTCTTGGCGAAACTATGGACTTTGGAGGTGAAGGCACAGGAGGAGTTGCTTATGTAGATTGGCAAACAGGAAATAAATTAGTTATACGAACTAATGGGCCTGGAGCTCCAACAGAATCTCCTTTTAATGAAAAATTTGCATCAATTAAAAAAGATGATTCTTTCGAGCTGCTAACTGGTGCCGCGATATCTGGTGAAACTGATGCCAACGGCAACTTCCCAGCAAATACAACATTGAAAGCAACTGGCGCTGCCACTTTTACAGCAGTAAGTTTTGCAGGAGATCCTAATTATTATTATGATTGGGAAATACCTGTTGATACAGTGCCCGGCTCAAATGTATATGTATATACTTTTAACTTAAAACGGTCTCCAATTTCGGAAGTCACCCAAATAATTAAAGCAGGCACAACTATAGATGCATCGGCTTTAACAGGGAATCTTCCTGCTTTAGGAATGTCAGGAAGCTTAATCCCGGATACAAATGCTCAATATGATTTAGGGTCTGCTGAATATAAGATAAGACATTTATACTTGTCAGATAATACAATTTACTCTGATAGTGGAAATATAAAAGTAGCTCAACACCAAGCAGGAGGGGCACCCAGCACCTCTACTCGACTCATCTCTACAGCAAAGTTGAAAGAAATTGCAGCGGCTTCTCCAGATTATGGGGCTTTTCAAGCAGCTATTGCAGCTCTTGAGGATAATTAAGGAGACTTAAATGGCAGCAGATTTCCCAGGTAGTCCTTCAAATGGCGATACTTATACATACAATGGAGTAACATATGTATATAATGCCGTAATAGGAGCATGGAGCATTGATCCCGGGACTGCAGGAGGGACATCCTCTTATGGAGAGATATTTATACTAAAAGTTCCTGCAGATGCTATATCTGGAGGAGTTCCTCTTACAGATTCTTTCTATACTTTTGATAGGGGTTTAAGTAGGGCTTCAAATTTTAATATTTTGACCGCAAAATTTGGAGATGGATATGAACAAAGAGCTATAGATGGAACAAACTCTAAAAGAGATATGTTTGGAGTATCTTTTTCTAATAGAACTAAAGAAGATATTAATCTTATAGCAAAGTTTCTAGATGTACATCAAGCAAAAAACTTTGATATAATTATTCCAGAGTATGATGGAAATCAAACTATAAAAGTAGTGTGTGAGGGATATAATATAAAATATTTGTACCATAGTTATCATTCTCTAACCGCAGAATTTAGACGAGTTTATGAACCATGAGTCAATTTGATTATTACATTGAGTTAAATAGTCCCGGGTATGTTCCCCCGACTACAGATGTATCTGATAACTACGCAATTATTGCAAAAGTCGGAGACACTATCAATGTACAAACAGAATACACAGGAACTGAAGGCGCTATTGTTAAAGAAATACGTTATGTACGTTCTCCTAACTCAGATCCTACAGCTAATGATCCAGATCCAGATCCTCCGTGGTTAGATCATAATGAGAAAGATAAAACTTGGACTTATACCAATTTTGATAATAATGATCATTATGCTAGGTGGTACTTTTTTACTGCTGCAACTACGGGAAATGAGTTAACTACTAAAGCGCAAGCTTCTGTTAGAATTTTATGGCTTCCTTCTACTCTTGGCTGGGATGGTAATTCTGCAGGAACTAGTATTCTTCAGGGAGCTAGTGGAACTATTAATATATCTGCCCCTACCAGTCTTGTTCCTTATGTAGCAGGTACTTGGACTCCTTATCATGTTTCTGATGCTCCTGTAGCTACTCCTGAAACTTTTCAGTGGAGAATTGTAAGTGGAGGCGGCTCAAATACTTTAATCGATCCTAGTTATTTTGTAAATACGAGCGGGCAAGTATCTATAACAAGCACTACTACTGCTGTACAAATTCAACCAACTGCATCGTGTCCTCCAGGAAGATATTTTCTAAAACTTCATCATTATAATACTACTCCGCAATTTGTTAATGGAACTGCTTCTGCCTCTACTACTGGGGGCTGGAATACTTTTATTGATGAAATTACTTTTGAGGTAGAAGAGTATGTACCCCCCAATGTTGCTGCAACTGGCACAGTTACAATTGATGGAAATCAAGTAGGATTTGGATATGAGTTTTCTCATACGGAAAATATTGCAGACAGTAACGGACTAGGTACTTTTGAATATCAATGGAATAGAAACGGCTACCCCATAACAGGAGCAAATGCAGCTACATATACAACAGTTGCTTATGACTTAGGAACTTCTTTATCTTTAACAATTAGTTTTACAGACGGAGATGGATACAGTGAGTTCATAACTAGTAATTCTCTAGCTATTTCAGCATTTCCACCCGGAGGAGGAGACGACGAAAATACCGGCGCACCCTCCATATATTCTCTAACATTAACTCCTGATATTTTAAATTATAATGACTTTTTAGTATATAAAAAGGATGTAATTAGGGTAATTTTAGAAAATGATCCAAATGATCCGTATAGAGTAATAGATGTTATAAGTACTACAAATGCAGATGTTTCTCCCTTAACGGGAACAACTATTACTTATTTTGATATCACTTTTCTTAACAGTACTGAAGAATCAACATTCGAAGTTGAATTTAGATCAAACTCTAATCCCACATTTAGCCCTTCTTCAAGCTATACTTGGACTATTAGTGGATATGTTCAAAAGGATGGCAGACTAAATTTAATAGAGGTAGTACAAGATCAGGATATTGGAGATAATTTTATTGAATTATTTGAAATTCAATTACCTTCAGGAAACATGGCATTTTTGTACAATGGATTCGACGAGAGCTCTTTAGACAATATATATTTTCCAGACTCCAAAGGATCTGTACTAAATGAATATGTAGCTATGCCTATAATGATAGAAGGTATAGATGTTAAAAGTAGCGGAGCTTCCTCAAGACCCACTTTAACTTTAGCAAATATACCTGGAATTGCAAGAACCGTTATGAATGACGGAGATGGTACAAGAGACGAAGAATTACTTATAAATATTTTAGAGTCTGAAGGTATTTTTAGTGCTCAAGATCTAGTAGGTAGCAAAGTAACATACAGAACTACACTATTAAAGTATACTTACAATGAAGGACAGCTGCCTGAACGCCCTACAGAATTTCCAAAAGCTTCCTATTATATAAATAGAGTAGCTCAAGAAACAGGACCTTTAATGGCTTTAGAACTTGCCAGTCCTTTAGATCTGGAAGGGTTTAAACTACCTAACAGGTATATTATTGGTAAATACTGTCCTTGGAAGTATCAGGGCTTTTTTGAAAATGGTCAAGGAGGGTGCACCTTTCCTTTAAATAGTAGAGGTAACTTATTTTTTGATGAAAATGATGAGTTAATAGTAGGTGCAGCAACATTTCCTGACTGGAGCCCAACAACATCCTATGTAGAGGGCGACAGAGTAAAAACTATTACTGGAGCAAGCGCAGTATATATTCCTACAACTTATAATAGTAAAGTAGTCAAAAATGCTAATGCTGGAGATTTTGATTTATATATTGCGTACAATAGAGACTGGATGGAAGCTGACGATGCGGCACAGATACTAGCAAAAATAAATAATTATTATTTAATACCTAGTACTTTAAATTCTCCAGGTCTTGTAACTAATGTTACACTTACTCCCGGGATGACCTCTGGTAATACTGTTTTATCATATGAATATAAAATTACATTTAGTCGTGCATTTCTTGGCCCGATACTAAAAGGTACTGAAATAAGTTTTACTGATGGTTATAATGGAGATGGATATATAAGAATTTGGGAGGCAACTAATCCGAGCAAGGGTAGAAATCCAAATACTCAAAAAGGCGTTTGGAAGAGAATAGATGTTTGTGGAAAACGAGTAAACTCTTGTAAAGTTCGGTTTCAAGCAACTAGTACCCCTGGAGTTTTAGACACTTATTTGCCTCTTCCTTTTGGCGGATTTATAGGAACAAATAAATTTAAATGATAGATGAAATACAAGAACATTTTGCAAAAGAATATCCTAAAGAAGGCTGCGGAATTATAGGAATTGTTGAAGGAAAAAAACAATGGTTTCCCTGTAAAAATATTGCTACAAATAATCAAGATTTTATAATGTGTTCAAAAGATTATTTAAATGTAATTAAAAAAGCAGATATTTTAGGAATAGTTCATAACCATATAAATACTAGTAATGAACCTAGTGAATCTGATATAAACGGATGTAACAGTACGGGAATACCTTACTATATTTTTGATTCGGAAATGAATTTAAATATAGTAGAACCAACCACAAAAGCATTTCCTTTAATAGGTAGAGAATATAAATTTGGAGTAATGGATTGTTTCGAAGCTATTAGAGACTATTTAAAAACTCAAAATATAGAAATCCCTCCTAGAGCTTTGTTTGAAGAAAATTGGTGGAAGAAAGAAGATTTAAATTATTTTACTGATGATATGGCAAAGCAATGGGGAGGAAAACGCGTAGATAAAAAAGAATTACAGATAAATGATGTATTAATTTTTCAAATGGAGTCAGATGTACCAAATCATTGCGGAGTTTATATAGGCAAGGATATGTTTTTTCACCATGCAGTACATCGTCTTTCTTGCCGAGAATCTTTGTTTCCAAGATGGGCCCCCACAATTGTAGGAGTTTATAGATATGATGCGTAAAATATATTTAGAAGGGGATATAGGCGAAAAGTTCGGAAAAGAATTTACTATGGACGTATCTTCTTTCCAAGATGTTGTTAAATGCCTTGATTGTAATTTTCCAGAGCTTCGTCCATATTTAATAGAATCTTCGGAAAAAGGTATAGAATTTGTTTGCGAAGTAGATGATACACCTATTACTGATGAGACCGAGCTTTTGCTTCACTATGATACAGGCGCAATGACAATTCGTGCTATACCAGCAGGTTCTGGAGGAGTTGTAAAAGCAATTGTAGGCTTCTTGATGGTAGCACTTTTATTCGTTCCAGGAATGCAGTTTTTAGGGGCGGCAGCAGGAAAAACATTATTTGCAACCGTTATGGCAGGAGGAGCTAGTGGATTAGCAATAGGTGCTGCTTTAGGACTTGCAGTTCTTGGGGGAGCACTTTTAATGCAGGGATTAACTGAAATGATGATGCCTGATCCTGCGACAGATAATGGTGGCGCATCAAAAGAGGATACTTATCTTTTTCAGGGGTCGGGACAAGTAATTGCTGAAGGAGATCCTGTCCCGGTGCTTTACGGGCAGTTAAGAATATCAGGGAGGCCAATTAGTTTTCAAACTGCTAATGCAGCTGCTGTATTTGTTCATAGAGACCCTTTAAACGCTGCCACACCAAATACCGATAATACAAATGAGGAAGGCACAGATAATTATAACGGAAATACAGATGGCGGCAATGGCGGAGGAACTGATGGAGGGGGTGATGGTGGAGATACTCAACCGACCCGTCCACCCAGTGGGCCTGATTTGGACCGAAGTATTATTCCAAGATTTGAGTATTAAGTAAAGGAGTAAATTTATGCCAGATGGTATCGGGGGTGCGAATTACCTATTTAATTTAGGTATTGGCGGACCAAATAATTCAGGTAATGTAAATCAAACAGAAAGAGTATTTACTCAAACTGGGTCAGGCACAGTAATACAAAATATTTCTATTACTGATGCTATATGTGAAGGCCCAGTAGCAGGTTTGGTAAATGGAACAGGGTCTATTTATTTTGATGATGTTCCTGTAAAAGATGCAAAATATTTAGGATATATTCCTCCCCAAGGAGTATTAGGCTCCGCTATAGATCCTAGTACTAGAATTGCATTTTCTGGTAAAAATGGAACTTTATCAAGTGGGAGTACGCTACCAGATTATATGATTGATACCAGTACCGGAGATTACTATGCAACCGGAAAAAGTATAATTTTATTTGATTATTTATTCGTAGATGACTTAGATATTACATCTACTGTAAGAGATGCAAATAATCAAGTAAGAATTACAGCTGATGCAGCAAATAATTTAAGCGGAGATATACAAAGGTGGATTACCTTAAATGATGAAAATTCGCGCGCCTTTTTAGTAGCAGCAGATGCTGGTAGTGTTATGGGGGGCCAGACTGTATATGCTATTGCAAATACTATTATATTTGAACCAAAAAATCCTTATGTTGCCATTTACCCCCAAAAGTATAAACTATTTATTGCTAAAAAGTTTGCTCTTGCTAGTATTCCTAACAACAAAAGTGTTGTAACCGAAAACGAACCACAACCAGGAAATTATATATTTTCAATTACAAGCTCTCTTCAGTTTAATTTCGAAGAAGAATCCCAGATAGAATTACCAGATGAAGTTACTGTAGACGATGCACCAAATTATTTATTGCCCGACGAAAAAGACGCTTGGGTAGACTACTATAATCGACAGTCTGGAGGCTGGAGAACTGCGGGTAATTTTTTAAAAGTAGAAGGGCTTTATTCGCAAGAACGTAGGGGCTATTTGATACAAGAGCCTTTATCAGAAGTAGGCACTGTAGGGGCGGCCGTAGTTACAGAAGGAAATTTAGGAGGAATTACCACAGACTTAAAAATATTAGCCCCAGATCCTAATAATCCTACTCTTTCAGACTACGGCAAAAATACCAATGAATCAATAACAATTTTTGATATACACGGGCTTCCTAATATCGATCCAGAAAATGGATATGTAAATAGAACAGGGTTAGGTCAGCTGGAGTTAAACGCACATACTGTAAATAATCCTACAGATATTCCATCAAGTGCTTTTGCAAATAATGCAAAAATAAACGAAATGGATCAAATTTCTTTAATGATTACCTACCCTCAAGGATTACATACAATGAATCAAGAGGATGGAAGTCTATTGACTTGTTATGCTATATACAAATTTAGAATAAAATTTACAACAAATGGAATTACAGGACCTTGGGTTGATTTATTTGGAAATTCTGTTAGACATTGGGGAAGAACAAGAGCAGGAATTTCTTATGAACATATTATAGACTTAGAAAGTTTCAGACCTTTTGATACTTTTGTACTACAAGTAGCTAGACAAACTAGAAGTGCAGGGCTACCTGTTTACTCAACTGGAAGATCGGCAGGCAGTGAAGATGATAAGACAGACTATTATACGGTTGCAGAATCGGTAATTAGTAAAATTCAATGTGTCATAAAAGATAAATTCACCTACCCATACACAGCACTAGTAAATACAATTTTTAATTCTAAACAGTATAATAAAGCTCCCAGAAGAACTTATGAAATGCGCGGAATGTTAGTAAAAATTCCCGAATCTTACACTCCTCGGGAGTACTCTCATACGGGCAAAGCCGAGTATGAAAATTTTTGGGGAGGAAACTTTAAAAAAGTTTTACACTATACTGATAATCCTGCTTGGTGTTTTTATGATATAGTAACAAATAATAGGTATGGTGCCGGACAGTACATTTCTGAGTTTGATATCGATAAGTACTCTTTATATAGAATTGCTAGATATTGTGATGAGCTAGTAGGTACAGGTAAAATTGCAGGTTTTACTAGTTTTAAAACAGGAGAGTTTTATAGAATTAAAACAACAGGAGCAATACCTTGGACAGACATAGGAGCTCCTGATGGAAATGTGGGAACAGAATTTAGGTACATACGTCCTACAGATAGCGCTCCTTCTGATATGGAAGGAACGGCAGAATTATTAGAACCTCGGTATAGAATGAATGTACTTCTTACTAAGCCGATCGAAATTTATAAAGTATTGAAAGATATGGCAACCAATTTTGCCTCTATAATTTATTGGCTAGACGGTCAAATAAGTTTAGTACAAGATGTTCCTTCTGATCCCGTTTATAACTTTACAAAAGCTAATGTTATTGATGGGCGTTTTGCGTATGAAGGAACTCCTGAGAATACAAAATTTAATCAAATAATTGTAACTTGGAATGACCCTGCTGCAAACTATGAGCTAGTCCCTCTACTTATAGAAGACAAATCAGATATTGCAAAAACTGGACAAATTAGGACAAAAGAAGTAGTAGCCTTTGGTTGTACTTCTGAAAGTCAAGCAATACGAATGGGAAAGTGGAAACTATGGACGGCACAGAATCAAAGAGAAGTCGTTACATTTAAGACGTCTTTTGGTAGTGCTTTCATAAGGCCAGGGGACGTAATAACAGTACAAGATGGAGATCGATATGGAATTTCGTATGGCGGAAGACTTAGTAGTGGAGGGACTCTTAATTCTTTAGTTTTAGACAGAGAGATAACTTTTAATTCTACAAGTGACTATGAAATGTACCTAGTAATTACAGAGCCCGCGGCTTTTTATACCGGAGCTCAATCAATTGCTATAAATGGAACAACTTATAATACTAACGATAGAATACCAGAAGCTTATGTTTTTAATGGCAAAGACTATATTTTAACAAGTCTAGATAGTGAGAGTAAAGCTTCAAATGCATTTTCTAGTTCTGCTGGAGATACATTACTTCAAATGTCTTGGCATTCTGCAACTTATGTGCAAAAAGTAGATATAACTAACCCCGGGACAGTTACAACATCGTCCATTAACTTAGCTAGTAGTTTAGATAAGGTTCCTCGAGCAAATTTAATTTGGTCTATACGAGAAATAAATTCAGACGGGGCCGAAATATTAGGGTCAGCAAAAACGTATAAAGTTTTAGATATAGCAAAAGAATCTAAAAATATATTTGCTGTAACGGCCGTGGAGCACTATAATCAAAAATTCGGAGAAATAGAAAAAGAATATGACTTAGGAGCTATACCCCCTAGTGCTTATGCAGAAAAAGAGCCTGATGTCATTCCTTCAGTTAAAAATCTGCACGCCTCATTTGAAGGCCCTCAAGCTACTCCATTCTCTGAAATTTTATTATCGTGGGATAGACCAGAAAATGACGAATGGATTAGTCATTTTGAAATAGTACATACTGCAGATACAGTAGTGTCTCCTGTAACCACCACAGAAAAGTCAATAAACTTTCCAGGATTTGATTAATGTCAGAAGAAATTACATTTAAAGTAAGAAGTGTTTCTCATAAAGGAAACTATTCTGAATTTAAAACAGTACGGATAAATAGAGATGGGCAAAAGTTTACTCTTATAGGCCCTCGTATTCATGATGGTATGCCCAAAGGTGCATATGCTAGTTTTAATGCAGATACAGTCAATTCCTTTAGAGCCGATGAAACTCAAAGTACAGAGGAAGGAGCAGGAGATCCTGTATCTAGTAGGTATAGGGGTTTAATAAATTGGCCTTTCTTAAGAGATTTAGTAGCAGAGTTATATCCTGACGGCTGGACTTATGAAGGAACCGTTTTAAATCCTCAACCTACAGAAGATTTTGACGAATTTGATTACACTTTTGAAAGCTATCCTGTTAATATATCTTCAATAGTAAATCCTCAAAATGCAATCACAGTATCAGAGCCTCAAGTAGTAAACTTAGATGGAGTAGTTCCTGACGAGACACGCGAACTTTATATACTATTTCAAGCGCAGTATAGAACCATTCATTTAGTGGAGTGGGACAAACATGCAATGCCAACATTACCGTTTTGGAGATTTATGGGGGATGGCACGCGTGCTATGGATCATAGCAGTAATTGGCTTAGCATTGGAAATGTTGCGGTATCAACTGACGGTATAATGACAGGTTCAGGGTTTAGACAATCTCTTAAAGTTAATGATACTGTAACTTTTCCTGTAGGCTCTATTAATGACGAATACTTAGGATTAGGGGCCAAAGTAATAGAAATTAACAGTGATACCCAAGTTACTTTAGATCGTTCTTTTGAAACCGAACTTCAAGTTCAAGCAGCTTATAGAGCTGTTTATCGTCCTAACTATTCTAATGACGCTGTTCTTGCACAAGTTCTTAGAGGTCCTGATGGGCCACCTTACGTATTAAACTTTATACTAAATCGTTCCTTTATAGGCGCTGTTTCTAATTTAAATCCTCAGCAGCAAGCAGAAACAGGAACAAGTGATGGAATTACAATAAATGGTCCAAATGCCGGAATTGACGTAGCTGGAGGAAGTATTCGTGGGGGAATGACTGATTACGGTGTTGGTACCGGTTTTTGGTTCGGCGTAGATCCTACAGACGGTTTACATAAAGTAGCTATAGGAGATCCAGCAGCAGGAGACTTTATAACTTACGATGGTACAGACATTAATTCTAAAATGAATAATTTAGAATTAAGAGGCTGGCTAAGAGGTCCTGCTAACTTTGTAATTGACCCAGCAGTTCATGGAGACGATACGGGTACTGTAATTATTGCAGGAAATTTACAAGTAGATGGTACTACAACAGAAGTAAATAGTACTATTATGACTGTAGACGATAAAAATATAGTTCTTGCAGATGGTGCAGGAAATGCTGCAGCAGCACAAGGAGGAGGTATTACTCTTGACGGAGCTTTTGCAGCAATTCAATATAATATTGCTTCTTCTTTACCAGATGGATCTGGAGGTACGGGGCCTGCATGGGAATCTAATATTCAATGGACAGTTGCTGATGGTCTATCTGTTTATGGCTCTACTCATTTAAGAGAAAATGTTTTACTTGGAACTTCTTCTACCGATGTAGTTACTTTTAATGCGGAAATTGAAGAAAATTTAATTCCTACTACAGCAAATAGTTATGATATTGGTAGTTCAGCTAAAAGATGGGGAGAATTATTTGCAAACGCCGCAGATATAGGAACAGGAGGACTGAAAGTAGCAGGAGGTTCTAGCACTCAAATTTTACAGCATGATGGTACAAAATTAAGCTATATTGATTATACGTTAGAAAGTTTAACAAATGTTTCTACTGGGGCTACCGCGAATAAACTTTTAAAATATGATGGTACAAATTGGGGTCCTGGAACAGTAGCATTTTCTGACTTAACTAATACTCCCACAACTTTAGCAGGTTATGGGATTACCGATGCTGCTACCGCAGCTCAAGGAGCAAAAGCAGATTCCGCAGTACAGCCGGGGGATAATGTTTCTGTTCTAGCTAATGATGCAAACTATGTTACTTCGACCAGCCTTCATGCAGTAGCCACAAGTGGTAATTATAGTGATTTAAATGGTACTCCAAATCTTCATGCAGTAGCAACATCAGGCTCTTATAATGATTTAATTAATAAACCAAGCATACCGACAAAAACTAGTGATTTAACAAATGACTCTGGGTTTATTACAAGTGCACAAATACCTAGTGATGTTAGTGATCTAACTGATACTACTAATTTGCTTTTTTCAGGCAACTATAATGATTTAAGTAATAAACCAACTATACCTACAAAAACTAGTGACTTAACTAATGATTCAGGATTTTTAACTTCAGGGAGTTTTGCAACTGTAGCTACTACAGGTAATTATAATGATTTAAGTAATTTACCAAGTATACCTACAAATAATAATCAATTAACAAATGGTGCGGGGTACCTTACAGATGTATATACAATTAATGGAAATTCTATAATAGGAACAGGTAACTTAAATGTACAGGCTACTCTTGACGTCGCAGGACTTACTGATGTAACAATAACAAGTATTCAGTCCGGTAGTTACCTTTTCTACCAAGGGCCCACAGGAGGCTGGGTAAATGCACAGCCAAGTATAGCTACCTTTAATGATGTAGCATATAGCCCTAACCCTCCAGCGACAGATAATGAATTACTGCTTTGGGATACTACAGCCGGAGAGTGGCAAAATAAAGCTTTTAGTACTTTTAACTTAGGAGATCTAGGGGATGTTAGTAGTAATGTTCCTTTTTCTTCTGACTCTGTTTTAAAATGGGATGCCACAAATAGTGAGTGGGAACCTCAAATGCTTTATCTATTTAACTTAGCAGATACGGCAGTAGGAGGTAGATCAAATGGCGATGTATTAACTTGGAGGTCTATAGACAGCAAATGGGTGGCTCAAGCTCCCGGCACCAGCATAACATTAGGTAGTTTAAGTAATGTAGACTCCGCTGTAGATACCGGTGGTACCTACCACGTTTTATCTTGGGACGGTAATGAGTGGCATTCTCGCCACCTTCCCTTTTATCATATAGATATCTCATCAAATGATTTTAGAAATGAAGTAGACAGTGTGCTGCCTTATGGACTAAATACCTCTAGTGCAACATCTGGACAAATTTTAGCTTGGGATGGAACTACTAGCGACTTTACTTGGGTAAATCAAGCAAGTGCAGGACAAACTCTTGCTGGACTAACAGATGTAAATATTCTTGGTGCAACTCAAGGGGATGTTCTTGTTTACGATAGCGGAAACAGTGCTTTTGAAAACGTTCCGCAATCGGATCTGGATGTAGTAGAATCTGGAACTTGGACTTGTACTATCGCGGGAAATTCTGGAGGAACTCAATACTACGTAAAAACAGGAAAGTTGGTTCATGTTAGTGTGTCTGCATTTAATATAGGTACTAGTACAGCTGGTGCCATTCCAATAACAGGGCTACCCTTTGCTATAGGTAGATCCGGCACTGCTCCTGTAAGAATAACGAATTCTGCTACTAGTGTTTCTGGGGCAAGTATTTATGTAACCGCTATAGCGGGGACAAGCACTTTATATTTAGAGTATAATACCGCATCGGGGTCTCCAACAGCCGTACCAGGATCTATGCTAGGAACCAATACTGGTTTATCATTTGGAATAGCTTATCAAACGACATAAGGAGAGTAAAAAATGGCGTTAACTAAACAGACAGTGGTTGATAGAATAGAGATTGTAGAAACTCAAGATGAGTCCTTTAATACTATAGTCGCTGTTCAAGTAAGAGAAAAAACAAAAATTTTAGAAGATGGTAATTTACTTTCTTCTTCTTTTCATCGTTATGTAATTTATGCCGAGGATGATTATTCTCAACGAGATGAAAAAGTACGTGCTGTATGCGACATTGCATTTTCTTAACTACTAATACCCTTACAAAAAATATATCTTGACAAGGCAGGTATGCTTTGTTATAATCATACCATAGAATATTTAAAAAAAGCCTTCTTAAATAAGAAGTTAGCGCCCTTCCAATGAATAGATTAGTGACACTTGTTAAAAACGATACAGGACCTGATTTAACTGTAGTTATTGTTAAAAATGAAAACAATGACAGGTTTGTCACTGATTCTGCTAATGTATTTTTAAATATTCGACGAAAAGATACTCCTACTGCAATTGTGAGTGTTGCGGCAGACGAATTTAAATCTACAGATACTCAAGGCCAATATGTTTTTAATTTGAAGCCTTTTTTAACTCATGCCGATGTAGACGATGATTTTTATGAAGCAGAGGTAGAGTTTATTGTACCCGCAGGCGTCGATGAGAGTAATAATCCTTTGACAGAAGTTTATACAACTTTTGAACAAATTACTATACAGGTGCGGGATGATTATACATGAGCGGAAAGTTTCGCATAGATTCTTTAATAGAGAACTCTTTATTAATAGCAGATACTAGCGATACTGCTATAGAAATCGATGCTGCTTCGGTATCTCTTCTATCTTTTTTAGATGTAAGAATTACTCACGAACAGCTTTTACGATTTTTTCTCTTGGATGAAGTATTTCAAGAGGATGTTTTTGCAAAAATTGTACACTATAGACGAAAGTTCAATGAAGTATTAATTACTCCTGAGTTAGTATCTAAGCAGCCAGCTCTTAGTGAAGATGAAGAGCTACTTACTGTAGAAAAGTTTGATTATTTTCACCTTCGTAGACGACTGCCGCAAGAAAACATACTGTTTTCAGATTCTATAGTTACTCCTAAAGTTAAAACAAAAAATGAACTTTTGTTTACAAGCGATCGGGTGTCCAAAAGACTGCCTGACATAACAGCTCGACACGCTACTAAGGATGAAAAATCAGATTTTGATTTTATTGTAGAGTTTTTTGACGAACAAATAGACTTTATTTTAATAAGAAATCGTCCTCAATTTGATGCAGCAAGAGTATTAGAAGTTCCAAATATCTATAGGTATACTAATCCAAGAGATTTAGTATTTTTAGAAGATTCTATTAAACGCGTCCAAGCTATTACAGCTCCTCATGAGACGCAGTTAGTAGACCCTTTTGGTGATGGTAGTGTACCTCAAAAGCCGGGCTTCGATCACATTGTAGAATTTTTAGATGAAAGAATTAATACTCTTCTTTTCCGTGCTCCTATACAACAAGGAGCTTCTTCTGTCGAAAACTTTATTATAAGTAGAATTGTAGATCCTAAAGATAAAGTATTTACATCTCAAGAAGAAGATAAAACAATTGGAAAACAATTTAATACAAATGCTAATACTCCCAGTAAAGATATTTTTTACACTACTACAGCAAGAAATAGTGCGGCTACTAATCCTTTACTAAATTTTGTTAAATTCACTTTAATAGGTAAATTAAAGCAAGATAAAGTTTCTAGCTCGGACAGTATAGCATCAATATCAAAAGTTACAGATATACAGCAAGATAGGCTTCGCACACTAGATACTGCAACTTGGTTATTTGGAAAGCAGTTAAATATAAATGCTATTAGTAGTGCTGGTACTACTAACAAAAATATTGTATATGCTCAATCTGTTCCAGGAAAGTTTAAATTAATTCTTAAACAGTCTCATAAGCCTGTACAAGATAACTTAAAAACTTTAGATTCTATTCTTTCAGCAAAAAGTCATCTTTTAAGCGATAAAATTTATCAAGAAGATGATGCTCCTTGGCTATTTAATAAATTTGCAAGACATGCTACGCAACTAGTAGATCCCTTTGGAGATGGTAGAGTTGCTCAAAAGCCCGGGTTAGATTTTATTGTTGCAGTACAAGCAGAAAGAGCTGCAGATCCTTTATTTAATTTTGTAAAACTGGGAGCGACTCTTGGCTTAAAAAGTGAAGATGCATTTGTAAAAGAAGATGCTTTAGTTTTTTCAGATGCTCTTCTAAATACTGATAGAATAAATTTTGTAAGTTCACAGAAGAAGACAATAGCAAATTCGCACAGAGTTTTAGAAGTTAATCCTCACAATCCTTTATTATCCATACAGGGTATCAGAGACGAAACCCAAGAAGAAGTAGGGATTACTGTACGAAGATATCCGCAGACTCGCCCCCATCCTGGCGTACCAGCTGCACCGAGACACACTTTAGGTTTTGTAGATTTAGGGCCAGGAAAAAATCCTTTATCTGAAGTAGAACTTACGGATAAGCTACCTCAGCTTAGTTCCGCAACAAAAACGTTTAAAGATAGATTACATTTTGAAGAAGTAAGAAAAGAAAAATACTTTATAAACAAAGATCTACCGGTAGAATTTATAACGGATTTTCAACAGTCAGGAGTCTCTGCAAGAACTCCCGGCGCTCCAAAAATTAAATCGCATACTAGTTTTAACCAAGTAACAGATTCTTACTATGAGAGAGCTTGGAATACTTTTTATAAACATCAGCTAAAACAAACTCAAGGAGGCTATTGGAATTCTTCGGGTGTTTGGGTTCCTCCAGTATATCAACCTACATATCCTAATATAAGCTCTATGTACGGAGCAGGACATTGGATAGACGGAACAAACACATTTCCAACTCTTCCAAATAGAGAGTTAGCTTGGTTTCAAGCAGACAGTGGAAGAAGGGAAGATTACGCTTTAGTTGCAGATGCGGAATATAGTTTAGAGGGAGATTTTTATAGCTTTATGGGAACAGGCTATAAAACTCGATATAGATATTGGACAAACCCGTTTCAAACTTGGTTTTCTGGACCCTATAGTTATTTTCCTACAAAGGATGCCCAAGGTAAAAGAGTCTTATTTTATAGAGAGTTTACTAATAGAGACTTAAATGACTCAAGAGCTCCCAGATACTTAATAAATTCTCAGGGCGTTAAATATCAATCGGGGTATAATAAAGGTAGATTAAGATACTCGGGAATTACTGTATTTCAAAAACTAGCGCGTTTAGGACTACTTGGAGGAACTTTTCAGAAGCGTCGATCACTAACGCCGTTTTTATCAAACAATGCAGGAATAAAAGTAACGCCGCCTTTAATATCGAGTTCTGGGAACACAAGCGTACAAACGGATAGAGTAGGTGCATTTTTCTACCCCTATCTTCAAAATCCTGTCGGAACACCAGAAGATGTTATATTAAAAGAAACTCGTGGACCTATAAAGAGTTTCTTAAGAGCGGGGTATGTAGGTCCTGTAAATGATGCATTAGGAAATTATTTATATGACGTAAAATTAGAAACTATAAGTAAACACTTTTCAAATTACCATAGAAAAACATTTTTAAATCCTTTTGATAATCAATATATTGAAGGACTATTTGGAGGTGCAGAATCTTCATTTGCTGAAAAAAGTATTCTTACAAATATATCATATGCACTTCCTCGCTTTCCCTTAGATACAGGATTTGTTAGAAGTAGAAGAAGCGGGGCAGACGGAACTTCTGATGTTAAAATGACTCCTAATCGAGTACAAAAAGACGATATTTTATTGTCTTATATAGGTCCAATACATGATGCACTTGGAAATTATTTGTATGACGTAAAATTGGAAACTGTAGGAAAGAACTTTAAAAATTCTAGTAGAAAGTTAATAATAAATCAAGTTCAACAATTAATTGAAGGAATTGAAGGCGCCCCTAACGAAACTTTAAACTTTCAAGACTTTCCTTTAGTTATATCAGGTAGTTCTCCTATAGTTTCAGATCGTTTTTATATAGGAAATGAAAAAGTTTCAAAAGCTCGAGAAACCTATATTAATGACGGTGAAGTTAGTTTATATGAAATTATTCCTGACTTTGATAGCTCAGGGGCACTTATAAATTTAAATAAAGAAGCTCCTTCATCATTATATCAACTTCGTAGATGGGGTAAAAATTTATATGCTTCAGAAAGTATTTTAGTTAATCGTAGAACGGATGTAGGGGGGTATACGTATACAGCTTATAATACTTATACTCCAAACAATGTTCTTGAAAGCTGGCAGCGACCAGGCTATGGCCCTGGTACTTCAACTTTAGGGAGCTTTAATTATAGTACTGGATTTTTTTGGAAAGGTAGTTATTTAGCGCATGACGGTAGTACTCTTTCCACTCCTTACTATTATAATTCTGCCACTAAAACTGCTTTTTTGTGGAACTCTGTTGCAGGATATTGGGTACTAGTTACTGATATAGATATATCTATTTCTAATATTTTAGGTTCTTATGGGCAAAATGGATTTATACAGCCTTTAACTAATAGAACCGACCCAACTAGACCTTCTGCAGGAAATTTTACATATGAAGATACAGTTAATGGAGGTTTAATAAATGATTATATACTCTATCCAACGTATAATATACCTAGTGGATTACAGTCTGAATTTAGGTGGAGAAACTTAGGTAATATAGAGGCCATTTATGCGGGAGATATAAACTATAATATAAATAATCCCGGAGGCGGCCCAGGATACGCAAGTAACCCCCGCCTTAAACTACTGAAAGGCTCTAACGATCACTTATATGTAATTCTTTATTATGGTTCGGGAGTCTTGACATCAGGAAATATAAGCAATAGTCAAGTAGGAAATGGTAGCGGTACTAGCTGGCAACAAGCTAGTTATTTAACTCTTGTTGACAAACAGACTCCAGTACCTGGAGAAACACTTTCTCCAATATTTATAGCTTCAGAAAATTCAGCGACAGACAATACATTTGTACAACAGCTGAGACATTTTGATAGAACACATACGGAAACGGTCGAGGTTGCTGACCCTGGATCCGCCTTTATACCCGTGTACTGCGCTTCATACTTTTTGGAGCCTTATGTCAGCGAAGATGGCAAATCCGCCAGTTTTTAGGAGATTTTAAAATGCAAAAAGACAGTGCTCAAATCAAGGGAATTGTCAATCTCGTTTTGAGAGATAACGCGGGTCGAGTAAAACAACATAAAACTATTCGAAATATGGTAACAAACTACGGTTTGGCCCATATTGTCGGCCGTTTAATAGACCCAAAACAAGATATTCGAGGAAGCCATGTTATTCCTCGAATGATGAGCCATATGGCGATTGGCTCAGGCCAAGCAGACGCAAGTAGAGGTGGTAATGTAGGTTCATTTACTACCACTAGTGCAACTGATCGTGCCTTGGAATTTGAAGAAGGGCTTCGTGTACAAGTTAAAAGAGATACGTCTTTTAATGCAGAGTATGCAACTTTTACTGTAGACTTTGCAGACACGCTTCCTGCTCCATATCTGAGAGCTTCAGGCACAACTCTTACTATTGCCCCTACAACCAACCAAGGATCAGATGCTTACAATGCTAGATATATCCGTGCGCCAGGTGGTAACATTGGTGACGCAATTATGACAGTAAGCGATACTACGTCAGGAGGCACTAAAGCTTTTCCCGACGGGACAAAAATTCTTGCAAAAAATATTAATTCTGACGGTCTGTTGGAGTTTACTTTGGACGCTACTATTGATACCACTAACTCTGCATTTGCTACTGCAGGCACCCCTGTAACATTAACGTTTACACCTATTCAAAGTCAGGTTGGTCGTTTGAATCCATCAACAGGAGTTGTAGAATCTACAGTTAGCTGGAGTGGCGCGGGGGATGTAACTGGTGTTAATTCTGCAGATCTTGGTGGATCTGGAAACATTCCTACTCGAGGCATTATTGGAGGCTACTACAATCAGGGAGATGCTGGTATTAATGGCACCAGTGATCCAGTGCCCCCATTTTTTGGAGACGCAGACGATGTACCTGTAGATATTGCATATGGTGATCCTTTTGTTCAATTTGGTACTTCTGTTGACGGAGTATTCCAAGGTACTGTTGCGGGTAGTAGTGTTGTAATTGACCAAGGTGTAGATCCTGAAGGGTACCCAACTAGTGAAAATGATTATGGTTCTCAGCCTAGTCCTGTTGACACTTCGGATCCCACAAATACTAGCCCTCCGAATGCTGTTGCAGGTACTAAAAAGACCGGTACTCGTATTGTATACGTAGCTACTTTTAAAGAGCAGAATCCTGCTCCGACTGGCACAACTTTTACAGGTGGAGGCACCGAGTGCCCAATCGTAGAAGCAGGTATTTTTAATGCTCTGGAGCCTGATGTAGATGCTAATACCAATGCAGACTTAACTTCATTTGATCCACCCCTTCTTCCAAGCGGCGGAACAGGTACAGCACAAACTAATACTTTGGGAGGCTCAATCGTTACTCTTAACGCTCCAGGTTCTACTAAGGGTGCTATTAGTCAAACTATGCTGTGTCGTACCACATTCAACGTAGTAAATAAAGCAACTGATGATACTCTGCAAATTACTTGGTCTGTACAATTGAAAGACACGCCGTAATTTACAAAGTAAGTTAATATAGGGGTTTTTAATGTCTGCACATATCGGCACTAACATTGTTATTGTAACAAAAGATACTGCTCAATCGTATAGTGATGGTAGCAGCTCGAATGCTGTTAACAGACTGCTTTCTGTTTTAGAAGTTGATACAAATTTTATCAACTTAAAAGAAGCCATTATTCAATTTGAGCAGTATGCAAGTGCTACTCTGGCACCATTGGCAGCCCCTTCATTAACAGGAAATGCAACTTTAAATAGGACAATTGCGGCCTCAGACGATAGTATTAGTATAGCTAATACACAGTTTGTTCAGGACGTAGTTGCTCCTATTTTAAGTGTTCAAAATGATTCTCAACTGGGAAATGCAGCACTTTTTGCTGACCTAGCTACTAAAGCTGATTTATCCGCTTCTAATACTTTTACTGTACCACAGTATATACAATCACTAAGCTATACGCAAGCCCAAGCTAATACATCAACAATAGTTACTTCAGGCTATGTAACATATCATCTAGAAAATGTTGTAGGAGATGTATCACCTCTTAGCTCTAATGTTAATGCTGTAAATAACTTAGGTAATAGTACTAGTCCTTGGGATACTTTGTATGTTAATTCTATAATTCCTGTAGGGTTAAATTCAACAATTGGTACAGCAGCTAAGCCTTTTAAGGAAGGCCACTTTGCAAATAATACTGTTTTTATTGGTACCGCAGGTCTTTCTCAAGGTACTGCAGGTGGTTTAGTACTTCCTGTAAATTCATCAATTGGTGATGATGATAGTGTAGTACCACGAAACTTAATTTCAACAGAACTAGATAAAGGTGTGGGGGCTACTACCTCTGGACCTAATCGCTCTTTAAAAACGTCTTTAACTGCATCTGGAAATATTACGGCTAAAGATGCTCTTGTTTTAAACAGTGATGGTACTGTTTCTACAATAAGTACTTCTAATGATACTTTCATAGGTTTTGCAAATTCTACAGCATCTACAGGCAACTCTGTAGAAGTTATTATTTCAGGTCCAGTTACTGGACTCTCTGGGCTGACTGCAGGAGATGAAGTATTTATTGGAGTAACAGGAACTCTTCGTAATAGTAGACAATTTGATAATGATGTAAAAATAGGTGTAGCACAGTCAGCTTCAACACTATTCTTATACTCAACTTCTACTATAGATTTATATGCTCTTTCTAGTACAAAAACAGAACTACAAGATTTTTCTGTTAATACGTTAGCAGCAGGAACGAATGCTTTATCATATAACTCATCTACAGGCGTATTTGACTTTACTCCTGTTAATTTAAGCACTTATGCAACTCAGCTATATGTTGATACCGAAATTGCAAATCTTGTAGACTCTGCGCCTACAAGTTTAGATACCTTAAATGAATTAGCCGCAGCATTAAATGATGATGCAAATTTTGCAACTACAGTTACAAATAGTTTAGCAACCAAAGCTCCTTTAGCAGATCCTGCATTAACAGGTACTCCAACAGCTCCGACAGCAACAAGTGGAACAAACACTACTCAAATTGCTACAACGGAGTTTGTACAGACCGCAGTGGCAAATGATATTGAACTTACGGATTTAAGTGTAAGTACTGTGAGTGCATCTTCAGGAGGCGCCCTTAGCTATAATAATACTACAGGTGTATTTACCTTTACTCCTGCAGATACTTCTAGTTTTGGAAATGCTAGTCTTAATAGTTTTAGTGTAACTACTGGCACTCCAAATTCTAACGGTGGATTATCATATAATAATACTACGGGCGTATTTACATTTACTCCCGCCGATTTAAGTAGCTATCTCACAAGTTATACAGAAACTGATCCTGTAGTCGGTGCAATTAATGGCATTGTAAAAGCAGACGGAGCAGGAAATATTAGTGCAGCGGTGGCAGGCACTGACTACAGTACTTTTGACGCAGCGTTTAGCTCACTAACAGGTACTCCTACTACTCTTTCAGGATATGGTATCACAGATGCTGCACCTTTAGCTTCTCCAACATTTACAGGTACTCCCGCAGCCCCGACGGCAACAACAGGAGATAGTAGCACACAACTTGCAACAACTGCATTTGTACAAGGAGAGATCGCAGGATTTAGTACATCAGGCGGAGACTCTCAAATAGATTTTATTGCAGATGGTGCAATTACTTCTGGAACTGCAGTAACTCTTGGAGCAACTACTGGAGAGGTAACGGCAGTAGCTACAGCGCCTGTAGCAGGCGCTCATGCGCAATTGGCAAATAGTAGTAGCACTACTCATTATTATACTCAAAAAGATGCTCTTGATTACAACGATCAAGACGGAGTATACCAACAATTTTATCAGAATACTAGTGGTCAAACTGTAGGTGTAATTTGGAATACAAATCTTGCTACTCTAACTTTTAGTCCTGGAACTCCTCAAACTCTTTTATCTAGTCTTACTCCTGATAAGTATTTTCATATTAATGGGACTTCAACAGGTATTCTTAAAGTTGGAACGAATTCTTATATTGTTACAAATAGTTCAGGAACTTTATCTATAGGTCCCGCAAATAATGTGGGTGCGTATAGTAAAATTATTACTACTGAAACTGGTGATTTAATTGCATTAAATGGTTCTGACTGTCATTTTGTAACAGTATCAGGAACTACAATTACTTTTGGTAGCGCAATAGCAATTGGTCTTACTCCAGCTTATGGAGCTTTTGAGTGGTCAAAACTTTATAATAAATTGGTTGCAGCTTCTCTTTCTGGAGGAACTGTAACATACTCGATTGGTACAATTTCTGGAACAAGTATTACTTGGTCTACTGCTGCAACAAATACGACTTGGGCAACTAACGGAAATCAAATATTCTACCACGTAGGCTCTGAAATGCTCATTTCTAGCCGAAGAAATTATTGGTATGTAGGGGCTCCTGTCGATTTAATGATGAGAAGCTCTACTTTTAATGGAAGTACTTTTGCATTTGCTTCAAACGCAGAATCAAATGTACTTAGTATGGGGCCTGGAAATAATAATGCAAATTATTATATCTTAGAGCATACAATAAAGTGTTCAAAAACAGATGATAAGTTTGGTATTCTTACAAAATATGATGATGGAACTATTCATAGAGCTTTAGCATCTGTTTCGACTTCTGGGGTATTTGCAAATGAGCTAGGAGCTACTCTAGTAGTAACAAGAGATTATGGTAGTGCTTCGCTAAGATTCCCTGCGGGGGAGAATGATCCTGCGGGCTATCTTGCAATGGTATCTAGCGATAGGGACACTTATCCTAGTAATAATAGTAATATCTATACTTCGTTTTTCCGTACTTCTGCTGCAAGTACAAAAGATTCTTACTTAGGAATTGCACAATCAACTGTTGCAGATGGCGATACAGTAACTGTAATGCTTGCTGGAGCAATTAGTGATGTACACTCATCGCTTACTCCTGATACAACAATGTATGTACAAGATAACGGCACTATTTCTACTACTGTTAGTACTGTTATTGCTGGTAAAGCACTCAATGCAACTTCCATACAGGTATCAGATTCTAGAGGCACATTTGATAAGCCCGTAACATTTAGTACAATTACTGGAAAGCCCACTACTCTTGCAGGATATGGTATTACAGATGGTGCTAGTACTTTATTAGATATAGATATTGGTAGCAACGATTTTATTACTACAGGTAAGGCGTACTATGCAAATATGTTTGCAACTACAGGAGACTTACCAAGTGCATCAACCTATCATGGTATGTTTGCACACGTTCATGGAACAGGAAAAGCCTATTTTGCTCATGCAGGTAACTGGGTAGAACTTGCAAATAACTCTCAAATTTTTGACGGAGCTTGGAGTAGCCTTACAGGTACTCCTACTACCTTGGCAGGTTATGGTATTACTGATGCTGCTTCTGTTTCCTATGTAGATACAGAAATTGCAAATCTTATAGATTCAGCGCCAGGAGCTTTAGACACTCTCAATGAACTTGCAGCAGCTTTGGGGGATGATGCAAACTTTTCTACAACAGTAACAAATAATCTAGCTTTAAAAGCACCTCTTGCAGATCCTGCACTGACAGGGACACCTACTGCACCTACTGCTACAAGTGGTACGAATACAACTCAAATTGCAACTACTGCGTTTGTTCAAGCTGCAATCTCAGGACTTGGAGGCGGAGGCGGAGCTTCTGTAACCGTATCAGGAACAGCTCCGAGTAGTCCGTCCGCAGGAGATCTATGGTTTGACGATGTAGATTTAGTATTATATGTATACTACAATGACGGCACATCAAATCAATGGGTACAAACTAATCCCTCTGGAGCGGGCGGTAGCTCAGGAGGCTCAAGTGGTGGTGCCTCTGTAACTGTAGGGAATACCGCACCTACTTCGCCAACGGCAGGGGACCTGTGGTTTGACGATGACGATCTTTTCTTGTATGTATACATTGATGATGGTTCATCTACTCAATGGGTAAAAACTAATCCTTCTGGGGGTGGAAGTAGTAGTACTTGGGCAGAGAAAACAGCAGCCTATACTGCAGAAGCTGGAGACAGGTTGATTGTAGATACTTCAACTGCAGTAACAGTTACACTTCCTGTAGCTGCAGTACTTGGCGATGAAATAAGAATTATTGATGGTACTGGAAATGCGGCAACAAATAATATTACAATAGCACGAAATGGACATAATATTGAAGGTAGCGCAACAGATTTAACAATTGATGTAGATAGAGCAGCCTTTGGATTAGTATACTATAATGCTACTCAAGGTTGGGTAATGACGGAGCGATAATGGCAAATTATTCTGACGTAAAAGCAAGCGGAGCAATAGTTAAATCTTATGCAAACTTTGCTGCGTTTCCTTCCAGTGGAAATAGTGCAGGAGACCTTGTACTTGCTTTAGATACTGGAGGTATTTATGTCTGGGATGGATCAGAGTGGGATCGTGTAGCTTCTGGAGCAGACGAACTTCCAGAGTTTACAACAGAACCCGCTGCAAGTTATGACTTAAATGATGACGGTACTGCAACAGTGATTACTGTTGCTGCGACTGATCCAGAAGGATTTCCAATAACATATTCACATGATACTGTTCCAAGTAATCAAGCACAGGCTACAATCACAAATAGCGGTGGAACCTTTACTGTAACACCTACTACTACGGAGGCAGATGCCGGCACGTTTAGTTTAAGATTTAAAGCAAGTGACGGTGTGAATGTATCTTCAAAAACAAGCACTATGAATTTATCTTTCTATTCTGGCCTTCTTGACTTCAGCCCCTCTATAGATGGAGCTAGTAGCTGGGACTCAGTTAATGGAGCAGCTTCAATTTCTTTGACTGATACAACCCAAGAATACACAGTTACAAATAATAATACTAATGCTGTCGTACTTCAGTTTGATGTACAAGGAGGTTCAGGACATGTTCAAGGTGGCAGTTCTGCCGGTACGGGAGGTCGTGCTATTGCTACTTATTCTATTCCTGCGGGCGGATCCATTAAATTACGTGTAGGAGCTGCTGCGCCTGGTACGGGGTCTGGAGGAGGGGCTTCTGCAGTTTATAGTAGTACAAATGCAGATACTCCATATATCGTAGGCGGTGGTGGTGGCGGTAGTGGTAATACTACAGGAGGTAATGGAGGAGGTGACTCGGGCGGTGGCGGAACAAAAGTAAGTGGTTGGAACGCATACGGAGGCGGTGGAGGTACTCAAACTGCTGGAGGCGGTGGAGGATCTGGCGATCGTGGAAGCGGTAGCGCGGGCTCTTTTAGACAAGGAGGCAATGGATTCTATAACTCTACAAATGGTCCAGGAGGTGATGGATGGGCTCCTGGAGGTAGAGGAGGATACAAAGGTGGAGACGGCTGGCAAGGTGGTGGTGGCGGAGGCTACTACGGCGGTGGAGGCGGAGGCGCTTCTGCGGGTGGTGCAGGCGGTGGCGGTGGCTCCGGTTTTATAGGAAATGGAGCAACTTCAGTTTCTAACACGGCGGGAGGAGCAGAACAAGCAGGCGGCAAAATTGTGATGACACCGGTACCATAATGGCAAACTATTCAGACATAAAAGCAAGAGGTAAAAAAAGTTTTGCAAACTCTGCAAGTTTTCCTGCAAGCGGTAATACAGGTGAAATTATTGTAGATCAAGCAACAGGAACTTTGCATGTTTGGAAAGGTAGTAGGTGGGATCGTGTAGCTTCTGGTCCTGATGCAGGTCTAATTTTTACTACAGAAGCACAATCTTCTTATGTTCTTGCATCTGATGGTACAGCTACTACAGTTACGGTAGCGGCTTCGGACCCAGAAGGGTTTCCTGTAACATATAGCTATGACGTGCTTCCAGCAGATCAGTCACAAGCAACAATTGTAAATAATAATGATGGAACTTTTACAATTACACCATCTACAAATTCTGCTAATGCGGGAAACTTTACACTAAGAATTAAAGCAGACGATGGAAGAAAAGTAGTACGAACAACGTCGACTGTATATCTTGCTTTTGCTACACTTACAGTATCTCCTGCAGTAAGTGGAAATACAACTTTTACATCAGGAAGTGTAACAGGATTTGCAGCTAATACCGTTTATACTTTAAGTAATAATACTGCCGCTGATTTTGATTTAGATTTTGATTTAGAAGGTGGAGCAGGTGGAGGTAGAAGTAGCGATGGGTTAGGCGGGGGTGCAGGAGGGCTTACATCAGGTAGATATACTCTTGCTGCGAATTCAAGTATTAATCTTTTAGTAGGGGCTAAAGGTAATAATGGCACAGATTCAAGATATGGAGGAAATGGCGGAGAAGGTACTGGCATTTACACAGGTACTTACGGTTCTGGAGAAGTTCCTATAATGGTAGCTGGTGGTGGTGGCGGTAGCATGAATGGAGGCACTCAAACCGGCGGGGGTGGAGGCACTACAGGAGGTGCTGGTAGTGACACTAGCACCAACTCAAATGATACTCCAGCGGGAGGAGGTACTCAAACCGGTGCAGGTGGAGGTGCTGGAGGTAATAGATACAATGGAAATCCTGGATCCGGAAGAAATGGTGGTGCGGCACCTGCAGGAACTTCATCGGGAGGAGGTTATACTAATCCCAATCCGGCAAACTCTGGCCCGGGATTTGGAAATGGCGGCATAGGTTGCTTCTTTCCTTCGGGCGGCGGAGCTGGAGGTGGGGGTGGTGGCTACTATGGCGGAGGCGGGGGAGCTATTGTATTTCCCGACGCAGGGTCTGGAGGAGCGGGTGGCTCAGGATATTTTGATTCAAATGTAGTTACTAATGGAAGCACTACAACAAGTGGAGGAACCGCAAATAGTAACGGATCTTGCACGATCACATTTGTATAAGGAGTAAAAATGGCATATAATTTTCCAGATAGTCCGAGTAACGGAGATACATTTACACTAAATGGTGTAACGTATGCCTATAACTCGACAAAAGGAGTATGGAAGGATACTGCTGTAGGAGTTTTGCCCGCGACAGTTACTTCTTCTGATACTGCTCCTTTAAATCCAAAAGCGGGAGACTTGTGGTATCGTACAGATGTTAGTAGTCTTTATGTTTACTATAGTGACGGATCTTCAAGTCAATGGGTAGGTGTATCTGGACCCGCAGGACCTGCAGGACCCGCAGGAGCCAATGGTGCTGATGGTGCTGATGGTGCTGATGGTTCTTCTGTAACTGCTTATGCAAATTTTGCAGCAGTTCCTACTAGCGGAAATACTGTAGGAGATTTTGCTTTTACTTCTGATACAAAAACACTTTATGTATGGGATGGTACAGAGTGGGATCGAATAGCTGCAGGAAATGATGAAAGTCCTGTAATTACTACAGAGCCGCCTACTACACAAGAATTAAATAGTGATGGAACTACAAGTACAGTTACAATGGTGGCACAAGACCCCGAAGGTTTTGATATTACTTATGGAATTGCTTATAAAACTGCGAATAATGCAAGACCTTCCCAGCTTAGTGCAGATACAACTATAAATCAAAGTACCGGTGTATATACTTTTACGCCAACTACTACAAAAGCAAATGCAGGAACTTTTCGAGCACGTTTAAGTGCGTCGGATGGAGCAAGAATTACAACTCGTTTTGTAGACTTCAGTTTGAGCTTTATTGTTGCAGATATTACTAATTGGCAACATCATTCTCTAGCTCCGATGGCAAAAATAACAGACGGCTTAACACTAACTGCAAATGGAGGTAACTGGGTCGCTTATGCAAGTAATTTATCTACGCTTGCTCCATATTTAGAAGGGGCTTGGGGTACTACAGATGTAAATAGTGGCCAAGCGGATGCAGGATCTATAACTTTTGATGGCCCGGTTAGAATTTGGCTATTAAGAAACGATTCTTCTTGGAATGCAGTATCTGATATAAATACATATACTTCCCATGCAACTCTTTCTTCTGATGCTATACCTGGACAAGGTGCGGTAAATGTATATCGAAAAGATGTTTCAGCAGGAACTTATAATTTAGATACATTTTCAGGAATGTATTTTATTACAGCACAAGATGGCACCAAAGATAGTATTCAGTATTATGGAGCTGATCTACCTTAAGGAGTAAACAATGGCAATAAATTTTCCAGACAGTCCAAATAACGGCGACACACATACCTCAGGAGGTAAGACATTTACTTATGACTCTACTGTGGGCGCTTGGACTCCAGATCCAGAAGGACTGCCTGTAAATGTTGGACAACATTGGCTTCCTGTAGGAAATGAAGTTTATGATCTGGGGTCTTCTACAAATAAGTGGAGAGACTTGTATGTATCTGCGGGAACAATTAATCTCGGGGATGCAAAAATTACAACAGATGAAACAAATGGTAATATTGCAATTATTCCTCCACCTACTACAGAAGTTCCAAACCCTACAGCTTTAGTTGTAACTCAAGATGGAAAAACTACTACTACAGCAACTACAGCAGGTGCCGTTAATTTTACTCAAGTACAACAAGATTTAGCAACTAATCCAGGTTTTGAAGTAGACCTTTCAATTACTCCAGAAACATTTACAATTAATGTAGACGATCCTACGGCAGGCCATGGGGCAGATTGGCTATGGACTTGGGATGCAGGAACAGTAGCTTATGCTAGAACAAAGATTGAAAATCAACAGCAATCTGTAGTACCTTTATATAATCAGGGAACTTATACAGTAAATAATTTTGCGGCACACGACCTTCATGGTAGTATGACTCAAACTCATAAAATTTATTTAAAGTGGATTGAAGGTGCAGGCACAGATAATAATGTAAGTTGGTCTACTTCCACACTTAATGTTACAGGAGTTACAAATCCTGCAATAAATGGAGGACAAGCTACTGAAGTTCAAAGACTTGTTATTGCTGTACCCTCAACAATTACAGCACCTACTCTTACTGCTCCCACTGTAACTTATGATGTTGAATTTGCAACGACAGGGTACTACACCTTTAGTGGAACTGCTTCTGGAAACAATCCTACTCTTGGCCCTCTTTACAAGGGAGGAACTTATACTTTCAATTTAGACGCTTCTCTTTCGGGCCATCCTTTCTACTTAACAACAGATGATGGAACAAATTTTTCAGCAGGAAGTTATATAGGAGAGTATACAAGCGGTGTAACAGGCTCCAGAAACGAAAGTGGAACTTTAGTATTTGTAGTTCCAAGCGACGCGCCGGATACTTTGTACTATCAGTGCGGTAATCATTCTGCTATGCGAGGGCAAATAAATATTAAGCCTCTCGAAGTAGAGACTTACGAAAATGGAAACTATAGATTATTTTTTCAACATGATCAAGAAGGACACGTTACTCCAGTAGAAGTTAAGCCAGTTCCTACTGTTGCAGATATTGGAAACTTGTGTCTTGTATATGATGCCACAACGGACAAATTCAAAGTAAAAGATATGGGAGAATATCTAGATGATACTGTTCAATTTCAAGCAAAAATTGAAAAAATTGTAGAAACAAATACAACTCAATTTGCAACAACGACGTCTTTACCTGCAACTGTTAGAGATAATACGCCGTTAGCAATAAATATGCATAAAATCGGGTCTTTAGAGGTTGGAACAGGGACTAAAAGATGGTATGCACCATTCAATCTGGAAGTTAGTAAAATAAATGCGAAGTTAGGGGGTCTAGCGGATGCTGATGTTGTAGCAGATGTAAAGAAAAACGGAACATCGGCTCAAACAGTAACTGTTTCTGCAGGAAACACAAGTGGAACAGTTAGCAATCCTACTTTGACAATGGCTGAAGGAGACTACTTAACTGTCGATATCACAAATGTTGGTACAAGTGCTATTGGCTCAGATTTATATTTACAATTTATCCACAAGAGAACTTAAGGAGATAATCTATGGATTTTACAAAAATTATACAGGTTCCAGATGAAGATGGAAACCCTGTTGACGTTACTGAAAATTTTCACGCAACTCTTACAGACGGAGTTGCAGAAATTTTTGTAGTAGATTCTGAAAATAATCACACATCTGTGGTCTTACAACCTTGGAAAACTCAAGATGATGGCAGTCGTGCAGACTGGACAGACCTCAATGAAGTAGTAGCTTGGTATCAAGCTCAGGCCTAAGGAGAAAAACTGATGGCAAAGATTAAAGACGCACGATCCTTTAGAGTTTGTACAATTTTTGAGGACCCAAGGCCTGGAAAGAATACTATCTATTTGGACCACGATGCTTATGACAAAACTACTCTTGCTCCGATTTTTAATGGAACTATTCAGATGAGGGCCTCGTCTGAAAAGAAAGCACAAATGGGCTATAATGACTCTTCGAATTATACTCGAAATACAGACGGTAACGGATATACTCTTCGCGCGGGTACTCCGATGTGTCAAGTTCTTGCAGACGAAACAATGTATTGCTGGCATTACGAAGGAGGCCACGGAGCAAATACCTTAAATAATGTTCAGTATGAGCATCAATTTTGTATTGATCCGGATACTCCTAGTTCTTACTTAAATCGTTTTACAGATGCAAATGGAAATGAGTTAATTATTTGGAATGAAACAATGATTTCTTATAATTGGTATTACACTCATGTATGGTACAACGTGCCTTCCAATAAAGAGCTTTATGAAGTACTTCCTACAAACATTTGGGGGTATGGAGGAACAACAGGCTCAAGTGACACTCAAATGCCTACAATTTATGTGCACAAAGACCCAAATGGTGATTATGTGGGAGGAATTTCTGCAACGAATCGATGGGGCTATAACTTTAGACCTTGGATGGGAATAGCAAGAAATAGCTTTTCCAATTTTGATGATTCTCAGATGAATATGAATTTGTCTCGACGAAACCCATACTGGGTTCAATATATTGGAGCTGACAATTCTGATCTTCCGTTGTATTTGTACACTCATCACGACACGGACTACCAACACTATATTACGCGATTAAATTATTCGAGTAATAATACAACGGATCTTCATACGTTTAACACAGCTCCAGCAGCGGCAGGAACTAGTTATGGTGGTGCTCGTACAATGAACGCTACAATGGCTCAAATGATAAAGTTTTCTTCCAAACATTTTGAAGATCCAGCAAGTGCAGGAAATCGTGTATGGTATACTCCGTATTTTGATACGAGCTATAACTATCACCCATGGGTATTTAAGTGGGATAAAACTACGGATACTTTTACAAGAGACCAAGTTACATCAATTAGTGGTGATTTAAGCTCCACTCATATGTTGAATCTTATGGGAACTACAAATGATTCCTATGGATTCCGAGGCGTTGTATGGAACGAATCTTTTGTAAGCGGTGGAAATCGTTATCTCACTCTTATGTATATGGCGGGAGAGCATCGTATTCATGACAGCACAACGGATGGTCGTACTTTTATTACTTATTCTGTAGATGCTGCTGATGCAACTGTACTTACTCATCATTCTACCGTTACAATTCCTGAAACTGCAAAAAATGCAATGTTTTTTAATGACGCAAAAACTCTTCTTGGAGTTATGGGAGCAGATGCATTTTATTTCTATAATTGGGATAATACCAATGGTTGGGAGTTATCAACTACTTTAACGAATAAAATTTATTCAATTGGAAGAGACAGTACTGGCAGAATTATGGCAACTGCACAAAATAAAGATGCCGAATATTTGGAAACTCATGTAATTACTCCGTCTATTCCTGTACGTATTACCATTACTCCTGCTTCTAATTCATATAACCATACAGGAACCGATATTAATAGTACAGTTGCAGTAAGTGCTTATAATATATCAGGGGATAGAATTGCTACAACGGTGGCTCTTTCTATTGAGGGTTCTACAATGACATTTGCAGGAGGAGCAACTACTACGACTGTGAGCACTTCTACAAGTGCGGACGTAAATGTAGATATAATTATTACGGCCTCTGGTGTAAGTGATATCGTAGCAAATGTGAGTATCTAAAATGTCAAATACCGCTACAATAAGATCAACTTCTGATCCTTCTATAAAGTTAGCGTATCCTCGTGATACGCTAACTATAGATGTAGATGGGTATCCTGCGTGGTCTCTGCAAGGGACCACTACTTACGACTTAGGAGCTTTTATATTAAATTCTACGGGGGCGTCTACTACGGTGACAGCAACGGATACTTTAAGTGTCGAAAACTCTGGAGTTACACTGTCGTCAAGTTGGGCACAGCCTCTTGGAATTGCAGTAAATGGGCTTCAACTATATAGTCCCACAGCTAGTTGGACTACCTATAATAATCTACAAAATACTCAGTCAAATATTGGAGTTGATTTGCAAGGACTTGTTGCAACTCGAGAAATCAATACAAGTGATGCAATTGATATTACTTTCATATTTACAACAACTGTTTATATGATACGGCAAACAAATTGGAGTGGTGTTGATCTGACCGGCTGGACAAATATCGGAAATGCTGGAAATATTGTTCAAGACAGTGGAACTGATGAGGCTGTATATGAAAAGACTTTTACAGCCGGAACATATTCATTTGATAATTATTCTGCAATGTATATGTTCGATCCAGATAGAACAACAACTGTTCCAGCGGCGGGTCTTTTACAATCTGTAAATCCTTTTGCAAATTTAACTCGGGCTGTGCCTACTTCATACACCGCTCCTACTTTTAATGTAAATGAAAGACTGCAAATTTCCGCAAAACGATCTTCTATTGTTTCACTTTTAGAGGAGTTTCGAGAAAGTATTCGAGCAAATAGTGGTATAGTTCCTTTTAGTTTAACAGAACTTCAAAAATTGGAAGGAACAATTAAAGAGTATAATATTTCCAGAGGAATTGCAAGTAATGTTGCAGGCTCTGGAGGCGGTGGCGGTGGCCCTACTGAAACAGAGTCTTGGTTCTAAGGAGTAACTAATGGCATATAATTTTCCTGATAGCCCATCAAACGGAGATACAGTAACAATAAATGGAATTGTATATACATATAATTCTACAAAAGGTGCGTGGAAAACTACCGCTGCTTCCGGCGGAGCCGGGGGAGGCGGCGCTTCGGTGACTGTATCAGAAACAGCACCTACTAGTCCGAGTGAAGGCGATCTTTGGTTTGATCCGAGCGTACTCAAAACATTTGTATATTATAATGACGGCACTGCAAATCAGTGGGTACAAAGCAATCCTACAGGTAGTGGAGGCGGCGCGTCTGGAGGTGCATCTGTAACTGTATCAGAAACAGCACCTACTAGTCCTTCTGCAGGAGACCTGTGGTGGAGCTCTTCCGAAGCAGTTATGTATATTTATTATACGGATACTGACTCAAGTCAGTGGGTTAGTACAAGTGTTCCTGGAGCTGACGGAGCTGACGGAGCTGACGGATCCGCACAGTCTTATACAAACCTCGCTGCATTTCCTTCTACTGGAAATACTCTTGGAGACCTAGCTGTAGCTCAAGATACAAAAGCACTTTATATGTGGGATGGTACAGAGTGGGATAGAATTTACAATGGCCCAAACGAAGATGTCACATGGACTACAGAACCTCCTGAAAGAATAGATCTAGCTATTGATGGCTCTACTTCGTCTTTTACTGTTGCTGCAACTGATCCTGAAGGATTCGATATTACATATAGTTATGATACTAGCCCCAGCAACCAAACACAGGCAACAATAAGTCAAAGTGCCGGTACTTTTACTTTTACTCCTTCCACAACTCTTTCGGACGCAGGAGCGTTCACATTTAGATCAAAAGCTAGCGATGGATTAAATGTTAGTGCACGAACATCAACAATTAGCTTACAATTTTTTGATGGTCCCTATCTAGTAGCAGGCGACGGTACACAAATAATTGGAAGTGGTGGAGGAACCACAGTAACATTAGCCGATACAGTTTCAGATGCCTTACTGCAAAATGATGCAGGTAGAATAGATAATACAGGAGAACTTATACTCTTTACCGGTATGCCCGCATTTAGTTTTGATCCTACCTCTAGCGATAGAATACTAGTATATGCTGTGCAATATGATTATTTAGGGGGTGCATCAATTGGTATAAGTGCAGTTGATAATTCTAGTAGAGGTTTACAAGATATAGCATACTCTGGAGCAGGTTGGGCGTTCGGAACTAGTAGCGGGTACTATTCAGGGAGCAATTCTTTAACTACAGGTAAATGGTACATTATTGCAATACAACTAGCGACAGGTGCGGGTGCGGGTTTTGATGCAAGAATTTATAATGTTACTGATAATACATGGCTTGATGAAACTACAAGTGGAGGTTCCCAAGGGTATGGCTTATGTTACTTACCTATAGACGGAACATATGATAATCATATGGCCTTTTTTGGGGCAAATGCGCCTTCCCCAGTAGCAGGATATGTTGCTAGAGGCACTATGAGCCATAAGGTAGGGGGTGTTGGAGTAATGAATAATAGTGCTCCTATAGATACTCTTATAACACAGTTTAAAAACTTTATATTTACGTAAGGAGTAAACAATGGCAGCAATTAATTTTCCAGCAAGTCCTTCAAATGGTGATACTCATCAGGGTTTTGTATACAACTCTACTTTAGGAGTATGGCAAAGTGCTGCTTCACAGACAGCAGTCACTTCTTTTACAGGACTGTCTGACACTCCTTCAGCTCTCGGAACTGCGGGCCAGATTGCAAAAGTAAATTCTGGTGGTACAGCTCTTGAGTTTGCGGATCAAAGCGGTGTTACAGTTTACGCAACTATAGACTTGCTTCCAGAAACTGCAAATGCAGGAGATCTTGCATTTGTAACAGCAAGCAATCGACTATATCTATGGAACGGTAGCGGATGGTATAATATTGCTTTGATCAATACAAATCCAACTATTTCTGGAGCCTCTTCAAGCTATGGTCTTGCAACTGATGGTACTCCAACTGTAGTTACAATTACTGCTACAGATCCAGAAGGACTTCCAATTACTTATAGTATAGCAAGTGATACTTCGGGAAATACTGCGACCGTAACACAAGGCACTGGAGCAAACACAAATGTATTCACAATTACTCCATCTACAAACGATGCAGATGCAGGAACATTCTCACTTACATTCCGAGCTTCTGACGGTGTGAATATTGCATCCGCAATTTCTGAGTTTACTTTGGCATTTCAGGTACAAAACAGCAACTATACGACTGCATTGATTACATCAGTAGGTACTAATAATCAAGTCAATAATACTTTTGTAGATTCAAGTACCAATAGTCATACGATTACTGTAGCTGGAAATGTAACTCAAAATACGTTTAGTCCGTATCGCCATGGTGGATATAGCATTTACTGTGATGGTGCCAACGTAATGGATTTAGGGTTTTCTACTTTACAACCTGGTGACTGGACATTCGAATGTTGGATGAAACTTGATGGGTATACGGGTGATGCTATTGTGCTAGGAAAATATGGTGGGGGAAATCAATTAGAAGCCTTTGGTGTATCAGGTACAACAGGATATATGATGACTCATACAAACGTTGGTGTAGAAACTCCAACGTGTAATACTGATTTACGAGATGGAAAATGGCACTATCTTGTTTGGGAGAGATATAATGGTACTTATTATTATTGGGCTGATGGATCACTAGAAACTAGTTTTTCTAATTCAGAAACACCCGGTGCAACTGGTAATTGGATAATAGGCGGTGTTGCAAGCAGCCGTTTCAAAGGAAGCATAAAAGAAGCTCGATTTAGTTTGAGTACTGCAGTGTATAGCGGTAACGCGCCTACTACTCCAACAGAGCCTCAGACTACCTCTAACGCTACTGATGCCTTTTTTACAGGTGTAGGCTTAGAGATAAAAGATTACTCGAGTAATAATAGAACCTTTACTGTTCCTAGCACATTTGTGTCAGCACCTACAGCTCCGTATGATTACATTAAATATTCAGCTGGTACCAACGGCGGGTCAATGTATTTTTCAGATGGCAATGCGTATTTAACCGCTTCGCCCACCGCTCCCGGTACTGGCGATTTTTGTTATGAGTGCTGGATAAATGTTTCGCAAGCATCCGACGATGCTATTTTTGATACACGAACCCCCGCTTCCAGCGCAAGCGGTTTTACCTTGACTGTTTTGGACCCCTCAACAATTCGGATATATTCAGACAGCGCAGACGTAACGGCGTCTGGGCTGTCTTATTTGAATCAGTGGACTCATTTGTGTGTTGAAAAAGTTGGATCAACAACAACTCTGTATGTCAATGGAACTTCTTTCGGAACTACAACAGCCTATAGTAATATGTCTGACACAAGTCTCCGCATTGGAGAGAGTCCGCATTATGGAGCGTTTTCTGGTCACATTGCTGACTTTAGGTACGTAAGAGGAGGATATGTATATAACGGCAACTTCACTCCACCCACAGCACCACTAACAGCAATCAGTGGCACTGAGTTATTAATCAACGGTACCAACGCTGGCATTATTGATAAATCACAGTCCGTTAAAACGATCACGTTAAACGGTGACGTGAAGTCGTCTACAGCTCAGACAAAGTACCTAACGTCGTCAATGGCTTTTGATGGGACAGGGGATTATTTAAATATTTCATCATCTGAGATTCATGCATTAGGCAGCGGTGATTATACTGTTGAATGTTGGGTATATTTAAATTCAAGTAAAAATCAAGGTATTTGGGATACAAGAACAACAAACACATCTACAACTGGCGTTGCTTTGTATGTAACATCTGGCAATGAGTGGAGGATGGTTGTAAATAATTCAACTTTTACTGTGGGTGGTAGTATTACTAATTCAACATGGACTCATGTTGCTGTTGTTAGAAGTGGATCAACAATAACTGTTTATGTTGCAGGATCTTCAGTCAATACTGCAACATCAAGTATTAATTTAACTGACGAATCAATGTTAATTGCGACTCTAAGAGATAATGTGGATACATCCGCTACTTTTAAGTTAGACGGTTATATGTCAGATTTTCGTGTCACCAAAGGCCTCGCTCGATACACAGCTAACTTCACTCCACCCACAGCAGCTTTACAAGGATAATACTATGGCAGTAATAAATTTTCCCGATAGTCCTTCGGACGGCGATACTCAAGACGTCGGAGGAATTACATATACTTATAGCTCCAGTAAAGGTTACTGGACAGCCGCTGCTTCCGGCGGAGCCGGGGGAGGCGGCGCTTCGGTGACTACCGATGATACTGCTCCAAGTAGCCCGAGTGATGGAGATCTGTGGTATGATACCCATGATGGAGGTATGTTCGTATACTATGAAGATACTGACTCAGCTCAGTGGGTAGAAGTAATTGGTTCTGCCGGAGCCGCAGGAGCTGACGGAGCTGACGGAGCTACAGGTCCTGCAGGTGCGGATGGAAGTGCTGCGGTATATGCAACTGTAGATGATTTGCCTGGAACTGCGAGCGCAGGAGACCAAGCATTTGTTACAGCAAGTAATCGTCTCTACCTTTGGAATGGTAGTGGATGGTATAATATCGCTTTAATCAATACAACGCCCAGTATTAGTGGCGTATCTTCAAGTTATGGATTAGCAATTGATGGTACAGCTACAACAGTCACGATTACTGCTACGGATCCTGAAGGCCTCCCAATTACTTATAGTATTGCTTCTGATACGTCTGGAAACATTGCAACCGTCACTCAGAATGCAAATGTATTTACGATCACACCTTCAACGAATACTGCAAATGCCGGTTCGTTCAGTCTTACATTCCGTGCTTCGGATGGAGTCAATATTGCGACTGCTCCGGCGACTTTTACATTGCAATTTAAAGTTGTAAATCAAAAATATACTACTGCATTAATTACATCGGTTGGTACGAATAATGCTACAAATAGTACTTTTGTAGATTCAAGTACCAATAGTCATACTATCACTGCTGCTGGTAATGCAACACAGACTACGTTTAGTCCTTATCGCCATGGTGGGTATTCTATGAGGACTACAGCGGGCACGAGCTTAAACATACCAGCTTCTACTGATAATCAATTTACAGGTGACTTTACTATAGAAGGATGGGTATATTCATTAGACACTGGAGATAAAAGTCTCTATGTACACGGCTCGTATTTTGCTTTTAATGTAAATTTTGGGGGAGGTTTTAATATTTATTTAAATTCTGGGGGGGCAACCTTTTCTCCAACAGACATTGTTCCTGCTGCAAATGAGTGGAATCATGTCGCATTAGTTCGTAGCGGAAGTACTGTATCTGTTTACTTAAATGGAGTAGCATCGGCAACTACTGCAACAAATAGCGCTACTCTTGGGTATAACTCGATAGCCTATATTGGAGGTCTAGGAACTCAAGCTGCTGGAAGTATAAATGGATATATTACTGATTTTCGCGTTGTAAATGGCAGTGCAGTCTATACTTCTAATTTTACCCCTCCGACAGAACGACTCACAGCAATCACCAATACTAGCGTACTAGCTTGCCATTTACCTTACATTGCCGATGGCTCAACAAATAATAAAAATTTAACTTCCAGCGGCAACACCAAAACAGAACCATTTTCGCCATACGACTCACAAGAATACTCAGCCGGTAGTCATGGCGGGTCGATGTATTTTGATGGTACTGGCGATTATTTAAGTATTGCAGATCATGCGGACTTAGACATGGGCAGCTCTGATTTTACAATAGAAGGTTGGTATTATCCAGTTGTAACTCCGGGAGGAAGTAATGGATTGCTTTCAAAACGAGCAAATAGCAGTGAAGCAAACGGAATTTTAATATATTTTGGAGGCACTAGCACGGGCCAACCCTCCCTTTTAGTTGCACAGTCTGGTTCCTGGGCAATCAACACAGCTTCAAGTATAACTTTTAAAACTGGCCAGTGGAATCATTTTGCAATTGTAAGAAATGGAACTAGCTTTAAATTATATATAAATGGAAAGGCGGGGGTATCAGTTACTAGTTCTATTACTGTAACTGATAATGGACATCCTTTTATTATAGGTACAATGGGAGCAGATGGCTCTAACGTCTTAGCTGAAAGTAATATTGCAGATTTTCGTGTAGTAAAAGGAGCGGCAGTTTATACGGCAGACTTCACACCACCCACAGCACCGTTAACAACAATCACGAACACGTCTTTGCTAGTGCAAGGAACGAACGCTGGTATTATTGATAAAGCTCAAGCAGTAAAATCAGTCAAGCTTATGGGAGATACTAAATCATCTACAACTGAGAGTAAATATTTAACTTCATCAATAAAATTTGATGGAAATGATCATATGCTGATGCGGTCGATAGAACTTGGTAGCTCAGACTATACCGTTGAATGTTGGGCTTGGATCTCTGCACAGGGAGGCACTGCTGGAATATTTTCAAAAGGCTCTCCCGGAGGTTTGTCGAGTATAACTTGGTCATTAGAGTTTAGTAGTAGTAACAATTATGTTGCTTTGTACATTTACGCGGCTAACTCCGGTGCTTATGTAATTACAGGCTCAACAAATATAATAACCAGTAGTTGGAATCATATTGCTGTCACAAGATCGGGCAATGAAACAAAATTATTTGTAAATGGCACGCAAGACGGTTCAACTTATACAGGTAATTACACGGTAGCGGACGGCGGAGATTTTTATCTTGGAGGCGGATTTTATGCTCCAACCTCAAGAACTATTACAGGTTATATGTCCGATTTCCGAGTAACCAAAGGACTAGCTCGATACACCGCAAACTTCACACCACCCACAGCAGCTTTAGAAGGATAATATTATGGCAACGAACTTTCCAAGCAGTCCCTCAAACGGAGCCACACATACATTTGGCGGTACTGTATATACATATAATTCAACAAAAGGTGTGTGGAAGGCTGCTGCTGGAGAAGCTGTTACAATCTCAGATACTCCTCCGAGTAACCCCGGGGGTGGAGATTTATGGTTTGATTCCAGTGTAGCAAAAACATATGTTTACTACAATGATGGATCTTCAAATCAATGGGTTCAAATGAATCCTTCGGGCGGCTCAGATGGTGCTGATGGTGCTGATGGTGCCGACGGAGCTGATGCTAGTATTACAACATATAGTGCAGTTTCTGATTTACCTACGAGTAATAATGTAATAGGAGATTTAGCTTACATTACTAGTACAGGACAATTTGCAATTGCAAAATCAACAACTGATTGGACTTTATTCAGCAAAGATGGTGCAACTGATTTGCCTTCTGTTACTGGAGGAGGAAGTTTAGGTACATATACATCAGGCGGCACTACATATAATTATGCAAAATTTACTGCTGATGGAAATTTTGTACTTAATTCATCTATAACTGCAGATATACTAATTATTGCAGGCGGTGGTGGAGGCGGAGGCACAGGAACAAACGGCGGTGGCGGAGGAGGAGCAGGAGGCCTTGTGTATGCTTCAAATCAATCTCTTGCTGCAGGAACTTATTCTGCTATAGTAGGTGACGGAGGAGCAGTAGGATCGAATGGATCAAATTCTACATTTACCGGGCAAACTGATGCGATTGGTGGTGGTGCCGGTGGAGCTTATGGAACTGCAGGATCATCGGGCGGATCTGGAGGAGGTGGAGGTCGCGACGGATCTCCCTCAGCAGGTGGTGCAGGTACCGCTGGACAAGGAAATGCTGGCGGCCAAAGCGGAGGAACTGGTTGCTCTTCAGCAGGTGGTGGCGGAGGAGCAGGTGCCGTAGGCTCTAATGGTGGAACAGACTGTGGTTCCTACACAGCGGGAATGAGCGATGGAGGTGTAGGAAGTTCTACATATTCTGATTGGCTTCAAGGAGCATCTGCAGGTGAAGAAGTAAATGGAACTTGGTACATTGCAGGGGGCGGAGGGGGTGCAATAGAAGCTAATGCATCTGCTGGTACATCTTCAGGAGGTTATGGCGGAGGAGGAAATGGCTCAAACAATACAAATGGAGAACAAAACGCGACGAATGGACTTGCTAATACAGGAAGCGGCGGCGGTGGAGGCCAATTTCGAAGCAGTGTTCAAGCTGCAGCGGGTGCTGGAGGTTCTGGCATAATACTATTGAGGTGGACATAATGGCAATTAATTTTACAGACAGTCCCGCAGATGGAGCAACGCAAGTAATCAGCGGAAAAACTTACACATACAATAGTGCAAAAAATAAGTGGGATACTACAGCTACAGAAGTTGTAGGCCCCACAGCTAAAACTTATGCAACTGTAAACGATTTGCCTGGAACTGCACTAACAGGAGATCAAGCATTTGTAAGCGGCACAAATCGTCTTTACATTTGGAATGGTTCCGGTTGGTATAATATTGCACTTGTAAATAGCACTCCCACTTGGACTACTCAGCCTGATTCTTCTTATATACTTGCAAGTGATGGCACCGCAACTACAATTACAATTGTGGCTACAGATCCAGAAGGATTGCCGATTACTTATAGTATTGCAAGCGATACTTCAGGTAGTATCGCTACAGTTACTCAGAATGCAAATGTATTTACGATTACTCCTTCTACAAACGATGTGAATGCAGGAACATTCTCACTTACATTCCGTGCAAGTGATGGAGTCAATATTGCGACAGCAGTAAGCAGCTTTACTTTACAGTTTATTATTGAAAATAGTAACTATACGACTGCACTTATCACTTCTGTAGGTACGAATAATCAAGTTAATAATAATTTTATAGATTCAAGTACCAACAGTCATACGATTACTGCTACTGGAAATGTAACTCAAAGTACGTTTAGCCCTTATCGACACGGCGGGTATAGTTATTACTGGGATGGAAGTGGAACAGACTATTTTCAGATCCTATCTCCTACTGCTGCATTAGATTTTGGTACTGGCGATTTTACTATAGAGATGTGGGTCTGGCTAAATGATTTATCATCTGGAATCATTCTTGCAGACCTTCGTCCTTCAGAAACAAACGGAAACCAATACATTGGTGCATTTTCTATCGGAACAGATGGAAACTATCAAGTTGCAACTGGTAACGTGCAACGCATTGTAACAACTGGCGGTCCTATTACAGCCCGTAGCTGGCACCACATTGCTTTACAAAGAAATAGCGGTACGTTAGAAGCATACGTAGACGGTTCTAGAAATGCTACAGCCTCGTTTACCCAGTCACTAGATGCAAATAGATGGAGTTTGTTTAAAAACTCCTTTGCAGGTGGTGGGGTTGCAGATGCTGGGGGAGGATACCTTAAAGATTATCGAGTAGTAAAAGGCACTGCTGTTTATAGTGGTGCTACGTATGATGTACCAACTGAGTCCCTAACTGCTATATCTGGTACATCACTCTTACTTTTCTCTAATAGACCTACTTTTACATATGACGCGGCCGACACAGAATCTATAACATGGACGAATGGAGAGTTGGCTCCTTTCTCTCCTTATAAATATGAAAGATATTCTGCTGCAGACAATGGCGGGTCTTTAACAAATGATGGAACCGGAACAAATTATTTAAGTGTAACCTCTAGTGATTTTGAATTTGGAACCTCAGATGATTTTGTAATAGAAGCGTGGGTATATCCAACAGCAACTCCTAGTGGTGCAGCTCAAGTTGTTGATAATAGAGGCGCGGCAAATGGATTAAATTTAGCTTTTACCTCCTCTAATCAATTCGCTAGTTATTCTGAGCCTCTCTCGTCGCAATTAACAGGAACAACAAAAACATTAAATCAATGGTATCATGTAGCTGTTGTTAGATATAACGGAACAAGAAAATTATTTGTAAATGGAGTATCGGAAGCAAGTGTATCAGATACAGGAGATTATAACTCAAATAGTCTTATTATTGCTAGCCGTTACTCTCAAGATCAACAAGCATGGGCTGGAAACATCTCAGATCTCCGAATTATTCGAGGTACGATTCCTAGCGCATATCAAGGAACTTCTTTAACTATTCCTACTACACCATTAACAGCTATCACTAATACTAAACTTCTTCTTAGTGGTACAAACGCAGGCATCATTGATAAGTCGCAGTCATTGCAAACATTAACACTCAGTGGTGATGTGAAGTCATCTACAACTCAGAGCAAGTACCTAACTTCGTCAATGTATTTTGATGGGACGGGTGATAGCATCTCTACCTCTGATAGTGCAGAGCTTGGAACTGGAGATTTTACTTTAGAGGCTTGGGTATACCCAACAACGTTAAATTCTAACGACACATTTATAGCAGAGCATTGGTCAGGCACTACCGCTGGATTTATTTTTAGGGCACACACGAACAACTATTTAAGTTTGTTCGACGGCACTACAAATCGGGCAAGCAGTACGGCAATTGTCACTAATCAATGGCAACACGTCGCGGCTAGTCGAGAAAACGGAACTTTAAAGTTGTTTATTGATGGAACGCAAGTTTTGAGCGTTGCTACTTCTAGTAGTTTAACCGGTCCCGGATCAGGAGAATCTGTAACTGTGGGGGCAATAACTACAAGCAGTGGGTTTGCTAATTACTTTACTGGTTATATATCAGATGCGCGCATCACCAAAGGCGTCGCTCGATACACAGCAAACTTCACACCACCCACAGCAGCGTTACAGGGATAATAAAAAAGGGGCTTATTGCCCCTTTTTCATTTCTTCTTGAAGTGCGATACTAAATCCTTTTATAGCCATTTCAAGACGTTGAACTTTTAAATGTTCTTGTTCAAGTTGCTGTTGTAAGTCTTGAATTTGAGCCAAATATGTTATTGCTCTTTCAGATAAATTATTTGGATCAACCCCTTCACTTTTTACTTTTGGCTGACGAGCTAAATTATCGGGGGACTCTTCCCACCCCTCTTCTGGGGCCAAGGGAATATCAATATCACTCATCTTTAGCGGCCTCCTCTACATCAATCTCCGGTATGGGAGTTATTTCTTCGCTTTCTTTATTTATTTCAAGTCTTAACAAGTTAATAAACCCTTCTCTAGAAAGCTCCAATCTGTGCGTGGCACTTTGAGAAGCGGTTATTTCCTTGTTCAGTGTTTGTAGTTGTCCTACATAATATTTTGCTAGATCGGGTAAATCTGCATAGATATACTCTTCTCCGTCAAAAGTTATTTTTGGACGATCTTCAATTTCTTCAGTCATAATTTATTCCTATTTAAATATATCTTGCCAGTTTCCAGTAGTGCTCGCACGAGCATACTCTGTGGCACGGTTTTCAAAAAAGTTAGTATGCTCTACTCCATTCAACATATAGTCAAGCCAGGGTAAAGGATTATTTTCACTTCCAAATATTTTCTTCATTCCAAGACCTAAAAGCCTACGGTCTGCAATGTATCGAATATATTCTTTTACTTCCTCTGGAGTCAAATCAGGTATAGATGCTCCAGCAAAGCATAAATCAATAAAAGCATCTTCTAATTCTACAGTACGCTCTGCAGCACAATAAATCTCATACTTTAGATCATCGTTCCACAGCTCGGGATGCTCTTTTATGAATGTTCGAAACAATTGACTCATACCTTCTACATGAAGAGTTTCGTCACGAACTGACCAAGTTATAATTTGCCCCATACCTTTCATAAGGTTATGTCTTGGAAAATTCAGTAGAATTGCAAAACTACTAAATAATTGTACTCCTTCTGTAAATCCAGAGTAAATTGCCATAGTTTTTGCAATATTCATTGGACTGTCCATTCCAAAATTTGAAAGGTACTCGTGTTTATCCATCATTTCTTTATGCTCAAAAAACTTTTGGTATTCGTCGTCTCCAAAACCAAGAGTTTCAAGCAATAAAGAGTAAGCTTCTTGGTGCACCGCTTCCATTGCTGCAAAAGCAGATAGCATCATTCTTACTTCAGGCTGCTTAAATGTAGGCAGATAGTGTTTTGCATATCCACAGCAAACATCTACATCAGCCTGTGTAAAAAATCTAAAAATTTGATTAATAAGTCTGCGATTCTCAGGAGTTAGTTTATCCCTATAGTCTCGAAGATCATCAGCAAGATTTACTTCGTCAGGAAGCCAGTGCATGTGCTGTTGTGTTTTATAATGTTCATAAGCCCACGGATAATTAAATGGCTTATAATATTCTCTTTCATGTAACAAATTACTCATATTAACCCTCACACGCTAAACACGCGCCTTCGTCAATGCTATCAAAAATGTACTGACGTAATGCTTCATCAGATACTTTTTCTGCTCGCTTGTACGCTTCACTTCTTAAATAATATAAAGTTTTTACTTTCTTTTTCCATGCCATCATATGAATAGCATGAAGTTCTTGCTTTGATACATTTGCAGGAAAAAATACATTTAAAGATTGACTTTGACAGATATATTGTTGTCGATCGGCTGCAAGATCGATAACCCATCTTTGGTCAATTTCCACTGCAGTTTTAAAGACGTCTTTTGTCCAATCATCAAGAAAGTCAAGATGTTGAACCGAACCGCCGTTTGTAATAATTCCTTTCCATACTTCATCTGTATCTTCTCCTAACTCTTGAAGAATGTGCTCTAGATATTCATTTTTTTGTAAGCTGGATCCTGATTTAGTTTTTTGAGTAAACGCATTAGCGCGATAAGGCTCGATACTTGGACTAGTATTACCGCAAATAATGGAACTACTAGCATTAGGAGCAACAGCGAGCAAATGAACGTTCCGAACTCCATAACCAACTGCATCAGGTGCTTCACCCCTTTCAATAGCCAATTCACGAGTTGCACGATCCGCCTCCGATTTTATGTGCTTAAACATTCTCATGTTTGCACTCTTTGCCATTATACCTTCAAATGGTTGATTGTGTCTTTGCAAGTAGGCATGAAATCCCATTGCACCTAGTCCAATACTTCTTTCTTGCATAGCACTATGTGCAGCTCTCCATAGCTCTCGAGGTGCGTTATCAATAAAGTAAGTCAATACATTATCAAGCATTCCAATTAGATCAGGAATAAAAAGAGGATTATGCTGCCATTCATCAAACTCTTCCAGATTTACACTTGACAAGCAGCATACTGCTGTTCTATCTTCTGCTGTAGCAAGTGTAATCTCACTACAAAGATTTGAATGATGTACTTTTAGTCCTTTCTCTTTTTGACAATCAGGCAAGGCATCTTGTACGGTATCCCCAAACATAATGTAAGGTTCTCCGGTTTCTACACGATTTTGAATAAGTTTTACCCAAAGTGTTTTTGCAGACACAGTTTTTACAATACGACCCGTATGAGGATCACGAAGATCCCAGCTATCGTCAAATCCTTCCTCTCTTGTAGCCCCTTCTATAAGGGCCATAAATCTATCTGGTACCACCACTCCATGATGTAGATTAGTAGACTTGCGGTTAATATCGCCTCCAGTGGGTTTTCGAACATCTAAAAATTCCTCTATTTCAGGGTGGGACATATCGAGATATGCTGCATAGCTACCTCGTCGAGTGACGCCTTGACTAAATGCAAGCATTTCGGCATCAACAACTTTCATAAACGGAATAACTCCAGTACTCTCGGAGCCATTGCTCGTTTTCGAGCCTACACTCCGAACCCCGTTCCAACATCCTCCGACACCTCCGCCAACACTACTTAAAAAAGCATTCTCGGTGTAATGATTTGTGATGCCTTCGCGACTGTCCTCTACATAGTTTAGGAAACAACTAATTGGCAATCCTCGAGTAGTCCCTCCATTTGAAAGAACCGGGGTACTAAACATAAACCAAAGTTTACTAGCATAGTCATATAGTCTCTGAGCATGAGCTTCATCATTAGCAAATGCTTTTGCAGCACGCGCGAAAGCATCTTGAGGTGATAACTCACCATCAATCATGTATCTATCTGATAAAGTTTTTTTACTAAATTCAGAAAGATACGCGTCTCGCGCATAATCAACTTTTATATTATAACTCACCCAACATTCTCCCTCGAATATCTTCTAAGTAATTTTTACCTAGAGCATCATCACAGTATGTGATTAAATCCATTAATTCATAGTTTCTTAATATTTGATCTGGATTTTCATTAAGTCCTTGAATAAATTTATATCTACTATTTATAGGAATTGCTTCATATATATCATAAGCACTTCCATACTCTTTTACCAAGCTTACAGCTCTTTTTGGTCCGATACCTGGAAACCCTTCAACATTATCGCCCTTGTCTCCCATTAAACATTTTACGGAGATATATTCTTCCGGCGTACAGTCGTAGTGTGTATCCCAGTTTTCTAGCGTAACTTCCTTCCTCGTTACATAAGAAAATCTACTAACATCTTCTTTTATTAGTAGGTCCCAGTCTCGGTCACTTGAGATTAGCCAAATAGATCCTAAATTATACTTTTCTTTGTATTTTACAAGGTGGGCTGCAATATCATCTGCCTCCACTCCTTGATATCGAAGCACCATGTAATTTTCTGCGGCTACTTCTAGACTTGCTTCATACTCTTCAAAAAACTCTTCAAAAGCAATCTTTTCTTCTTCTGTTTGCTCTGCAAACTTATCTTTTCGATTTTGCTTATACTTATCGCTTATAATTTTTCTATAAGAAGAGGAGCCCCAATCTGATGCAACTATAATACGACTACATGAGTAAGATACTGCTAAACTTTGTATTGTTCTATCAAAGTCATATCGAAAGTCTGTTCTTCCTTGGTGCTTCCATCTAAAAGCTAAGTTCAGGGCGTCTACAATTAGCGTTGAGTTTGACTCAAGCTTTTCATTGAAACTGAATCCCATTTTTTAAAAACTCCACTGTTTCTGATTCTAGCCAAACTTCAGCAAGAAGAACAAAACAATTTAAAAACTGTATGTATATCCAATCTTCTGTTTGCTTTGGCTGTAAATGTGTGACTACAAATACGGGCGAACGATTATATTTAAAAAATAAAAGAGGTTCTTGGTCTCCTCCTTCCGCTTGTACTTGTATTTTTTTCCACCATCTTATAAGATTATTTGTTTTTTTCGCGGTAAATATTTTATCTGAAAGGGGCGAATCAGAGTAGTTTTTTACTTCAATACAAAAACGATTTTTTTCATTTGGAACATACAAATCGCCTTTTAAATACTCTAATGCTCCCGACGCAGGAACTCGTTCAAACTGTAATCCAGTTGCAGTTCTTAGCATATCTCGTACTAAATATTCTCCCCGCGCTCCTTTTGCTCTACTGTCGACCATTGTCAAGTTCTTCTAGTGCTTGAAACTTCTCTTGAGCTTCTGCTAATTTGGATATCTGGGTATCAATTGCGTCGATTATTTCGGGGTGCTCTCCAATACCAACTGGGTTTTCCAGATATATCTCTATATTTGCCCGGGCTTCCTCGATCTGACCGAAGTACTTCGCCTTCAGGGCTGAAATTATTGCTTTCTTCATTTTCTTCTTCTTGTAAACTCCATTGTCTGCGCTGTGATAGTTGTCTATTTAGTACTCTAGTTTGCTGACGTTGTCGCACTTAATTACCTCGATTTTTTCAAGCAGTGGGTGACTCCACCCGTGACTCACAATATAAGTATTTAACTCTTCCTTGAGTAACACTTCTACCATTTTTTCTCGACCGTTTTCATCAAGAACATTTATTACTTCGTCTAAAAATAATACATTGATTCTTGACTTTGATATACTACTCATAAGTTTGCGTATTGCAATTAGAGTAGCTGTGTTTACTCTTGCGAGTTCTCCGCTGGAGAGTGCAAGAATATCTACAATATTTCCATTGTCGGTTACTTGAACATTTAGCTTATCATTTGTAACAACAAACTCTAGCGTAAATCTTCCGTCAGAAAGTTCCGCTAGGTAATAATTTGCAAGCTCTTCTAATTCTTTTACAAGATTTTCTATCTTGTATGCAAGAAGGCCGTTTGTACTAAAAGACTTTTTTAACAGCTCTAAATTCGATGAAAGAACAGAAATTTCTTTTAATTCGTTTGTTGCTTTCTCTAGCTGCGATAAGAATTCTTCTGTTTGTTCTTGAATTACTTGGATTCGGGTGTTGTGTCTTGTTCTTCTTTCATTTTCTTTCGCTGCATCTGCCACTTCGCTTTTTCTTCGGCCCAAGTCATCTCGTACTCTAGCCAAGCGCTCTTCCAGCTCGTTTTTGTCCAGTAAGGCCACTGGGAGATCTCGGTCAATGCTTCTGTAAATTTCTTCCCACTCCCTTTCGATAGAACGGGCTCGATCGTACTCTGCATTGTCTCGTTTAATTTCTGTAATTCTTCTGGCAATTTCATCTTGTCTTTCCCTTGCTTCTGAAATTTTTCTTGATTCTGCTACAATTAGACTTTCTTTAAACTCAGGGTCAACATCTTGCTCGCACGTGGGGCAGTGATCTCCTAGCTTATTCAACTTATCTAGAAGTTTCTTAGACCCCGCTACGACCCCGCTGAGAGTCCCAGATTCTGTTTGTAGATCATCATATGATACTTTGTTAGTAATTTTACAGTTTTGTGCTTCTGCTAAATTTATGGATTTCAACAGTTCGATGTACTGATTATTTTTAGAAATTTTTTTATTTTTTTCGGAAATATTTTCAATTTCTTTTGATAAAAATCGGAATTCTTTCTCTTCTTTTTCCGTGTCAATTTCTATATTTAACATGGGAAGTACATTCGTATCACTCAATTTGTTATCTTGCAACCATTTTTCAATCGTTTTTACCTGACTGTCAATACTATTAATTTGAAGAGACACATCCCTGGAAGCAGCCTTAAATATCTCAAACAGTTCTACATATTTTTCAAGAGCTAATAGCTCAATTAAAAACTTTTTACGGTTAGTATCTGTAGCTGTAAGAAATTGTAGACTAGCGTTTGTATTTTGATAAACCAATTGAGAAAATGTTTTAAAGTCTATTCCAATAACTTCTTGAATCGACTTATAGGTATTTGTAGCCGTATGGCTAGAAATATCTTCTCCATTTTTTTCAAACTTTATCTTGATGTTTGACTTTCTGTTTACAGTAATTTTGTATACATCGTCGTCTTTTGTAAAATTCAATACGATATCATAACCGTTATTTAAATAACGGTTAGGGATGTCTGCTTTTTTAATTCCTTTTGAATTTTTGTTGTAAAGTGCTTCTTCAATAATAAGAGGAATGGACGACTTGCCCATTCCATTAGTTCCAAGAATTTGTGTTACTGTTTGCCCGTCCAGGTCTATTTCATTATTGGGCCCATAACTGAAGCAGTTATTCCATTGTAACTTTTGAAGCGTAATCATTAAAAGTTCCTATAATTTCTGGTATCTTTGCTTCTTCTATCTCTAGTACAAATTGTAAGTATTCACTTAATTCTTCTTGTACTGTCATTTCTTTTTCTAGTAAGAGAGTTGCTTCGGTACTTCGTCTTACTACTTTTTTATCCAATAGCTCTGAGTTTTTTACCTCTGCTAAATCCTGTATATCTCCCTCTATTTCGTAGATTGTATGATCGTAGTCAGTAGGAACCATTTCTTCTTCACTTTGTACGGTTTTACGTATCAATTGTGGAAGGTCAAAAGGCTCCCATATCCAAGACCAGTCCTCTTCATTTATAAGTAAGTATCCTGTAGATACTCTACTTCTATGAAAAGAAGTCGTCATTGGACTCCCGGGGTATACAATATTTCGTTGGGTATTACTGTGTGCGTGTAGGTCGCCTGCAAAGACAACTGGAAAATCCTCTAGCAAGTCTAAGTCCAGCTCTGGCTTGACATGAGGAGGAATTTCTCCACGAACATGAGTAAACAACGGATAGTGCTTAGGAAAATGATCTATAATATCTTTCTTATGTAGTTCTGCATACGGTAAAATACTAAAGCCCGTATCATTATCTATATATGAAATATCTATTACCTGTACTAAAGGATTTACTTCTCTACTCACTTCTTTTAACTGAGTAAAAAAAGTTTTATTTTTCTTTGTAGCTTCATGGTTTCCATCATAAATTACTGTTGGAACCTTAACATTTTTTATAAAAGAAAAATAAAGTTCTAATTCTTCTAAAGAAGGAGAGCGATCAAAAAGATCGCCCCCAATAATATGCATATTGCACATTTTTTCCAGACTGTGAATCTGTTCAAAAAAACTATTGTAACGATTTATAGCCCAAGAAACTGGGACATTTTTTTGTCCCAGTTTGATGTGCCAGTCTGCTGTAAAAAGAATCATGCAATATTAAACTCATTCTCTAGTGCTTCTTCATCGACATTAGTTGAATCACTAACGCCTTCTCGTACTCTATCGAGTAGCTCTTTTTGTGCGTCTGGAGTCGGACGGGGCATAACATCATCCATAGACTTCAGATCAACAATAAGTGCTCGTTCATCTTCGTCAAGAGGACGAGACTTACACTTGAGTACCTGTACTTGGTACTCTACATTGTAAGGCAGAGGGCCAGTCTTTACTCGCTTGAATTTAACATCCCAGCCAGTTTCTGGATCAGTAGGATCTCCTAGATCTTCTGCAGCAGTCATAATCTGCTCGAACAGCTTCTTCTTGAGATTGAAAACTTTCAGTTCTCCATTATGCAGACACTGCATTGCGTAGCTCCAGCCACACTTCAGATCTGGATAATATTCACGAACCCAATCTTTTTCCTTGTTGTTGAAACGCTCTTCATCTCTATCAAAAGAAAGACATTCGAGAGGAATGTTCTTACCATTCTCTCCTTCGATCCAGTAAACGTAACGTGCCAATACGTCGCCTACAAGGCGAACATTATTGTCGCCGTCCTGTGGAACAAAAGTGTTGATAGAACTTTTTTGAGCTGCGCCCTTTGCTTTGTTAAATGTAATTGCCATTAATGTATCTCCTGTTTTGAGGGACTTCTTTCGTATAAAAAATGAACTTGTCCATTTTCTATCTCCAGTAGCCTATTTTCATATATGTGTGGTAGTGTTTCTGCCGGTAAATGTAATAAATCTAAAGTTATTTTATGAGAAGCATAGAAATCAGGAAGAGGCCTAAGAGCAGCAATACCTGTATATACAGCCATTTCTCGAAAAGTAAATTTATATCCATTATATAACAGTCTTTCAGGATGTACTAAAAAACTTGTACCGTCAAAATTCATTTGTGAGTAAAAATACTCTTTTTCATATTTGTTCTTTGGTATTCTTTTTTCAACCAACATTCTAAGGATCCTTACTATGTCAGTAGGATCTCCCGCTGCGGTATTATATATTTTTTTCCAATCGAACAATAACATATTATACTAAAATCTGAGGTAAAAGTCAAGAACTATTTTTCTATACTTGATTGATTCGCCAACCTTGTTTTATGTAGTATCCCATTCTATTTGACGCCTGCTTGCGAGCAGTGTTTCCTTTTAAATGAATATCTACAATTACAGGTGTTTGTTTTCCTTCCCGTTCTCGTATAACTCTTCCGATAAGTTGTGTGAGGAGAGGTTCGTTGTTGATAGGGGTACCGAGTATAAGGACAGATAAGGCATTAACCGAAATACCTTCACTAAATATTGCTTGAGTACCGAATAAAATATTTTTATTGCCATAGTTTATCTGATTTAAAAGATCCTCTCGTTCTTCATGAGGAACCTCTCCCGTAACGCAGATAGCTTTTTCTCCGGCTAAAAGCGCACAATTTTTTAAAAATTGCACTCGGTCTGACACAACTAAAACTTTGTGTCCCTTTGCCGCATAAAAAGCTGCCAACATTGCAACTGTGTGGATGTACTCTTCGTTGTTCGCTAGATTCGTTACTCGATTCGCCCACGGTATTCTAGCTCCATCCATAAATCTTATTTCAGATTTTATAATATCTACAACTGGGGTCATGAAATTTTCTTTTGGCGGCTTAAATATTTTCTGGCCAAAATAATCTCGAAATACTACATGTTTTCCATCTTTTCTTTCAATTGTCCCGCTGAGACCAATTTTGTATCTTGCGTGATTTGTGTCGATGATTTTGGAAAATGTTGGCGAAGATACATGGTGCATTTCGTCCAAGATAATTGTTCCAAACATTTTTCGAACTCGATCGATGTTTCTGTAGAGTGTTTGGGTATTACCAACCACAATACAAGAATCGGTGTTAAAAGAACCAGAACCAATAATTCCTGGAGTGATTCCATAGACTTTTTCTACCTCCTTTGCCCACTGATTTCTCAAGGGTACTGTGTGTGTTATTACTAATGTCTTTTGCCCTAATTTTCCTGCTATCGCCAACCCCGTGAAAGTCTTTCCCCAACTTACCCACGCATTGATGATACTATTATCGGAGAGCTCGTCGTAAACGGCTTGTTGAGATTCGCGAAGTACGTACTGAAAAGAAGGAAAATTAGCAGGAACCATAATCCTCTTGTCAATAATTTCATATTCATCTGGTATTAAATCCGTTCTTCCAATTGGTATGCTTACTAAGTTCTCCCTAACTCTTGCCATATTTTTTATAACAAGAGGAGGGTCTTTGGGATTAGGAGCAGGAACTTTATAGGTCAGTTCTTTACTAAGATGCTCCTTATACTCTGGAGTAACTTCCAAAAGTATTCTATTACTTATGACTGCTTTCATACTTTCTTTCGCTTGTTCTTTAAACACTCAGTAGAATAGTCGTATAAAAGCCACGGCATATTATACATTAATAGAACTCCTGCCCATGTACAATCAGGGTCGGGAGGTCGAGGAATAATAAAAGATTGTTTTACACCATACAAGTGCAGTAGAGAAGCTACTTCTTTTCTAGTTACTTCTTTAATTCTGTAATATTGTATGGGGCACATTTTAGTTTTTTCATATATAAAAACTTTGCCATTTGAATCAATAAAATGTTTATCCCGGGATTTAATTAGTCCTAGGTGACTATTTAAAGATTTTTTTAAAACAAATAAGTTTTCATGTGGCGTTTGAAGTCTGCGCTTACCAAGACTGTCTCCTTCCATGTTCTTATCATCAAGAATGTACTCGTCTAGAAAAAGCAGCCCATCTAAGAGCTGCCAGTTTCCGTTTGGTAAGTTAAATACAGGAAAATTAATTCTATCTATATTTCTGTATGTTATTATCACAAATATTGTTTTTCAAACTTGCCCATAGAGTAGTCATCACCAATCTCAAAGTCACATCCAATTGGTGCTCCAGGTATAAAAATACCTCTATCCATCTGAACAAGCTCTCGTAGTTTGTTGCAATAGGTATCAATTTCTTCCTCGGGTACTTCGGCAAGAATTGAGTCGTGAACAAGAGCAAAAATTCTTGACTTTAGTTTCTCGCTTTTTATAAATGCGTTCATATCTATAGCACCTAAGAGGTTAATATCAGAAGCAGCAGACTGCACCAAAAAATTAAGACCACTCCTAATGCTATGAGATTTGATACCTTTGTCTTCTGAAGCGACATTTGGCAATCTCCTTTTACGCCCAAAGTAACTATATGTAAACCCATTTTGTTCAATAAACTTTTGATTAGTTTCGATCCAAGACTTTAATTTATGAAAAGTCTTAAAGTAGTCACTAATTACTTCAGAGGCTTCTTGCTTGGAAAAATATTTTCCACTATCTTTTGTAACTTGCTCACTGATTTTTGCAGGTCCTGCACCATACATAATACCAAAAGTCACAGCCTTGGCAGCTTGTCGACGATCGGAATATAGCTCTGCTACTTCTTCTACTTTGCAAGGTAGTTTAAAAACTTTATGTGCAATTGTACTATGAAAGTTTCCTCCAGAGCGAAAAACATCCATTAATGCTTCATCCTCTGCGAGTACTGCTGCAACATACACTTCTGCAGTGGTTAAGTCCATTGCAACTATCTTTGACCCCGTTGCGGCTTTAATACATCCTTTTACTGCAGGATTATCTCGAGGTAGCTGTTGCATGTTCAGTTTACCGCTCGAAGAAAGTCGGCCACTGGTTGTGCCATGCAAATTAAATCCTGTACGCAAACGAGAATCTCTATCTAGTTGAGGTATAATTTTATCTAAATAAGTATTTTTAATTTTAGATTTTTGTCGTATATCTAAAATTAACTGGGGGACTCCTGATTGTGAAGATAACTCTTTTAGTACTTCAGCATCTGTTGAGTCTGCTCCGGTTCCTGTCTTTTTACCTGTAGGATTAAGACCTAGAAAATCGAATAATAACTTTCGTAATTGAAGAGTACTATTGGGGTTGAACTCTTTTCCTTGTATCTGCTCAAACTTTCGTACTCTATCATCTTCATATAACTTTGTTATTGCAGTATCAATATCATCTTGCATAATATTCTGTGCAGTATACAATCTTTTCTTGTCAAATGGAACTCCGTTGTCTTGTGCATCTATTAAAAATCTAGTCCCGGGAATAAGAATATTGTCATACACCCAACATAGTTTTTTGTTTTGCTTAATTTTTACAAACTTTTCGTAGAGTAAAAATGTACATACAGCATCCATAGCTGCATAAGTTTTCATTACATCAAATGGAATCCAGCCCCATTGAAAGTCTCCCTTTAAGATACCATTTTCTTTTCTATACTGATCTATCCAATCGTACATAGGCTTCTCATAATCCCCGTAAGGAGTGAACTTCATAGCAAGCTGTTTTAGTCCGTGAGTTCCAGGATTTTCATCTATGAGATAGTGCAGTAACATTGTATCTTCAAAGCGTGGAAATTTAAAATTGAAATGATACTCAAAGAATGCCATGTCAAACTTTGCATTATGAAAAATTACACTTTTCTTATCGAAAAGTTCTTGAAGTAATCGCTCAGTATCATCATCAAAACAATCGGTGTCAATATAAGCCCCGTTAGTCCCATTATAGCTAAGACTAATACCCAGCATATGACCGTCCCTAGGATAGAGTCCAGTAGTCTCTGAGTCCAGAGCAACATAGTCTCCTTCATGTCTAATAGCCTGTTCGATAAAAGCATTTGCTGTCTCCGTATCTTGTATTCCAAACGCAATACTTTCATCAATTATTATATCTTCTATTTCACCACGAATGTAAGAAATAATACTAGCTTTGGAGTCTTCCCAAGTTTTTCTAGCTTCGGGCTTAAATGCAAGCATTGCAGGGTTAATCACAGGTAAAAATTTACCTTCAACTTTTTTACCTGAATATTCTGTTACTGAGTTAATTCTTGTAAAATATTTTAACGCATCAGATCCTACGAGTACAATCCATTCGTAAGCATCTGTATCAATATCAATATCACAGTCTCTTTTTAAAACCTTTTTAATCGTAGGATCTGAACAAAGTTGATACTGATCAAACTCAAAAGCTCCATCGAACTCCCGAGCAAAATTTGTTCTTGAGGGTTTCGTCTCTATCACGGCGACGTTAGCCATATAATCTCCTTTTTAACTTTTCAACTTGAGATTCAACAAGTGCCCCAGGGTCTGTATTTTCTAAATAAATATTTCTGGGTATGAGATCAATTTTCTCGCACATATCTTTTACTTTTTCTGCAGCTTTCTGTCCTGCTTCATCTCCATCGAAAAAGATGTCAATGTTTGTAACTCCTTGCAGGGTTAATAAACCTAGCTTTTCTTCATTAATATTATTTGTACCAAAGCAACATATAGCATTAGTTAAGCCTTTATCATGCAAATTAATTGCATCATAAATACCTTCTACAAGAATTACTGTATTTTTCAATGCTTTAACTGTAGGAAATAAAGGCATTTTTGCGCCTCTTGGAGTAATCATATATTTAGGTACTCCTCCTGACATATGCCTACCATTAAAAGCAACTACTCTTCCTCCAATATCTTTTATTGGAAATACTACTCTTCCTATGTGATCTTTTTCATGGTGAGTAAATGCGCCAAATGCATTGTATGTTTCAGGCTTTATACCTCTCCAATTGCCAGAGTACGGTAAATAACCAGAAGGCATAGAAAGACCTGCGCCTTCTGCCATTTTTTGTCTTATTTTTTTCTTTAAATTTTCTCGACGTAGCTGTAGCTGATTTGCTTTCTCTCCAAAATGATAAAATAAATTACCTTTAAACCCGCAAGAAAAACAATTAAATATTCCTGTAATCTGGTCGATTCTCATACTAGGATTAGAATCGTCATGCTCTAGGTTTAAACAGCTAACAAGAAAATCCTTACCTTTTGCATAGTAAGGAATTTTTTTATCCTGTAATAAATCTTCTACAATCATTAACAATCCGGGTCATAGCTTTGCCACTCATCATACTCTGATGGCTCATCGTAATTATCTTCATTACAATACCAAGGGCCACTATCGGGCTCAGAATACCACCAATCTTCTTCTAAAGCATTGGGACATCTTACAGGATCCCCATTGCTATATCCATCACCAACTAGATGTTCTCCACAATGGGGGCAAGTGTCTGGAGTTTTCCAATGTTCTATAAGTGCGTCGTGCATTATCTTCTCATCCTTGCAATATCTTTCATTTCTTCTTCATTGATGATGGGGACTGCGTTTGATTTGTGCATGGTTCCGATACCTTTAACAAGTGTTCCGGTGTAACGTGGCGATTCCACTCGAGCGGCAACTCCAACTGTATCGGAGCCGCTTGGGTACTCAGGAGTGGATCGTCGGAAAGGCTCTGTAGAGTCAACGGAAACCGCCCGCATAACTCTCTTAGCTCTTCTTTGAACTTTCTTCTTAACTCTGCCAGATGTGGTGTGTCTAATTGAACCATATATCATTCCCATAAATAAAAAACTCCCGCAATGAAGTATATATTATACTACAATTCAGCGGGAGTGTCAAGAATTATTTTTAGATATCTTGGATTTCTTCTCCGGTTTTATGCTCAGATGCCTCTCTTTGATCCGGCGTAAGAGCACTTTCTGGCCCCATTTTGAGGGTCTGCCAGTCCATCGTAGAAGTAAAATCTATAGGCTCATTGTTTCTTATTTTTACACATTTAAAAGTTACACAACCATCTTCGTGGCTCCAAGGTTCAAGAGCAAATGCTGCATCTGCTGCATCAAGAATACCTTTTGCAAATCTTGCTTCTCCTGTTGCATCTGTTTGATACGGAGAGAAGAAAGGTATTTTATACTCTTGTGCCATTGATTTTAAAGCTTTACTAACTTCTATTTGTTCAGTCCAATCGTATTGTCCGCCTCTTGACGGTATGTTTGATCTTTTTACTTGATTAATGTAATCAACAATAACTACACCAATATCCATAGAAGATTTAACTTTCATCTCAACTTCTGTCCGAATCTTACCAAGAGTAAGAGAAGGATCATAAATAACATCAAGCTGTCTCTTAGGATCTAGCTCACACGTTGTAGTAAGTCTTTTATGAAAATCTTCAAACTTTCTATGTTCTCGATACTCTGAAAGAAGCTCTTGACCGCGAGTAAAACGACCTGCCCACCATTCGGCTACTCGTTCCCACTCACTTACATTTAAATTTTTAGACCTGAGCCTACCTTGAGGTACTCCTGTAGCAATTGAGCACTGTCGTTGAAGAATAGACCTGGAGTCCATTTCAATAGTAAAGTATAAAGCAGATTTACCACTTTCATATACAGAGTTGGCTATATTTGCACAGGTAAGGGATTTCCCTGCGCCTCGGCGACCTCCTACTAAAATCAAATCCCGAGGGGAGAATTGGATTTGATCGTCGTATCGAGTATTCAAACCGAGGCGCAGGTACTTTCCAAGTTCTTCTTCTGCCTCAAACAGAGAAATACGTTGCATACTTTCCTGAGGCTCTTCGAGTTCTACTTTTTCTTCGACTCGAATAATGATGTCATGAAGGTGTTGTACACTCTCTTCTGCATCTTCAAAAGATATTGAATTTTCTACATAATCATCAAGTTCGCTCAAAATTTCCTTCTGAGTGAATTCATTCTTTAGATACTGTAGAAGAATGTAGGGGTCGGTATCAACCTCTACACTTTCAATAGCATATATCTTATCAAGAGTATTTGTGTCTCTTGTAGATAATTTAAGTTCGTCAAGTGATGGGAGTTTGTGGTAAGTTTCACAGTGCTTATCTACTACGGAAAATATAGTGTGATACTCTTTTGGCAAATAGTGCTTACGCACATAACTCCAGGTTTCAAAATCCTGAAGCGTAATAATTTGCTTAATGAGCGCACTAGCGACGTTCAACTATATCTCCCCAACGAACACGAAAAAGCTGGCCTTCCTAAGAAAGCCAGCTCACCTATAAATAGGTTTTACTCTGCGGCTTTTGCAGCTTTTGCAGCACCGTCATAGTCGGCAGCAGCCAAACCACGACGAGTCAGCATAGTCTTAACACCGCGAGCAGTTTTGCCAATAGCTTCGGCAATGGCCTCTACCGTCATGGCAGAGATGTCGCCCAAGTCTTCAAAAGGATCAGCTTTCGCAGAACCCTTAGTAGTCTCTTGACGCGGAATAGCGTCAATGTCACCAGAACGAAGAAGGCTCAAAGCCTTACCACGAATGCTGTTAACAGAACGGCCGAGAGCTTCAGCGATCTCTTCTACGAACTTGCCATCATTTACCATAGAAACAAAAGTTGCTTCTTCGGCATCTGAGTAAGTCTTAACTGACTCCACCTTGGGAGCAGGCTTGACATGAGCGGTAAGCTCCATAGAAAGAATTTTGCCTTGCAGTTGCTTGGCAGAGAACGCGCCATTTTCAAAATGGTCAGCGATTTGAGCATAAGTATACTCACCACTGTTTGACTCCAAGAAAGCAACGAGAGTTGATTCTTGAGCTTCAGTGAAAGACTTGGAAGCGCGGGCAGATGCCAGCTCTACTTCAAAGCCCATTTTACGCAGCTTAGAAGATACAGAACGAGTCGAAGTTTCGAGACGGTCCGCAGCTTCTGCTACAGTTTCTTGAGATACTGGAGACTCATTACCTACAAAAGAGGTGAGTTCTGCAGTACGCTCATCAGTCCACTTGGGAAGTGCCATATTTTTTCTCCAAAAAAGATTGTAAATCTGTAATGATAGTTATACCAGACTGGCTGGCTTGTTTAGTTTTTGACGATTCAATACCACTTTCGTTCACAAGAATTGTCACATCTTTAGTCAAATTAGGTTTTACTATAAAACCTGCTTCTGACAATGCTTCAGTTGCATCAGCTTTAGTTTTGAAACTCTTCAAACGTCCACTAATGCAAACAACGCCTGCAACTTTAAGGCCAGGACTACTTTCTTTGAACTTCATATCAAACGGTAGCGCACCGTCATAAAAGCAATAAAAGTGTCTATCTAGCCAATTGCATAGGCTCTCGGTAGCTTTTGGGCCCAATCCGGCACGCGTACAAGTGTCTGGTGTAATTTCAGTAATAGATTTAATAGTCTCAGACAGCTTCTTCGTTGCCGTTTTTCCGATTAGGGGAATACCAAAAGCAGGGAGTACCATATCAAGAGGGGCAGAAGCCGAGTTTTTTATTTCTTTGTACAGTTTAGTACCCAATTTATCTCCTAGACGATCGCAAATATACTCTAAAGAGATAGAATATATTTCGTCAAAATCTTCAACTTCTAGTTTCTCGATAGCGGCAGGGCCTAAGCCCTTAATCTTCAGAGTTTTTGCAAAATGTTCAATTTTCTTTGATTTTTGAGCTTCACATGACTCACTCTTACAATATAAGATGTGATTTATCCACTGAAGCGCAGACCCGCAGGACGGACAGTCCGTAGGGGGCACAATCTCTATGAACATTTTTAGTTCTCCGAAAAAGTTAAATATATTATACGAAAATATGAGATAAAAGTCAAGAACTATTTTTTGGAAGGTCTACCCGTCCTAAAATTCGAGGTATAATTTCTCCACTCCGAATTACTTCGACAGTGCATCCTATTTCTAGTTCTAGGGAGCGAATGTACTCAATGTTGTGTAGAGTTGCCCTGCTCACGAGAGCACCTTCCACTTCGACCGGATCAAGAATGGCAACTGGGCTGACTACACCTGATTTACCAACTTGCCACACAACATCGAGCAATTCTGTATGTACACCCTCTTTCTGCTCTTTAAGAGCAAAAGCGCCGCGAGGGTGATGAGCTGTATATCCCATTTTTTGAAAAGACTTCTGGTCATTAATACGGTACACCCAACCATCCGTAGGATAGTTAGAGTGGTCGAAGGTAGTAACAACATTAAAGCCTTCATGGGCCAATGCATTCATAGCATCAATGTAGTTTGAGTAGTCTTTTTCAAACTGCATGTCGTAAGCAACAAAGACTAAATCCCGGGCTCTTGCCCGAAATTCATGAATATCTTTGAGGTTTAGCGACCCCGAGGCGACGTTACGAGCATTGGGGACAGACGAGGGACAAACTACTTCGCCAGTAATCTGTACTTCTCCCTTCATGGGGATACTAACAGGAACCAGCTCTTCTAGTTTGAGGGTAATATCTCGGCCAAGATTACCGTCTCCTCGTGTCAATCCGAGTGCGAAGTGCCCATTTACATAAAGTAAAGAGACAGCAGCGCCATCCAACTTCGGAGTACGAATGTACTTTGAGTTGGGAGTAGGAATGTCATCTAAGCTAAAAACTTTTTGAAGTGAGTACATACGAAACATATGCGGAACACCATCAGTAACCTGATGACCAACAGCATTGTAGTTGTACTTTGCAACAATCGCGTCAAACTCTTCATCCGAAATAATAGGATACCCAGAGTAATAAGCACACGCTGCTTTTTCAATAAAATCTTTCATTTACTATCCTCACTCAGAACATATATTATACAGAAAAGAGAAAGAAAAGTCAAGAATTATTTTATATAAATGTCCTGGATAAGTTCAGAAAATTCTTCTTGAATAATCTTTTTACTTTCCGCTAGGCTTAATATTTCTACTAAGCCTCTAAATAGTTCTTTTGAATTATCCATGTCTAAAGGAAATGCAATTCCATCTGGTGTAGGGCACCACTCTTCGTCAAAACTTAAAAAATACTTGCGTAAATGAAGATATTCTACACCTCTAAAGGTTCCAACTGTTAGCCTTACTTGCGTTTCTTTTTCTTCATCGTAATGAATGATTTTTTCGTAAAGCTCTGGGGACGCGTAAAGTTCCATATCTACCTCTCGTTCTTCAAAACTGAAGAGAGTGGGATGATACTGGTTATATTCGCAGGTTTTAATAGGCGATAAGAGTCTGTGTCCCAACAAAACGTAAGCAACGTTTCGGAGGACTCTTTTGCTCTATTTTTCTTCGTTTGAATATATGGGGTAGAGAAGTCTAAAGTGCAAACATTATATTTTAGTTTATTGGACTTTTCGCTTCTGTACGTGATTATGGCATCCCCATATTCACGCAGTGTATTTGCTAAGTCTTCCTTTTTCATTATTACTCCTATACCAAGGTTAGCAAAGTTTTTTACTGCTCTAGGTTTTAGGTTGTAATACTGAAATGCAGAAAACCCCCGAAACAAAGTTTCGGAGGCTAATTAAAAATTAATTAACTTGCTGCGTTAACTGCGTTCAAAACAGTAGTAAAGTATTGAGCAGCTTTACCAGTTAGTTTTGAAATAACATCTTCGTCTACTTCTTGCCCAGCATCACTAATTGCAGCAATAAGCGCGTCTTGAGCAGCAGCTTTTGAAACTCGGCCCCCGCTACCACCATTCGAGGCTGGTTTGCTGCCACCAGAAGCGGGGCTCTTCTTTACATAGACACCAGCTTTGGTAAGAATCATACGAACACCGTTAGGTGACTCTTCCAGCTCGTCTGCAATGCTTTTTACAATCTCCATTGACGTTTCGGGAGTAGGGTCAGCTGCTTCATACATAGTTACAGCCTGTGCCTTCTTATCGTCGTCCCATGCCATTTTGCGTTTCCTTCTAAGTTGTGTAAGTTTTGCGCCAGGACACGATCCTGTCGCGGCTAGTTGTGATAAATAAAATCGGTCGCCCATTGGTTCCCTCATCTTCAATACACATATTATACTTCTATTGAAGATGAAAGTCAAGAAATATTTTTAGATACGTGATAAATCAACTCCGTATTCTTGAAGGTGAGATAGCTTGCCTAAATCATACGCAAGCTGTGTTGCACTAAAGCCTCCGCCAGTGGAAGTAGTCCAACGCTCACTGTAGTCATCGTCTACTTTTTCAAGTACCCAAATATTGTATGCTTTGCTACCATACTTCTTTTCATAGTTTACATCTTTATAGCCTGGAAGCTCTGCTTGATAGTCTACTGATAATTCTGCCCGAATTATGGCAGGGCCATGATATTTGGCCGACCAGACTATTTCGCCTTCTTCGAACGATTCGGCCACACATTCTTCTGGTAAGTAATCGTACCGTCCGTCTTCTTTTTGAGGTACACCCACCCTTTCGATGATGCTTTTAACAAATCCGGGTGAACGATAAAGTCCTGAGGCAATTGCAGAGATGGGCTCGCCGGATAAGAATCCAGTAACCGCATCTGCCACTTCGGATTTTGTAGCTGCTCTTCCCCTATTTTGTGCTTTTCGTTTTTGTCGGTACTCTTGCGTTTCCAAAAAATCATCTATGATTTTCTGGAGTCGTGTTGTATTGTACGCTATATTCAGGATACCGCAAGCTTCCTTCTTTGTTATCGGGGAGGCCCCATCCTGCGCACTCAAGAGGGTTATCACTTTCTGTATATTGGTATCGGACAAGTTCTCTGACTCTTTCTTTTTGATCCTTCTCAATTTTTGCTATCTCCCTATTTAGATACCATACTGCTTTGCTTAAATCTTCTACTGGGTCTTGGCTTTTAACTCCAGCTCTCCAAATATATTTTATTGCATTACCCAAACAAAAATTCATATGTTCAGTAATTTGAATACACTCTACTCCACTCGGATGTGCACGATAGTGCGGTGGCTGATTTACTGTGTCTACCATTGGTTGTGCCTCTTGTCTTGAGATTGTACTAAGTATTCTACATACTTATCTGCCTGCTCTCTTGTGGGAAATTTTCCTACAGTTTGAAACTGTTCACCTTGCTCTGAAGTTACAACAACTCTCCAAAAGCTATGTTTTTCACCGTAGTGAGCTTCTATTATTTTATATTTTCTCATCAAACAAACTCTGTAACTGTTCTTCTCGCTCAAGACCTGCTAATTTATGGGCAATATGATACTCTTCACAAACCTTTTCAAAAGTATCCCACATAGTGTCAAATTTGATTTCGTACAATTCTTTTATGGCAAAATACTTGTTCATAAGGGCATCAGCTAATCTGCCGTCCATGCCTTCCCAATCAGGGCTTTCTACAAAATACTTAGTTACTCTTTCAATGTCGTCAGTAACATTCGCAAATTGTAGCATCTCTTGTTCTAAATCAAAAATTGAGTTACTCATCAGTTACTCCAAAATAACTTAGTGTAAGTTTAAACGCCTCTATATGCTTGGCCATTTCAATCAAATCTTCCTCTTTATCAGTAGAGAAAAAGCCCCCGCAGGTCTCGGTTTCTTCTCCGCGAGCTTTTAAATTATGCTTCATATCCGCAATTGTTTGCTTTAGGTTTTCTACAATTAAAAAATCTGCGGTATCAGAATTAATATCAATTTCAACTTTCATTTCGCTGTAATCCTCTTCTCATAGTCTGCAAGATCATCGTCCCACCAACTGGGTTTGGGTCTGTGAGACCAAATGGCAAAAGTAGCCTTGTCGAGATGATAATAGTCACGATAAGACTGTATAGGGTTATCATAGTCTTTGAGCACGTCCGGCATTGCCAGTCCGAAAGTGGTAAATCCAAGTCTTTCCATTTTGAGAGGCTCCGGTAGCTCGTTGATGACTGTGACTGATTTGTGTTGCTTTCCATAACGGTAGCGATATTCTTCTCCAAGAGCATTACCGTAGCAATGAGTCCACTCATAATTATCCAAAGAACTACGTGCCCATATAGTACAAGGATGATTGTACATCATAGGCAAGTAGGGAGTGAGTGGTCTGCTTTCAGGTGGTAGGTGTTTAATCTCCTTCTTCAAGGAGTTTAGGTAATCGGACTCTTGTTTTGTTAAAGCCCGGGGTATAAAACCTAGATGCACGTCTACCCAAATAGCTGTGCAGCATATCTGGGCAACTTCCAACGGCATTTTTACAATATGTTTGTCAACGTGAGCTTCTGCACACGCGTCTAAATCCTCATCGAGGTAAAAAAGATTCATAAGTCCTCCAATCAGCATATATTATACACTGATTGAAAAATAAAGTCAACATTTATTCTACAGGTATCTCAAAATGATGTGGATTCAATGTAGGGGTTCTGGGTGGATCATCATTTCTACAAATATCTATAAAACTATTTGTAAGATCTTCATAGAAATCTTTGGTTCCTCTTAAATCTTCAATGTGTGGAGCTCCTCCCCACATTATAGGCACTCCTATATGTTCGGCAGCATACTGCATACACTGTGCAACATCTCTATATGGCTCTATTTCTAGAATAGGTTTGCCTTCTAAAATAACTAATAGGTCTACTGCCATCCCATAAAAATGCGAAGAATGTACTCCGTCTTGAGTAGCTCCTTTAGAATATAACAGGTTATGCATTTTAGTTGTTCTTCTTCCTTCAATTACTTGAAACTCAATGTCTGACATACCAATTGCATGTTGAACCATTACAGCAAGTCTACTGTCAATAGTTTCGAGCATCCTCCAAGAAGAATCATTTAGAAAAAATATTTGGTCTTTATAAAGTGTAGAAGAATCAATTACTTCCATTACTAACATTCTCCAGTCTTGTCATGAGCCTTTCAGCTCGGTTAGGTACTTGTCGATACCACTTAGAATCTCTTCCTTCTTCTGCCGCCTGTCTCCAGTTGCGCTGAGAAAGTTGAAATCTCATTTTTGTAAAGTATGCTAATCTTGATGCCCCAAGATTAAAACACATATTTACCATTATACGTTGGACTTCCTCCGGCCAGTTGTGCCATTGTCCGAAAAGTCTTTCGCAGTCCTCAATGGCAGACTGAATGTCTCGAGCGAAGAGCTCTCGGCTTCTCTCAGCTGTAATGGCTGTCCCGGGAGGTTTTCCAAATTCTTCATCTTTTGCTGTGACCAAGTGTCCGACACCAATAGTAGGGTATCCCAAGTGGTCGAGATAGACCTCCAGAACTTCTCCTTCATCTGCTTTAATTTCTTCATATAATTTTTCACGATCCATGTTTACTCCTGTAATCCGTGATGGCTGCTTTAATTGCATCTTCCGCTAGTACACTACAGTGTATCTTCACAGGCGGGAGTGATAGTTCTTTAGCAATTTGGACATTGCTGATTTCTCCCGCTTCGTCAAGGGACTTTCCTCGAACCCATTCTGTGAGAAGTGATGAAGAAGCAATAGCACTGCCGCATCCGTAAGTTTTGAATTTAGCATCTTCAATAATTCCGTCGGGCGATACTCTGATTTGAAGTTGCATGACGTCTCCACACGCTGGAGCACCTGTGAGGCCTGTTCCGACATCTGGAGCATCCTTGTCAAGCTTTCCGACATTTCTGGGATTTTCATAATGATCTAGCACCTTTTCTGAATACATTTAAGTCTCCTCAGCCACAACCCTACAGTTTGGCCAGTTCTGATTTACACTGCAATCAACTCTTTTAATTTCTACTGTAGCACATCCGCTAATCAACAATACGAATACCGCTACTCCTAGTCTCTTTCCTAAGTAAATCACTCGCTTTATACCTCCATACATTTGGTAGAAGCCCGTGTACCAGTAGTATAAGTGCTACTTTCCAGGCTCCTAACAAATGTTCGAAATAAGATTTATTTACCTCTTCGAGATGACTTCCAGTCTCCATACTTCATTCCTGCTACCATTATAATTGCTGCTACAAGTGAAAATAAAAATATTGCTTCTTCTGGGTTCATGTTCCTCCTCCCCACGGCCAATACCAAGAGAAGATTGCCGCTCCAAGAATTAAAAGCAGTACATATACATAAGGTTCAATCATTTATATCTCTCACAAAGATGCGATGGAGCACCTGCTGGATGTCTAATATCACAGTTTCTTTGTCTGGGCTCACATTGTACCATTGCAAGCAAACAAAATACTAATGCTGCTGTAAAAATCCACCCTTCCCAATCCACATTAGATTCCTCTTAAAAGGCCCGGGCTTGATACGACCCGGGCATAAAAGCTACACTAATTGAGATAAGCTCAACCAGATGCCAGAAGCTGCCCATATGGACAGTAAGTATATACCGTAGGTATTTAGCCTACGAAAAACTTCTTTATGCTGCATCTATAATTTCTATCCTTTTGGGCTTATCTTCTTCAGGAACATGCTCTACTAAACTTACACAAAGAAGTCCATTTTTCATAGATGCTTCTTCAAGTTCAATGTTGTTTCCAACCTTGAATACCCGAGTGAAAGTTTTGCCGCTTAGCCCTTTATAAAGATATGATTCATCTCCTTCTACTACTTGCTTTTGAGTTCCTTCAATTTTCAACTCATTTTTATGCAATGTAACTTCGATATCTTCCTTATCCCATCCCGGAACTGCGACCTCTACACGATAGCCAGTACTACCTACTCGCACAACATTGTAGCGAGGGTAGCCAGTCATGGGGGAGTTTGAAAAGAAATCTGGATGAAGATCAAGTCCCAAAAAGAACTTGTGAAAGTCGTTAATATTCAATAAATTTTGCTTTGTCATGGTTTTTCTCCTGTGCCCTTTCGGTACACGCTTTGCATCCTTTTCAGTAATGCAGTTTAAAAAGGGGCCGAAGCCCCACTTCATCAAGAGGAGCAAACTGCTCCGTCTTCCGATGCGTTGAACTTCGCGTCACCGCATCCATATTTTCCATCATTGTTTGTATCACATGC
>Ga0208917_1000013_pt1 | contig 91743 bp, 122 predicted proteins | sample DEB08_DNA_10_FD_185500 | JGI IMG/M metagenome (GOLD analysis project Ga0208917, IMG submission 185500) | Aqueous microbial communities from the Delaware River and Bay under freshwater to marine salinity gradient to study organic matter... | ecosystem: Environmental > Aquatic > Marine > Coastal ...
CACCGGCAGAGTTGGTATTAACGCAGTAAATCCGTCATATACTTTCCATGTTGGCGGTGAAGCTTATGCATCAACCAATATGAGATCTCCGATCTATTACGATTCAAATAATACTGCATATTATGGCAACTTTGCTAGCGAATCGAGAATGTCAAACATTAGGTTGTACAGCAACAACTCCTTGTATTTCAATACAGGTACTAATACAGCCAATTTCCGTTCTCAAACTACTGGAACTCCAGTCACATTTGATATGATTCAAGATACTGGTGGTAATACTAACTCAGTAGATTATGGCGTTCTTCGTTTGGCTCGTGCAAACCATGATAATTCTAGTGCTGTTGCTGGTGCAGGTTTGTACTTTAGATTAAAAGATAACGGTGGAACATACCGTGAATATGCAGGTATTTCTGGTAACAAAACTGTTGCGTCAGCAAGCGGTGGTGCACTAAGATTTATGCGCTATGGTAGAACTCTTATGGGTGAGATGGACTCTGCTCAGTTTTATCATAACACATCTGTTAGAGCTCCAATATTCTACGACACAAATGATACTAACTATTATCTTGATCCTGCAAGTACATCTAATCTAAACACAGTTCAGGCGGCAGATGCTTTCCGTTCTGATAGATACGAAGAGCTCGGCGGTGGGTTCCTACTTAGAGACGGTAGCGCTACTGGTCCAGGTCGTCACCTCAATCTTTGGGATTCTACATCAGATCCGTCTCAAGCTGACGGGGGTGTAACAGGCATTTCATGGGGCCAGAGATCTGACAGCCAACCTTATTACATGATCTATACAGATAAGGAAGCTTATAATGGTGACTATTCTAAGCTTCGCTTAAACTGGCATACTGGTATTCAAATTGGTGCTAGGAGTTTATACGGCGGCACTCGTTTCTATAATGACTCGAGAAGAGGCGGCGGCGGTGGATCTGAGATCTTCTCGGTTGGTAGAGGTGATAACAACGTACGGGTTGAATACAACTTGTATGCTGACATCATGTATGATAATGACGATACTAGCTACTACGTAGATCCTGCAAGCACATCTAATCTCAACGGTTTAACAGTTGGTGGATATTCGCAAAACCAACCTTGGACAGGTCGGTGGTATAACCAAAGTACATATGCATACAGCTCGGGCGCAGGTACTCGTTACTATTGGATTCGTGTTGGTCGTACAAACACCGGCGGTGCAAAAGGTATTCTTGAATATTATGCAAAAGATGACGTTAACTATTCAGGTTTTGTAAAAGGTACGGTTGTTGTTTCTTCTTGGAACAACTCGACAATGTCTGTTGGCCATCAGACAAATTATCCAAATGATAGTATTACACCAGAGGTCAGAATTGACAACGATAGATATCTATGGTTGAGAATGAATGGCTGTACTTGGGATTCGCAGTTATGGTGGAGATGGATTCGCCAGGATGGTATTACTACTGAAAGTGGTGGTACAAAAGTTGAGCCAGGTAGTCCAGCAAACTCTACAAATACAATTCTATCAGGACAAGGTTTCCGTGGTACATTAGGATCGGTTGCTGGCGGTAGTCCATACAACTTGAGATCTCACTTCGGTAATATCACTGCTGAAGGTGATGTACGAGGTACTGTATTCTACGATCAGAATAATACCAGTTACTTCTTTGATGGTAACTCTACGTCTAGAATGAACGGTACTAACGTTGATTATCGCTATAGACCAGGCCACTCCAAAGGACACTTGGTTGGTTCATATAACAACATTGGTGCTAATGATTCTAGAACAAACCCAATTTATACTATTGGTAGTAACTATAACCCATCTGATGGCAATTTGGATAATATGTATGGTATTGGTTATTCTCACCCAAATGCTAACTATGATGGTATCAATAGCGTTCTTGGTGGATGGGGTCTATATGTTGCTGCTGATGGTGATGCTAGAGTTGGTCTAGATGGATCTAACGGCCGAGTTTATGCAACAGGGGCTGCATATATTCCTATCTACTATGATAAAAATGATACGAACTATTACGGTGATTTTGCTGGTACTACGAGACTAAATGTTCTTCGCTTTAACAACGTTACTGGTTCTGGAGGATCTGCTACACAAGGTGTTTCTGCAGTTGGTCAGTTTGGTCAATGGTACAATCACAGTACATATACTGACTTTAACGCTTCGGTTAATCACTGGGGTTGGAGCTATGTACAAGGTAATACAAACGCTCCTAACTCAGATTCAAGCCAGTGGTATCGTGTAAGGACATCTCTTGGTCAAGAATACGGGCTGAACTATGGCAGTTCTGATTATTGGTTAGAAGTAGCATATCCAAGATCTAACTACACAGGAGCTGTTGGCTCGGCATGGATGCGTACTTGTGAAGGTGGTGCTGTACAGGGTTGGGAACAAATCGGTTCTTATATTAGAGGTACTGGACAAGCTTCTAGTGACTATCGTGCACCTCTCTTCTATGACAGCAATGACACAAACTTCTATATAAATCCAAATGGCAACTCGAATATTTCCACAATGGATTTTGATAGACTTGACGGTCCTTCAAACTCTACTCGTGATAAGATTCGTGTTTATGATAGTAGCTCATATGCCATTGGTATGCAAAGTAGTATCACGTTTGGTGCTCTGAATGACTGGGCTATGACATTCCAGTTCAATGATGATGATGATCGTGGTTTCTGGTGGGGTGACACGGGTCATACTACTGCACAAGGCGCTATGTCACTTACAACAAACGGTGATCTTACAGTAGCAAGAAGAATAAGCTCTGGCTTTGGTGCATCTACGACATCTGGTCCTGCTTATACTCTTGATGTCAATGGTACTTCATATCTTCGTGGCTCCGTCTACGGCGACATTTACTATGATAGAAATGATTCAGGCTACTATGCAGATCCAGCAAGTACTACAAAGCTAAATGAATTAATATTAAATGGAAAACTATCGTTTGTTGATACAGGCGGCGTGCGCACTAACGAGGGTTATTTCTTCTTCGGTGATAGAACTACTCGTGGTACTCCGAATACAAACTCAACCATTTATAATTATGGTACAGATGGATATGGTCTTATTCTACAAACTGGATATAGCGCTGACGTTGGTTTTATTAAGATTACCGATGACGGCGTTATAGTTGGTGGTGCTGCAGATGAAAACGTGTTTGTGGTTTGGGACGAAGACACTCAATCTACACGTTTCTATGTAGATAACAGCGGACATGCTCAATCCACCACTTCGATGCGCGCTCCAATCTTCTATGATAGAAACAATACTGTCTATTATACGAACCCAGCCGGCACATCAATCATGAGCAGCCTTGATATTAGAGGTGAGATTTATAACGACGGTTGGTTCCGCAATGATACCGACGGTAGAGGTCTATATAGTACATCACATGGTACTCATTTCTATTCTACCAATGCTCAAGAATATAGAATGACTGGTAACAACAATAACAGCGCCATGAACCTTCGCGGTCTAGCTACGTACGATGGTCGAAGCCGTTTCTGGATTCATGGTGAAGGTGATAGTGCTAATGATTCATTGTGGCAAGGTTTCTTGAACTCAGGTGGTGAATGGATGTTCCGCATGACTCACAGAGATGGATATTCTCCGGGCATGCGTTTCAACGAACCTGATGTTCAATGGACAGGAAATCCAGGCAACGATAGAGGTAAGATCGAATATCACTCAGACCGCTTCTATATCGTTGGCGGTGGTAACTCAAACCGTATTTGTCAGTTCCGTAGAGATGGATCTGATGTATCTTATGTTGACAACTCCGGCGTATATAACGGTACTGCAACAAGCGCCCGCTGGGCTGACCTCGCGGAAAGATATTCTGCAGATGATATCTATGAGTCCGGTACTTTGATGGGTATTGATCTAGACGGTGATGCTGAAATTACAGCTTGGCGCGAAGGCTTACCCGTGGTTGGTGTTATATCTACAGAACCTGGTGTTAGAATGAACGATATGGGCATTGAAAATGACAAATCTAAAAAAGCTAAGATGAATCCATTTATTGCTCTAAAAGGTCGTATTCCAGCATTCGTATCTGGTGACGTGAAAAAAGGTATGTGGTTGATTCCAGATCCAGAAGCTGTTGGTAAGTGTAAGGGAGTTCCATACGGCGCGCCCGGTATAAATAGTCATGAAATCATTGGTATCGCATTGAGCAATAGTGAAGATGGAATAGTGGAGGTGAAAGTCTAATGGCGGTAGTAGCAGGCAATCTAATAGAAAATTCAGCAGCGAGGCAAGCATTTATTGATGCTGTGCAAACCCCTGCTCATAATACAATTGTATATCATTCTACAGCAAAACACACACCGACTACAGGCGTAGATGATGGGCAAGTTCCGCCTGACGCCAATTATGCTGCAGATAATCCAGACTCAGGCGTAACAGTCGATGGAATTGGTGCTGATGGTACGTTGATTGAAGCCACAAAGGTTTATCTTCATCTTACTGCGGCAACTGGAAACCTCACTAACATACGCCAGTGTAAAGTAAGATGGTTGCGCCAAATTGATCCGACCACAAGTACTGAAGAAAGAGGGTCTGCTGACGGTATTACTGTGCGCGATACTGGTCAAAGACAAACTATGACATTAGTTAACAGTGGAGGCGTTACTGAAGATGAAGTAGCTGACGCTGCGGATTTTAATAACCTTTGCACTAATTTATTTAACGCATGGAATACTTTAAAAGACAACAGAGCAGACTTTGATGTTACATATTGTCACAATAGCTGTCATACAAGTTGCCACAGTTCTAGAGGAAGAAGATAAGGAATTTATATAATGAATCTTGTAGAAAAAGTTGAAGAAGCCGGATTAAAACTTGAAACTCTAAAATCTGAGTGGGAAAGAAACCAAGATCTTTCTATTACTTCTTGGAATGCTTTAAAAAATGTTGGCATTACGAAAGAAGAAGTACTTAAATTTGTAGAAGAAAACGCTGATGATATTAAACGTAAGAAATCTTCTAAAGAGCAAGTAGGTAAAGAGATTCAAGCAGTTATCAGAGATAACTCTTATAATGATGAAATACAAGAAAGTGTAGAAGATCTTAAGAAAAAACAGGCTTTAAAGCCAAAGAAGATTATTGAAACAAGTTGTCCTTTACCTATGGAGGTTTTAAAAGAGTACTTTCAGGATAAAGAGAATACTGCTTTTAAGATTAACTATAGAGCTGGTAAACTAGACGCAAATGCTTTGATGATCTATCTAAGTAACTTGAATCTAGATGCAGATTTTGATGAAGAAACATATAATGATAGAGATGCTTTAAAAGAATTAGTTGCTGCTTATATGTCAACTACTACAGCGTTGGTTGATATTGAGCAGTTAGCAAGAGAAGCATTGGCAGTTTGTTGTCAATATATGAAAGTGCTGAAACCAAAGTATATGTTTGGGACTAATATTCCTACTGTTGATCAAGAAGAAATTGATGAATTTTGTGATGATCCACTAGCACCTTACATGTACTTTGAAAGACTAAATAATGCAGAAGATTTTATTGAAGAGAATTTAGATGTTGTAAAAAGATGGTGTGAGATGTTGGACTCGTCTCCAATCTTTAATTTTCAGTGTTTAAATATTCCTGAGTTTAACGATTTTGTTGAAAAAACATTTGAAGAGGTAGATGATCCAGACTATGTAGGAATTAACTTTGTTAATACATATGCCCTGCCTTGGATTGGATATTATATAGGATCTATTGGAGATAGAAAAGGAAAGATTTTCACGAATCAATTTAATGAATATAGATTTAAAGGAAGAAACATGTTTTCGTACTTTGATACAGAAGCAAACACTCTTTGCGTACAAACAAAGGTAATTGCAGCTGGAAAATGGGACGAATGCGTACCAGAGGAATTAAAACAGAATGTCGTTTAACTTATTTGATAAAGTATATGTTTCTCCAGACTGGGCTTATGATAATTCCCAGAACAGAGCCGTATTTTCTGCAGCAAGAAATACCAGCCCATATACAAATATGAATACTCTAGCAAGTCCTGGTTATGGAACTACCATACTTCATTGGGAATCTTCTGTAGATAATATTATTGGAAGCGGTGAAGGACAGCACGAGTCTTTAGCTCATTTCATTAAATCTCTATACGATAATGATTGGTCTGGAAGAATATATGCAGACTCAGAATCATACCATAAACTTTTCTTTGCTTGGCTTAAAGTAGCTATGCCAAATATAGATGTAGATGCTGCTTTCATCCTTTATAATATAACAAGACAAAGAGAAAGTCTTGTAGAAGTTGATAATATGGCAAGCAGATCGTTTTCTGCTGATAGAGTTGCAGACGCAGACGCAGAAGTAATATACACTCAAGCAGAATTTGCTAGTGCATATAACGCATTTAATGCAGCAGATACTATTGACTCTTCTTACTATACATCTGTTCGTGATGCTTTAAGAGACACTCTGTGTATTGAAATTCAGCTCGCAGCTTATTTGTGTGGCGATATCACAATTACTCCTATTGCAATAAAAGGTCAAAGAATACATTCAAAAATTGGCTTTGGAATTGTTAGTGATCTAAGAGAATATATTAGAGATAATATTATGACAGAAAAAGTTCGCTCTATGACTGGCGTAACATTGAACTGGACCGATCCAAACTGGATGACTTCACTTAGAGCTGCGAATTCTGATATGGATTTTCTTTTTGACAGATCCTACGACGCCCTTGTAGAAAACTGGGAATACCGTGTTGCGCATTGGGATGTAGGCTTGGGATGGCTTCAATGGGTTGTAGATAATACAAACGCAGACGATGCTAACGACGTCGAGCTTCAGGATGTTATTAAAGGTGCTGAAGGAATGCTTAATAGAATAGATGGAACAAACTTATCTAACACAGAAATAAGAGATACAGCTTGGGAAGATATTATTGCAGATGATATTACTTATCAGGGAACTACTAAAGTTTGGCACTATGAATATATGCAGGAAAAAATAAATACATTTTGGATTGAGTATCTTTATCAATTAAAAATTGCAGAAAATACAACTCAGTTAAATAAATTCAGCCATACGTAATAAAGGTTTGTAATGATTAATATGATTGATGTCACCGAGACCGGTGATAAGTGGGGCTCTGACACCGCTGCAAATCTAATTTTCGAAAAAAGAAATAAGTCGTGCGAGATTGTTGTAATACTCTTTGAGTACTGCAACTTTGCGTGTTCATTTTGCCCACAAGATCATAATAGTAAAAAAGGTATGAACTATGAGTCTATAGTATCTAAAGCAGATATTATTGCTGAATATATTAATCAAAATAGTTTTGCTACAGAATTTGTTGTTCGAATGATCGGCGGTGAACCATTTAATGACGCCATATTAAAAGATTCTAATCTCCTAGAAGCCTATAGAGATCTCGCAAACGGTGTGAGAGAAAAAACAAATCTTACAGATCAAGTACTAGAATTTATTTGGATCTCTAATTTTAGTATGGTTGATACAAGAGATCAAATTAAACAGTTCATGGACGAGCAAGGTGAGGATACTACATTCGTCGTATCTTTTGATTTAAAAGGTAGATTTAATCAAAAGAACTTACAGATATTTAAAGAGAATATCGAAATATTTGCACCTTATATTCGTAATATAAACTCCGTGATTACGAAACAAAATATTCAAGCTCTTCTTGCAGGTGACGAATATTATGATTACTTGTACAGTAGATTCGATTATTCTTGGGATCAATATATTAAAGGAACGGAACACAACGACGTTGAGATACCTTTAGAATCAGAAGTTTTAGCTTTTTATAAATTATTGGTTGACAAATACCCAAAAGTAGAATATATTATACCTTTTATGCAGCCAAAAGACCATCAGATGCATACGATATGTTCTCGTGGTAATGGTGCTGCTATTGATTGGGACAATAAGATTATTCCAGAAGGATGTGTTGGCTCTCATTATTTAAAGAAGTTCAATTCTCCTTCTTACCGACAACATAACGGACCAGATAATTTTCTTGATAATACTTTAACGAGCTTCCTTGATAAATATAATTGTCATGCTTGCGAATTTTATCAAAGATGTCCTATGATGTGTTTCTCAGGAATAAAAGCTGGAAACATGAAGCAGGACATGGACGAGTGTATAAACAAAGAACTATTTAGATATGTAGATTCGAAGAGAGATAAATGAGTAAAAAATTACGTTTAGGTTACATGTCACCACCTCATGCAGACTGGCAAACGCCGTCTAATTTGACGTGGATGATGTTAGAAAGTCATTATAATCATGAGGGAATGTATCCCGATAAAGTAGAGTTTGTTCCTGCAACATACAAATTTGACGTGTATCGATCTTTCCAAGAAATTAAAGAAGATATGGAGCAGGGAGAACCTCTTGACGTATACTGCTTTAGTTCATATATTTGGAACTATCAGATGTGCGATGAGGTTGCTAAGCTCGTAAGAGAGCAAAACCCAGAAGCTATTACGGTAATCGGCGGACCTCATATTGGTCGTAACGAGCCAAAACTAATGAATCTAAGATATGAACTATATGATTATATTTGTCAGGTAACCAAGCCCGGCGAAATATTCATGAACTCTCTGCTTGATGGATATTTTAATAATTTAAATCAATGGCCAAAACATGAAGATGTAACTTGGGAATGGCGCTCAAATAAAAAAGGTGTTCTAAATATCGCAGAACAAGATTATTCTGTTTATGAAGAACATATGGATTATCTTAAAGAAATGCGCGAGTGGGCTCGTACTCAGGTACTTGAGCCATTCATGGCATTAGAATCTACTCGTGGTTGTCCATTTAAGTGTGCCTTCTGTGAATGGGGCGGGGGTATTGGTACTAAGATCTATAAGAAAGATCTAGACATTTATAAGCGAGATGTTGAGGCTTTGAAAGACGCAGGCTTCCGAGATGCCTATCTTACCGATGCAAACTTCGGCGCATTCTTAGAAAGAGACATCGAGATCTTTGATTGGACCTTTAAGAATGGATTTAATCTTACCGACATCTCAACTTTTAAATCAAGAGACCTTGCAAGAAGAAAGAAACTTGTTGATGCGTGGTTTGACACGTTAGGAACAGGCGAAGAGAAGCACTCAGAAGTGTTTGTACCTGAGCAAGGTTCTCATGCATTGTTCTTTATGGGCTCGGCAGAAAATCAGGCTATGGGTACCACAATTCACGTATTCAATGAACAGAATACGAGCCGTGGAATGGTTGATAATTTTGGTGAGCAAGATGGAGAAGACTGGGAAGATAATATTAGAAGAAAGCAAGCAGCAGAAGGCGAAGCTCTTTATATCTCAGTAGTTCCAACAGTAAGTATCCAAAGTATTAGTAAAGAAGCTATGGATGTAGTAAATAGAGTTGATCTAAATTTAGAAGATAAGTTAGCACTCGCTCGCCATATTAATCAGCGTTGCAACGTTGAAGGTTATCCAAAGCCACCCGTAGAATTAATTCTAGGAATGCCTGGATCTACTATAGATGACTTCTATAATGAGTATGAGATCTACTATAACTTTAAATCATACGGTTCATGGAGACATGACTATATGTTCCTACCAGATTCTGAACTTACAGATCCTGAATATATAAAAAAGTATGATATTGAAGTTGTGGAATGCTATACCGATGTTATTGAAGAAGGCGGGGCTGATAATAGATATGGTCTATATCGTGGCCTAAAGTCTTACTTTAAAACAATTGCATCTTGCTATTCATTTACTCGCGAAGAATTTCATGAGATGTGGTTTATGAATGTTTGTGGTAATATTCTTTTGCAAAAGCATTATGATACATTTAAAGATGTTCTTACTCCAGCAGAGTTTTGCAGAATGTGTTACGCTGTAATTCGTGATTGTATTCCTGGTTTTGACGAAGTGCACGAAAATATTGTAGACATTTTGAATCCAGACACTCCACCTCGTGGATTGAAAAGAATTATTGGCAACAAATCTAGATTAGAATGCATCATGGAACTGACTCAAGGTGATAACGAAATCATTCTTCTTAACGAACTCTTTGTAAGAGCATTTTCTCAGACTACTCAAACAAAGGAATTAGAGTATGCAACTGCCTAAATTAAAATGGTCCTACGAAGACTTTGAAGAGTACGTATTAAGTCATGAAGCTTATATGTATGATCGCACATTATATATTGACAATCGTGGAAAAGATGTTAAAATAGTATCAGATGACTACAATGAGTACTTAGCAAAGGTACAAGTAAAGCTTGCAGAATCTAATGATACAATAAAGGTTGAAGGTATCGAACACGTTTGTGGCTTTAAAGAAGGCACCATTCATGCTTTTAGATACTGGAAAGAATCGCCAAGTTTTGGTGTACATACTGACCCAGTTGATGTATTATTACATGTAAGTGCTGGTCACAAAACAATTGAAGTGAACGACGTTATTCATAATCTTGATGAAGGTGATTTTTGGATGATACCAGAAAATACTCCTCACAGAGCATTGAATGTACGAGAAGGATTAATGTTTAGTTATGGTTTGTCCGATACAGAGCAATCTGAGTGTATACGTCAAGACCACCGAGACGTGTAACTTAAATTGCTTCCACTGCTTTACAAGCGGAATCAACGGAGCTAAGATATACTTTGACCCAGTGGCTACCGCTAACTGGGTTAATCAGTTATATGATGGCACAAAAATATGCCACTTTGAATATCACGGTGGCGAGCCTATGCTTGCTAAAACCGAAGATCTATTTGAATTCTATAATAGAGTACAAAGCGTATGGGGCGTAAGAGGTTCATTCGGTATTACAACTAATCTTACATATAAGTTAACAGATGATAGATTAGATTTCTTTTCTCGTGTAATGACAGGCAAGCGTATCGGTACCTCATGGGATCCAACAATACGCTTTGCAAATGAAAAGCAAGAAAAGCTTTGGGAAGACAACGTAAGATTCTTAGTAGATCAAGGATTCATTCTTAAAGCATTTGTATCATTATCTAAGGACGTTGTCAATAGGTCTCCTCGAGAAATGATTGATTATTTGAGAGGTCTTGGCATCACGGAAATATCTTGGGAACGTATTACCGGTAATGGTAATGCTTTGTTATATGGCGAAAAGCTTTATCCTACGAATGCAGCACTTCAAGATTTCTTTATGAGAGCATATGAGGAATGTTATGATATAAGAGAGGAGTTTGAAGATGTCTTCATGGAAACGGTCTATAACAAATTTGAAAAAGGACTCTTACACCAAGGAACGTTTTGCAGAGATTGTGAACAAAAATTATTTACGATTAATGCGGATGGTACTATTGCTGGCTGCCCTAACGCTGCTCCTACCGATCATTATGGCAATATTAAACAATCAGTAGAAGACGTTATAAATAGCAAGGGGCGGCAAAAGGTAATTATCGACGAACAAGTCATAAGAGATCCACGTTGCTATTCGTGTCCGGTATTTGCCTATTGCCACTCCGACTGCCACCAACTTGAATGGCAAGGTGATGTTTGTCCTGCACCTAAAACTTTGATGATGGAATTGTTGAATGGAACTAATAATAAAGCCGACAGAAGCTTGCAACTTTAAGTGTACTTTCTGTTCGTCTACAGATATTGATCCGAATAAAGCAAAGCTTTTGGATCATGATTATATTTTCAAATTTTTAAAGAGGTATCCTCACACTCGCACCATTATCGTAAATGGTGGCGACCCTTTGATGGTGGAACCTAGTTATTATTGGAAGATTATAGATCATTTAGATGAGCATGACTATCCTGCGAATATTAGTTTCACAACCAATTTATGGCCTTTTGTTGTAAAGCCAGAGAAGTGGATAGATTTATTTCGCCATCCACGTCTAGGAATATGTACCAGTTTCCAATATGGTAAAGGTCGTTTAAAAGGCGATTACACAATCTTCACAGAGAAAGATTTCTGGTTAGCATCGAATAAGATGCTAGATCTTGTTGGATATCGTCCAGATTTTATTGCAGTTATGACTGATGAAGATGCACCAGATGCTATTCGTAATGTTGAGCTTGCTAAGGAAATGGATGTCGAATGCAAACTCAATTATGCTATGGCCTCTGGTATACAAGGGTCCACTTACAGACTAAGTAAGATTTATGAGACTTACGTTGAAATTTACGATCGAGGTCTGTGGAAGTGGGAATATAATACCAAGCAAATGATGCGGAGGTTAAAAGGTAATGCAACAAGTTGTCCACAAAATCGTCGATGCGACGAACACATACGGGCCTTCAATCCTGGAGGTGATTACTATTCTTGTGGTTCCTTTGGTGATGATAGGGATTATCCTATCTCCTTTGACTATGAGTTAAACGGAGGATTTTCCACTCCACTACAAGATGACTTTAATATTCAAACATTAAAGCAAGCCTGTTATAGTTGTCCCATGTTTGAAATATGCAATGGCTGTAAAAAGACAGTGCGTGATATGAAACGAGAAGGGCAAGCAGAATCTCATTGCAAACACATGAAATCTCTTGCCCCTCGTATTTTAGAAATTAACGGATTAGATCCAAACAGTGTAACCCCATATGTGAATGAGGAAATTGATGTTCTCAGTATCGATTAATCCAACCTATTTTTGTAATTTTAATTGTGATTTCTGCTATCTCAGTGCAGAACAATTACGTAACAGGCAAACAGCTTCTATTGACACGATTATGGCACGATTAAGTGAGATTAAGCCTACTGTGACACACATCGATCTTTATGGTGGTGAGATTGGTATTCTACCTGATACATATTTAGATGATTTGATCGATAGAATTAAAGATAAATACGAATGCACAATATCGATTATCACCAATCTTTCTGCAATACGCAAATCATTTCTTAGAGAAGATATTGATCTATCTGTATCATATGATTTTGGTGCTCGCGAGAAAGAGATGATCGTGTTCGGTAATATGCTTAAGTTAAATAGACCATTTTCGGTATTGACATTAGCATCAGAATATGTTATAAATGAAGATGTAGACTATATGATTAATATGTTTAACACTCTAGGCAATCTGATTGCTGTAGAGATTAAGCCATTTAGCTCTACAACTCATCGTAAGCAGTATGTTACTGATCTTGAATACGAAGAGTTTATTATGAAATGGATTGATAGTCCTATTGAGAAGAACTTTCAATTCATAAATCAAGATAAGATAGAGGAATGTTTAGATGGCAATTATAACGCCTTTAGCGATGATCATGTGTATATTACTCCTAACGGCAAGTTTGGTGTATTGGATTTCGACCTACTTGGTAATGAAAGCTTTACGGAACTGGAATCCTTTCTAGAATATGAACAATGGACCGTAAAAGAAAAGAACAGCGGCGTATCAGATATATGTAAAGAATGCAAATATTTTGGAAAGTGTTTAACCGAGCACTACAAATTTGTAGCATTCCCACCAAAACAAAACGGTTGCAACGGTTATTTCAACCTACTAGAATGGTATAATGAAGACGCAGTACGAGTATAGAGTACAGTATCAACAAGAATATAGCAGAAAAGACGATCCTCATTTACGAAGTGTAGAAGATGGTCATCGTTATGCTATGTTTGAAAAAGGTAATCTACATCTCGTCAACGGAAGAACTTACATGTTCCGAGATCATCTTGGACAATATGTAAGCACATTTGTAAGTCAGTACTCAGATATAATCGATAATAATTTAGAGCCCGGTGTAAAAAGGGCAGTACTTGAGTTACATAAGAAAGGTTACTTGACGTATACAAGTTGTCAAGGCCACGACGATTCCAGACACAGGTATATTGGAGTCGTATTTAATACAAAAGAGCAGAAACAAGAGTTTATAGAAGAGGTGAATAAACTTCGTTGTGATATTTACTGGTATGACAACGCAATAAATACAGTCGAAAGGCCAAAGAAACCAGTACCTTGGTGGTCTGACGCAATACACCTACATATAGTTTATGATGATTTCTCGTTTGCTAATTCTCCTATTGCAGACAGGAAAGATAAACCATACACCGACGAGGATCTTACCAAGTTTTGGAATATTCAAATGAATCGTGAATATACTCATTACGAATCAATTGTATTTACGTTTGGTTACCCAATGGTAGAAAGAAACATGTGGGAAAGAATTAAGAAGTTATTTTTCTATAATCACTATAAAGTCACCAGTGCATATCTAGATTTTTGTGATAAGGCACAATTATTAAAGGAATACGAGGCATAATGAAAGAATGGAAAATCAGGCAACAATATTTCAGTATGGTTAATGGAGATGCAGAATATAAAGATGATCTGAGAGATGTAGAAATTAATTTAGTAGAAGGCGAGGATATTATTACAGAAGCAGTTCGCCACTTCGAAGAATACGTAGATGAATGGATCTACCCATCTAAATCTTATGTTGTTGCTATTTGTTATGCCACTTGGATCGAAGACGATTTTGATGAAGATTTCTATGATACATTAAACGATGCGGAATTGTTACCACACGATCCGTATTTCGTTCCATACGATGAAGACCGTTATACATATGACGCTATTCTTGATGCTATCGGTGAAGTTGATATGACTGGTATGGTACCGGATATCTATGAATATTATAAAGAAGAGATTTTAGAATCTGTAGATGAATGAATTATGAAAAACTAAAGCGTGATGGATACTGGCATTTTAATGATCCACGGCTCTTTACTTATTTAAAGTGGTTCTATAGATGTCCTATGATAAGCAATCATGGAATGAAGTATCCAATTCATTATTGGCCAGTAGGTCTATGGCTGTTAAGAAAAACGCAGAAGAAGATTGATAAGTTAATTTTAAAAAATACTTTTTGCACCTTTGGTAATGTAGATGCTTGGAGAGGTATAGATCAAAAAACAGATGTGTGGCACACAGATCATATAGAAGGATCTAATATAGCTTTCTTAATGTATTTAACAGACATGGATGAATCAACTGGTGGCGGGATTGAAATCAAAAGAAGAAAATATAATTTGTACGATACCATATATCCAAAAAAGTATGACATTGTCGTTTTAAATCAAACTGACTATTTTAGACATAGAGTTATAAACTTAAGAAAGTCTATAAATAGAGATGTGGCAAATATAGAATTTAATATTATGGAAAGGTGAAAATATGGATAATCCAAGTATTGTAAAAATTCATCCAACTCACATTTTAATTAAAGATAATCTTCCTTTTACTGATGAAGAAATGGATGAACTAAGAATATGTGCGCATGCTACATGGACTCATCATTATGAGCACGGCATTGGAGAGCCAGGATATCATGTAAACTCAGATCCTTTTCCCTTATTTACAGAAGAAAACATTAAGCTGTTTCCAGTCTTAGATAAGGTGAGAGAAGAGTTTAAAAAAGGTTTTCTTGAGCTTGCTGAATCGTATGAAGGCAATACTCTTACAAAGCAACAAATTGATGAAATGATCGCAAACCAACATGGGCAAATGCCTGTCATGAAAGAAGGCGATTATATTGCTTTGCATACACATCCTGGTTCCTTAGCATATGGACTATTCTATTTAGATGATGTTGATAATGATAAGGAAGGCGGAGTACTACAACTTTGGGATCCATCATTCCACACAAATCCTGGTATGAGAAATCCTCAGATCTATGAGGTGGATACGAGAGCTCGAAGAATGGTTATTGTTCCGACTTATATCTGGCACAATGTCACTCAATACTTTGGTAATGAAAGAGTAACTGTTGTTTGTAACCTGTCAATTCACCCGGATGTGGAAAGAATCATGACTTATAATGGTGTGAAAACAGAAGGCCATGAAAGTGGCTACGATCCGGCGCAGGTGTGATATGATTATTGAAAACTTATGGCCTACTCAAGTAGCAAAAGGCAAGTTCAATATGCCAGGTCTTGCTGAGCATATTCTTACCGAGTATGATTTACAGTCACCACCTAGTGATGTTGGTGGATATAACATTATGGACGACGGCTCGGATGTTATTATTGACTTTGAAGAGATGGTTTATCAAAAGTTTGATGAGTATTTGAAGAAAACTATAGGTAAAAAGATTACAGACTATCGCCAGTATGAGATGAAAGGATGGATAACCGGCCACGGCAAAGATTATTCTATGACAATTCATAATCATTCCGGAGCTCATTTGTCGGCAGTCTTTTATGTATTAGCAGAGGATCGGAGTTCTGGTGGGGATATTGTTTTCTCAGATCCAAGAAGTAATGCTAATAGAGGATATGATGAGTGGTTTGATCCAATGTTTGAAAGATACCATCATCAACCAGAAACCGGAGATTTTATGATATTTCCGAGCTTTACATATCATCATGTTAACCCGTATTACTCGTCATTACGAATATGTGTACCCGTAGATCTCTATTTGTATAGAGGTTAAAACATATAAATAGACAGAGTACCATAAATAAAGCAATCAAATAAATAAGGTTGTCAACTTAACCAAAATGGAGATGAAATAATGGCTTTCTCATACAGCACAACTGTTACTAACCTGAAGGTTAGAGATCAGGTAAACAGCGAAGGCGTTACTCTAAGCAACGCTGTTGTTCAAACATATTGGAAACGCACAGGAACGGATGCAGACGGCAACGAAGGTACCTTTTCAGGCGCAACTCCTTTTACAGCAGAAAACGTGCCTGCTGGTTCTTTCGTGGCTTTTGAAGATCTTGAAGAAGCTACTGTAGTAGGTTGGATCAATGCAGTAATTGATGCAGATGCAGCCTATAAAACTCACATTGATGAACAAATTCAAAAACAAATTGACGCTGGCTTAGAAGAAGATCGTAACCCTCCTTGGGTAGTAGCAGAAGAAGCACCAGCGCAATCTGACGCAGATCCAGACGCACCAGCAGAATAGGTGAATAATGAACTATTCTTGGGAAATACTCAAGCTCACCACACAAGAGGAAACGAGCTCTGATGGTTCCAGCCTTTCAGATTCTATTGTAAGAATTGACTGGAAACGCAGAGCTGTTGACGATGACGGTACAGAAGCAAGTTACAAAGGTGTTACCCATGTTTCAGCTTCAAGCACTTTGGCTGAAGATTTTATTGCACTAGCTGCAGTACAAAAATCTCATGTTATTTCATGGATTGAATCTAACATGTCAGACGGTGATGTCGCAATCATGAATAAGACTTTGCAGGATAAGATAAATACTAATAGAGCAACAAGGAGTTCTTTTAAACCTGCTTGGAACTAAGTGAATTTTATATTATGGAGTTAAGATGCATGATCTGTACACAGGCGGCCTAGCCACCTATGCCCTTAAAAGAGGCGGAACAATTAAACCGGTTATCCTGCCAACGGAAGTTTTAGGATCTCACGGCGAAACCGGTTTAATGAATCCATCTATTTTCCTTCATAAGGGAAAGATTCTTTTAAACATACGTCACGTCAACTATATTCTCTATCATTCAGAAGGTAAAAAGTATCCCCACCAGTGGGGTCCTTTGGTGTATGTGCATCCAGAAAATGATGTATCCCTCACGACATATAATGTTATGTGCGAGCTTAATAATGATTTAGATCTGCTTAATGCTCAGCGTGTGAATACATCTGCCTTCGATACTAAACCTACATGGAACTTTATTGGATTAGAAGATTGCCGACTATTTGAGTGGGACGATCGTCTATTCCTATGCGGTGTTCGTCGCGACTGTTACGATGATAAAGGCAAAGGCCGCATGGAAATGCAAGAGATCGAGTTTATTGACGGTGAATGGAAAGAAGTGTCTCGTAATCCTATTCCTGCACCAAATGGTGATGAAAGTTATTGCGAAAAGAACTGGATGCCGGTAAATGATATGCCATTCCATTTTGTAAAATGGACTAATCCCACCCAGCTTGTAAAATACGATATTGAAGAAAGAACATGCGTAGATGTTGTTAATGATCCGGACAAATATAAAGAGTACAGTCAATTTGATTTTAGAGGTGGTTCCCAAGTAATTCGTATCAATGACCAGCAAAGAATGGCGATTGTTCATGAAACAAATCTACTACGAGATCCTTTTCAAAGAAAAGATGGTTGTTATAACCACAGAGTTGTAATATGGGATAATGATTGGAACATTGTTCATGTGTCGAGAAGTTTCCACTTTCTAGGAACATATTACGATCATGTAAAGAATACCGATTACAATATTGAGTTTGTAACCGGCGCTGCTATTTTAGATCAAGATATTTTGATTTCATTTGGTTGGCAGGATAATGCAACTTATATATTGAGAATGCCGCTTAAAGCATTTGAGAATTTCTTGAGAGGTTAATATGAAATTTGAAAACCTACATTTGTTAAATGATGTTGTAATGGATTATGATAATCCTGAGAAGATCTACAAACTTGCTTTTGAATATGATAAGCTTAAACAAGGCGCTGCAGCTTTTGGTTGGTATCTACGAGCAGCAGATATGTCAAAAGGTGACACCTTTGAATCTAAATGGCTTCAATATAAATCTATTCTTCGTGGCGCTGCAATCTTCCATAGAGCTGGCAACAGAGATCATACAACAGGTGGTTTATATAAGATGGCTATTCAAACTTTGCCTGAAAGACCTGAAGCATATTACCTGTATTCTAAATGGCAGATGGATAGAAGTGATTGGAGAGAAGCTTTAGTATATTCTAAGATAGGATTGAATTGCAACCACGATCCTATTGTAGACCCTGATCTTGACTATCCAGGTGTGCTTGGATTGAAATATGTAAATGCAATGTCTGAATGGAAAACAAACGGTAGAGATGATTCTAAGAATCTATTGTTCGATCTAAAATATAAGAATAAGCTTGACTCTGTTACAGATAATGAAGTAACTGGTGTTCTTAACAATATTGGCTATCCAAGTACATTGACATACACTCCAGAATTATACGAGAAATGGAGATGGAAGTTTGATGGCCAAGAATCAATTGAAAAGAATTATTCAAGACACTTCCAAGATATGTTCGTTTTGGCCTTTACAAATGGTAAGAAACATGGTACATTTATAGAAATAGGTTCAGGACATCCTGAGCTTTACAATAATACTCTGCTTCTTGAAAAAGATTTTGGTTGGAAAGGATTGTCAGTTGACAACTCAGAAAGATTCTGTTCTCAATTTTCGAGATCGAGAAATACTACTATCATACAAGCAGAAGCAGATAAAATTGATTACAACATGTTATTTAAATCAAATTGTGTAGAAAACTTTATTGACTTTATTAGATATAATGCAGACTACGCATCTATTACTGCTCTTCAAAATACGCCTTTTGATAAGTATGAGTTTACAGTAATTCAAGTTCAGCACAATGCATGTTGGTGGGGAGACGAGATGAGAGCTAAGTCTCGTGAAATATTGAGCAAGATCGGTTATATTCTATTTGTACCTGATGTTGCAATTAACGAGACAGATAACTATGAAGATTGGTGGATTCATCCAGGATTCCTTACACCAATGAATGAGAGAATGAAAGCTCCAGAAGATACAAACTTTGCTTGGAGATATATGATGAAGGAATATAGAGTATGAGAGTAGTTGTAGTTACAGGTGGATTTGATCCACTTCATTCAGGACATATCGCTTACTTTAAAGCTGCTAAGGAACTGGGTGATATTCTTTGTGTAGGACTTAATAGCGATGAATGGTTGGTTCGTAAAAAAGGCCGGCCATTTATGCCGTTTGAAGAACGTAAAGCAATTGTAGAAAACATCAAATGTGTTGGTAATGCTTTCGGTTTTAATGACGACGATAACAGCGCTATTGCTGCAATTCAACATGTAAAAGATATGTTTCCACGTAATTCTGAAATCGTGTTTGCAAATGGCGGAGATCGTACTAAAGACAATATTCCTGAGATGGTATTCGATGATGTAGAATTTGTTTTTGGCGTAGGTGGCGAAGATAAAAAGAATAGCTCATCATGGATTCTATCTAACTGGGATAAACCTGAAACTCAGCGCAAATGGGGAAAGTATAGAGACCTAGATCAAAATGGACATTGGAAAGTAAAAGAACTATCAATTGATTCTTCATTGAGCGACCAAAGACATTTCCATAGATCCGAACATTGGCATATTGTAGATGGTGAGCTAGAGATGATTCTTGAATTCTCAAACGGTTATAAGACTTCTAAGATCTATGGATCTGGCGAAAGTATTGATATTCCTCTTAATACTTGGCACAAAGCTACTAATGTAGGTGAAAATGCTTGTAAAGTAATTGAAGTTTGGATGGGTGATACACTATCTGAAGAAGATATTGAAAGAAGATAATCACGTTTCTTTATAAATAACAATGAAATGTCTTTAATCCCAAAAAAACAAGGAGAAAGCGAATGGCTTTTCAATTATCTACTGCGGTAAGAAACGCTACATTGGCCGCTATTGAGACTACTGTGGGAACATCACCCATTCTAACTATCTCAACGAACAACCCACCTACAGACTGTGCCACAGCAAACACAGGCACAGTTCTAGCTTCAATGACTCTACCTTCTGACTTTATGCAGGCTCCAGCGGGTGGTGTGGTGCAACTCTCAGGCACGTGGCAGGATCTTTCTGCAGATGCAAGTGGTACAGCAGGGCACTTCAGAGTTTTTGACAGCACAGGCACTACGTGTCACATGCAGGGTACTATCACAGCTACTTCAGGCGGCGGTGACATGGAGCTTGACAACACAAACATCGCAATCGGGCAGCAGATCCAAATTACAGCGTTTACGATTACAGCCGGCGGAGCATAATACAAAATGGTAAAGTTGGTCAACCGAGCAAAGGAGACCACCTCTACCACCGGCACAGGTACTCTTACATTAGACGGAGCTGCCGGTTCGTATCAAAGTTTCGCTGCCGCAGGTGTTACGAACGGCGACACTATTAGTTACGTAATTGAGGATGGCAACGATTGGGAAATTGGTTCCGGCGTCTATTCGGATGTGGGTTCCATCACACTTACGCGCGTCGTAACAGAAAGCTCTGACGGCGGTACTGCTCTTAATCTTACAGGTAATGCACAAGTATTTGCTACAATTTTAGCAGGTAATATCTTGCAACCTGAAGATGATATTGCATGGACAGGTGAGCAAACTTGGACAGCAACAAATACTAGCTGGGTTAAAATCGATGGATCCACTGGGTGGATGACCATAGATGAAAATAACCGTTTGCAATTTGGTGCTAATACATCAATACCTGACGCTCATATGTTTACAACTGGTTCTGGTTTTGGAATCCTTACCAATAATGGAGATATGAATCTTAACCAGACTGGTAGTTTTTCTGCAGGTACGCATGGCGATGTCAATATTAGAGCTAGAAACTCAGCAGATAATGGATTAGCAACTTACTTTAAAGCTGAAGGTGCTTCAGGTTCTGCTAAAATTATGTATGATGGATCTGAGGTAATTTCTACAGTAAGTGGTGGTATTACTCTTACAGGTACACTTAACTCTCATACTATTCCAGCTGGTTCTGGAACATTTGCTCTTTTAAGTGACATTAATTATCCTCCAGAAACAAACGATCTTTCATCTGTAGTAACATGGGACATAGTTCCTGATGCTTACGTATCTAATACGAGTGTTACACAGCACCAAACTGATCTTAGAATTACTGAGAGTCAGATTACAGATCTTGGAAACTATGCATCAGCAGCTCAAGGTACTAGTGCTGATACAGCATTTAGCTGGGGCGATCACGGTGTTGAAGGTTATTCAACAATCACATATGTAAACACTAAGACCGCAAACTCAGCCAATTGGGACACTGCATACAGCTGGGGTAATCATGCTTCACAAGGATATGCTACAACGACTGCTCTAAACGCTGCTGTTACGAATTCATCAAACTGGGATGCAGCTTATAGTTGGGGAGATCATGGTGTTGAAGGATACGCAACAACTTCATATGTAGATACAGCAGTAGCGGGTGTAGTCGATTCAGCACCAGCAGCGCTTAATACTCTTAATGAGTTGGCTGCTGCTTTAGGTGACGATGCAAACTTTGCAACTACGACTGCAACTAATATTGGCACAAAACTTGCTAAAGCTTCAAACCTATCAGATCTAACTAATGCTGCGACAGCAAGAACTAACTTAGGTTTAGGAACTGCTGCAACTACCGCATCTACAGATTATGCAACATCTGCCCAAGGCACTAAGGCAGACACGGCACATGGCTGGGGCGATCATGCGCTGGTTGGTTACTTAACAAGCCAAACATCTCACGCCGACGTAGTTGTTGACGGCGACTTTGGTTCTCAAGGACTTATGAAAAGAGGAGCTTCGGCTGGTTCCTACTCTATTGTTACCGATAATAGTGCTAACTGGAATACTGCATATAGCTGGGGAGACCATGCATCTGCGGGTTATCTCACGAGCTATACAAACAACTATGCGTCAAGTCTATCATTTAATACTACAAACGGAATATTAACTGTTAATAGATCTGGCTTAACAGCTTTAACTGTGGATTTAGATGGTCGTTATCTTACATCCCAAACTTCACACGCTGATGTAGTTGTTGATGGTGATTTTACATCGCAAGGTCTTATGAAACGAGGCGCAACTGCAGGTTCTTACTCTATTGTTACGGACAATAGCGCAAACTGGAACACGGCATATGGCTGGGGAGACCATTCGGCTGCTGGATATCTAACGTCACAAACATCTCATGCTGATGTTCTTGTAGACGGTGATTTTTCTACTGCGGGTCTTATGACCACTAATGGTTCAGGAACCTATAGTATTACGACCAACAACAGTTCTAACTGGAATACAGCATATGGCTGGGGAGATCACTCTACAGCAGGTTATCTAACGTCTGAATCATTTACAAGTCTTGTACAAGATACAACACCACAACTTGGTGGTGATTTAGATTCAAATAACAAGCATATCCGCATGGGAGACTATGATTATATCTATTTTGGCGCTGATAGCGACATGGAAATCGCGCACGAGTCAAACTACGGCGGAGCCAACTTTATTAGATCGCTCAATGAAACATTATATCTTCAAGCTCAAGATTTTTATATTCAAAATGCATCTAGTCAAGAAATAATTAGAGCAAACTCTACAGGTCAAGCTATAATTAGCTATGCAGGTAGCTGGAGATTAAGAACTAATAGTAGTGGAACGAATGTTGATGCTAATCTAGATTTTGGTGCTAACGTAGATGCTAACTTCAGTGATTCATCTTCTATTAATGTGGGAGCCGGCGGCCTTGTTAATATTCTTGGAACAAACACTCAATGTCCTGATTTAGAGATTCAACATTTAAATAGCAATGGCTATGTTAGAAGTTGGCACGGAGATCTTGTATTGTGGGCAGCAGGAGTTGGAGCTTCTCATGATGTAAGAATCTTAGGATCTAAATCTGATAATTCATATGGTGGCACAGAATATTTCAAAGCTGATGGATCTACTGGTGAGGCTCAGCTTTTCCATTACGGAACGCAAAGATTTGCTACAAAATCTTCAGGCGTTGAACTCAAAACTAGTACTGGCTCTGCCGGCAATGTTAGATTAACAAATGGCACTGATACACTCCAAATTAATACGGATGTGGCCGGGTATCAAGTGATCTCGTCAACTGGTGAGATGCAGGTTAGCATGGGTGACTGGACTATAACGTCTTCTGGTACTGAGCTTATATTCGCTCACAGTGGTTCTAATAAAATGAAAATAGATTCCAACGGTAATCTAACAGTGACAGGTAACGTGACCGGTTATGGAACAGTCTAATGGCTCTACAAGCATCAGGTGCAATTTCTATCAATGACCTGCACATAGAAGCTGGAGGTACCAGTGGAACGTTGTGTACACTTAATGATGAAGATATTAGAGGTCTGATAGATAAAGCTTCTGGCGCTGCATCTAGTTTCAACCAGTTTTATGGTGCATCTGCTGGCTTCACTGTTTCTACAAACACTCAAGAGATGGATCTTGCAACTTATGCTACTGCGCAAGGCTGGGATGGAACTTCTGCCGTAACCTTAAATATATCTTCTGGAGTTTATGTTTGGTCTAATGATATTAATGGCGCAGGATTGACTATTTCTGGATCCTTCCCAAACGGTGTTATTATTAATAATGAAGGCTATATTATAGGTAAAGGTGGTGCCGGCGGTGGTGCCGGTAATGGCGGCAACGGTGGTGCTGCGATTTCGATTTCTACGTCTGATTCTGTTACTATTAATAATTTATCAGGTGCCTTCATCGCAGGTGGCGGTGGTGGCGGAGCAAGCTCTAGTGCGGCCTATGGATGGAGAGCAGGTGGCGGCGGTGGTGCAGGTGGCGGATCTGGAGGACCTTCTGGTAATGCTGGTGGATCAGTTGGAAATGTAGGAACAGATGGTCCTAACGGCACTAGAGGTACGGAGGGCGGTCACGGCGGTGGCGCAGGTGGTGGTTCTGGAGTAACATTCTGGGATGAAGGCACGAGCTTTAATGGTGGCGGGGGCGCAGGCGGACGTATTTTGCCAGGCACTGGAGGTACTGGTGGTTTCTTAAGCAATTCTGGATCTGGCTCAAGTAATAATATTTCTGGCGCTGCAGGCGGTTCTGCAGGAAATCCAGGCGCTACCGGCGGATCAGATTCTCGTAGTTCTACTACAGCAGCAGGATCTGGTGGCGGCTGGGGTGCAGCTGGAGGAAACGGCGGTGGTGGTGTTGGTGGCACCGGTGGTGCTGCTGTCCTACGAACTGGAGGTGCAACTTTTACTCAAGGAATATGGACAGGAACAGTTTATGGAAGCGTCTAAGAGGTAAAAACAGATGTTAGGATTTATTCCTCCAGCGGCAGCACCTTCAGCTCAGGATCAACCTGGCATCGAAGCTTCTTTAGAAAAAACGCTGGCATTTACATTAGAATCTGAAGGTCTCAAAGAAATTTGGGGGCAGATGAATGCTACCCTCTCGTTCGAGACAACTCAGCCTACCGCTGGTGAAGTAGATATTGTAGGTACTGTTACTTATCCTGAAGGTGAGGTTGGGTTCTCATTAAGTGCTGAAGGCGATGTAAAGATTATAGCAGAATCATTCGGCGCAGTTGTATATCCAATCACACCTACTTTACAATCATCAGCAATCAATATCATAGATGGCCAGCTTAATAGCAATTTAAGCTTTGACCTTTATGCGGAATCTAAGAAACGTGTTGGTAATTTTGCAGGCACAGTAGACTACACAGCCAACTCTATCGGCCAGGTAATTATTGCTGGTGTTGCTAATAATCTTCTTAGTTTCTCTTCAGATGATACTGAAGGCGATGTTATTGTCGAAGCCGAAGCAGTCCCAGCAGGAATCATTACATTTGGAGTTGCCGCATCGGCAGGAGTTCTTGTTAGCGCAATATCTCAATCGATCCCATCTCCAAATTCTGTCACTACTGAATTTACAGCATCTTCTACAGGTGAAGTTGTTGTTAAAGGTGTTGGTGATGTAACATTTAACGTTACTACAAATAATAATACTGAAGGTGATGTTCTAGTAAGCGATACGGGAGCTGGAGCTTCTGTTGGATTTACTCTTAACGGTGAAGGCGATGTAATCGTTACGGGGGCTGCAGCAGGTACATTTAATATTACAAATGAATTCGCGGGCAGACATGTTTATCCTCAGTTCCCTGAAGCTAATAGTGCAATATCATTTACAGTAGCTTCAACCGGTCTACTATCAAACCGTGGTAGATTAAATCTTTCATACTCATTTGATTTCTCAGGTAGACTTGCCCAGTTTAGTGATGGCGAAGGAGCCGGTACTATTGGATTTACCTTTAAAAGTAAAGGTGTTAATGTTACAGAACACGTATACAGTAGAGATGGTGTAAACGGATTGTCGTTTATTGGAAACGGATACAACGGTGTTATCATAAACCAACCTGATAACGGTGTTAAATTGTTAGCCAATGGCACTACTGATGTAAAACTACTACGTTAGTAGTTTAATAAATAAAAGTAAAATACTCGGAGAAAAGCGCAATGGCGGCTACTTTTTATATAAAGCAGAATGATACGGCACCATCGATTGAAGCTGTCCTAACCGACTCAAACGGTAGAGCTAGATCACTGGCAACAGCATCTGCAGTTAGATTTCACATGAAAAAAGAAAACGGCACTGCTGTGATATCATCAGGAGCCGGCTCTATCGTGAACGCTTCAAAAGGAATTGTAAAGTATGAATGGCAGTCCGGTGATACAGCAAATGTTGGTTCACATACTGCAGAGTTTGAAATTGAGTATTCAAACGGGCAGATCGAAACATTTCCCAACTCAAGCTATATCAAGATAATTGTTAAAGGCGAGTTGGCGTAAGGGGATTAAATATGGCACAGCCAACATCAAGAGAAGAATTCACAGAATATGTCCTAAGAAAAATTGGTGCGCCGGTCATCCAAATTAACGTGTCTGATGAACAGGTAGAAGATAGAATCGACGAGGCTATTTCTTTTTGGAGAGATTACCATTACAATGGAAGCCAATTAGTTTATCTTAAGCACCAGATTACTCAAGAAGACAAAGACAACGGATATGTTACACTACCTCAGAAATTGCTAGGGATTCAGAAAGTATTTGATCTTGGATCATCTATTTCTTCTGGCACAGGCATGTTTAATGTTAATTATCAGTTTGTGCTTAATAACGTAAAAGACATCACTGGATACGACGTTTCATCGTATTACATGACTATGTCTCATATTGAATTTATGGCTGAGATTCTAGTAGGTAGACCTCTTATTAGATATAATAAACACGTAAACAGATTGTATATTGATGCGGACGAAAGCAGAACTGCTGTAGGAAACTATATCATTATCGAAGCTTACGACGTAATAGATGAAGATTTCTATGAAGAAGTCTGGTCAGATCGTTGGCTACAAAACTATTCTGCTGTTCTTGTAAGAGAGCAATGGGGTTTGAATCTTACTAAATTTAATAACATGCAACTTGTTGGTGGTGTTTCATTTAATGGAGAGCAAATTCTAGCGGAGGCACGAGAAGAAAGAAGAGCGATGGAAGAAGATGCTATTTCCTCGCTTCAACCACTAACGTACAATTTTATTGGATAAATCATGGCCACCAATGTTTTCTTCAGAAACTACGATAACTTCAACGAACAGAACTTAATCGACGATCTGGTGATCGAATCGATTCAGATCTATGGTCTTGATGTTATCTATGTTACGAGATCTATCCAAGGTGAGGATAGTATCTTTAATGAAGACGATATGCCGCTGTATGATGAAACATTTAACTTTGAAGCTTATGTTAAAAATGTTGATGGATTTGAAGGCGAAGGAGACTTCCTATCTAAGTTTGGTCTTGAGATTAGAGATTCTGTCACCTTTACTGTTGCAATTCGCACATTTGAAAGATTTGTTACTAAAGAAGATCAAAATAAAGTACGACCTCTTGAAGGTGATATCATATTCTTCCCACTTAATCAGAAGATGTATGAGATCAAATATGTTGAGCACGAGAGTGTATTCTATCAATCTGGCGCATTACAAGTATACGACCTACGTTGTGAATTAATCGAAGCATCAGGTCAAAGATTCGACACGGGTATTCCTGATATTGATGAATACTTTACACTTAATAATATGGATGTTACAACAGCCTCTAGATCTACTCTTACAGCCGTTTCCAATACATCAAACTCATTCGCTGATAACCTATTCATTGAACAGGCTGCAGACGATATTCTAGACTTCTCTGAAACAGACCCGTTCAGTGAAGTACTTGATATTCAGGATTCATAACAATGGCAATAGCAAATTACTTCTATAATCAAACAACAAGAAAATATGTTGCCCTGTTTGGTACACTCTTTAATCAGTTAAAGATTAAACGAACAACCAATGATGGAACCGTATCACAAGATATTATTGTACCTCTTTCCTATGCTCCATTCCAGAAAGTGTTGGCAAGGGTGCAGCAGGATGCAAACCTTCTTAATAGTAGAAGAGCTGCGATTCAATTGCCTCGTATGTCTTTTGAAATTACAAACATGTTCTACGATCCTGCTCGTAAGATAAGCACTACAAGAAAAGTCTATACGACAACTGCAGAAGATAATGAAGATAATAGAAACATTCTTTATTCTCCAGTTCCATATAACTTAGACTTCTCTTTGTATATTATGACAAAGTATTCAGAAGACGCCACAAAGCTTCTTGAGCAAATTATTCCATTCTTTACACCAGATTGGACCGTAACTGCAAGAATGATGGATGATATTGATCCAATTGATATTCCTGTCGTTCTAAATGGCATTACAGTAGAAGAACTATATGAAGGTGACTTTGAAACCCGTCAATCTGTTCTTCATACTCTTTCTTTTACTCTTAAAGGTTGGTACTTTGGGCCAATCAAAGAGAAGAAAGTTATTAAATTTGTTGAAGCTAATCTATCTTCTGATACTGCTACAAATGCAGCGTTCCAAGAACAAGTGCAAGTATATCCAGGCTTGAGTCCTGACGGAAATCCAGTTACACAACCAGTGGCTACTGCTAGCGCTATTGCATCAATTGCAAACGGAGGAGTTTCTAGCGTTTCAGTTGTAAGTGATGGTGAAGGCTATGATGCTAATAATGTTCCGGGAGTTACAATCACACCTCCTTCTATCGTAACGGCAACGGCGGCCGCAACGGTTGTAAACGAGCTTATTACTTCTATTGACTTGACTAATGCTGGTGGATATTATTCAACAGTTCCAAATGTTTCCATTTCAAATCCAGACGGACCTGCTCAACTACCAGCAGCTACTGCTAACGTAATTGCTGGCGTGGTTGATTCAATTACACTTACCGAAGGCGGTAGATATTATTCTTTGCCTCCAACGGTTACTATTGCTCCACCGCCATCAATTGCACCTGTATTTAAGTTTGGAGATGACGCTCTTTTTCATTCGGGAAATCCTAATACAACTACAATACTTGGGAATCCAAGCGCAGACATAGATACTGGGCCAGATGACGGTTATGCTCTTGAGCTTTGGTTCTATCCATTCAACGCAATTGGGAACAGAGTCATTCTATGGAGTGACAGGTGGAAGTTATGGTATAATTCATCTGCAGTAATTTACTCATTTGGGCCAAATAATATTTCATTAAACGAATCTTTAAATCTAAATCAATGGAATCATATTCGTATTGAGCATGTTAACGTTTCAGCAAGAATTACAGTAAATGGAAATGTAAGTAATCTACAGAGTCCGGGCGGTGGTGCTGTTAATAGAACTTACCAAGTAATCAGAGCAGGAGCAGATCCAGTTCCTTCAAGTTCTATTGCACAAACAAACGTAAATGATAGTTTTTACGGGGCTATAGATAATGTTACTTTTAATGCCATTACAGAAATTACTGCAAATACTACTATACCAACTGTTGCTTCTACAGGTAGCTTTGCAGAGTACAATTTTGATAAAGATATCGCAACAGCAAATGCTACTGTAACAGACGGTGAAGTTATTGCAATTAACCTCATAAACGGCGGTTCAAATTATAATTCTGCTCCTGCCATATCATTCAGTGCAGCAACAGGAAACCCAAGTGACTATTCTGCTAGCGCAACTGCTACGATTAACAATGGTTTGGTTGACAGCATAATTGTTACTGATCCTGGTAAGTTTTATGTGGATCCAGTAATTACTATAGATCCTCCAACATCTAATACTGCTACAGCGACTGCTGCTGTCGATGTTAACGGAAATATAAGTAGTATTACAATAACAAATGCTGGTAAGGGTTACCTTACTGTTCCATCAGTTACGGTTGACGCTCCAGCAAACAACACTATTTGGTATCAAGATATTGAAGAAGACGACGACTGGGGTGTCATTAGTGTAGTGGTTGATTATGAGGAATAAAGAATGTCAGATGATAGAATTGCTCAAAGCCTAGGGTTAACTCCTCTAAAAGAAATTAAAGAGGAAGAAATCACCGCTCCTGCGATAATCGAAGAACCAGCACCTCCTGCGATTGTTAGTGAGGGCGATGACGAGAACCTTCGTGATCTAGAGCAAGTACGTCAAAACATTCAAGGTGTTATGGCAACGGGTGAAGAAGCAATGAGAGAGATGCTTGAGATTGCAAAACAATCAGAACAGCCAAGAGCATTCGAAGTTGTTTCTACATTAATGAAAACTATGCTAGACGCTAACAAAGATTTTGCAGATATTTCAACTAAGAAGAAGTTCGCAAAAGAAGAATTAGATGCACCTAAGCAGCAAGAAACAAACATTACAAATAACAATCTAATAGTATCAACGGCAGATCTTCTAAAAATGATTAAAGGCGATAACGATGTTTGAGATGATGAAGGGTTACCTAGGTAACACTAATCTAAAACGGGTTGGAGAACAAATTGAGTGGACACCCGATCTTCTCAAAGAGTATATGAAGTGTGCAGATGATCCTATCTACTTTGCAAGAGAATACATTAAGATTGTTCACGTTGATAAAGGATTAGTTCCTTTTGAAATGTATGACTATCAAAAAAAGATTGCAGACAAGATCTTTAACAATCGTAGAGTTGCAGTTCTTACAGCCCGCCAGTCTGGTAAAACAACAACAGCTGTTGCTGTTATCCTTCATTACATATTGTTTAATGAATACAAGACTGTAGCCATCCTTGCAAACAAAGGAGATGCCTCCAGAGAGGTTATGGCGAGAGTTAAGTTAGCTTATGAAGCCTTACCTAAGTGGCTGCAGCAAGGGATAGAAGAGTGGAATAAGGGTAATATTGCATTAGAAAACGGGTGCCAGGTACTTGCTGGTACTACATCTTCTAGCGCAATTCGTGGTAAATCTGTTAACTTCCTATATCTAGATGAGGTTGCGTTCATCGAGGGTTACGATGAATTTTTTGCTTCAGTGTACCCAACAATTTCATCTGGTGAATCCACTAAGCTTCTGATGACCTCTACACCCAATGGTTTGAACCACTTTTGGAAAACATGTAAAGGTGCAGAAGAAGGCACAAACGGATATGAATTCGTTAAAGTAATGTGGTATGATGTACCAGGACGAGATGAAAAATGGCGCAAAGAAACTATTGAATCTCTTGATCATGATGAAGAAAAATTCAATCAAGAATATTGCTGTGAATTCTTAGGTTCTTCTGGTACTTTGATCTCAGGATCTAAACTTAAAGAGCTGTTTCCAGAGCAGCCTATTATGAAGAGCGAGGGATTCATACAATACAAAAGGCCTGAAGAAGGTAGAAACTATGTTATCACTGCTGACGTTGCAAGAGGAAAAGGGCTAGACTATTCTACATTTAATGTTATAGATACTACAGAAATGCCTTATCAACAAGTAGGCGTCTTTAGAGATAACTTAATTGGACCGATTGATTATGCTTCGGTCTTGTTTAGAATTGGTAAGCTTTATAATGAAGCTGCAATTCTAATTGAAATAAATGACATCGGAGAACAAGTGTCTGATGTCCTCTTACTTGATTACGGATATGAGAATTTGCTTTATACCGCAAATAATGGAAGAAGCGGAAAAGTTCTAACTGGGGGATTCGGTAAACGGGTCGATAATGGAATTAGAACTACAAAACTTGTAAAAGGAACAGGTTGTTCAATGGTCAAGATGCTGATCGAACAAAACCAACTTATTATTAGAGATTATGATACCATTCAAGAATTGAACCGTTTTTCTAAGAAAGCTAATACATTCCAAGCAGAGCCTGGATTTCACGACGACCTCGTTATGAATCTAGTTATTTTTGCATGGATGACCGAACAGCCTTATTTCAAAGACTTAACGGACATAAATACTTTAATCAAACTTAGAGAAAAAACAGACGAGCAAATTGAAGAAGAAATGTTACCGTTTGGATTTGTTGATGATGGTGATAGCACACCAGGTTTGTGGGATGACGACGGCCTCAGATTATGAGCTCTTAATCAAATAGTCATTTTTATAAATAGAAACAGTGATATACGAAAAAACAAAAACGCGTTTCTAAATACATAAAGGAGAAAAATATGGCTTTTTCCGTAAGTCCTTCCGTTATTGTTCGCGAAGTGGATGCGAGTGCGGCGGTACCAGCCATCGCAACACCACCTGCGGCAATTACTGGAGTCTTCCAATGGGGCCCAGTAAACGACCCAATTCTAATTACAACAGAAGATGAACTAGTAGACCGCTTTGGAGCGCCTACTGACGATAACTATGAAACATGGTTTGCTGCTGCAGACTTTCTTTCATATTCAAATGCATTGTTTGTTGTTCGTGCAGATAATGGTTCAACTAAAGCGGATCACACAAAAATAGTTCTCGACGGTAACAATGACGTTATCGTAGATCAAACAAATTACGGTGCATTTCAAGCTGCCTATGTTGGTGAGCGAGGTAACAACCTAGAAGTTGCATACGTCAGCGCAACTGGATATGAAACAGATATTGCAGATGTGGGTGATATTACAGCAAACAGACCTTCAAATACACAAATCGCTCAAGAGTTTAGCTTTAACTCTAATAGTGTTGTGATTGAGGTTGCAAACACTGATCAGATCACTGCTATTGCGGCCGGTGATGTTCTTACAGTGGGTAATGCTTCTGTAGGTTATGCAGAAATGAAAGTTGCTACATTCACAGAAGAAGCAATCACAAATGCAGGTGCAAACACCGACCCAGCTGCTACAGATGATGATTTTGTAGAATACTATCGATACACAATTACATTTAGCAACAGATATCCACTTGCTGAAGAAAACCTTAACAAGGTAAGCTTTGTTAAAAAGTGGAAGCACGCAAACCTATTTGGTAAAGCTCCTGATACAGGTAATATACACATTGCAGTAATGGATGCGGGTGGCGGAATTACAGGAACTGCTGGTACAGTTCTTGAAAGATTTGAAAACGTTTCAACATCAACAAGCGCTACACTTCCACAGGGTACATCAAACTACTACAAAACAGTTATCGACAACTTCTCAAAGTGGGTAGATGTTGCTAACACTGCTGTAATTGGAACAGCAAGCACTAGCATTGCTAAATATGAAAGACTAGGTCAAACTGCAACCGGTACTGTAGGTACAGATGCACAGACAGAGTCAACTGCTTCATTGGCTGCATATGGTTTTGCAGTAGATACTCTTAAGAATGCAAACGAGATTGACATCAGCTCAGTAATCGTAGGTAAGAGCGATGACTCTGCACAAAGAGCAAACTACATTCTGTCAAACGTTGTAGAAACTAGAAAAGACTGCGTGATGTACGTATCTCCTTCTAAAGAAGCAGTGGTTGATGAACTTAAAACAAATACTAAGCTTACAAACGTAATTGCACACAGAAACAAGATTCAAAACAGCTCATACGCATTTATGGATTCTGGTTATAAATATCGTTACGATAAGTATAATGACGTATATCGTTATACACCACTTTGTGGCGATATGGCAGGTCTAGCATCTCGTGTAGAAACTTGGGAATCACCTGCGGGCTTCCGCAAAGGTTTGATTAAGAATGTTATTAAACTAGCATTTAACCCAAGCAAACCACAAAGAGATCAGCTTTACTCAGCAGACATCAACCCAGTAATGGCTCAGGCTGGTTCAGGCATTATGCTCTTCGGAGATAAAACAATGCTTGGTCAAGCATCAGCATTCGATCGTATCAACGTACGTCGTCTATTTATTGCGGTTGAGAAGTCTATTGCTACTGCAGCTGAAAGCTTCTTGTTCGAACTAAATGATGAGTTTACGCAAACTCAGTTTAGAAATATTGTCGATCCATTCTTACGTGACATCCAAGGGCGTAGAGGTATTATCGACTTTAGAGTTATTTCTGACTCGAGAGTGAACACTCCTGAAGTGATTGACCAAAACAAATTCCGCGCAAGCATCTTCATCAAACCAGCGCGTTCTATCAATGTTATCGAACTAACATTTGTAGCAACAAGAACAGGTGTCGAGTTTGATGAGATTGTTGGTCAGTTAACGTAATAAATAGATTTAAAAAGGAGAAAAGATAATGGCATTCAATATCAACCAGTTCAAATCAGAACTCGTCGGTGGCGGTGCACGTCCTACGCTTTTCCAATGCCAAATCACTAACCCGATTTCTCCAGCAGCAGATATTAAAGTACCATTCATGGTACGAGCTGCTGGGATTCCGGAATCAGTTGTAGGCCAATTTGTCGTACCATACTTTGGACGCCAAGTTAAATACGCAGGTGATAGAGTATTCGCGGATTGGACAGTCACGGTCATTAACGATGAAGACTTTGCTATCAGAAACGCAATGGAAGCTTGGTCTAACGCAATCAACTCGCACGATTCAAATACTAGGGCATTGCCACAGGACTACAAATCAACTGGACAGATTACTCAGTTCAGTAAAGACGGTAGCCCTCTACGTACTTATATCTTCGAAGGCATGTATCCAATTACAATTGATGGTATCGCGATGGATTGGCAGCAAACTGACTCAATCGAAGAATTTAATGTTACATTCCAGTATGATTTGTGGAGAGTTGAAGGCAATACCGGCATCCCCACTACTTAATTTATATAATGAAGGAATAACCTTGTGAAGATATTTGGCTTTGAAATCAAAAGAGAAGGCGAAGAGGACGACGTAAAGCAACCCGTCTCCTTCGCCGAACCTATTAACACCGACGGTGCGATTACCGTCGGCAATGCTATGGGCGGGTTCTATAGCACACTTCTTGATATGGAAGGTGCTGCTAAAAGTGAATCAGAACTCATAACAAGATATAGAAATGTCGCAGCACAACCTGAGCTTGCTCAAGCAGTTGATGAGATTGTAAACGAAGCAATTGCGGTTGATACTGACGATGATGTCGTTCAAATTGTTCTTGACGATACAGACCTACCTGATAAAGTAAAAGATAGACTTATCGAGCAATTTGAAGAGATCCTTACTCTTTTCGATTTCAGTGCTAACTCTTACGACATTTTCCAAAGATTTTATGTCGATGGTAGACTAAACTATCATGTTATCATCGATAAAGAAAATTTAAAAGATGGAATTCAAGAGCTACGCTATGTAGATCCTCGCAAACTAAAGCTTATCAGAGAAGTTGATAAGAAAGGTAAAGACGAGCACTCTGGTATTCCTGTTAAGAAAGTAAAGAACGAGTACTATATGTACTCAGAAAATGGCTTTACTTCAGAAGCAAATGCACCTAATGGTTCCGGTACTCAAGGCTACAAAATCTCAAAAGATTCTATTGCAAGAGTTACTTCCGGACTAATGAATGAAAACAATTCGCTTGTTCTTTCACACCTGCATACTGCTATTAAGCCTCTTAACCAGCTAAGGATGCTTGAAGATGCGACAATCATTTATACTCTTACGAGAGCTCCTGAAAGACGAATCTTCTATATTGATGTTGGTAACTTACCTAAATCGAAGGCTGAACAATACTTAAGAGATATGATGATCCGCCACAAGAATAAGTTGCAATATAACTCAGCAACTGGTGAGATCAGCGATTCTCGTAAAATGATGACTATGACTGAAGATTTCTGGTTCCCACGTCGTGGTGGCGAAAGATCTACTGAAGTTGATACATTAGCGGGCGGTACTGCTCAAGCACTGAGCACAGATGAGAATCTTCAGTACTTCCAACGTAAGCTTTATAAGGCGTTGAAGGTTCCGCTATCTCGTCTTGAGCCAGAAACAATGTACTCGTTTGGTCGTGTTTCAGAAATTACTCGTGATGAATTGAAATTTTCTAAGTTCGTGAAGCGCTTGAGAGCTCGCTTTGCAACTCTATTTACTCACGTTCTTGAGAAGCAAGTAGTTCTAAAAGGACTTATGACTCCTGAAGAATTTGCTGAGATTAAGAACTTCATTCGTTATGACTTTGTTCAAGACAACTATTTTGAAGAACTAAAACAAGCTGAGATTATTAAAGAGCGTATGGCAACACTTCGCGATGTTGAGGATCATGTGGGTGTTTACTATTCTCGCGAGTGGGTAATTCGTAACGTTCTTATGATGTCTGAAGAAGAAATGAAAGAAATGAAAGAACAGATCGACCAAGAGGCAAAAGAAGCACCTGAAGAAGTACCAGAAGAGCCTCAAGAATCAGTCAAGTCCTCGAATAACATAATTGGATAAATATATTACAAATAAATTAAAACCAGGAGAACAGAAATGAAATCCTTTAAACAGATGATGGCAGAGGTAGCAGAGCCAAAAAGCCCAGAAGAAAAGCGCTTTAAGGACCAGCATGTCATTCAAAAATTCGATCATCCGGCTGCAGAAGATAGCCAATTTACTGGTGAAATCACTGGTAAAACAAAGCAAAAGCGTCTCGCCGACCAAGAAGGTGATGCGGATTATGACCAAGCCTATTCTCAAAGAAAAGATGGCAAGGCCAAGCTTGAATCTGTAGAAGAGGATGTCAAGCAAATTGATGAGATCTCAAAAGCTTTAGCAGGTCGCTATATTAAAAAGGCGCAAATGGATACAGCACATGCTGGTGATCAAATTGCTACAGGAAGTATGGGACAAGCAGGTGCATCTCCTGATGTTAAAAAAGGTTATGAAAAGCAACGCAAAAAAGGTATTGCTAAGCTCATTCGTCGTCGTGTAGGAACAAGAGATGCTGTTGCTAAACTAACAGGAACAGCAAGAGTTCCGGCAAGAGAAGAAGTTGAGCTTTCAGAAAATCCTATGGAAGAAAAGCCAATGATGATGAATGCTCTGCGTACTATGTCACATAATATGCAAGGTATCGCTGCTTATGTTTCTAAGACACCCGATCCAGAAGAGTGGTTCCAAAATAAGCTAGCAGGTGTTGCAAAAGAAATGCAAACACTTTACGGTTATGCGACAGCTGAAACAATGGCTATGGGTGAAGCAAAGACTGACGAAGAACTCAAAGGCGATCAGCACAAACTTGACCATAATAAAAATGGCAAGATCGATGCTCATGATTTCAAAATGCTTAGAAAAAAAAAGCAAAAAACTGAGTCAGTAGAGCTTGAAGAAGCTGTTAAACAAGGAAACATGAAACTGAGAGATGGCTCTTCAGTTAAAGTTTCAAAACAAGATGCAGGTCTTATTAATCAAATGATGAAAGACCTGAACCCTGCAAATCGTCGTAAGATGGAAAAAGTTATGATGACTGATAAAGCAGGATTCGAAGAAATTGTAGGATTTGCGAGGGAAGCTCTTTAATGGCATGGGTAGCCGTAACAAATTCAACCGTTTGGCAGTATGATAATGCTGCTACTGCATCCGATTCGGATACATATAACGATGCAAATGGTACGGTTACTGCAGGTGTTAGAGCTTTCACACCTCCTGGCGGCAACACTCAATATACCTACATTAAGTGTAGGAAAGTGGGTGAAACCACAGTCAGAGGTGAGCTTTCCAAGAACTATTATGACGCCCAGTAGTTTTTTTATAAATAAAACAAGAAGATATAAAGGATATAAAAAGATGAGACTGATTACTGAAGTTACCGAAGAAGCACAAGTTGCCGTCGAGTTGAATGAAGAGACTGGTAAAAAGTCTTACTTCATCGAAGGTATCTTTATGCAAGGTGATATCAAAAACCGTAACGGGCGTATCTATCCTACACAGACTCTTGAAAAAGAGATGGTTCGTTACCAAACAGATTTTATTGACACTAAGCGTGCGCTTGGAGAACTTGGACACCCAGATGGTCCTACAATCAATGGCGATAGAGTATCACATCTTATCACTGAGATGAAAAGAGATGGATCAAACTTTATCGGTAAAGCTAAAGTTCTTGGCACACCAATGGGTAACATTGTAAAAGAATTTATGGATGAAGGCGTAAAAATCGGAGTTTCAACTCGTGGCCTTGGTTCTGTAAAACCAACTAAAGATGGTATTATGGAAGTACAAGACGATTTCCACCTTGCAACTGTAGATATTGTAACTGATCCTTCCGGCCCTAACTGCTTTGTTAACGGCATTATGGAAAATACTGAATATTACTATGATATTGCTTCTGGCCACTGGAGAGTTCAAGAACCAATCGAGCAAGTAATTGAAGAGATCCAGGAAGAAGTAGAAAAACAAGTAAGAAGGGTTGTCCATCGCGTTGACGAATCTACGGCAGCACGACTGTTCGAACGCTTTGTGAATTCACTTAGAAGTTGAGAATTGTATAAATAATACTCATATAGATAATCCAATGAAAAAGAGGAGAGAACATATGTCAAATGAGCTAGACGAAAAGTTCGTTGCCGACCACTCAGGTGGTGAAGGTGTTCCTGCAGCAGAAGTTGCGGACGCAGTCACTGGAGCCGGCGGCGCGGTTAAAAAGAAGAAAGCAGACGTAAAGAAAACTGTCGATGCGTCCGCTGAGAAAATTTCTACACCTACACCAGGTATGAAAGAAGAAACTGAAACTGCAGCTGAATCAGTGGAAGCTGAAGAAGTAGTAGAAGAAGTTATCGAGATTGAAGAATCAATTGAAGCTATCTTCGAAGGCATGGACCTAACTGAAGAATTCAAAAATAAAGTAACTTTGGTGTTCGAAGCGGCTGTTAACGAAGCTGCTACAAAGAAAACTGAAGCGGCAGTTGCTGAGCATGTTGAAAGACTTGAAACAGAAATGAACGAGTCTGTTGAAACTTCAGTAAACAACATTGTTGAAAATCTTGACTCATACCTCGACTACGTAGTAGAAGAGTGGATGAAAGAGAATGAGGTTGCAATCGAAGCTGGTATTAAAGTTGAGATGGCAGAATCATTAATGGCAGGCCTACGTGGATTGTTTGAAGAGCACAACATCGAAGTTGATGACGAAACAATCAATGTCGTTGAAGGCTTGGAAGCAGAAGTTGCTGAAGCAAAAGACTCTGCTAACAAAGCAATCAATGAGAACGTAGAGTTGTCAAAAGAAATCGCTTCTCTCAAAGCAGAGCGCATCTTCGACGAAGTTACTGAGGATCTTACACTCACAGAAAAAGAAAGATTCAAAGTTTTGTCAGAAAAGCTAGATGTTTCTGATATCGAAGAGTACTCAAGCAATCTGTCTACACTTAAGGAATCATTCTTCAAGAAGAAGACTCCGGTTGTAGAAGAAGTTGCTAGCGAAGATGAAGAAGAGATTATCACAGAAGAAACAGAAGTTAAGAAACCAGTTTCTGACTATTCTTCTGTAAATGCTCTAGTTGAGGCTCTTAACGCAAGATCATCAAAATAGTAATGAAACTTTAACTTTTATAAATACATCCAGAGACTTTATTAAAACAAGGAGATAGAAATCGATGGCACAGTCAAACTATCAAGCACTTGTGGAAAAGTGGGGCCCAATCCTTGAGCACGAATCTTTTTCACCTATCAAAGACAACCACAAGAAAGCGGTAACTGCCACTATTCTTGAAAACACAGAGAGAGCATTGCTAGAATCTGGCGACCGTCAGATGGGCATGAGCTCTTTACTAACTGAGGCACCTGCAAACGCCGCAGGCACAGGCGGCTTCGGTGCGGATTCAACACCAGGTGGTCCAACAGCTGGTTATGATCCGGTACTGATTTCACTTGTACGTCGCGCAATGCCAAACTTGATCGCGTACGACATTGCTGGCGTTCAGCCAATGACAGGACCAACAGGTCTTATCTTTGCAATGCGTTCACGTCAGACATCACAAGCTGGTGCTGAAACATTCTACAATGAAGCAGACACTACATTCTCAGGTACAGGTACACAAACAGGTACTATCCCAGCAACTGATTCTGCTAACACTTCGTTGTTCGAAACAGGCGCAGGTATGGCAACTACAGCTGCTGAAGCTCTAGGCGACGGTGGCGGTACAAACTTCGCAGAGATGGCGTTCTCAATCGAGAAAGTATCAGTAACTGCGAAATCAAGAGCGCTAAAAGCTGAGTACACAACTGAATTGGCACAAGACTTGAAAGCAGTTCACGGTCTTGACGCTGAAACAGAATTGGCGAACATTCTACAGTCTGAGATCCTCGTGGAAATCAACCGTGAATTGGTTCGTACAATTTACGCAACAGCTAAAACAGGCGCGGTGGGCACAGCTGCTACTGGTGTATTCGATCTTGACGTCGATGCAAATGGTCGTTGGTCAGTTGAGAAATTCAAAGGGCTTATGTTCCAAATCGAACAAGAAGCGAATGCTATCGCAAAAGGTACACGTCGCGGTAAAGGTAACATGGTTATCTGTTCTTCAGACGTTGCTTCAGCATTGCAGATGGCCGGTGTTCTTGACTACACACCAGCGATTGCAGGTAACTCACTAGAAGTAGACGACACAGGAAACACTTTCGCAGGTGTTCTTAATGGCCGTTACAGAGTGTACATTGACCCATATGCAGGCAGCAACTATATGGTTGTTGGTTACAAAGGTTCAAGCGCATTCGACGCAGGCTTGTTCTACTGCCCATACGTTCCACTACAGATGGTACGTGCAGTTGGTGAGAACAGCTTCCAGCCAAAAATCGGGTTCAAAACTCGCTACGGCATGGTTGCAAACCCATTCGCACAAGGTATAACTAAAGGCTTGGGTGCTCTTACAGCCCAATCAAACGAGTACTACCGTGCAGTACGAGTCACAAACTTGTTCTAATAAAAAGAAGTCGGGTCAACCGAACGAAACTGGGGAGCTTTTTAGCTCCCCTTTTTTATTCCATTTCTAATTCGTGTTCAATAAACTCTGCTTCTACTTTGCAGTTAGGATATTTACGGTCAAGATAGCGAAGTTCTTCTGAAGTTGCATAACCAGAATATTCTTCTCCTTTATGAACAACAACTCCAGCTTCGTTAGTAACTGTAATTTTGTAAAATCTTTTCCACATTGTGTTGCCCTCTTTTGTTTAACTTATAATAATATTATACATATAGTGCGAGTGCAGCCACCATCCGCAATGATATGGCCAGAAAGACCGTGAGCAGCATCAGCGCACTCAATAACAGCGGAAAGCTGAGGGTAACCAACACCAGTTTGGATCCGTGTTGTGCAAACACTTCCAGGGCCGATGCCCACTTTAACAATATCTGCGCCATGTGTATCTCCTTTTGATATAACCATATTATATCATATGAAAACAAATGTCAATAGTTAATTTTACTTTTTTATTGCTCCATTGATTTTCTGTATTCACAATAATAATCCCAAACATAAAACACTAAAAGATATGCAGCAATACCACCAAAAATAGGTACACCAAAGAAAAGTGCGACTGTTAAATCTGCGACTATAAATGCTGCAATATGATCATACCAACGTATCATACTTGTTCTTCTCCATTGTCTGGTATTTCACTTTCAGGTAAACAAACAACAGCAAGTATTAAGTCGTTGAAGCCTGCCTTATCAATGACTTCAATTGCTAATCTACTAGAGTTAGATGGATCGTTTACGTAAGATACGCATTCATTCCTAGAATAGAATGGAAGAGTTTTAACAGCAAATGGATCTACACTTGCCATAAAGAATACTATAAACCAAGTCACGTTGCTGTTCTTTTTTCACCATTTAAAATTTTATCAATTACTTCTTCACTTAAACAGTTAACATTCATAATTGGCATAGGCTTCTTATACTCTTCAACTAACTGTTTAATGTAGTTTTTTTGGTGTGCTGGGTTTGTGATACTTGCCATACATTCTTCTCTATTGTCAAATGTAGGATTGGTGAAGATATAGACATCACCTTGAACTGTAGCAAATAACACTACTATGAGCCACTGCATTACTTAACCTCCATAAGGTTCGTATTGCTCCCCGTTGTATCCGCTCCCCGTACCATCTACTCCGCTGTTGCATGCAAATACAACAACACATAAAAAGAATGCACTCCACAGTGTAGCTCGTTTACTCCAAAGGATGAAACCATCCATTGCTTCTTCGGCTTGTTTCTGTGCCTGTTCTGCTGGCGTCATCAAACAACGCTTTCAATCTGACGCTCAGGTGGAGCCATAATAGCTTCTGCAAACTCCATGAATTCTTCATTTCGAGCTGCTTCTTCCATTAGGTTTGACGCATGATAAATGCGAGCAAGTTTGTTAAAGTCCTTCTTAGGAACACCGACCTCATCAAGCATTCGCTGAGCAATATCTTTTTGTAGATCTTTTTCAGCTTCTACCCGCGTCATAGAGTCCGACATTTCCTTCAAAGCGTTTTGAACTTTTTTACGATCTTCATTCGTAATAGTTGATGGTAAATCACTCATTGGCATAAGTCCTCATATAATACAGAAAATTTACGATGGCCGCTTTTATCGGCCTCGTGGATTTTATAGTAGACCGTGTTCACGCATTTGCGCTCGGATTTTGGTTGCTGAGATGTTGTGGATCTCTTCACCGAGGTCGTGCTCAGTAAATGTATACCCAACACCACGGCCGTAAGAAATATCAACGATATTGGGAACACATAGTATACTATATTCATGTCCATTGTGGTAACCCTCTTTTTCGAGCCATTGCTCGATGTGTGTGATGACTTCTATTTCGCCAAATGGATTATCGTCTTGTCTTGCTGTACGTCCAGCGCCTGCATCTTTGCCTACGATTCCGCCAACATCTCTGACCATAATACACACTTGGCCCGTAATTGATAGAGCTTTTTTGAAGAGGGCGGTATGCCCATCATGCCAAGGCTGCCAACGGCCCAGCATTTGAACGGTTGGCTTTTGCCAATCAAAAATCGGTTTATCATACATCTATTTATTAACTCCAAACTTAATATGTTTATACCAAACGCGTTCATGAACATAGTACATGACAAACTTGATGATGAGATCTGCTACAAAAACAGCTCCAACTGCTTTTGGTGGCAGACCGAAAACCACTGCTATCAATGCTGTCGTTGTGCTTGCTATGACACGCCACGTTACTGCTTTGGCTAGGTGCCTTTTAGCTGATACGTCTGACATTATTCTCCTTTTAATAACCGTTCAATCATAACTACTAATTCTTTTACACCAGCATCATTCAATCGCTTATCAACTCGGAAGGTAATATTCTTTGGAGCTTCAAACATTTTATTTGTATCTTCGAAACGACCCTCTTCAATAGTATCCATCCAAATCGTAATGTCCGCGTCGAAATCAGCACGAGTTCGTTTAGTAGGACATACGAAATCACAAATTACAGTTCTTCCTTGTGATTTTTCGTAATCGGCAATAGTACGCATGCGGTTAGACTGGCGATTCCTACCTTCAGGAGAGAAATCCCAGTCGTTAGCCATCTCACGTACTTTGTCTGCGTTATACCAAGCGCACTCAAGGTGCTGTTGTAACCTTTCGGAAAGCCAGGTTTTTCCTGCACCTGGCAATCCCATTACGAGTATTTTCATTTCTTTACCTTTCAGAAGGCAGCTTACGCTGCCTCCGCCATTTCTACCGCAAGATCAAGAGCATCAATCTTACGCTTCGCATTTGTTCCGAACCAAGCCGACGCCATGCGAGTATCTGCAGTACGACCTAGCTTGTGGTCTGCCATGTAGGTGACTGCATTGTATGCATTCCACCATGTGCCAGGACGGAAGTTGTCTCCTGGCTGGTTTTCCACACATTCCATAGCTTGTTGAGCTGTGCGTGATAGATCACGATCTTCACGGTTAGACTCACCAAAGATGTTACCAAAGAAACGCTTAAGAGTTTCATCTGTGTAACGCTTTGAGCCAAGAAACTCAGCAGCTTCTTTGAACTTCTCAATCTTGTTGTGAGAAATACCAAGAGTTTGCTTAACCATCTCAGCATCGAACTCAGAACGGTGATTGATACGAACACTTGGCATACCCTTTTCGTTAAGAGCAACTGCTAGAGTGTTGTTGCAAACAACGCGAGTCATCATGAATTTGATGTCGATTGCTTTACCGTACTGATGAGGATTAGAGAATAGAAGGTAACCGTTTACTTCGTCACCGTTGAACAATGAGAAGCCGTCTTTCACGTCAGCCATCGCCCATACGATCTGACCTTCTTTAAGAGAACCTGCAGTGTCCATTATCATGTCACCTGCTTTTACGAAATCTGCGAAGAAATCAAAGGCTTCAGAGTTTTGAACTGGGTTCCAACCTTTACCCACTTGAGTAAGGATTTTGCCGTCGGTTGAACGAACAAGAGCTTCTTGTCCTGTTTCAACTTTTGAACCGTTGTAATCAATGAAAGTTGGTACTTTCTCAACTGACCAATCAAGACCAGCAGCTATCATCATTGCTTGTGGTGTCATCAGGTCAGAGACTGGAGTACCGAGGCCGTGCCAAGGAAGACCTGCTGATTCGCGGTATGCCATTTGTGCCTGACCGTTGATGATTTCAAGTTCGTGTGCCATAATATAAGTTCCTTGTTTTGATTTGATAGATATATCTTACATCATTTTGGAAGATATGTCAACAGTTTTTTTCATCTTTTTTGAAAAAAATTAGCATACCTCGTAACCAAGATACGCCTCGACGAAGTCCTTGCCACAATCTTCTGCGAAAGCTAGAACCAATTGCTCACGAGGAGCAGTGTCCATGTTGTCACAAAATTCAGCTAGACCTTCACCGTCATGAAGGCGGAAAAGACGGATGGCTTTCAGGACGTCGCGATGATCGTCCATGTACATTTCAGCCATGTCTTTATCATCAGCATCTTGAGCATAGCTGAAAGTTTGATCCATCAGTTTACCAACTGCTTTAAGAGGAGTTTTGTTCCAGAAGTCTTGAGCTGTAGTAATCATAAGTGGTTCCTTTCCATTCCTTATATTAATAATATAGTACTTTCAAGAAGAAATGTCAACCCTTTTTTTCATTTTATTTTAAATTTTTTTCACTTTTTTTAGTGTACGGTATGATTATCTACTGGAATGGCATCAAACAACTCAAACGTGTATTCGCCATATCCTGATTTTATGATGTCTATTACATCTACGAAATCATCTTTATCGTCTGTATCGATGCCTGCTACAAAAGCCGTTGGACACAAATGCTTTATATGATGTTCTAAATAGTCGCGAGCAGCATCCTGTGTTCTCCAAGAGCAAGCTTTACGGAGTTCAAATAAGTTATTACTAGAGAAGATCATGCCAATCCTTCTACGATCCGGATCTCCTCTAGTGCCTAAGAATATTCCCTCTTCGGGATCTACAATTATGTATCTCATGCTTTTATTTATGCTGCGAGACCTTTGTAGCCTTCCCACCAAGAAGGTGCAGCCCGCCCCTTTGCCCACTTAGCAAACGGTTTAGCAACATGATAGTAATTTCTATATGCTTGTATCGCATCGCCTTCAACTATGCACTCTGGATAGTGGCTCATAGCTTGAGCAAATGGTGTCATATGGATATCAGGTATGTTATCTGGAGCCCTCTGGAGTGTTTCTGTGAGCTTCTCAGAGGTCATATGTGGCTTACCAAAGCGGTATTTAAATTCATCACAGAGGGCTACAAAGTGGTCATAGTGCCAATCATAGTTTGCTTTTGATTCCATAGTCCATTTAGTGCATGGATGGCCGTGATGAACAGCCTTGTACAGAGAAGCTTCTAGATTATTGTTTGGATGAACCCAATAGTTAATCATACGCTTGCCTGATTTTGAAGGTCGTTTCTCAGTATAACCGTCAAGCATACGATGGGCCGTGGAAAGCATTTGAGCTGCTTCCACGATCATCTTTGGAATATGTTTGTCGCACATCATTTGAGCCGATACGACTGGACTCTCATCAAGGACAAATATATTCATTTACTTAACCCATACATGATAATACCGAGGCGGCAGATTTTCACAAGAATAGTTATCGTCCTCTTCGTAATTCAAGACCTTAACACATTCTTGAGTTTCATAGCTAAACCAAACATCAGGTAAAGCAGCCGCGGTTAGCAAAACGTAGGTAAAGCCAAAAGTTAAAAGTCCAATAACAAGACCAAATCCAAGGTGACTACCCCAATCTCTCGTCATTATTTACCTCCATTTCGAACTGAGCAATAATATCTTTCTTTTTAAGAAGAAGCTTTTCCAGCGAGTGGAGTGCAGCAAACTTCTCGTCTGATGCGCCTTCAGCGAAGGCGACCAGAGCTGATTCCATTATATCAATATCTTCAAAGATGTCAACCATTAGTAACGTCCTTTTCCAGAATAACCAACTTTTTGAACTGCAACTAGGGGATTTGTTTCCTTACATTCAGCGAGGTAAGACTCAACTGTATAGTTTTCGCAAAGGCACTTGACCCAAGATTTCCAAGGCTTAGAACCATATTTGAAACGAGCGATAAACTCAGGCTTTGGCTGGCCGATCCAAGAAGGATGGCAGTTGGGATGAACTTCTTCCATGTTACGAGAGCCAGTGTGACGGCCGCGATACATAAGATACATACCATCCCAAGTGAACTGATCTTTTGCGAATTTGGTACCCATGATGTAGTCCTTTCCAATTTTCTATATTAATAATATAGTACTTTCAAGAAGAAATGTCAACCCTTTTTTTCATTTTATTTTAAATTTTTTTATTAGATTTCTTTTATGAAATCTTTGATATAAACAGGATCCATAAAACCGAGAACTTGGCCAACTAATTCTTCTAGGTAGTCATAGTTGTCAGATGAAAATTGATATAATGGATTACCGCCGGCAGGGCCATATTCCAAAATGAGTTTGGCCACACATCCATGATCCTTTGCGAATTGGTGAACCATGTCGGAAGGAGTTTCGTGGGTGATGTCAAGTTCAGCTAAGTACATAATGATCTCCATTTGTTGATAATAAGAATATATTCATAATCAAAACAAATGTCAACCCTTTTTTTCATTTTATTTTAACTTTTTTGCACCCAATTAGCAAATTCGTGCTCAAAATTTTGACCAGCCTGCGCATTTTCAAAATAGAAAGTATCTTCGTACACGTTGGTCCATTTCGTATGGTTCCATTCATGCTTATAAAGCTGCTTACACCAATCTTTTCCAGCTGATCTCAGATCGCTATGGAGCCGAACGGAGTAGCCCGGCATCCATCTTTGTTTGTATTCTGCAATTTCTACTGGTGTCAAGCGTGGATCCTCCCAATCGATGTTGCAACATCGATAATTTTTGTTTTGATAAACTCTTCGTCAAGAGTAATTCCGTTTACTTCTTGAGCAAGGCCGATTAGTTTTTGTTTAGAATCGGCACCAAATGTGTATAGTGGATTGCCGCCAGCTGGACCATGTTCGATTTTACCGAGTACGGTACAACCTTGATCGTGAGCAAATTGTACAACTTCTTCATGAGTTGCTTCGTGAGAAATATCAAGTTCGATAAGATATGCCATATTATAAGCTCCAGATTTTTTTAAGTTCCGATAGTTTATTGTCGATAAGATCCTGGTTAGTGATTTTCCGTTCCCAGAATTTTAGTTTTTTGTTACAAATCTCAATTTCCTTTTTGGCCTGTGCCCTTTCGAAAAATTTGTCAGATTTAAGTTCGAGGAATTTGAGATAGAAAAGATTTTCCAGATGTTTGATGTACATAGTGTTTGGGTTAAGCCGGTTGATTAGATTAGGATCAAAGTCAGATTTAGGCCCAGTGTCAGTGTAAAAAATCATGTTGGTCTCCATTGTTAGAAACGTAGTATATCATATTTCAAAACGAATGTCAACCCTTTTCGTATATTTCTTTGTATTTTTTTCTTACAGATTGAAAATGTTCTAAGTAATCATAGGTATTTTCTTTGAACACGAGTGGTTCATTACCATCTACTGCCATAATGATTACACCTTGTCGAATAGGAATACCTGTTCTTTCATAGAATGCTGCAGCATAGAATGCCATCTGAATAAAGTAGCTCGTGATATCCTCTTTCTTCTTTACACGACGAGATGTTTTAAAATCAATAATAGATAGTTTGTTATCATACTCTGCAATACAGTCAACCTGACCAGCACACTTTAATTTGTCACTGTAAAGAAACTGTTCTTGCATCCACACGTTATCTACATGCTCATCAAGGATTGGTCGAATATCATTAAAAGATGCTAGATTGGCTGGCATCGCACCCTTGTTCCAATCCTCATTATTATTAAGATAATCTTCTGCTAAAGAGTGTACTGCGGTACCACGAGTTGCTGCTTGGCGAGAAATCTTATTTGCTTCCTCTTCACCAACACGCTTTCGCCATTCCATAATTGCTTGTTTACTGAGAATACTCAGAACTGTTGTAATCGATGGATACGCATTTCCTTCTGGTGTAAAATACTTGCGCCCACTCTCAGTAGTCTCTCTTGTTAATTTTGGAAGCACAATACCGTGCTCAACATGTGTAAACATAATATATCCTTTTTATGAACTTAATTCAATTATAACACATATTGAACTAATGTCAACTAGGTTGTGTTGGCCAAGTCACATTTGTTGGAAAGCCTTCTTGCGCTGGAATGTCTCTGAGTGCTGTTCTATAAGCAACCCAATCTGCGGGTGGTGATTCACCTGCCTCATATGCTCTTAAAATATGAACATCAGTTTGCTGTAGCAGAGTATCTCTCATAGATCTTATGTTTTCTTCTAACCGATCTTGAGAAATCTCTCGAACATTCCATCTTCCTTCTACGCCTGCCTCAGTTTTAACAGGTGTTGCACTTGACACGTATTGAGTTTCTGGATTATATTCTGGTTCAGGAGTAGAGATCACAGGATATACATTCCAATTCAAAAGAAATTCTGCGTCCATTTCTGAGTCTTTTGGAAAACTCACATTTGAGTTATCAGATCTTAAATCTTTAAATGTATAAGGCCAAACTAATGTGCCATCTTCATTTACTTTTGCTAATTCCATTTTTTGTCTCCTACGAAAAGCTATACTGATAGAAAAGAGAGTTATTATCTACAACATAAAGTTTGGTTCCATCATGACTTAACCATATTCCTCTAGCAAACGAATTACCTACAAGAGGAATAGCTACCGAGCTATCGAAAACAATGTTGCTGTTACCTAAGTTCCAAGGACTTGTCACAGTAAACTTATAAAGCTTTTTATCTGTTAAAATGAGAATAATAGATCCATCAGATGAGACATCCCATCCATTGATATTAGGAGACGTCTCATCGATACCACTTCCTGGTGAGCCCATTGGAACTTCCCAAAGATAATTTGCTCCCGTTTGAAAAGTCCATGCGCTTGCAGTGGTGTTGACCTGCGACGATGTAGCTGTTGCCATTCTCATTACGTATGAGTTAGTTAAACCTGTTACTCGGTTGTTATCAAATAATGCAAATAAACGTCTTTGCCCCGAAAGTCCAGATTCCCAATGTGCTGCTTTTCGGGTTTTGATTCCATGCGGTCGTATAAATTGAGTACTTAAATCAATAGTATCAGTAAATCCATCAGTGTTTCTGCACCAAGTAGTAATATTATATGTAGAGCTTGGTCCAGAAAAATCGGAAGTGCTAGAAATAGAGGTAATACTAAAATATTCTAATGATAACTGTTGCGAAGCTCCTGATCCAGTTTCTTTGATAGTCATCATATAACCACTTGGAGTAATATCTATACCCGCAACACCGTCGTCGTAAGTACTGCTGTTGAACTGCTGACGAATACCGTTAAATGTAACTGATTGAATATTACCAGGACTTTGTAGTCTCCAACTATCTAACTGAAGCTGGGTGCCTGTATCAGCAGCCATATGCATAAGATACTCTTCGTCTCCTGTTTCATCTGGATATGTGGGAAAAAACCAATGTGATGTATATCTAGAATCATAATTTTTAGCGTATCTGACATTACTCGCTGCGTTAGTGTCAGGATCTACGAGTACTCCGTATCCTACTCCGCTTGGATTGTAGAGTGGAAAATCCATTCCAGCGAAGCCATATGTGTTTCCTGGCGATGCAGTACACATTCTCATCATATTGTGCATGCCATCACCATTATTAAGCAAAACATACTTTCCAGCAGGATCACCGAAGGTTCCTCTTCCATCCCACACTGAAGTGTTCGCCGAAGCCGCGCCGCCGCTTTGAATCTGATAATATGTTGGACCTGCAGAACCTAGATTAACATCATTATCTATAACGTAAATGTGTTGGCCATCAATATTAAAATTACATCCTCTGCATTCCATGTTTGCATTGATAGCTGTTAAATCATAAGATTTTCCGGTATATGATGCAGTATTAATTGCGCCATTAGTTAAATCATATTGAAAGATAGTTTCTGTGGTTTTTCCAGCAATTGTTAGAAAATCACCAGTTTGGTTTACATATATTTGAGGAAAACTTTCTTTTGTGTGCGAAGGACTTCCTGACGTTGTCTGAGTCATATCGTCACCACTAGTGAATGTAGCAGTTGAAAGATCCCAACCTGTTGACAGATTAACTTGATATATTTTTCCTGCAGTTGTTTCTGAAATATATAGTTTTGTTCCATCCTGAGAGATAGCAAGACTGTGCCACGCTCTAGACACGCCGATCAATGTATTAGGAACAATCGATACGCTACTATACGACGCTGTTGTCAAATCCCATGCTGTAGAAAAATCTATTTGATAAATGGTGTCTGGTGAAATATTTTCAGATAAAACAAATGCGCGAGTGCCTTCCTGATTTATAATAAAATCAGATATATCTGCCGTCGTTGATGTTAAAGTATTTAGAGTTGGGCTCATAGTTCTAGAGCTGTTGTAGGCAGCAGTACTAATATCCCAAGGTGTAGAAAGATCTAGTCTTGTAGGAGCATCATCTCCGGCTAATACTATGCAATGTGTTCCATATTCGTTAAATCTAAGAAATGATCCTTCAGATCCACCGTTATAAGTAACTCCACCATTCCAAGTACCGGTTCCAGTTAAACTTATGCTGTTATAAGAATTTCTGCTTACATCAACATTATGGCTATCCCTATTTACAAATTCATTCCAAACCATCCCAACAAGTTTGCTAGTTCCCATATTTTTTGGAGCATTTGCATCACAAGTAATAAGATTATATGTTGCTTGATCGTAAGTAGTTTTAGTAGCTGACACAAGAGAAGTTAGATCCCAAGGAGGATCCATCCTTTTATGATGAATATCTTGGTCATTTAAACTATCGGTATAAAATAAGTCAGTGCCTCCTTTGTTTATAAAGACACAATTTAACATTTGATTACCTGAGCCATTTTCTTGATAGTATTCATTTGGCACCGCGGGCATTGTACTGATATCCCAAGCAGTTGATAAGTTATATTTGTAGAGGCCGTCTTTATCAGCCAAAATTACAAATGAACCAGTATCATCCCCAAAGAAACTCTGCGCTTGCGTTGTGTGCCAATGTGTGGTATTAGCCTGCCATTTTTGTCCTGAAACTTCATTAAAACTTCTTGTTGATATATCATACGGTGTAGAAACTGTGTATTTTTCAAATACATGATCGTCAAAAGTATTATCTTGGTAAATAACACAATTATTTGAATCTATCCAATTCCATCCACCGTGAGCAGAAGTAAAACTTGACGCATCAAGTGCATAAGAAGTTTCAAAAAGTTCAGTATTTCCAGCTGCCCATTTGCCGCCACCCCAAAGCATTTCCCAACAAAAATAGTTAGCGTTTTGGCCCTGCCCAACAGTGATTCCTCTACCATCTCGAGAGTTTTGCATATTTTCGGGATAAACCTGGCCGCCATAAACATTACTATCTGACATGCCATCGTAACCACTAGGCGCAATAGACTGAACCATTGGTACAACAGTTGCGTCATAGGAAATTGTTGAAATATCTACATCAAAAGGTTCTGGCTCACCGGCGCTGGCCGCTGTCAAACCAACAATAATACTACTCATACCATATTATCTCCAACGTGGAAACCAAGCCAACTTGTTCCACCGTTAATTGTAAAAAATGCGTATGCATCTGTTTCATTTGTTCCCATAACAGCCGGGGCTGTGCCGCCAGGCCAATCTACTTCACTAGGCCAAGTAATCGAAATGCCTGAACTCGTTACTTTGGTCAGCATCAAAACGAACCAATTCACTTGGTTTGAAGTAGCAGATTCATTTATAAATGATAAGTTTATACTGCTAAGAATCGATCCCGCGAAGTAGTTACCTGCTTCAAGGTCTATAGTTCTAGTTCCACTCATAGTACCAAGAGATTCGTAATGATCTGTTGCCGCCCCGATATGTTCAATGTGAGCGCCAACACCGGGCTCCAATCTTATGTCTGCGGCCGAATCTAATATTATATTACTGCTTGCAGCAGATGTTAACTCTAGTGCTCCAGTGGATGTAATTAATGGCGTATCAATAATATCGTTACCATTCATATCAAGGTTAACTGTTGAGCCAAGTCTTACATTATTACTACCTTGTCTGTTTATTGCTAAGAATTCATTTGATGCACCGTTTCTAAACGCTAAGAATCTAAATTCACTTTCTTCAGCTCCGGCCGTATTATCATGAAGCCAATGAGAGAACACACCATATTCATGTAAAAAGTTACTAGAATCTCTACCTTCGAATAAAAGTGCGCCTAATCTGCTCGTCGTGTGACTTGTAAGACCTGCCTTTATGAATCTAATATTTGCACCATCTGATGGGAAACTAGTGCCGCTATGTGCAAGATAGAGTTGCGGATATTCTTGAAATGCTGAAACTACTTGAACTAGACCACTGCTACTGGAAGTAACTACTGTACCATTTGTGTCTGGAAGTGTAATAGTTCTTGCGGCAGTTGGATCAACTTTGGTAAGTGTTGTATCAAAATTTGTACCAGTAAACGTGTAATCTGCAGAAGAAGCGCCTCCTCCTCCTGAGTTAGCATCTACATAGGCTTTGGTAGCAGCATCTTGTGCGTCAGTTGGATCTGTTAAACCTGTGATTTTACCTGTAATAGCGACACCACCTGCAGTGGTTGTTAATTTAACACCACCGTCTGCGCCACTATTTGTGCTATAATCACCCCAATGCATTTCCGCAGCACCAGTTGATCCATCTGCTACAAAGTAGTTAGCAATGCCTCCGGATCCATTATCAGTTTGGATCTTAACATCATAGTCATTAGCACTGTTACGAATTGTAAGATCCCAGTTTATATTTTCTATATAAGTGTTGCCGAAGTGATAGATTTTAAGATCATTTGAAGCACCAAAAGTTACCATATTAGTGGTAGCTCCATCACTATCACCAAAATTTATTTGATTGCTGTTTACATCAAGATTCCCGCCAAGCTGTGGTGTTGTATCCTCAATAATATTAGAAATCCCGCCGCTGGTACCATCTGTACCTTGTATACCTTGAACAGAACCTGCAGGTCCTTGAATACCATCAGCACCTTGGAAACCAAACGTACCTTGAGCACCTTGCATAGATCCTGCTATACCTTGGAAACCTTGTACGCCGGCTCCAGTGTCACCTTGAACACCGTCCGTACCTTGTATACCTTGAACAGAACCTGCAGGACCTTGTGCACCATCAGCACCTTGGAAACCAAACGTACCTTGAGCACCTTGCATAGATCCTGCTATACCTTGAACACCTTGAGCACCATCATTGCCAAATCCGGTCTCACCTTGGATACCATCATTACCCTGAATACCTTGTGGACCAGTACCACCGCTCGATCCCTCAGGTCCTTGGAAACCTTGAGCACCCGTCGCGTCAGTACCCTGAATACCTTGTGGGCCGGGTTGACCATTAATGCCAGGAGTACCGCCTGTACCCTGCATCCCTTGGAAACCTTGTGGACCTGGTACGTTAGATGCCGCACCCGGCGATCCTTCACTGCCTTGAATACCTTGTGGACCAGTACCACCAGCACCAATAAATCCTTGGATACCTTGGATACCTTGAGAGCCTGCACCCGCAGGACCTTGCAATCCGATTCCTTGGAAACCTTGCACACCTTGAATAGAACCTGCAGGACCTTGGAAACCATCATTACCTTGGAGACCTTGAACACCTATACCAGTAGTACCCTGCATCCCTTGGAAACTCGCTTCACCACCAGGCCCCTGAATACCTTGATTACCAGCATTACCGCCAGGACCTTCTTGTCCTTGGAAGCCTTGCATACCTTGAATGCCTTGAAGTCCGGAGCCAGTATCACCTTGAATACCTTGAGGTCCATCACTTCCTTGCATAGCTGCTGCAGGTCCTTGAATACCTTGCGGACCGGGCGGCCCAGGTTGGCCAGGAAAACCGTCCGTACCTTGCGTACCTTGAACAGAACCTGCAGGACCTTGTAAACCAGTATCACCTTGAAAACCCTGTACACCTTGGTTGCCTTCACCTCCATCTACACCATCTGTGCCTTGGAAACCAAGATCACCTTGAAAACCTTGTGTACCTTGAGCACCTTGAGGACCGGTCTGTCCAAAATATCCTTGTACACCTTGAACACCTTGAACACCTTGAGAACCTTGCATACTAGCATCTTGACCATCAGCACCTTGGAAACCATAGTAACCTTGAACACCTTGGACTCCCTGTGTACCTTGCCAGCCTTGGATGCCTTGGATGCCTTGGATGCCTTGAATACCTTGTGTACCCTGTGCACCTTGGGCGCCATCAGCACCCGGCGTACCACCGCCACCACCAGTGCCAAGGCCAGTCCATGTAGTACCTTGGAAACCTTCAAACTGTTTAGTAACAGTATTATATCGCATATAACCTTCGCCCGGACTTGCATCTCTCTGTGCTGTAGTACCGGCAGGAACTTGTAAAGATCCAGTTTCAGAAGTACGAGGAGCGATAGCATCAAAGTTATCGTCCATCTCGTTATATGTCAGTGCGGAGCCCTTATCTCCTCTTTTTGTAATAGCCATTAGGTTGTTTCCCCTGTTGTAGGATCAAAGTACACGCCGACATATGAAGTAAATCCCGTTGAATTGGGTATGACTACAAAAGGATCGCCGTTCTCGTCTATTTCGACGTATCCTTCTGCCATATATGGCTGTGAAAAACTGTTGTAATTATTTATTCCCGGATTGTACTCAATATAATCATCTTCGCAATAAGCAAAGAGCTCCTCTTCTTCAGGAGTAAGTACTTCTGTAAATTGATATGTTTGCGCAATAAGAGCATCACGAGCTGGGCCAGCCGGTGTTTGTGCTATCTGAGCAAGTAACGTTGCATAATCTGGATTAGGCATTAATCACCATCCGCATATACTTTTGGAGATCCGGTGGCTGCAGCATTAGCTGGCCACGATCCATGTCCGCTTGTAGCATCACCTTTACGATGCACACCAATACCAGCAACAAACACTTTTCCAGATTTACCCACAGCACCATCTCCGCAGCTAGTAGATCCACCGGCTACGACTACAAGATCGCCTTGTGCATAAACTTTACCTTGAGGTGTTGATGTATATGGAGTTTTGTGAAAAGGGTTTGGTGTGGGCGAAGCGTGACCAATATGAAAATCGGAACCTTTTCTGACTACTTGTGGCATGTTGACCTCTTGAATGAATAAAAGGTAGAAGCCGACGAGACTCCTACCTTATATTTATTACGCGGCCTCTAGTAGCCTCGTTTTAGCGATGATATATTCTCTAACAAGACCTGAGCGGACAATGTCGTCAACTCCAAATCTTACAACATCAAAGCTTGGAATAGCATCAAGAACTTTTATGAAATCATGAAGTCCTGAAATATCTGCTCTGTTACGAGACTGTTGTAAGTCGTCCTGCTTAGTATCACCACAGAAAATGATCTTAGATGATTCTCCTACTCGAGTGATAATTGAATCGAGTTCGTGGTAAGTCATAGACTGACATTCGTCTACAATAATAATTGAATTGTCGAATGTAAGTCCTCTTACGAATGATGAGCTCATAAACTGCACCATTCCTTTAGATTTTAGAATCTGATATGCATCTCCTCTGTCGAATAAGTCGTTAGTAATATCGGTATATGGTTGTTCGAATACCGCTTCTTTTTGGGCTTTACTGCCCGGCATAAATCCTTGCTCGCGTGTTTGAACTGCAGATCTTATGACGACGACCTTTTCATACTCTCCTCTCTGTAGTACATCGCTAAGTGCTAAATACATAGCACACATTGTTTTACCTGTACCTGCTGTTCCAATGGCGGCTAGATTGTATCCTTGTTTGTAAGAATCAAATAAATCAGATTGAGCCGGCGTCAGTGGGTTTATCTTTCGCATCGAAAACTTTTGGTTTAAGATGCCAACCATATGATCCATTTCTCTTTCCAGTCTACGTTTCTCGCTTCGGGATAGTCTGCGCTTTTGTTTGGCCATGAAACCTCCTATTTAGGATAACGTTTAAAATGTATTAATGTTATCCTTCTTATGATGATGTTTAACGTTTCTTAGTACATCACGAAAACCGTCATCTGGCTTCTTCAAGCCAAGACGATGCGGATCACCAATCGCTGGAGCACCCGTTATTAGTTGTGTGAGGTGAGGATTATCTTGAACGTACTGATCACGTTCTGAAATTGACATTGTAATGTCGAACACTTCATTAGATTCATTATTTCTAAATGTGTACTTGGGCATTAATGCTCCTTAATATAAAAAAGGCAACCTTGCACAGAAGATCGCCTCATCGTTACATAATCAAGTTTGTTCCTGTGCTTACCTTTATTTATAATAGTATCATTAAACTCCAACGATAATATCATAAATTTCTTTCCAATTTTTAGCTCGGCGAGCTTCGCGTCCTTGGTTAAAAGGATGATCTACAAGGATACTATCTAGACCAAGTCTTTCGCCGAGCTGGTAATTTTCGTACTTATCTTCTATCCAAAAACAACCAGTACCACGATATGGTTCTAAAGCTTCGTCTTTATCGGCACCCGTATCCAAATAGGTAAAGCTTTCAAAGACTGTAGGACCAAACAGCTCATTAAGGTTTTTAGTACGAAGACGACCAGCATACGTATCGTTACTTAGTGAAGTGATTACTCGAAAAACGTAACCATGTTCTTCATGGAGCTTCTTTACGTACTTAATAGCATCTCGTAAAGGTGGAAGCTTGCGAATCCAAGCTGATTCGTTGAACATACGAACAATACGTTCTTTTTCAGCGATTGTTAAGTTATAACGTTTGTTTACGTCATATTCAGCTTCACCGCCTGGAAGCATTTCAAAATTGTGGCGTTCCATCCACTGAGTAAACGCGTAAGCCCAGTCAAGAAGAACTCCATCTGCATCTGTTAGTATTACTTTTTCATTTAGCATAGTATCTCACTTTATTTCATGTTATATTCTTATTATAGTAAAAAGGGGATTGAATGTCAACCCCCTTTTTTATTTTTATGCAAATTTAAATTTTGCTTGCGATTCAGAACACTTGTACATTTTGCCGTCAGTACCTTTGTAAACGAAAGGATACTTGTAAGAACGTGTGTTGTATTTAACAAGCTCTTCACCACGAGCATTTTTAAAGTTTGTGATACCAGCCATTTTGGCATAAAGTTCAAGAGCTTTGTCGGTACGAGTAGTTGCACCTTTGATAACCGCTTTGACTTTAATGTCAACTTCAGCTTCGCTAAAACGCATGTTACCAACTTCAAATTTGATATTTGCACCAAACTTATCAAGTACAGCTTGCATTTCTGAACGAAGAACTTTAAGAGTTGCTTTGTCAAATGTTGTTACGTTTTTCATAGTATAGGTTCCTTGTTTGATTCCTTATATTAATAATATAGTACATGTGGAACCAAATGTCAACCCTTTTTTTCAAATAAAATGAATTTTTTTACTTTTTTCGACGTTTATTTGGTCGATTGAAGTCTTCTCTTTCGACGTCATACCATTTTTCAGAAAGTTTGTTCTTTCTGTTGTCCCTACGATTCTTCATACGCGATTCCTTGCGGTTGTTACGTTCTTCGTATGAACCCCATTCGTCTTCGTACTCTTCGCGAAACTTCTTAAAACCTTTAGCCATTTGTTCTTACTCTGCAATTAGATTCGGGAATGCTTTATTAATAGTTTTCTTCTGCAAGCCTTTAAAGGGCTTTTGAGCAATGCAATAGTTAGCAAGTAGATCTGCATCTTCATTGTCAATATCTTGCAACAATTGAATAAACAAAGTTTCTCGCTTTGTTTGATTCAGATCATCATATCCACCACCTTTAATGAAGATCTTCAGACGACGAGCTTCTGTGTAAAGTAGCTGTTTTGCTTCGTCTTCGAATTCATTTTTTGTCCAAGGTGGAGGAGTTTCTGGTAACAACCACTCTACTCTTTTCCTATCATATGTAGCCTGAAGAATCATACGAAGTGGCATAGAATCATTCTTCTTAAGCCACTCGACCTTATCCTCAGTCTTATTCATATCAGCAAACTTGCTAATAATCTCAGAGATTGAAAGTTTTACTGCCATTAAAAATCCTGTATATCTGTAACTAAGTTTTTCAATTTCTTTTTGATAAAGAAGTTAAACAACTGCTCTCTGCCGATGCCTTTATCTTTACCAAATTCTTCACGAATTTGCTGCTTATATTTGTCAGGAATTTCACCTAGATCAATAACCATCTTGTTGCGATGATAGCGTCTAAGTGTTTCTTCATCCATAGCAGCAGGGCCTTCGCGCAACATAGCCATACGCTTTTGAGTCATAGGCTTTTGACGCTCGCCGATGGCTAAGCAATTATCAGAAGAAAGCACATTAGGTACGCCGTCGCCAGTGTCACCTTTTAGGATGTGTTCCTTCAAATATTTATCTGGATTGTCGTTTCGAATCCAACGTTTACGAATAGGATCGTATTGATCTACATTCTCATATGTTTGCAATTGAATGTAGTCTTTATCTCCCGATAATACAAGATACTTCTCAGCGCCAATGTTGAGCTCAGTACCGTTATCATGACAGATCGTGCCAATGATATCGTCAGCTTCACAATGATCGATATGAATCACTTTGTAAGGGAAGAATTCTTTAAGCTCGGTACGAATAGTATTCATGATATTGAATAGATTGTTCCAATCAATTTCAGACTCGTCACGAGATTTGCGACGGTTAGCTTTGTAGTAGGGGAAAGCTTCTCTCCGCCAAGAGTTTTTGCCATCACAGCAAACTACAATCTCACCGTATTCTTCGGTAAACTTTTTGCGGTTTGCCCTGATTGAGTTTAAGAACATATGTCGAATAAGATTCTCATCGATATCAATGTTCGTGTGGTTACCTATACTTGCGAATAGCGAAGCAAGGATAACCTGGTTATAATCAACTAGGATTGCCATAATATTGTCTCATGTTTCAGTTTAATCTAAGTATATATTAATACTCATCCTCTTCATTGTCAACCATTAATTCATCAATTGATGCAATATTTTCATCAAATTCGATAGAATCTTTGGCGAAGTCCTGTAGAGGATGTTCGATCTTTTGAGTTAATAGATGTAGAGATCGAATAGACTCTAGAATTAAGATCATGGATGGGAAATACGTCTTTATGTCTTCATCAAAGCGGCACCCAGATCTTACCAACTCTGCTAATACCTGTTGCCAGAGCATTTCAGAGATTTCTTCAGAGTATCTTATACGATATTCGTCAAGCTTACTCTTTAATTCTTCCGCCGATTGTGGCGGCGCGTCTAATTTCATCTTAGGAAATTGGACGACATTATCGTCAGCCATTTTGCAAGTCTCTCAAAAGTTTAGTCCAAAGTTGACTATATGTTGCAATGTCGTTGGGAGTCAAGCCAAAACGATCTGATCTTGTAAAGCGATTAATCCATCCAGCATCATTCTTCTGCTGCTCAAGTACTGACTTTGCAATAGAATATGCCATGTTTGCATGGTCTTGCAGGTTCTCTGTATAGTCATACATGATAGTTGCGTTTGATGCTGTTTCTGGAAGTGCACCATAGTTTGGATGGATACAAACCAAACCAGAACGAATTGCTTCGATAAGTGCAATACAAGATGTTTCTTTCCAAATGCTTGGATACAAAAAGATGTGCGAGTTATCCAACGCTTCTAAAACTTCATCGTTTGGAACAGATCCATGATACGACATGTTTGAATGACGAAAAATCTTTGTGAATAGATCTACATACGGATCATCTCGTTGGGGCCAGCCATAAATCGCAAATGAGGAATATACATCTAAATGAATGTTCTTATATTCCTTAGCAAGCTGATCTACCACTGCATAGACTATCTCCAGACCACGGTGAGGAGTTGTATGATAGATGAATCGAATGGTTTCAGTATTCTTTTCTTCTGCAGTATAACGCTTCTCAATAGCATTGGGAATTACAGTACACTTTGAATATGGAATGTTGTAATACAAAATATATTGATCTCGTTGCCAAGCAGATACAAATACAAAATGGTCGAACTTTTCCCACCCGCCGTCTAGCAAGATTTTGTTTTCAGGATCTTCTGCAAGATCGTGCGCATACAAAATGTTTTTTACATCATTAGGTATTTCTCGTGGCCTTGAGAAATGAATTGCCACATCAGTAAGAAGGTCGTAAGGAACATTGTCAAGAAGACGCTTGCGCATCATCTCTGTGCCACCTTTAGAGTTTTTAGATAGCTCTGTTTCGACAACATGTCCTTTATGAATCATACTCATTATAGATTAAACTCCGTCTTAAATTCTTTAATAGAATCCCATCGAAATGAACGCCAACCGCCATTGTCTGTATCCCACACTGCAAGCGCGTTTGGATTCGGTTTTTTCTTCTGAATCTCTTCTTCAATATCTTTTTGTGCGGGAAGTATAGACTCGTTTAGAGTGCAGTGCATAACACGGTTATCACCGTTTGCTTTAGTAAAAACGACTTTGCATACACCATTCTTAAGATCTTTTATAGCTTGTTCTTTGTCAATGTTCATCATAATCTCCAAGTTTATTTATTCAACGTAGTGTAGATAACTTCCAATAATATGCTTATCAGTTCCCTTTGGCATTAAACCAGCATGCGGATATGTCCACATCGGAGGAAACATAAGCAATCTGCCAGGCTTTCTTTGTACCGCTACTTCTTGATCGTAGAGAGCGGTTTCTCCGCCATCACCTTCATCAAGGTATAAGAAGAATACAAGAAACCTTTTAATAGTTGCTAGATCACACGCGTCGATGTGTGGTTTAAATTCACCATGATCCGCCTTGTAGTACTTCATTCGTATCGCTTCAAAGCCATAGTTTTCCGGCATTTGAATCTGCGACATCTTGCAGTCATATGCATATCTATTCACATAATGCTCAAACACTTCCATTAAGAAAGCGATCTCGGCTTCGAATATGCCGTCGTGGTTTGGTAAATTGATTTGATTGAATATAAAAGTTTCGTTATCATGATACTCCCAACAATCTGGGTTTGCATGAAACTTCTCAATCAGGTGATTACAGTATTCCTCAGGAATTACGTTATCATATATTTTTACATACTTAAAAAGTGCTTCATTCATTTGTATACTACTAGATTTAAATCCTTATCAAGAATATCAAAAACGATATCTGTCATTTCACGAGTTGGGTCTAATCTCAAGTAAGCAAAAACTCTGTCTATAAAAATGAGCTCTTTATTGTTTTTGCTAGAAATCTCTAGACCTTCAAGAAATGTTTCGATATCATATGGATTTTCATAGAATATCTTCTTTTTGAAGTTCTCTTTGTTTATTTGTTGTGACATTGCCTTCCTTTTCGTAAATCTCTTGCAAGACGCTATGAAAGGCTCCGATGTTAGAATTGTTGTGGATACGATATGTCTTTACATCAAATTTCTGAGGTAGAACATATTGTTGATGAACCGGCGTTCTAAATTCATTCACATATTCGTGAATTAGGTTACCGTCAAAATAGCGTCGTGAATCTGTGGAATAGTCGCACCCTTCTCGTGTGAGTTGAACGAGTACGAAATTATCGGAACCAACTTTATTTATAACTGGTACCAACTCATCGATGAAGCCACCATCTGAGATGCAATAGTCCTTACCATTTACAATCTCATCAGCAACTGCTTTACCGAAATAGTCCAAACCACGTTTAGGTTTTATCACTTCTTCAGACACATGTATCATTGCTTCACGAACAGACATATGACCTAATAGAGCAGAAGGAACTTCTTTTTCAGCTCGGTTGTCATACCTATCCATGAACCAAGATTCTTGAACATCAAAATATTTAATTGTTTCTTTATACAACTGATACTTAAACGAAAGGTGTTTAAAACCCTTCGCCTTAAAAAAAGCTGCAGCCTCGTCTTTACCAGCACGAGGAGGGCCGTTGAAAAGTATAATCATGCAAAGCTATCCGACACAATCTTCATGATATCATCAGAGAAGGCATTTTTCCACTCTTGCGGAGTCATCCCTGATAAAATAAATTCACGATCTTCTTGCCCAAGATAAGGAGCAAGATCCGCAAGACAGCCGTATCCAGCTTGATACTCGGCATAGTCCCTAGGGTCGATGTTGATGTTGCGAGTACGCTCAACACCTGAGAAGACAGATTTACGCTTAATAATCATAGTTTTACCTTTCACTTAATATAATTATATATTACACCAGTTGCGCTTTTTTGTCAACTTTTTTTAGTGATTGAACATGAGAACGATGTATCTTTACTTGCAGTATGCCGTTATAGTACTCGTCGTTTAGCAATACTTCTCTTTCCATTTGTTCTTTCAATTCGAGGTAACTCATCTCGCCTTTACTCTTACACAGATGTAAGATCTCGCGTTTAAAGTTGTCTCGCCCATGCTCTTCCACTAAAGCGTTAACTTCTTCTGAAGAACCAAAATAGTCTTGCCAATTAGACTCAACGATCTTAGTTCTACGTCTTGTTTTACCTTTGAGAGGAGGAAGTCTGCGTTTAGAAATAAGCGTCTTCTTACCAACGTATTTCTTGTTGTCAGATAAGTTTGTAATCAAGTACACGAATCCGACATAATCTTCAATCATCTCAGAGGTAAATTCCTCTCCATTATAATACCACATATAAAAATAGTCCAATATTGTTTTAATGGACTATTTATTGGACTATTCTTCCATCTCGTGATCTAGGGCATTTAACAGCTCATCAAGTGCATCTGCACGTGGATCTTTAATCTCTTCAAAGCTTTCTTCAATATGCCGCATATTGTATTGAGTAGGATAATGCTTTAGTAATCTACGAGCTTCTTCACGAATAGCTTTTGGTACTCGAGGAGATTGGCTAGGAATACATAGTTTCAAAAGAAAGTTTTCAGTATTCAAAACTGCGTTTGTTCTTTCAATAGGTAACGTCATACTACCTCCGCATATTTGCTATGTCTTTTGCTTCGTCTGTTCCTCGCATAATCGGAACGAGATTGGACTTATGCATGACTCCGATACCGACGAGGAGATCACCCGTGTATTGCTGAGGTTCTTTTCTGGCAGTCGATCCCGTAGGTATTGTGTCCGACGTCTTGAGGCTTGGATAGCTCTTTGTGTTGCGGTTAGACGATGGCGATGCTTCATAAGGTACAAACTCCTTTTTCTTCCTCTTGAGATTTCCAGATATGTAATCCACATAATCTTGTAACTCGTCAAATTGAAGACTATGCATATTCTTACGACGCATGTCTTTGTTGTACTGTCGCCACTCGATCTCAACCTTTTTCATATCAAGCTTCTTACGCTTTTTATGAGACTTACCGTGGACTTGAACACCTTTGATCATGTGCATACTCATAAGCTTACACCTTAAACTTTACAGTCCATTGATCCTTATCACTAAAAGTGCCGCGATTGCCAAAAAAGTCGCCAACAATACCTGGAAGTGTTTTATTTAAACGATTTGCAGGCAACATCATATTGTATTCAAAAAGCTCTTTAGAAGAAATAGGTGTTGCATCGCCAAGCTCTACGACGTCGCCGGTCTTAGCGTTTTCCATTACAATGTTTTTTGCTGCAATAGCATATTGGCCATTGTCTAAAGTTTTGTAAACAGCTTTACCTTTGCCGCCAGGCTGAAAAGTGTAAGTGCTTCCGATTTCGTTTGCTTGCATGATTTTCATAATATATTTTCCTTTCATCATCATGTAAGTATATACTATACTAAACTAAAACAAATGTCAACCACTTAGTGTAAAAATTTTAGTCTAGCCTCTAATTCATCTATATCTTGTATATAGTAACCATCCATCCAAATTTGTGGTACCCATCGAGCTTCTTTTTGAAGTCTCTCGTTAAGCTCAGTTCTGTACTTAGTGTACTCAACATTTTTGTACTCGTATTCGCGATTATTCTTACGAGCAATTTCTACTGCTTTCTTGCAGTTTGGGCAATTGTTTTTTCCGTAAATTTCAATCATGGATATTCCACTATAAATGCGCCGTCAGAATGAGACATTGCAAGATGCATTTCATTAAACTGTTTTGGAGTCATTTGAATAACTGAGAATCTTTGCATTTCTTCAAACCATTGTCTTATATAAACGATATCATCATACATTAAAACCTGCACATCTTCATATTGGCCCGACTCGTCTAATATGGTTATTGCAGTTTCATCCCAATCAAACTCTGTTGTCCACATCTAATGCTCTTCCCAATATTTTAACAACTCAATATCGCCATCATCGTTTACTTTTGTTTTGATAAACTCATCTTTAATTAAATTATCAATGGTTTCTTCTATAATTTTTGACATGTTCTCTCTCCAGAACATCCAACGACCAAAAAATGTAAATATAACCGCAGTTGCTAATAACCATAAATTCATTGGATCAAAAGAGATTTCTATCATGTGTAACCTTTCAGTATTTCCCAAGTTTCTTCCCATCCACTTACTTGATGGTTAGTTCCTTTTTTGTTTGCATTGGCTAAAGGATAATCATTTCCACCTTTATACATTGCATCCCCAAAGAAAATCACATGATCATCCTCGTTAAAGTCTTCTAGGATCTGAGCTTTGTTTCCACCAGTCCTATGTATATCTATACCAGTTTCACCGCCGATAGTTGCAGTAATTCCATCAAAATCAGAATTAATTTGATAAGCAATACTTTCTCTTTCTCGATGCTCTTTGTCCCAAACAACATATTCAGCTCTTTGCTCCTTAGTTGCACCTCGACCTACGATACTAAAGTTAATCATACCACGGCGTTCTTCGATATGAGTACCTGTACGAAGAGGGAAACCGCTTGCCTGTAACCAGCCATTCATTAGATCATACAATTCTTTTGGAGGTGTGAACTCTTTTGAGTTAACACGCTTACCTTTAAACCATACATCATTGCCTTGACAGTTGTAAACAGTAACAACACTTTCACAAATCTCATTACCAAGCTGCTCAGCGGTTTTTGGATAATCAGATCCGGTTACAAGATACACTTTTTCTTTTTCAATAAAATTTGAAAACCAAGCTTCAAACTGTGGATCAATTTTGCCACGGCTTGGCGTCAGAGTACCATCTACATCAAATACAAATTTTCTCATTCGTCTACCTTTATACACCAAACACTTTCGTTGTTAGCCCAAGGCTCATGAACCGCGGCATAAACTGTTGCCTCGATTTCACATTTCATTCGAGATTCATATAGAACATCAGATACACGAGTATATTTAGTATCGCCACTAGCTAATGCAGTTACAACGTATAAAGCCCAAAGATATTCCATTATTCCCGTCCTGTCCAATGTTTACGATTATGTGCTTTGTTAGTAAGATCAGAAAAGCGATCAGCGATTTTTCTAAGCTCAGAACCTAGTCGGCGGTGAAAAGTGTTGTCTGCTTCTTCCATAATACGAGCAGCGTTATGCAAAGTAACAAGCATGTCTTGATCTTGTAAACGGATTTCAGTTGTATCGTAAATATCGTTTACAGCTTCGTAGGAAGGATAGCCTTTTTCAAATACCGGTTCTCTCATTTAATTTCCCTTTCTGCAACCCGTTTACGTAAATCGCTAGACGAGAAGCGGTGGTCGCGTTTGTTGAAATATAGCTGGATACCCCGCTTCTTGCAAATATCCTTGCCCGTGAAATCCTTTTCTTTATACTCATCTCCAAGTATCCTTACATCAATATGATACATAGCTAATATATCACATAAATCATCTTCTGTCAAATAAGGAATGATCTCATCAACGTAAGATACTGCTTTAAGTTGAGTATAGCGTTCAACCACTGTTTGAATAGGTGCATTCTTTTCTTTGCGATCTAAGGCTGGGTTAATTTGTAAACCACAAATCAAATAGTCACATTGTTCTTTTGCTTCACGCAACATTTGAATATGCCCAGCATGCAAAAGGTCGAATGCACTGCATGTAAATCCGACTTTCATTTTCTTCCTCTCACATCTTTATTATAGTTTTGAACTTCTTGGAGAATAGATAGATCACCGCCAAGTTGTTCTACAGTTTTTAGTATTGCAGATACATCTTTTGGAAAGCAATGACCTCCGTATCCTCTTTCTTTTGTCACTTTTGTATGACTTGTACCTATTCTATCATCTAAAGCCGTATATGTCAACACTTCATTTGCGTCAACACCAGTAGCTTCGCACACGTCATACATTTGATTAAAGAAAGCAACCTTCGCCGCAAGGAAGCTATTCCTAAAGTATTTAGTCAAAATTAAAACTTCGGGATCATGAGTGACTACAGTTGTACCAAGTCTCATACTGAGAATACCAGCCCAGAATGCAGTGTCGCCACCGCCAATATAGGTAAACTCTTGTTTCTTAAAATCTTCCATTGCATGCTCGGCTCTAAGAAACTCTGGTGAAAAGGTAAGCTTTGCCTTAGGATAAGCCCTTTTCATTAATCTCCAGCCTTCTAGAGAGATCGTGGACTTAATTAGAATAGGCACATCAGGAGGTACGTCTTCTATGATAGAATACACATTCGACATGTCACAAGATCCATCTGTATCCATTGGTGTACTAACGCATACGATGATGGCATCCATGTCTTTACGCCAATTTCCATATCCTTTATCAGGATCGTAGATATAAGTTTTTACATCTCCGCCTTCAAGAGCAAGAGCATGTGCCATACCTACAAAGCCGTATCCCGCTATTTGTAATTTCATTTATCAAACTCAATAGGGAACGGAGAAGAGATACCAGCAGAATCTTTTTTGTCTTCCCACTCGTGGATATGTTCGAGTTTCTTCTCTTTTGTCCATTCTTTGAGATAGTCGTTATCACGATCGAACAACTGAAGAACACGAGGCTCATCTAGAATGAAAGTATCAACAATTTGCTCACCCATCCAACTCTGAGAAAATTCATTTACTTCTTCGCACGTTACGGAGTCATTTGCGTATTTAATCAATGTTTTATCATCAAGCTTTACATCGGGAGACATGCCTTGCAAAGCGCTTACAGGAATTGCATATCTCTGCCTGAATTGACTTACTGCGGTTACAACTACGTATCTTTCATTTGACATTACAAGTCTCCAATGCTACGGAGTACCCCTCCTCTATCATGCCATCATGAAAAGAAAGAGCATCCTTTTGTTTATCGAAATAATATTCTGCTACAAGATTGTTATCTTTATCCCAAGCTTTTACGAGGTACATATTACTCCCAGCGATAGAAAATGTGAGCGCCAAGACGACCCACTTGCTGTAGATCTTTGGCCCAGTTTGGTTTGACATAAGTAGCGTGGTAGTGTGTTGCACCTTCGGTAATACCACGAAACTTGTTATACTCAAGCATATTGAAAGCAATAAGTTGAGCTTCTTGCCAACGATCTTCGTCTTGAGGATTGTCGGCTTTTCCGTCACAGTACCAAGAGAATTGGCACATGTTACGAATCATTACCATCTTACTTGGATCTTTCCAAGATGGTTTTTGTTTTCCTTGTTGTACAACTTCACAGATTGTGTTTGGGTAGCGAGTATCTTTTACTCGGTTTAGAACCACGTCTGCTACACCTGCTTTATCTGCAAGATTGCTACCACGTGCTTCATAATAGATGTTAAGTGCTAAACAGCGTAACTCTTCTGCTGATGCTCTTTTTTCTACTTCAGCGAATGCTACTGTGATACTACCTAGGATTAGAGATCCTGTTAGGATTGCGGAGATTAGGTTTTTCATTGTACTGCCTCATTGTTATACTATTAATATAGTACTTTTACCAGTGAATGTCAACCCTTTTTTTCAATTAATTTGCAATTTGTTGCAAAACATTTTTCAATCTCCAAACCAATCCTCCTTGAATTGCTTCTTGAGACCATAAAGTTTCATCTTCTACGATTGCGCTTAACGCATCCTTTAGCATCATATTGTCTTGGCGAAGGCCGTTGTTCTCTTCATAGAGTTCGGCCTTCTCCCTTCTTAGTTTTTCTACATCTGCTTTAAGATAAAGCAGTCCTTGTTCAACTCTTCTTTTTGCCACGGTACTTCTCAAAGAATTCGTAATCAGATTTATATATGCGTTTTATAAATTCGATTTGTTCTTTTGAGAAGGTTTCACGAGTGATTTCTTTTACTGTCTCGTTCATGACTTCGTTGATTCCAAAACGATCATTTACTTCTTCTCGTTTAACAACTTCAATCTTCTTAAAACGTTTAGTGTCGACAAATTGGCACTGAGGATGGAAGTGGTGAACCTGATGCTGAGATGTTATCTTACTCAGATTCTTAAAGAATAGATCTACTTTTTCTTCTATTTCCAGTTCTTCTAGCTTATATCCTAGAGATGAGAATACATCTTGACCATAAGCATAATAACGTTGTTTTGGTGTCACATAAGCATTAATGCACGAGATGAATCGATCTACTGGATCTGTCCATATCATAATTGGCACACCTGCTTCATCGTACTCATCATCATCTCTAAACACTTGCTTACGATCTGGGAAGCTTTCCTTAATAGTTACAGAGCAGCTACGAGGTACTTCAAACCAGTATTGTTTTCCATCTAGATTATATAGTAACGGGAAATCTAGCTTTGTACACCAAAAACATCTACACTTATTAAAAGAATATTCACCATTAATATCTTCTTCTGGTAAGAAGAAATCTTTTAGCCACTTCTCCTGAAAGATAAGTTTGGGAAGATCTGCAACAGGGTGTCTTTTAAGAACATGATTCTCGTTACCATCAGGAGCCGTTTCTTCTTCAGCAACTCTTTGAGCCTCATATGTTTCAAATCCGCTGAAGCCCTGCTGTTCCATCCATGCAAATTTATCGTGTGCATGAGCAAACGAGTGCGCTTTAATTGTTCTTTGTTTGTCATTTCCCATCCAAGCAAAGTGCCAACCCATGTCTTGAATAACAACGTTAGCATGTGTAGGCCATCTTGTTGGAAGTTCAACTGCACCACAGCGCAGACGATTAACTGTCCACTTCATAATTACATCTTTACGTGCAAAGAACATAGCTTTCCACCAAACAACTGGACCTTTTTCTTTCTTATAATGTATGCGTAGATCAGCACGACCTTGCAAATAAGCAAGAGGAATCTTAATTAGAACCTGAGGATTTGCTCGAGCCATTCTTGCAACCCACTTTACATTCTCAGGTTTAATGATCTCGTCGCAGTCGCCATAAATGAAAATGTCGTCGTTATTAAACTGATCCATTACTGACATAACAGCATCTTTCTGTAGGCGTTCTCTTGCGCGAGCATATACAGAATCGTCATTCTTTGCGTTCTCACCAGCATTTCTTCTGTCTAGTTTAAGAACTTCGATATCATCAGTTTCTGGAATATCATGTTCTACATAGATAATCTTTTCCATTGGTAGACCTTGCTTACGAGCAATCTCCATGAATTTCCTTTCAACAGGCTGACCACTATGAGTTTTATTAGACTCTACAATAATAAACTTATCAACAACATCCTTAAGAAGATTCACTCTAAGATAGAGCATCTCTTCGTTATAAGGTGCAAAAAATGGAAAACAATCTACAATCTGAGGCATTATCCAACTCTCTCTAAAATACTTAGTCCATTGTTATTTGTTCTGATTTCTTTATATCGCCAATGGCGGTTTGCAATCAGGAAGTTAATGATGGCAGGAAGCAATCCTTCACCTGGAATTGAGTGCTTATCTCTGTAATGTTGCCAATCTTCTTTTTCGTCTCGTACTGCGTACGTATGAGTATCATGAAATACAAGATACTTACGAGCCTTGTTTCCATGAAGTTTAAGCTCTTGAGTAAGCTGATGATTAGCATGCCAAGTATCGATAAACAATAGATCGCATTCGTCGATCTCAATATCAAGCACATTAGCTTTAATATACTGTGCGTCCTTACCAGCTTCTCTTGCATGCACAAATAGATTTTCTACATGGTCAAACATACGTACATCATATGCTCTAATCTTATTCGCGTTTGTTCTCAAGAAAGCACGAGTACTCGCGCCACGACGAGTACCCATTTCTGTAATGCTGTCGCACTCCATTCCTAGCTCATATAGAATTGGCAAGTGCTCGTTAATATCGGAAAACGTGTTGCATGCATCATCGTATTCCTTATCAATCATTTGTAAAAAGCTCATATGTCTAACCACCTTGTATTATCTAGAGTCCAATGTACTACTTCTGCAATGCGATCGGCAACTGGTTGTGGAGTCCATCCCATATTTGCCATACGTTCACCTGAGAGAGCGTAACGAAGATCATGACCAGGACGGCTGCTATGGAAATCCATAAATTCATACTTGAGTTCCTTTCCTTGAGCATCTGCAATCATTTGAGCAAGTTCAAGGTTATTCAATTCAGTTGCACCACAAATATTGAACTTAGGACATTTGATTCCAGAGTTGTTTGTCATATCCAGTGTGCGGTCGTTTTCAAGTAGGAATAGTGTTGCATCAGCTACATCTTCAGCATGGATATAGTGACGGCTGCCTGGAATTGTTTTAGTAGCATCAGAGTGAATTGTAATTGTGTCACCATCACGAGCTCTACGAATACATAGAGGAATAAACTTTTCTGGATGTTGACGTTGACCGAACACGTTCATAGTATGCGTAATATAGATTGGCATATTATAAGTGTTCTGATATGCTACGGCGAGTTCCTCACCACCTGCTTTAGATGCTGAGTATGGGTTTGTTGAGTTATAACGATCATACTCATCATACTTAACACCTTCAGGGGCAGGGCCGAATACTTCATCAGTTGAGAAATATAAGAATCGTTCTAGGTTATCCTGACGACGAGCATAGTCTAGAATATTACATGTACCAACGACGTTATCCATTACAAATTCCATAGGACGTTCAATAGAACGATCTACGTGAGAACCTGCTGCAAGGTGTGCAACGATATCAACAGGACCAATGTCTGCTTCGAGCATTGGGTTGATTTCTGCTTTTAAATCGTGGTAAATTGTACGAACTCGTTTGCGCTCAGCTGGTGTACGATCTAACAATAGATCATGCAAACGATTTAAGTTGCCACTATAATCTAGACGATCTAGTGTTACAACTTCCCAATCTGTTCGGATAAGTACTTGATTAATTAAGTGGTGCGCAATGAAACCGCCGCCACCGGTGATAAGAATTCGTTTTGCCATAATGTCTCCGTCATCAAAATCATTGTGAAAAGTGACCCCTCGGTTAGAGCTGATATACGTGGCCTGAGGGGCGTTATTATCTTTATTTATCTACAATTACACGGTGCAGGTTTTGGTGGATTGCTTGTAAGTAGTGTATTTAAGCTAGCACACCAATCCTTATGTTCTTCCTTATTTATCGGTTTGTACACGTGTAAATTCTTAACGTGATTAATATTTCTTCTATTGCAAGAAGCCTTAATTTGTTTCGTAAGCTCAGTATCTACAGCATATCCTCTGCTGGTCCATTCTCCTACCCACTCGGCCTGTGGTCTCTCAGCAATATGACCGTGACCACCTTGGCCTGGTGTTGCTGCCGAGAAAACCACTACGCGAGGATTTTTAGAATGCATCCAATCGATAATCTTTGTATGATACTGACGAGCGACATGTTCCATTACTTCTACAGAAAAAATCATGTCATACTCTGGCAGGATACCTTCTGGTTCGGGATCTACTGTAGCATCCCAAGTAAACTGAGTAGCATTTTCATGTGAAAACTTCTCAGGATCCATAGGAGCCGGTTCGATGCCATGTACTGTTTGGACTCCATGATTAGCAAAGAACTCGCAATACCAACCAATTCCACAGCCAAATTCTAAAACCGTTGTCGGTTTAAGATTTTCAACTACCCAACGATTCATCCCATCATTGAAATTGTTTGGGTACATGTTCTTATGTGTATCTAGAGTCCAATGCATTACTTTAACCAGCCAAGTTTCTCTCCCGCATCAATACGACGCTGTGCTTCTTCTTTCGAGCCTGGAAATCTCCATGCCCAAGTGACAATCAAAGCAAACAAAATAAACAAGTATAATGTTGCCATAGGATTACCTGTTCCAAACCACATAACAGCAAGTGATGTTGACATGACTGCCATCATAATGTACTTACCTTTTTGTGGATATACTTTATATTGCTGCCACTCACGAATGAATGGCCCGAATAATTTGTGATTCATAATCCAGTTATGAAACTTTTCACTTGACTTAGCAAAGCAGAATGCTGCACCAAGAATTGGTGTACTCCAAGGAATACCTGGTAAGATTACTCCAAGATAAGCTATACCTAAGCAGATAATCCCAAGGGCAAACCAAAAAGCCTTTTTGATTTTAGTCATTTTACTCTCTTTCTTCCATAATGTTTTGCCGAAAAACGCGGCTTCAAGTTGATTCATACTGACCTCGTTTTATAATAAGAACGATAGATTTGAAACAACTCAATCTGATCTAACGCTTCTTCTATTATATATTCATCGCGACTATGTTTTCTTTCAGCCATATTAATCGCTTCTTCTTTACGCGGTGACATGCTTATAAGATCACCTTCTTTATTTCTTGTGACCCACATGCAATACATCTTTCAGTGCTGTTACCAACTCAACCATCATCACATCAGTGTGGAAAGGAGTTGGTGCAATTCTTAATCTTTCTGCTCCAACATCTACAGTTGGAGAGTTAATTGGCTGGATATAGATTCCATATTCATTTAAAAGCTTATCACTTGCCTTCTTACATCTAAATGCATCATTTACCATCACTGGTACAATATGGGTGCAAGCATTTTGATGAACTGGAATCTCAGCAGCTCCTAACATATATTTTAATTGTTCCGCCTTTTTCTGGTGCTGTTTTCTTAATCCGGTAGCGTCACGGAGATACTTGATGGCGGCGATTGCTCCTGCGCAGAGGACGGGCGAGATACTTGTTGTAAAGATGAACCCAGAAGCCACGGACCGAATAGCGTCAATAACAGCACTATTGCCAGCAATATAACCACCTTGAACCCCAAAGGCTTTTCCCAATGTTCCATTGATTATATCAATCCTATGTTGTACGCCTAACCATTCGCAGTATCCTGCTCCCGTATCGCCATACATTCCTACTGCATGTACTTCATCTATATAAGTGATTGCGCCATACTTGTCTGCAAGATCGCAAATATCTTCAATTGGTGCTACGTCTCCATCCATACTATAAACTGATTCAAAAACAATAACGGGTGTCTGATTAGACATTGTTGCGGTTTGCAAAGCTAACTCAAGCTCATCCATATCATTGTGTGGAAAGATAATCTTGTCAGCTCTGCTGTGTTTCACTCCCATAATAATAGAAGCATGATTTTTATTATCAGAGATAAAACAAATGTTTGGAATTATTCTACTCAGAGCAACAAGGGCCCATTCGTTGGCTACATATGCCGAAGAAAACAAGAGAGCTGCTTCTTTATTATGTAATGTTGCAAGCTCTCTTTCAAGTGTAACATGATACTGAGATGTACCACCAATGTTACGAGTGCCACCAGAACCAGCGCCGGTTTGATCTAATGCTGTATGCATTGCACTAATGACGTATTCATTTTGGCCCATGCCAAGATAGTCATTAGAACACCAGTTCACAATGTTTTTAGGGGCATATTTCCCATACCAAATGGCTTTTGGAAACTGCCCCCTTTCTCTTATAATATCGTTAAATACACGATAGCGACCATCTTCTTTGAAGTCACCAATAGTCTGCTCAAAATAATGTAGTAGGTCGCGGTCCATTACAAATACTCTTAATTGTTTTTAAGTATTTATAATGAATATCCAGTTCCTGTATATCCAGTATCCTCGATATATTTCACCATTTGTTCATAGCCACCAATCTTTTGACCGTTGATAACAATTTGCGGAAATGTACGAGCTTCTGGAAACTCTGCAATAACATCTTCACGTTCAAAATCTACACCAAGTTGGCGATATTCATATTTGATGTTATGTGTATCTAGTGTGTATTTTGCCTTTTCGCAGCTAGGACATCCTGGCTTTCCCCATATGTAAATCATAAGCTGAATCCTTTAAATGTGTCTGTTGATACGTCCTGTTTAGTTCCACCTTGTACATAACTAGTAATTTCAGTTTCTTGAGGTGCAACCTGTACCTCTGCTCCTGAAATCCATTTTTGAGTCCACGGCAACGGATTTTGAGGCTTACCATATGGAGACTCTAGTTTTACGTTTGTCATTCGCTTTGACGCGATAAATTCAATATATTGACTTAGAAGTTCTGTATTCAATCCAATCATTGATCCATCTTTAAACAAGTATTCTGCCCAAGCTTTTTCTTGATCTACTGCATCGATAAACATTTGAATACATTCTTGTTCTGTTTCTTTGGCAATCTTTTCAAAATCTGGATCTTCTTTACGAAGAAGTTTCAGCATCATTTGAGTAGATGCAAGGTGTAGATTCTCGTCGCGAGCAATCAATTTGATAATCTTCGCGTTTCCTTCCATTTTCTTAAGTTCCGCAAAAGCCCAAGAGCAAGCAAAAGAGACATAGAATCGTACTCCTTCTAGAATGTTAACACTCATAAGAGTTAGCCAAAGCTTTTTCTTAAGTTCATACAAATCAACCTTAACTTCAGTACCTTCTTTCATACCCTTTTGATTCAATTCAAAGGTACCTTCACCAAGAAGATTATACCACCCCGCCATCTGAATGAGATCGTCGTAGTGTTTAGAAATATCGTCAGCACAATCGATAATTTCTTGAATGTCTAGCATCTCATCAAAGATTTTAGATGGGTTAGAATATACATTGCGAATAATATGAGTGTATGAACGGCTATGAATTGTTTCAGAGAATGTCCAAGTAATGATCCAGTTCTCAAGCTCAGGTAATGAAACAATACTACCAAAGCTTTCAGCCGGAGCACGGCCTTGTACAGAATCGAGCAAAATTTGACGCTTCAAGTTTGAAGTAAAGATGTGTTGCTCGTGTGATGTAAGTGCTTTAAAATCCTTAGCATCCTGATAGATGTCTACTTCTTCAGGGCGCCAAAAGAATCCTAGTTGTTTGTCAGTCAACTGATCAAACTGTTTATACTTCAAAGTGTCATAACGTTGAATCGTTGGGCCACCGCTGGGATCTAGAAAAGATGCGACAGATGTATGGTCAACACGGTTTTGTACGTCAAAAACGCTCATTTGAATTCCTTTATATCTAATTGTTAAATAGTGCAGCTTTCGCAGTTTGCGTCGTCTAGTTCACCTTGTGGCAAAGCTTCTTCAGTCATCTTGTCAACGTCAATCTCACCTTGGCCATCATAGGTGTTAAAGTAGTAGAGTTGCTTTCCACCATACTTATAGAACATAAGTAGGTCTTGTAGAAGAACACTCATTGGAATCTTTTCATCTTCAAAGAACTGCGGATTGTAACTAGTATTGACAGAGATACCTTGATCGATATACTTTTGTAATACTGCCATAATCTTTAGATAACCTTGAGGAGATTTTTGATCCCATAGTAGATCATACTTATTTTTAAAGTGGAAGTACTGAGGCACAACTTGCTTCAATACACCATGCTTAGATTGTTTTACAGAAATCAAACTACGAGGCGGTTCAATACCGTTTGTTGCATTTGCCACCTGAGCAGATGTTTCCGAAGGCATAAGAGCCATAAGTGTAGAGTTACGAATACCTGTATTTTTGAGCTGTTTACGTAATCCTTTCCAATCCATGCGTTCTTTATGCTTAACAAGTTCGTCAAGATCTTTCTTATAAGTTTGGTTAGGAGTGATTCCATGTCCATACTTAGTTTCCATAATACCAGGAATAGATCCCATGTCAACAGCTAAATCAGCAGAAGCCTTAATTAAATAGTATGACCATGCCTCAGCGTACTCATCGACCAATTCTAGCCCCTCTGGAGTGATGTCTTGATAGGATAGATCATGCTTGGCCATCCAATAAGCAAAGTTAATAATACCAACACCAATAGGACGGCGTTTTTCAGTAGACAACTGAGCAGCTAGGATTGGATAGTTTTGATATGAAAGCAAAGCATCTAGACCGCGGACAGCAAGTGTACATGCTTTTTCAAAATCTTCTGGAGATTTTACGTTACCCCAGTTAATTGCAGACAATGTACATAGACTAATCTCACCGTCCGGATCATTGATATCATTCAATGGTTTAGTTGGCAAGTCGATCTCAGCACAAAGATTCGATTGGCGAATAGGTGCAACTTCTGGAATAAATGATCCATGATCGTTTGCGTTATCCACGTTTTGTAAATAGATACGACCTGTGTTTTTACGTTCTTCCATAAACATAGAAAAGAGTTGAGCAGCAGGAATAGACTTCTTACGAAGGCGAGTGTTGCGCTCAGCAGTTTCATATAGTTCACGAAACTTATCTTGGTCTGCAAAGAAGGCTTCATACAAGCCGGGAACATCCGCAGGAGAGAACAAAGTAATCTCGCCGCCTGTAATCAAACGCTCGTACATTAGCTTGTTAAACTGTACTCCGTAATCCATATGTCGAACACGATTATCTTCAGTACCTTTATTGTTTTTCAATACAAGAAGATCTTCTACTTCATAGTGCCAGATTGGATAGTACAATGTTGCAGCACCTCCACGAACACCGCCTTGAGAACAAGACTTGGTTGCGGATTGGAAGTGCTTATAGAAAGGAATTACTCCTGTGTGATAGGCGTCTCCTTTCCTAATAGGTGAACCGATAGCGCGGATTGAACCAGCCCCGATTCCAATTCCTGCTTTTTGGGATACGTACTTAACGATGCTACTAGAAGTAGCATTAATGCTGTCAAGGGAATCGTCTGTTTCGATAAGGACGCAAGAGGAGAACTGTCTTTGAGGAGTACGTACACCTGCCATAACAGGAGTAGGAAGGCTGATATCGTGAAGAGAGATAGCGTCATAATAGTCCTTAACCCATTTCAAACGGGTTTCTTTTGGGTAGTTATTGAAAAGAGTAGCAGCAATCAAAATGTAACACATTTGTGGTGTTTCAAAAATTTCGCCAGTTACTCTGTTTTGACAAAGGTACTTGCCGCGCAACTGTTCCATAGCAACGTATGTAAGATTCTCATCTCGCTGGTGCTTGATGAATCCGTTAATCTTATCCCACTCATCATCATCGTAATATGTAATCAATTCAGGATCGTAAAATCCCATCTCAATATTACGCTCGACAAGTTCTTTTACGTGACAAGGCTCGTAATGATCGTACACTTCTTTACGAAGTGCATAGTTTACTAAGCGACCACCAACATATTGATAGTTTGGTGTTTCTTCAGAAATTAAGTCAGCTGCTGCTTTAATTAAGGTTTCTTGAATTTCCTTTGTCGTCATACCATTAAAAAACTGAATTTGACTTTTGATTTCAACTTCTGACGGGCTTACTCCTGAAATTCCATCACAAGCAAAAAAGACAACCTTGTGTAGTTTTTCGATATTTAATTCTTCTTTTGACCCGTCACGCTTTACGACTTGCAGCATGCTTCTTTTTCCTTCTCTCTCAACATGTAGTATTTATTACGTATTTTTTAACTATATGTAGTTATTCTTGAACAAAATTGATTATTTCTGGATAAATTTTGGATATAGCTTCTGCAATTGCTCGAGCTAACTCCATGTGTTCTTTTTGTGTTCCATTGCCTGAACGTAATTCAATGAAATGAATCCAAGAACGAATAGTACCATTAACGTAGAGACGAGATACCGTGTTACCCTCCGGAAGAATGGCTCTTGCTTGTTCTTTTGCAATTCCTTTTTCGATTGCTTCATTATAGATCCTCTTTACATGATCAATTACAAAGTTCTGTTGCGCATACCACCAAGCCTTCAAAGCAGCATCGTCTGTCTCAATACTATTCTGACGATTCTTTTCATCTTGCAGACGAGCTTCTCTTATAACAAAATCATCGCTAAGATCGTTGATGTCAGCATACCTTTGAGAAAACTCTTGGAATGAAAACGATCGGTGTCGGAGGAGTTGTCTTGCAATGTCTCGAGTTGTTGTGACTTCGATGCAGGCGCTTGCCATTTCGAATGGTGACCAGTGTTTGTGTTTGATGAGATATCCAAGTAACTTTGGCGTTGTCTTGGTGTTAGCTTGGTTGGATGGATTCGAGACACGGGCACAATACGCGATGAGGTCTTGGATGTTATCAAGCCCCTTGAATGCAGGTTCTCCTGCGTAGATACGACCTGCGGGTTGGCTATGGGAAATAAGTCGTGCATGCAAAATTCAATACTCCTATACTTTGCGCCATGCGGCAAACTTCAATTCGGCTTGCAAACCCTGATAAGTATTATCTTCGATAATCTTTTCAACGTCATTAAGACCGTTTAGATACATTTCATTGATGTCCTTGCCAGGTACATCGGTTGGCCATATACAAATCTTATGACCGTTCTTAATCACTTTATCCATACGTTTATGGATTTCTTTATTACGTGGTTCAGCATCAAATACGTATATTGCACGTTCATTTGCAGCATTACCGTTTCCTTCTGCGCCATTCATAGCGATGGCATTAGACAAAAAGAAAGAGTCAATCGCACCTTCAACTATATAGTAAGGCTCGTTAAAATTGACTTTGTCGAGACCAAAGATCTTTGGCCTTTCATCAAACATAATAGTTATATATCTGATCCCGTCAGGATTAAACCCACGAGCAGAAACGCCGAAGACTTTACCTTTCTCATCTAAGAAAGGGATCACCAGACGGGGTTCATCTTTACCGACATGTTCAAACTTATTTGGAATAATTTCATTAATCCAAGTTTTGAATTTTGGTGCATAGTAAAGACGATAATGATGATGAGGTGGAATACCCCTCTTCTTTATATATCTTACGATCGCGTGATTATGAGCGAGTTGGCTCACTTTTTTTAATTTTTTTAGAGGATCTTTCTGAAAGACTGGCTTTTTAGTTTGAAACTGAGTAACGTCATCTTTGATAGTATTGTTTGCTTTATTTACAAACTTCTCAGCCACATAATCATTATAGAGTAGTGGATCGATAGACTTTAGAAAGTACTGGAAGCCCTGTGAAGCGCCACAGTTATGGCAATAATAGGTGAACCTGTTATCCTTTTCTAGAAGCCAACCACGGGCCTTAGAGCGGGACTTTTGAGAGTCACCACAAATTGGACATCTAAAATTAATTTTATAAGGGGAAGTATGCCGTATTCGAAAGTTGTCGAGGCGGCCCGACAACATTTGAGCATATTGAATGTCTACAAAATCTACCATAATATATCCAGTGTTCACGTATAGTATAATTATATACTAGTGCAACACAATGTCAACCAAAAAGTGTAGGCCACTGTATTTTCATTGCAATAAACATTACAACTGCGCCTATACCCATCATGTAATATTTCCAGTTTTCAAGAGTTTTGATTCTGTTTTCTTGGTCTTTGATTCTTTGATCTAGCGCTCCGTTTAGCTTAGCAAGAGCTTCCATAATCTCACGATTACGTTCGGCCCTGTTAAGAGCGTTTTGGTCAGATAATCTTTGATGATCTTCCTTAGAAGAAATGCGATATTGCTCCAAGCGATCTGTCATTACAGCGGCGCGAGCAACATCTTCTTGTTTGTGAATATCTATTCTTTCTTCAAGATCTTCGATCTTGTCGTGGCAATTCTTAAGCATCTCGCCTTGAACTGCAACTCGCTCAGACATCTCTGCCATTTGTTCTAACGCAGAATCAAACTTACCGAAATATCTTTCGATAGTTTTAATGTCTTTTTTAATTAACGCGACGTCTGTTTTTAACTCGTCCAACGTAGGATCCTCTTGTATACTTTGGAATATTTATTCCGGCTTAGTAACAGCCTCTTCATAGTATACAATTATTTCGCCTTGCTGTTGGATATATCTTCTCATCTCAGCTATGTTTAAAGCTAAGTTCTCATAATCTTTAACACTAAATGCTACAAATGCACGATTGCCGTTAACTTCTTCAAACTCTTTGAGGAAATCCTCTAAGTTATCTTCATTAACTACGTATAATCGTGTATCAGTCAGATTGATTGGCTTCGGTCGAGCTACTGTCGGCACCGTCGTCTTCTGGATTTCCGTCACCACTTGTATCTCCGGTTCCGGTCTCCCGAGGGCGCAACCAGCTAGGAAGAGGGTCAGACCCATCGCCGCCAGTTTCTTGCTCAAGCTCGCGCCAAAGTTTTGCTGTAGCGCCATTCATCTTTCCTTCAAGTTGACCTGGCTCTTTTAAAGCTAGGTTTGTTAAATTATGTCTTTGAAGTTTACCACGAAGATCATCACCGTATGCTTCTGCTTTCTGCAAATCGGCTTGCAGAGTCTGATTTAATTGTTGCATTTGTGCTTGATCTGCTCTTAAAGTAGCAATGCTAGCCTCGGCAGTTTGTACAGCTACTTCCATTTTAGCAACATTTGCGCGTGCAGTTTCTAAATCTGATTGTAACTTTTGGACATACATATATCCAACACCGCCGGTGGCTAGCACCACTACTACGATAGCAATTTTAATCGATGTAAACATCAATGTTTGTAAGGAGACTTAATCGTCGTCCTCATCCTCATCTTCGTCTTCATCATCGTCATCGTCTTCATCCTCATCTTCATCTGCTTCTTTCATAGCAGTTTTGTACTTTTCTTCCAAAGCAGCCATGATGCGAGTTTCCATTTCAGACTCAAACGCTTCTTTAATTTTAAGTGGCTCTCTTTCCATAGCCGCTTTTACAATATCTTCCAAAGCCATAGTAGCTCTCCTTTTTAGTGATTTGTTTATCTATTTATTCATCCAAACATCTTGGCTTGTGTTGCAGGACCTACGATCCCATCTGCTGCAAGACCATTTAGCTTCTGCCATTTCTTTACTGCTGTCAATGTGCCGAAACCAAAGTCTCCATCTGCAGCAACACCAAGAACTTCTTGCATGCGCTTAACGTCATCACCCTGCATGCCTTTGCGCAGTGTACGGCTACCTGCTGCCTTAGGTGCAGCCTTTGGTGCCGGTGCTGGTACTTCACCTCCAAGAATAGCCAATGCTTCTTCCCAGCGACGATTTCTATCATCTAATCCTATAGTACCACCATTAATCTTTTTTGTCAACCCTACATTGTCACCATTATCGGCCCATTTTTCAAGTTTATTTGTTTTCCAGAACCAACATGCAGATTCGATAGCACCTTTAGGTGTTGCTACATATTCTGCTGCTTCTTCTGCTGACATTCCGACTGTTTTGCCAAACGCTGTGTAATTGTTGCGGCCAGTAAGCTGCTTGATTCCGCGGCCCCTGAAGAGCCACCCATCGCCGTCATGAACATTACCCATTGCTCCTCGCTTACTTCTGAATTCATCTTGGTAAACATAGTTCGCAATCTTCTCTGGATTCCTTGCATAATCTTTAGCATCTCTTTTCCCCGCGCCAAAGTAACGACCAAACACTGAGTTCAATGCCTTTTCGCTATAATTAAGGTTTTCTTCCAACCGAGTAAAGTCAAGTGATTCATGAGCACACTGTGCCATAAAACCAGCAATACGGTTTGGTGTATTAATTTCATAAGCTTCAAATAGTTCAGTTGCAGCTTCGTACCATGATTCAGGATCTTTATTTTTAGGAATCATAGCACTGAATTGTTCTAAAGTAATCATTTACGATCTCCCATTATATCTCTCAGTCTTTTCTTTTTAGATGATTTATTTTGTGATGTCCAGCGCTTTTGCGCTTCCTTAGAAAATGCAGATCCGTCCATACCTGCAATATTACCAGAGCTTACATTGTTTGCAGGCTCTTCTTGTAATCTATCCATAATCCATGCCTTAGCATTGGCTTTACCGTATTCAGTTGTTTCCCATTCCCAGCTGCTTCTGCGCTTGTCCCACACCATAACTTTCCACTCGCCTCTATGGCGCTCGTTATGATCTAATGATTTTTCAATTTGATATTTCTTACCATTGACGGTAGCTTGAATCTCGCCGTTAGGGCCTGCACGTTTCCAGCGAGGTGCTGCAGCTTCTTCAAGACTTTCTTTCTTCAAACCTTTTCTAAGTCTTTCAAGATCTTTCTTTAGCTTATCTTTATCAGTGCCGTATGCTTTTTTGTTCAGACCGGTTTTTGAAAGATCTTTAAGTGACATCGACAATTCATCCATAGCAGCTAGCTTTGCAGCCACCGCCATCTTACGACGTTTTTCTTTTGATTTGCCTTTGAATTGAGGAGCATCTGAGTCATAGAAATCTTTAATCCATGTACCCATATCATCAGACTTTTTAAGCTTTTCTATCAATAAATCCTTGACATTGCTTTCTTCTGTGATATAATTGACATATCGGTCATTAAATAATAGTAATGATTCTTCTAGATCTTCTTCAGTAAGATCTTCTGTAAGCATAGACTCATCAGTAAATGCTTTGTATTCTTTAATTAGAAACAGCGCTGCAGCGTATGAGGCAAGACGAGATTGTCCGCCTGGAACTTTACCGAGAATCTTCTTAAGATTTGCAATCATAATATCAAAGATCCCCCAAGCTTTACGCTGGCGGCTATTAGTAAAGTCTTTCTTTTTAATTAGAACTTTACCTTTATCGTCAATAATACCTTCCTTATACGCGTCCCACTTGTCAAATGGAGTGGCGAGACGTCGTATGAATTGGTATACTAAAAATAAGTCAACGACCATAGGTCAGATTCCTTCGAGTTTATCCTTGATTATTTGATCGCTCTTAATATTATCTTTATGAATACGAATATCGTCGTAGATAATTTCACGAGGCATGAAGTTTAAATACTCAACGAATGGTTTTAAGTATTCATGATACTCGTGAAGCTTCATAAACAACATATTAGTAGCTTCATGTCCAAACACATTATAAATGATTATTAAGTGGTTTAGAATCAACCTTTCTTTTAAATCATTATCTTGTCTATACCTTCCAAATAGTTTGCGCAAATATTGAAATCTTTTCAGATCTTCCTCAAACTCTATAATATCAGAGCAGTGAGGATTGTCATAATATTTGGAAGCAAATAACAGAAAGGTTGATTCTGTCAATTTCATTCTATATCAACCAAGTATTAGCTGTCAGCCACGATAGTATCTTCAACCGCTGTATTACCTGTTACACCAGCGTCGCCTGCGTCAGTTGCAGAAACTTTCATTGTTACCAATGGTTCTACAATGTGACGTGTACGGCCGTCAGCTGTTGTGTAAGTATTATACAGGTTCCAACCAGGTGTTTTAATACCTTTTGCACGGTTAGCTGCTACGCCTGCCTCTGTCAAGTCTACAAAGATTGCGTTGTCTTTGTCGTGTGACTTGTTTGTGTTATTCGCATCGTCTTCCAAATACTTTGGTGCGTCCGCTGCGCTGTCAGTTTTACCCCAAGATGCCATTTTTGTTCTCCTTATAAGCTCTTATGGTTTATTTATTATTTTTGTCGTGCTTTTTGCTTAGCAACTTGTAATCTCTTTTGAGCTGCTCTAATGCGTTCACGATCTTTATTTTTCTTTTCCATAGCAGCAGCTCTTTTTTCAGCTCTATCTGCTCTGCCTGCGCTAGATAATCTAAAATTACCTTGCTTATTCACAGCTGCTCTATAAGCACCTTTTGCTGCCATCTTAACAGCGCCACCTACAACTTTACCGATGATTTCGTCAAGTTGTTCTTCGTTCATATCAGCCAAATCGTCGGCAGAAATGTTTTCTTCTAAGCAATAAGCCTTAATAGCTTCTGCAATTTCTTCTTCTTTAAGCTTAGGACGCATGTTTACGTACAGCTTATTAGATACAGATTTATGATCCATACTTGGACGTTTTTTGCCAGCGTTTTCACGCTCTTTATCTTTTTTGATTTCAGCTGCTGTAGGAGGTCTGTAAGCTTCTGACATTTTAGCAAAGCCGCGCTCGATTTCTTTAGCAGAAAATCTTTGACTTTTCAAAAACTTGGTAATAACATCTCTATCACCAGTTAAAATAACTTCAGTTGCACCACCATGTCTAACTACTTTAGTTTTTAAGCCTTTTTTCAAAGCAGTGTTAACATATCTTTTTAAAGGTCCTGGTTCAGAAGTAACATCAGCAGAAAAAGAAGCTTCATTTAGTTCAACTTCTTCAGGAAGCTTTACTTTTTTAGTGATACCACCCCATGCTTTGTCTCGCTTAATTCTATTCTTGAGGGCTTCAACATCCTGCTTATTCATTTTTCCAGATTTAGTAATTCTGGCGCCACCTTTTCTCCAAGACAACTTATCATTTCCACTCGAACGGTTGGGTCTACCCCAGTGCATAATTTCGATACCATCTTCAACTTGTTTTGCCACTTTTGCACCAAACTCTTTTTCGATAGCCTTTAGATACTTACCTGGCGTTTCTTCTCCATAATACTCAGGGGAAGTAGTCATGTGAACCATAAGAATAAGATCATCTAATCTATCTCTCTGTTGTGGAGATAGTTTTGCTTCATCAAGTTCAACTTCTTCACGGATTTTAACTTTAAACATTTTTTCAACTGTTTGTTTACCCATAGTCTTAGCAAGATTAGTGATTAACCATTCACGTGGTTCTGTATCAAGATCGTCTACAAACTTAATGAAGTTTGAACCCGCGTTACCAGATGATAGCATCTTTGCTGCTTTCATAAAGTCTGCTTTATCAATGCCACCGCTTTTCTTTGCATATGCTTCGATACTTGCAGCTGCCTTTTTCATTTGAGGCGTTGCGGCTTCATCAAGTTCAACTTCTTCCATAGTTGACTTAGGCTTCTGGCTCATGGCTTGTTGAGTACGATTTCTTACTTTGTCTAGCTTTTTCTCAAGATGCTTATTATCAGCACCTGTAAGTATGGCCTCTTGTTTGATTTCCTCAACGTAATGTTTAAATCTTTTCATGGATTTACCCTTTGTTATTTTTAGATATTTATTTAGTTATCGACTTTAGCGCCAGCACGCCATTGATAGCAGGACCAGTACTTAGCTTTCCATTTAGGACCGGGATTGTCACATCCGTGTCTTGCTCTAAAACTTTTACGTCTAGCTGGGTCGTCCCGTTTGATTTCTAAGTTAGGATCACCAAAACGGACAACAACAATGTTCCCTTTATCGTTTTTAACATATACCTTAAATTTCTTATTAGGGTTTTCAGAAGTACGAATAGGATCGTTGAGCTTGACTGTTTTACCATCAAATTCAGCTTCTGTGATTTCTAAATCTTCGTATAAATCGCATTCTTCGCAAATAGCGTCGATACGATTTTCTGTGTATTTTTTAAACTTATCCACCGAACTCGTGCCCCGCTACTCGTTTCATTTGTTTGTTAAACTCAGCCTGTGAAGGTTTTTCTTTATAAAGCTTAATTGAGATCTCAGGTCTATCTTTACCTTTAATTCTCCAATTATGACCTTTTTCTTTATGTTCAGGTTTAGTTGTTTTTACAACACGGCGCTTATAACCAGCTTCCCAAGATTCGGATCCTTCTTCAAGATCAGCTTCTTCATATGCTACACCTTTTTTAGTGTGTTTAAGTTCTGCAGCATTTTTTTTACGAGCTACCTTTGTTAAATCTTTTTTCTCGGCGCCGGTAATTTCGTCTGGTAAAACTTTTTTACGGTCGAGATCATCGACATCACCATCAACATCCCAATCAACCGCACGATCTTTAAAAGCATGCTTTAAAGATTTATTAGGATCTAAAGCATGTGGAATCTTTTTTTCTGAAATAAATTTTTTGAAACGTATCACTTCATTAGCCTTTTTATTGTTTTTAGTGCCTTTTTACCATCAGGATGGTTTGGATTAATACTTACCTCATCTCCATTTACGAAGTCAGATATATTAGCAGACTTCCCCAAAGCAGCAATTGCTTTATGTAACGGATCTTTGGCGTCGTATTTTCTTTCAAAATCGGGTTTACCTCTCAGCTCGACCCAGCTCTTTTCCTTCGTATCCCACATCTTAAGTACATCTTGATCTTTGCCTCGGATCAATTTAAGCTTGATACCTTCAGCAAGATACTGAGTAAATCTTAACAATTTGGTGTATCCTTTTTATATTTGTTCACCAATTTATCAGTACCTTGGTCGCCTGCGCCACCTTCTTCTGATACATCGGCTAGACCACCATCACGACGTGCCTTTGATTCAATCTCAGCATCGTCTTTCTTTCTCATATCTCTTTTAGAACGCTTTACGATCTTTTCTTTCTTTTCACGATCTTGCAACTCTTTATTAGCATTAGTTGCTAGAGTTTCTTCTTCAGACACATTTTCTCTCATTGAAGCTAAAGACTTTTGAGTTGAAGTCATAGTTCTTTTTGGAAGTTTACGGCCTGTTTTTACTGACCTTCCCATTGCCTTTGCATGTTCAGCATCTTTAGCACGTTGAATAGCAATAGAGTCACCAGACATTTTAGGAGCGCCTTTTCTACGTGGTGCTTCATCTAGTTCTACTTCTTCTTTCATGCGATTCATTTTGCTTAAAGCTCTTTCATGGCGAGCTTTCTTATTCATAGCTTTAATCATATCGTCATGTGTTCTTGCACGAGACATATCTGCATGAGCATCTTTCAATCCTTGAGAATGATGAGCATGTTCTGAATCAAAATCTTCTGTCTTAGCACCACGTAAAGCTTTAAATGTTTTCTTCATAGCATTACGATCAGCCATCTTCAAACCTTTTTCACGCTTAGACATTGTTTTTAGATCTGATGAATGATCGCCTTTGCGAAGAATGTTTGCTACCGCAGAATTAGTTGCACGATCCTTACTATATTTTGCTTTATTTCTATAACTATCCATTGCCTTTGGAGTATCTAGTACTTCATCAACTTGTTCTACTTCTTCTTTCTTAGAACCACGAACCTTAGCTGCTAAATCAGAGTCAGCCTTGCCCCATGTACCAGATGACTTAGTTACAAATGAGTTAACACGAGCATGTCCCCATTGTTCTGGAGTTGTACCAGGACGATGACCTGATTTCCAAGCTGCTACACCACGGTTGTAAACTTGACGAAGAACACCCATTGGCATTCCTGTCTTCTCAGCTTTTTTCTTCAATGACGCTGTAGGATCTTCATTAAGCTCAAGAGCAAAATCTTCTGTAGATTCAACTAGATTTACCAACTCTTCTGTAAGGTCTGGCTTTTGTCTATACATCTTAAAGCGTTTGTCGAACTTAACCTTACCATTCTTATCCATTAGCATATGAGGACGTTTAGTTACATATGATCCCCACATTTCATGCAATGGCTCTGAGCCATCACCTTCACACATGCATGGCTCGGCATGACATACACCGCATACCCACTCGTTTAGATCTTCACCATACATCTGACGATATTTCTTAGTATGCTTAGAAAGTTTTGTTTTGACTCTTTCACCATCTTTACCGATGTCGCCCGGTGCATCCTTATAGTTAGAATCTTTGTCTGCTCCGTCGCCTGGCTTTTCAGCGTACTTTTTAAAGTGTGCTGCTCTATCGTCTTTCTTATCCTTTGGAACACCTTTATAATAATCTTCCATGAATGTTTCAAAACGAGAGTTTAGATCTACATCCTCTTTTTTAACCATCGACTTACGACGATCTCTTTCTTTTTGCTTTACAGAAGGTAGAAGCTTACGAGCCATCATCTCAATTCTTTTCTTTGAGATCTTTGCAATGCGCTTTTCGATTACTTCTTTTTCGCCAGCTGATAACTCAGCGAATCTTCTATTCTTTGAGAATCTTTGCTTTAGATTCATAATAGCTTGTTTACGTGCTCTCTTCTTCAGAGTCTCCATAGTAGCAGTTCTATGCTTTGCTTTCTCTTGTCCACGCTTGATTTTATGTTTCATGCGTTTCATGAGCAATGCACGCTTACGGCGTTGTTGACGATTTAGGATTTCGTCTAGTTGTTCGCCTTCAAATGATTCGTTATCTTCTGACATATTCATACCTTTTCTAACGGCTTTTGCAATCTCTTCTGCGTCGCCTTTGAGTTTAGCTGGTAAATTTGATTGGAATTTTTTCATATCTGATGCTGCGTATTCACGCATCTTTGTACCTGAGATACCTGAGACGTCGTCTGCATCTGGATCTCTAGCGCCGGCTGAGACTACTTTAATCTCATCGAAATTATATTCTTTGCCGTTGTATTTGCTTAAGACAGACTCGAACTCTTTTACTCTATCTGATCCGGCAATCAATACAACTCTATTGAAGTTTCTTTCAAGTTGCTTCATAAGTTGAAAGATTGTTTTAGCATCTGATTTCTTTACAACAGGGCCGAATGCTTTCTGCGCAAATCTAATCTTGTCGCCATAAGCAAGAGGATTCTTCTTTTTATCAAATGAATGTGTTAGAAAGATATGAGGCATGCCTTTTTCTGAACGAGCAACTGAGATTACTTTCTGCACCAGTTTCTCGTGACCTGCAGTCATAGGATTCATACGACCCCATGCAAATACTGCAGTGCCTTTCTTTGCTTCATCTAGTCTTGGTTCTACGTCGATGTATTGGCCAGGATCAAATTCCTTAAAGCCTTTCACCTTTTTCTTTTTATCTTTTGCCTTGTCAGACATGAGTCTACCTTGTTTTCATGTAAAGCTTTTTTCTATTTATAATCATGAGGCATTACCGATGCCGCAAAGTTGGTCTTGAATGATTCTAACATTTGACCAGTGTTGTTATGAATTGCACTTCTACCCCAGATAGTAGAATCTCTTAGCCATCCCATAGCACAAATTGGATCAGTCATAGCAATAGGAACCTTTGTATAGTTTGCTCTTGTATGCATAAAGTGTCGATTATCAATTGCTTCTGTAATACCTTCCATCTCACAATCTTGTACGAGTTTCTGAGCAGTTCTCCAAGTAAGTGCATAGGCATGAGAACCAGGAGCAAACGCCATATCAACAATACGTTTGGGAGGACCAGCTACCTTCGCATTATATTTTTCATAGTCTGGATACTTATAACCCATATGGATAATCTTACCATCTGGAATATCCAATGTCAATGGATGAAGCATTATAGCATCATGTTCTAAGATTACAGCACATTCATGATTATCAGCAATCTTTTTCCACAAAGCAAGATGGCTCATAGTGCAACCGGCAGCGCCCGGCTGCATGCGTTTTACTTTTTCAACTCTAACTCCTGCAGTTTCTGCAAAGTTTTGCCATTGATAGATTTCTTGCTGGCCAGTTCTTACGTTATAGCCATCATAATATTCCCATTCAATACCGAGATTGTCACACGACTTTGCAGTATCTGCTGCGTAACGTTTTGACATCTCGGTGTCAATTCTCACAATATAGGTCTTTTCAACCTTCATATCAATAATCCCTTTATCAGTTTGTTGTTCATTAACATATTAGACTGGCCTCTTGTTAATTTGTAAAGAGGAGCCGTCATGTCTTTAAATGGCAGATTATCTAATCTTTCCTTTATATAAGGTGCAAAGTAATGTGGATTTGTTCCATCCTTTGCCATTGGCTGCCAGTTAGCTTTATACTTAGAAGCTAGTACCCATTGATCTTTAAATATCGGATCAACATGAAATAGATGATCAAATATACAATGAAACCAAAGATACACATCTGGCTTTTGTCTACCGTTGTCCCAATATTTATTGACTTCATCACAGAAGGTTTTAACTATATGGTTATCTTTATCACCTACGAGAAACCAACTGCATATCATATTGGCTGGTGTAGGATCTGAGAAGGCCCAGAATCCTTGTTTAACATACATATGCAGCCATTCCTTCAACGGCCTATTACATAAAACGGTAGCATCTGACCAGATACCACCGTGCTCTTTAAGTAAATTAATTCTTATAATATCAGATCTTGCTGCTAGCGATTTTGGTTGGGCGATTGGATAATCAATATAATCTTTTAAATTTTCATTATTCAATTCAACCACTTCATAATCAGGATTCCATTTCTTCCAACTCTTTAAACATTCTTGAGTAATTGCTGGTGAGTTTTCAAACCCGTCGTGCCAGTACATCCAGATAGTTTTATTCATATCCGAATACCTCCAAATCTGTTTTGATCAAAGGAAGAAGTTGATTTTTTATTCCTTGATCGATTTCGTAATTTTTCTTTTCTGTTTTATTTACATGCGGAAATTTTACTTCTACCCCGAATACCTCTGTTAGTCTCTTTTCAGCTTTATCTATTTCTTCTAATTTGAATACGTCATCAACGGCAAGCTTACCTTCTTCATTGAATACAAATTTCCATTGGGGAGTGTTGTGAGGCCTAAGATTGTTGCTTAGGTTATTATCTGCGAAACGCTTTTGCATTTCTATTTGATCCTGGAATGAGTGATTTGTCATGCGCAAATGCTTTCTTTTCCAATGAACCTCGGATACAAATCGATGCCAAGGATTTCTTACAAAAGCAAACTTATAATTTGAGTTTAAAAAATCGTTTACTTGATATCTTCTGCAATCCCATACACTCAGATGCTGAGTTTCTGAATGTTGAAGTCCACGTACATAATTACCAAAATGATACTTACTTCCTACTTCCCTACCAAGAGATCCAAACACATTTTCCATATTAGGATATAGTCCATCTAGATTAAAGAAGTATTGCTCTATAGAAGAACCACCACACTTAGGTATATGAATGAAATAAGAATTAAATTTAGGTATGTACATTATATAGCCTCATCATATTAAAAAAGGGGCCGCAGCCCCTTTATTTATTCAACTTTTATAGAACTTATCTGTTCTTAATCTTCTCAATTTGCATCATGCAATTCTTTGCTTCGTCGTAATAACCTAGTGAAGCAAGGTGTGATGCTGCTCTTGCATATCCTGCTACTTCGCAGAAATTACTAAAGCCTGTCCAAAATCCTTGTAGTGGCGCGAAAGTGTATTTCATTACTAGTGTGGTCATTATACCCAACCTTTTAAGTTCTCGTTTGATTCTGCAACTCTTTTGAAACTTACATCATCGTGTGCAATGCTCCAAATGTCGCCACGGCAGATACCAATGTCGTTTAGTTCACGATCACTCAGTTTTGATAGTTCTTTGATTGTTGCGTTGATTCTTGATCTGTTTTCAAGTTTTCTGTTGAGGTCGCGGAAGAATTCTACTACTCCGCCAAAGTTTAGCCATTCACTGGCTGCAATAACATATTGTGTCATTTTGTTTTTCCTATATATATGTGTATGTGATCCGGCTCTAAGCGACCGCTTAGCTTTAGCCCTTTTACAAATATATTTATTAGGAAAATTGGTAAATAAGCCTTACCATTTCGGAATAGCTGTGTTGACAGATTGTCAATAGTGACAAATTGTCTTATGGAGTAGGATTATCTACTAGTATAACATCAAAAGAAGATGAAATAATTGAACCAGTGTCACCCGTTCCTCTCACTTCAATATCAGTTTTTTCCGGAAAACGCAAGGGAATTGAATAATTCTGAGTAGTATATCCACCTACGATATCAACAATATCCTTTGTTCTAAAAGGTGCACCACTATCTTGTTCTCTTGCTAGTAAAGTCACTGTCACAGCATTATTCATTGGTGCTACACCGATGTTCCAAGTAGTGAGATAACCAGTTTTTCCAGCTGGTATTGTATAAAGTGCAAGTTGAGTTTGACCCAAACCAGTAGT
>Ga0208917_1000018_pt1 | contig 81938 bp, 141 predicted proteins | sample DEB08_DNA_10_FD_185500 | JGI IMG/M metagenome (GOLD analysis project Ga0208917, IMG submission 185500) | Aqueous microbial communities from the Delaware River and Bay under freshwater to marine salinity gradient to study organic matter... | ecosystem: Environmental > Aquatic > Marine > Coastal ...
ATTATCGTACCGAAAGGATCATTGGAGAAATGGGATTAAGCTAGTTGAAGAGAAAAAATTAAATAGATTCTGGTATCCTAAAAACCCCTATATTATACACTCCTTTCCCCATATGGTGGAGAATCTCTGGCAGCCCGGAGATTTCATAGTTCATGTGACATCATACGCTAGAGATGAGAGGGTAGAGATACTCAAATTGCTATCCGGATTTGCCGGGGGGTTAATAGGGCAATGGCATAAAGATACAATCGAATCAGGCAGAAGAATTACATTCTCCCCTCTGGCTAATATAGAGGCTGTAACAATAAGATATAAGGACAAGGAAGGAAACCCTCTCCACACTTTCGATTTCAAAAGCCTCTCAAGGTCGGGGTATTACTACTTTGATATGGGTGAAGTGCCAGACGATGGCTACGTAGAGGCTAAATCTCCCAAGGGAGAAGTTTTATCAATATACAAATTCTGATTCGGTGAAAAGGTGCTTCGTTTCTATAACAACCAAAAATTATCATTACCTCTCCGTCCTTCTAGCTAAGAGCATATCGGAGTTCTCTGATTATCCCATTCACATCTTCTGTATTAACTACAATCCGAGGAAGGAAGGGCTTGAAATACCCGCTGGGGTTTCATTCCATGATATAGAGTATGAAATTAGCGAAGACGGTACTATATTTCACTACACGGAGGGAGGGAATTTTTACGTGGATCGGAAAAATCTAAGAAGCTTCCAGATAATGACCAGGAAATCCGAAGCCTGCATTAGGGTACTGGACATGGGATATGATGAATGTTGCTTTATAGACGGCGACAGTATAGCTTGTCCAAATATAGATGAGATATTCTTGCATTCAAACCTCATAAAGACTACTCCTCTAATGACCAAAGGACCCCACGAGTTTGTCTTAGTGATCGACGACGATGGAAATGAGAAGGGTAACCCATTTGAGGGGGCTTGGCCAGAAAGAGATCTAACCAAAACCATAGAGTACCCGCTTATGAAATTCTTACAGGTTCCTCTCGATGCGAGGGATGAGTATAGAACAGGTAATCTCTTCATATTTAATCAGAGGTGCCGGGATTTTCTGGTGGTGCTTGAGGAAATGCTAAATGTTCTATGGAAGGTGGTAGATGTTTATGAATACTCCCCCTTCCAGGACGAAAGTGTAATGAATACACTTGTATGGAAAAACGGAGGAGGTGGATTACCGATGTCCTATATCAATATAGAAGGGATGAGCACGGTAAGACATTTTTTTGAGGGCGATGATTCGGAACGGGGGCTAATCTCGGATTTCTACAGAATACCCGACGATAAAAAAGATATAAAGGTTCTTCATGGGGAAAAGAGGAAACAAGAGGTAGAATCGATCATAGAATATTTGAAAGTTCTTAAAAATAAGGGATATTACGAAAATGGATCTAAAGAAGAAACCACGGAAGATTAAGAAGCCAACCGAATCGATGAGGAAATATTATGAAGACCTCTATCTCAGGAATCAAAGCAAGTGGATGAGGAGATCTAAACTTGAGCAATCCCATCTTGGATCGGAATTTATCTTTCTCCAAGAGAATCACAAGCTATTAGGAAGTTCTAGTTCGACCGACGTGGTCCTATCAAATCTAGAAAGTGGAGAGTTCTACATTGTCCATATAGATGATGTTACACCACTTATTCTCAATTAACCAGGATTGATAGTAGACATCATAACATATTCTCCACAGGCACACATAGAGGTGTGTAATATAATAAGAGTCTTTGAGGCCAGTATACTGGAGAATGGTCTCGCCACAGACGAAGCATATGGGTACTTTGAGATCGACACCCCAGAAGAATCCATGGATCTACTGCTCCTTTTGGACAATGTAGAAATCCACTGGGAGGAATAAAATTCTAAAGCCAACAAAAAATTGTCCTCCGGGTTAGCCCTATTCTGATATATAGTATACACTTTATTTTGGGTAGTTGGGGAACGAACCGAATTAAAGTATATGAGCCAAAATAGGGATATACCAGAATTGATTCAAGACATACTGAATCAGCTTAACACGATGCAAAGTCAGCTTCCTAACGGGGAGCTGAAGATTATTGAGATTAGCATACAGGAGCTAAAACAAGCTCAGGCGGATATGAAACAAGACCTATCCGAACTCAAGAGAAAGTTGCTAGATCCCGAGGATGGGGTTATAGTTAAGGTCAACCAAAACACTAGACACAGATTAGACCACGAGAGAGATGAGAAGGCTAGCCAAGAGCTATTACTGGAACATGCTGAATTGGTTAAATGGAAAGGTAATGTGACAAAGGCATTGTGGATAATATTTTCAGCACTGGTGGGCATTTTGGCTAAAATGTTCTTCATGGATAAATAAATAAAAGAAAGAGCATAAAAATGGCTAAGTTACCAGTAGTAGAACCGGATAAAAAATTCAAAACAATCGACAACTTCGTCAAGTGGTTTGATCAGAAAACATTCGGAAGTGAAAAGGGATCCCTTGGATTAGAGAGGGAGACCGTAGGTAAATTAATGCAGTATGAAGATTTCTCTAAAGCTGCAAAGGGGGTACAATCCAAATAATTTCTAAAATTTATTTCAAGGAAGGCCGAAAATTTTTAGGGAAGGTAGTATATAAATAGTACATCCTAAAAAAAATAGTTCTTCCGATGAAGATGAAATTAGAATACGTTTGGCTAGATGGTTACAAACCGGAGCCAAATTTGAGATCCAAGGTTAAAGTAGCCGATTTTGGAGGCGACATAGAAAATCCCATATCCCTAATCATGCCAAAGTTAGAAGACATACCCCAATGGTCTTTCGACGGAAGCTCTACGATGCAAGCAGAGGGGAATTCTTCGGACTGCATACTAAATCCCGTAAAATTATACCCAGATCCAATTAGAGGAGGATTTTCGTACATTGTTATGTGTGAGGTTCTCAATCCGGATGGAAGTCCACACGAGACCAACACCAGATCTACCATAGGATCTGAGGGAGAAGATAACTGGTTTGGTTTTGAACAGGAATATGTTCTAAGGTGGTTTAATAGAAAGGACAACATGCCTCTCGGATTTGAAAACTTCAATCCACCGGAAAAGCAAGGAAAATACTACTGTTCCGTTGGACATCCATACAGTGCGGGGAGAGAAATTTCTGACGAGCACATGGATGCATGTTTATCTTGCGGGATAAATATTACCGGAACCAATGCGGAGGTGATGCTTGGACAATGGGAGTATCAGGTTTTCGGTGAGGGAAATAAAAATGCAGCAGACGATCTATGGATTTCTAGATTTCTTCTACAAAGAATTGCAGAAAAATATCGAGTCAAGGTCGACTTTCACCCGAAGCCTATGGGAAGGGGGGAAGATTGGAATGGCTCCGGAATGCACGTGAATTTCTCAAATTCTCTGATGAGAGATGTTGGTGGTAAAGATCTCTTCGAATCAATATTCAAATCTTTGGAAAATACACACTCTGAGGCTATAGAAATATATGGGTCTGACAACGACCAAAGACTAACAGGAGATCACGAAACTCAGAGCATAGAAAAATTCTCCTGGGGATTTAGCGATCGTGGAGCTTCTATAAGAGTCCCAATTACTACTGCAAAAGATTGGAGGGGGTACCTGGAAGATAGAAGACCCGGATCTAATGCAGATCCATATCTAATTACCGCATATATGGATGGGATTCTCGAGCTAAACAACGAAGTTTCTCTACAAGAATAAAAAGCATGGAAGGATCAGACGTTTTCCTTGACTCCGATGGGATGTCTTTCGAAGAGAAGGATGCATTCTGGAGTATTATCTATAAGAAGGTCTCAAAGGCGGTAAGGAAAAAGCACTCATTTACTCTCATCTTTCACATGGATGAACTTGGGATAGAAAATGATGACGGATATTCCATAGTAATCCAGAAGAAAGATTATGGGACTTTTCTGAGTAATTTTCTTCTTTGGTCAGAAGAGCTTGAAAGATACGAAACATGTATGGAGGTTAAGACTTTAATAAATGAATATGAACTATGGGAAAAGAATTTAGATTAGCACAATCTGCAAGGATAAATGGCATACAGGTTTCCAAAGGAGATATCCTGAGGGAAAATAGTACCTCTAAGACAGTCAAGGTATTGAATGTTCTTAGAAATTCAGAAAATCAACATCTTCTTCAGGTCGAATACAATTCACCTTCGGGTGGATCCGGGGTATTCCAAAAACCTCTAGAGTCATTCTCTTTCCTATCCTAAGTAAATATATACTTAGAATGGGATATAATGAAAACTCTACGATCTATAGAAGAACTAAACTGGGCTCTGAAAATTTACTCAGATATTGTTAGAAGAGGATTGGAAAGTCCTGTTCTTGATAGATCAGAAGATTGTATGTCTATACTAGAAGATTTTGAAGAATATGAGAAATGCTCGGATCTTTATGAAGTGATAAAATTTAAACACCCGGACAGAAAAAATAATAATAATGGAAGTGAAAGGCAATAAGCCACTTGAAAGGGACATTTACGAAAATGCTATAAGCAGGATGGAAACGCTTGGAACAAAAGCTATATTGCAACCCCGCCTTATAGAGAAGAGGCATGCGATCAAAGAATCACTTCTGGATTATTATGAATCAACCGAGGAGTATGAAAAGTGCAAATACGTCACCGACTTCTTCAACACAGTGGAGAAGGAAATAACACTTCTGGGAATCATAGGAAAATTAAAAGAGGAGTAACGAAAGCTTCTTTTAATGGTCATATATAATGGGTAATTGACTTACCCATTTTTTTGTGACCAAAGACTATCACAAATCTTCGAAAGGCCCGAAATCTTTTCAGTGGTTGTCAATATATTAGAAAACTCCCAACGTATTATAACCCAGAGGGAAATAAACAATATCGTATGTCACTAAGAGAAATCGTCGAAAAATTTAGCGATTATATTACTAACCTAAGCCGCCAGGGTATAAGCCATGCTGAAATCGCAAGAAAACTAGTATCCGAGAAGGGCGTAGTTATAGGAGAAGCTAAACCAGATTCCTTGAGAAGACAGATTACTATTTTTTTCTCAGAGTTAAAGCCTGAAAATTCATATCCTCAGGACGAAGGAAGTGAAGACGTAGAGCAGAATATTCGGAAAAAATTCGAAATGGAGGATGTTGACGATAATGTTATTCAGGATATAGAAGAGGAGGAATCCACTCTTGCTAAAAGTGCATATAAAAAATACAAGCATAGCACCGCATACTATTACGACGAAGCTAAGGATCTCTATATAGTTTACATTAAAAACAAGCCTTATAAATTCACGGGAACCATAGTCAGAGACATGAAGTCCAGATATTCTAATATGGACGGCTCCCCTGAGACAATTAATGAGGTGTGTAGGAACTTTGAAATCCCAAGGAACATCTTTATCGCTCTGAAATCCATCATGGGTTGGACTCACGACTCAGAGCCCTTTACCGATGAGGAGATGTTTGCAAGAGGTGAGGATGAGATGGTTCAAGACGCACTACAGAAGAGGAAATTCTCATTCTTCCAGAAATATACGAGGAGTGAAGAAAAACTAATCAAGGACGCTGCTAATAATTGGTGGGCTTTTAAGGGACTCACTCTAAATCCCCTTGCAGAAAAGCTTGAGAATGTTTTTGCAAATTATACTGTCCCTAAGCTTTCGATGCCGGATGGTGATAACCACGCTTTAGTAATATCTCCATTTGATCTTCACTACGGTAAATATGCTTGGTCTGGTGAGGTTAGAGAAGAATATAACAGGCAGATGGCAAGAGACCTTCTGATGCAAAAGACCAACGAACTTATCCCAGATATTCTTAAGTACAATATAGAAAAAATAATAGTACCCGTCGGTTCTGACTTTTTCCATGTTGATACGATGAGAGGAACTACCACTAAAGGGACACCCCAGGACTGCGACGGAACTTTCATCCAAATAATGGTGGAAGGACAGAAGCTAATGGTAGAATTTCTTGACATACTAAGACAAGTAGCTGAGGTGGAAATAATTCTCACCGCAGGAAATCACGACTTCAAGCTTTCCCATGTCCTGCTACAATATCTGGATGCTTATTACAGAGAGTGCGAAGATGTAAATGTGATAAGATGTCACAGGTTTAGACAATATTTCAGCTACGGAAATACCCTCATGGGATTTACTCATGGAGACGGTATGAAACTACAAGACCTTCCATATATGATGGCAAACGAAGCTCCGGATTTATGGTCAAAAACTAAGCACAGAGCTTTTTTCACGGGACACTTACACCATGAGATGGTCAAGGACTATAAGGGAGTAAAAGTCTTCCAAATGCCCAGCCTTTCTGGTTCAGATAGATGGCATCACAATCACGGCTATGAAGGATCAACCCGTGCTTTACATGCTTATGTAATTCACCCCGAAAATGGAATAAAAGCCACTTTGATGGCAAATGTTTAATCCGAATATGAGCTACATAGAAGAAATCCTGATCGAAGCTTGGAATTTAGGTATTAAAGACCGGGTGATAGAGAAAGTAACAAAAGAGGCTGAAAGATTACATTCGGAGGGCAGGAAGTACATCGATAGGGAAGAACTTTACGATAGGGCTTTCCAGGAGTCTCTAGAAGAAATGAATGGGGATGACAGCAGGGATAGATGAGGTAGGTAGGGGATGTCTGTCTGGTCCTGTGGTATCGTCCGCAGTAATATTACCACCTGGGTTTTCTCACAATCTCATAACAGACAGCAAGAAGCTAAGCAAGAAAAAGAGAGAAATCGCTTATGATTTAATTCTGGATAGTGCTCTCTACGTTGGGGTAGGTAGTTCACAACCGGAGGAGATAGACAGGATTAACATACTCCAGGCTACCTTCAAATCCATGTTTAGGGCAATTGATGATCTCGGAATCTTGCCAGAGATGCTGATGGTCGACGGGGATAAATTCCCCGGATATAAGAACATTCCTTTCGAATGTATCATAAAGGGGGATTCCAAAGTTCCTTCCATATCAGCAGCATCTATTATAGCAAAAGTTACCAGGGATAGGATGATGGAGGATCTTTCCTCGTCGTACCCCGAATATCTCTGGGAAAGGAATTCTGGCTATGGCACCAAGGATCATATGAATGCTATAGAAAAACACGGTTTAACTTCCCAACACAGGAGATCTTTTTGCTCCCGTTTTATAAAAGGCAATTCTATTTTTTAATTAAGGTTATATAGTGGAAAATATAGAGGAAGTAAAAATGGGAGAAAGCTGCACATTCAGCTTGGATTTGGTTTCTGAGAATCGATGCCAAGATCACATGATCGATGTTATAGTTAGCAAAATAAGGGAGATACCTTTCGAATATCCCGAAATCTTAGAAGATCTGTGCTCGGTATTAACCCTGAACGCGGATGGTAAGATAGAGATATACATTGAGAGCAATTCCTTTAATGACGATTGCCCGGATTCTTTCATAGATCTCATATCAAAGGTAGAGTCCATAACGGGTCAGTTTGATTACGGCTCGTCATTCAAATGGGAAGTTGAATTTCCGTACACGAGGAAAATCTGGATCAAGGACAATTACCAATGGGAATTATCTCATGTCGAAACTGACGACTACTATTCAGGAGATAGCTGGAGGGATCCGGAATGGGATGAATGGGAAAATTGATATAGTATGGATCCAAGCAGAGCTTCTAATTATGGACCGGGGGATTTCAGAAGAATCTGTGAATTGAATAAGGAGAGGGATCTCTCCAGAATAGTAGATATCAGCGGGGACTTTAATATCGAAGGGGAAAATGAGGTCCCATTCCCAAGCAAAGCATACATATTAAATCTCGAGAGGAGAACGGATAGATGGGATGAGTTTAACAAAAGAAATGAGCAGCTTTTCAGTAACTTCAAGGTCGAGAGATTCCTTGCCATAGAGGATCAGTCAGATGTGCCTTGGGCCATATTTAGAAGCTACTTATCCTTGATGGAGAAAGCTTTTGTGGACGAATCTCAGGATTCTATAGTTGTCATGGAGGATGATGCATATTTAGCAGAAGGAGCAATGGAAAAAATAAGACTAGCTTATTCCCAGCTTCCCCCAGACTGGGATATACTTATAGGTAACCATTATTTCTTTGGCAAAATGGGTATCATAACGGAACATCTAGCGAAACCTATCTCTACAGCATCAACCATTAACTTTTCCATAATAAGAAGCACTGCTCTCCAAAAGATAAAGGATAATATCGACATGAGGAAGGGAGATAAGATGGATATAGACCACTTTATTACCAGCGAAGATACCCCGATAAATAACTATACCATATGGCCAATGGTCTCCAGGGAGTATCTTAGCTACTCCGATCATAAGGGATGTCCAAAAAATATGGAATTTCGGATCCGGGAACACGCATATTTATTTCCCTTCGTGGATGGTGATACCTATTATCCATCCCTGGAATGCTGGTAAATACTCCAGTATACGAGGTTGATATATATGGAGATAAATTTCGGTAGAATCCATATGATCTCCAACTATAACCAATTCAAGAATTCAAACGGGATCCTGAAAGAGGCAGTAACCATCTTCGGTGGAACAGACCCTAAATGGGGATCCTACGAAAATGGACCGAGGGATCATTCTGCCAGACCCCTAGGAAACTGGCAATCGGATAATGCTTGGGATATTTTTGCAAAAGCTGGTACCCCGGTATACTCCATTACAAGCGGAAAGGTAACGAAAGTAAAGGACACAGGGAAAAAATCAGGAAAGGTTTATGGAACACATGTTACGGTTGACAGCTCTGGCAGAGACCCACAGGTTTTCTATACCCACCTTAAGAACGTTTCAGTAAAGCCCGGAGATAAGATAGAAGCTGGAGACTTAATAGGAGAAATATCGGAATGGGGCAAAAGCAAATCTACACACGTTCATATAGGTCTAAGCAATGATAAGCACATAAGAGATTATATGAAAGAAGATGGGTCCCTTCTTCTTATTGACCCGAATTCACCCAAGAAAGGGAGGAAGATCACCGGTGGCATGTCCCCCGCTGATATAAAGTGGGATCAAGACTACTCTGATAGCGGAAGCAAATCCAGTTCCAATGTGATGGGATTTCTTAAGTTTCTGCAAAAGAAGAAGGAGGAAGCGGTTGCCTCTGCAGGGGGAAGCGCTAGTTCAACTCCTTTATTTACTCTATTAAATCTTCCTCAGACCTCATCACAACCAATTTCGAAAGGCCCAGTTCCTTCGAGACTGTCAGCAAATCAGGGTAGAGAGACAGAGCTATCCGTTGCAAGAGACCTTCATAGCGAATTGTCTCCTGTGGTTGGCGCGATAGTTCCCAGAGGCAAAGCAATCCCTCACAGGGAAAATATCGAAATAGTTGTAAGCGCATTAAATAAGTATGGAATTATAAACCCGTTGATACAAAAGGGAATATTAAGTGTAATAGGGAAGGAGTCTAACTTTGTACCTAAGGACGAGAATCCATACAATAAAACATCAAACGAACGGATAAGGGAGATATTTGGAAGCAGGGTTTCAAACTACACTGAATCCGAATTGACCGATCTCAAGAAAGATGTAGATAGATTCTGGGATGTTGTCTATGGTGGGCGATACGGAAACGATTCTCCGGGGGATGGAGCTAAATACAGAGGAAGAGGGTTTAACCAGCTTACCTTCAAGGATAGCTATAAGAAGTATAATGATCTTCTAAGGAAGAACGGCACTAATGTAGATATAGTGAACAATCCGAGCATGGTAAATGACCCAAAAATAGCTGCAGAGATAGCAGCTCTCTTTTTCCTTAATAGGCTGAACAGTAAACACTCCAAAAGGAAATACGGAAACGATGACCCCAACGATTTTATCGACTTTGACACTGCTTTAAAAGCAGCTACCAATGCCAATTCTGGATGGGGAAAAAATATAGAAGGAAGCAAAGCACTCCGGAATGCTAAGGAATATGCGTCGAATTTTGATATTTCCAATCCAGACGGGTCTATGCTAGCTTAAATGAAACGATAGCTATGGTTTTTAATTTTAAAGAATGGCTTTTACTTCAGGAGGATTTAGATCCGACTGCTCACTTTAAGGAAAGGGTGAAGGAAAGAATAGAGAACATGAAGGACGTTCTACTCCCTCAGCAACTCTTGGCTAAGATACCTACTCCGGCTAGCAAGATTAAAGAACAGGCTAAAAAACTTATCCAGGAGGAGATTTCCAAGAGGATCCAAAAGCTAGAGAAATCAACATTAGCTTTCGATCGTAACTCTGGCTATCCCCTGATATCTCCCTATATTACCCATGACGGCGTTGATTATCCGATAATTATAGTTTCTGAGGTAAAAGACGAGAAAACAGGGATCCCCAAGGAAAGTAGGGGAAATCAAGTTTACATCCCGATAAAAGACGGAAACCTTATGACCATAATTCCATATCCGGCAAACATGGATGAATTAGAAATAGAGAAGAGGCAGGCGGAGCATTCAATTAGAAACTTTGGAGAATCAGCTGGGCCATTCAAAATGATCCCCAGACAGCCGGAATACGTATATAAGCTGGAAGTAAAGGGCGGAGAGGTATCACCATACAAAGATCGTAAATCCGTACCAATAGATTACACCAAGGAGCAGCAGTACAATCTAGGAAGGGGTAATAAGATCAAGGTCTTCGTAAAATTCGCCAAAGGATTCGTAGAGGGTGAAATAGATAAGATCAATAATAGGATCGATGATAAATTCCGGGATGAAGGAGTAGGGCTAGATCTTAATATAAACGTGGATGGCAAAGATCTGAAGCTCCCGAAAAAGCTACCGGTCGGAGAGATAATAGAATTACCCATAGGAGAAGATGGGGACTGGGTAAAAGCTGAGGTAGTTTCTCCGGGTTACGTGATAGACAACCGGATGGATGAGCCTATAAACCTTAAGTTCAAGGCCAAGAAATAGTCAAGATTCGGCGAAACAAAACCTTATCCTATCCTGTAAAATATATGAATTTAACAGGATTTTTATGGGAGGTATATTAGAAAAAATAGCATGGCTAACGAGAAGATGGAATTACTCATTCAGCCTGCTAGACCTATCTTTTCACGATCACTATTCTTCATGGGGATTTAGACTCTTTAGCTTCACTTCGCTCCGTACTTATTCCCTTCTTAGATTTCATTTTAGATTACCTAACATGACGGATGTAAGGAAATTTACTGTGGATGAATGGGACATATTTTTCCTATACAATTTTCTATTCAAGCAATATGACGATCTAAGTGATAGAAAAATGTGGGGAAGCAGATTAAATCGGATAGAAAGAGTTAAACTTGCAATACTGAACAAAATCTTTAAATAATAAGCAATGGACAAGGCAATCGAACAAAAGGTAACTGACTACGTTTACAAGAACTATTCTCGAGCTTTCGCAGGAAAACCGCTAATTATCGTGGAGGGGGATAATCACTTCAGAATTAGTTCCCATAAGGACGCTTCACCCTTAATACTCGGTAAATCCATTTTGAATAATTGATTTATCCTAAATACATCAGGAAATGATGGAATACAAATTTAAGGAGGGTGATAAGGCATACAAACCTAAGGGATATAGTTTCCCTTGCACCGTGGTAAGCGTTTTCAAAACCACCAAAGGTGATGTCCGGATAGTAGCAGAGATGGAAGAGCATGGATTACTACACATATTTAACGAAAGCCAGTTAGAGCTGGTAGGGAGGGAAAGTGAATAAATTTAGGTTCCTGAAAGCGTTCAATTCACCATTCAAAAGGCCAAAGCTAAAGTGGTATTTAGGTAAGATTGCCTTCGGCACGCCTTACTTCTTTCCTCGTAGATGGGTTAAAGCAACTCCTAAATTGGCAATGGAGGCGGCATTAAGACAAATCAAAGAAGATGAAAGGTTTAACGAACTTAATGCCAAGAATGGTTATCAGAAGACAATAAAGAGTGTCGATGAGTTGGTAAAAGAAAAAATGAATTATCGATTCCCTGTCCCAAAAAAGATTGGTTTTGATTTTGTAGGATTAGGTTACAAAACAAAATGGGATCCCACTGATTATCGTTTCGAGTGGGGTCCAATGTGGTCTTTTGTATTTCTAAAATGGCAACTAGCACTATTCTTTCACGTACCACATCCAGATCACTATTGGGTTTGTTGGTTGACCTATGAAAATGATACAGATGCAGATTTAATGAGCGTCCGTGAAAGAATCGAAGCGGCAAGAAAAATTAATCCGGAGATTTGGAAACGTAGTTTTGGACCAGATAAGAAAGAGTCTATCTGCTATTGGGACGAGGTTTTAAAAGAAAAATATCTATGATAACTGGAGCACAACCAAAGATCCTGCTAGAAATGGACGAGAGCGGGAATCTTAAAATGAATGACGAGCAGGCTAAAATTCTTTTCGGAGGAACTGAGATGAATTGGAAGCTGGTTCGGGAAAGGGATGGACTAACTAAACAATCTAATGATATCGTGTGGTTTGAATGGAATGAAGACGGTACATTCAAATCAAAACACGATGAACCTGCTGTTGGTCGATCTTTGCTTATGTCCCCGTTTAATGAATTCTTCACTTGGCAAACAACGGTTATTACCGAGATTGTAGAGCAAAGGGAAGACTACTTAAAGTTTCATACTGAAAATTCAATCTACGAACTATGGAAGCTATTATAAAATTCGATCTCCACGAACCTGATGATGCTAGAGAGCACAAGAGAATGCTCAAAGCTATTGATATGCAAATGGTTCTGTGGGATATTTCTCAGGAGCTTAGAGCAAAGATTAAGTATGCTCCCGATGGTACTAGCGAGGATACCTATAAAGCATATGAAGAAATTAGCGACTTCTTCTACGGTAAGTTAAATGAATATAGCATAGATCTCGACTTATGAGGAACAACTTAGATACCCAATACCAAGGTTTACTAATGGACATCATAACCCACGGGGTTGAGAAATCAGACCGCACAGGTACTGGAACTATCTCGGTATTTGGCAGACAGATCAGGCACAGGATGTCCGAGGGTTATCCCCTTTTAACCACGAAGAAAATGGCATTCAGAACTATGGTAACCGAGTTACTGTGGTTTTTAAGAGGAGATACCAATATTAAGTACCTGGTGGATAATGGATGTAACATTTGGAATGGTGATGCATACAAAGCATACTTGGATAAAGAAACTACACCTGGAATACCACCTCATGATTTTGTTTTGTCAAAAAATGAGTTTATCGAAAAGATTAAAACCGATGACGAGTTTGCCAAGAAATGGGGCGAACTAGGTCCTATCTACGGTAAGCAGTGGAGAAGTTGGCAAGACAGGGATCACCTATACATAGACCAGATAAAAAACCTAGTAAGGGATCTGAAGGAAAATCCGGACAGCAGAAGACTTATGGTTAACTCCTGGAACGTAGGGGAGCTGGGAAAAATGACCCTACCTCCGTGTCACTACGGATTTCAGTGCTACACTACCGAGATGGAAGAGGAAGAAAGACAGGAACAGTGGGCTATCATCATCGATAAGGATAAGAGTTTTACTCAAAATATGAGCCACGAAAAGATGGATTCTGTAAAAGCCCCCAGAAGGAAGCTTTCTTTAATGTGGAACCAGAGATCTGTAGATACTTTTCTTGGGCTACCTTTCAACATAGCATCTTATGGTCTCCTCCTCGAGATAATCGCAAAGGAAGTCAATATGGTTCCCTGGGAATTAGTAGGTAACTTGGGGGACGTTCATCTCTACAACGATCACATTCAGCAAGCAAAGGAGCAGATCCGTAGAGAGCCTTTTGATTTGCCCAGAATACTTTTTAAAGACCATCTAAAGGATTTCGATAGCATTATTGATATACTTAGAGTGAAGGACTTTATACTGGATGGTTACGAGTCACACCCGGCAATACAAGCCCCTTTAAGCAACTAAAAATGAAGATAAAGAAAATACTAGAGAACAACATAGTTCAGGAAATATTCCAGTGGGCTATAATAATAGCTTTCGTACTACTCCTATCATACATACCTGAATTATGAGCTTAAAAAAGATACAGAAAGAATATAGAGAAACTCCAAAAGAGGAGATTCGTCGTGCGATATTAGAAAACGCTACATATGGATTCATCGGATCCATCATAGTGGTTTTTATTGCTAATCGGGTGGATATCGCAGTTCTCGTTAGTTATCTATGTTACTATTTCTTTGTGGGAAAGGTAGTGAACAGACCTAAATATGTTACCTCCTTAGGTAAATTTATAGTTTTCCCAGTTCCAGCTGCTCTTGGAGCATTTACCGGATACAAGATTGCTAATCTTATTTCTCCATTCATAGGATAGATATACGGAAAGAAAACAAGAAGCTCATGAAGATCAAGATTCTATTATTATCCCTGATCGCAACGGGAAATATCCTGGCTCAGGATTATACTATTTCCGGAGACACCATCATAACCGATATTTTTAAGGTCAGATATTCGGAAATCTTGGAGCAACCGCTTGAGCTTTGGTATGATGTGGAATGCCCAACCGGTAATGCATCCAGGAAGGGGATGGACTTCAGAGAGGTAGATGGGATCCACACTTCAGACAACGACGATTACAAAAATAACGTATGGGATAAGGGACATTTAGCTCCTGCTGCAGCTTTCAACTGTGATAAGGAAACTCTTAGAAAAACTTTCTCGTATCTCAACTGTGCTCTTCAGCACGAAGGGTTAAACAGGGGTCCATGGAAGGAGCTGGAGAGGTTCGAAAGAGACCTTGCCAAGGTATTTGGTAACGTGGAAGTACAAATCATAGTACACTTTGGCCCCTCTCCACAAATACTGGAGTATGGTGCAGCACTTCCGGTTGGATTTACGAAGATCATACTAGTGGGTGAACAGAAACTGGAATTTTATTTTCCTAACGAGGATGTAAGTGGCAAGGATTGGTCTGATTTTTTAATAGAATAGATTTGATATGGCTGAATTTAGCAAACAATATAGAGATAGCTTCGATTTCGACTGGCACGATTTCGATTACGAAGAAATTTTCAATAAACTTGGTGAGAATCAATATTATCCCTTGATATGCGAGGGACTAGGGACTCTGGGAGTAGCAAAATCCGACGAAGGACAGATGTTACTTGCTATACAGTCTGAAGAAGAACCAGATATGGTAATATGGAAAACTCTATCTGATGTGATCTCACTGGTTAGGAAAGAAAGTAATCTCTAGATCCAGGGGGTAACGAAAATTTGGTTCAGCCGTCCCGATATATAATTGATAATTTAGAATTATCATGAACCAACTTTACCAGAGGGATCCACAATCTTATATAAAAGCTATCGCAGATAAACTTGATAGACTACAGAAAGCGGATCCAAATTCCAAATCGAAGCAACACCACCAAGTAAACCCCATGAATGATCCAGGTTATATGGATCCGATGGAGTGGCAAGGAAGGGCTGCTCAAGAGTTCATGAGAAGAAATAATCAAATTAACTCCTGATAAGCATGAGATTTGAAAGACCGCTATTAAAAATCGCACTCTTATTACTTTGGTTATCCGTTCTTTTCTTTGCCCCGAGGCTTTGGGCTTTTGCTACAGCTTCATTAGCTGTTTTTCATATTGTCAAATGCCAGATATGTGCTGTTAATATTGCAAGGACTTTTAGCCGCAGACAAAGAAAAATGACAGATGAGGGTACTAAAACGATTTAAAGAATATAGGATCCTTCTGGAAAGAGAATCCGAACATCCGATACTTCCTAAATACGATATATCGGAGGAAGAATGGGATGCTATGAGAGCTATCCCAGAAAACCCAGATACGTTCGAAAAATACGAGAGGTATTACTCGTCAGAAGGGGCAAAAGACTTCGTGGATAAAATACTCGATATTGTCTGCGATGAGATATTTCAAGATCCACTGGAGGTCAAAGAATTTATGTCGAGATTAGCAAAGGTGGAAAGTTGCTATGGTACAAACCCTAACACATATTCAAGACCATCCTACACAAAGGGTCTTTTCCAGTTAGATAAGAACAGCTCTCTTAGAACCATAGGTTACAAGGGAGTGACCCCTAAAGCCAATTCCGATATTAGAAAAAGGCTGGAAGATGCCAAGAAAAAAATAAAAACCAAGCTAGGTATGGACTGGAACATGGTTCCATATTCAAGTTTAGCTAAGCCTCTTTACTCAGCTCTTGCATGTAGGTTATTTATAGAGGTCAAATTAAAATCCTATTCATACAACCAATCAACGGGGGTTTTAACATCCAAAGATCATCCTATCCCTAAATCACTCTCAGAGCAGGCTAAATGGTGGAAGAATAGATACAATTCACAAAAGGGATCTGGAACTGAAGCTAAGTTCAAGAATCCCCCGGGGTGTAGTATCTAAAGATAAATCGAAACTTTTTATCAACTGTATCGCTAGATATCATAAATTTGATGTCTTATGATACGTAAAAAATTATTTCTGCTATCTTGCGCCGCCGTTTGTTTTAGCGTAATCTTAGCACATGAGGGAAGCTTTGAATCTACATCTTCTGAGATACCGGTTTTGCCTCTCGAAAAGCATTCTGAATTTTCTGCGACTACCAAGAAAAGGGACACTCTCTTCTTGTGTCCCTCTAGGAATGAAATTGCAAACACAATAAAGGAAAGTTGGGAGAGGGGAGTTTATGACGAACCAGATCAGACAAGGCCTGTTATAATTGTTCTCACAGAGGAGGATTACGATAAAATTGTTGAACCACGAATACAGGAATAAGCGATGATAATAGTTGAACTATTCGGTTTTCTCTGCGTGATTGCAGTTGTATTACTAGTTATTTGGGCTCTGATAGATACTGGAAAAGACTACGCAAACCGCCAGTTTGATAAGTTCCAGAAGAGAGCTTACGAAAATAAGAAAAAGTGGGATAAGGAATCTACCAGGAGGTAAGAGTAGTCCTCTTCCAAGTGTTAGCTCCTACTGCAACATATAGGTAGTCCGAATCATAAGCTAGATCCCCAGTTGATCCTGTCGATCCCGCTGTAGCTGGAGCAGAAGACCAAGTAGGGCCAGTTGCTCCAGTTGGACCGGGCTGGAAATAAGAAAGCTCTGTCCATTTGCCTCTTCCGTTACCAAGCTTAAGCTTATTTGTATCGGTCTCGAAACCAAATTCCCCGCTAAGAAGTATTGGGTCGTTCTCGGTCCAATTCTCTGCTGTATCCTGTCTAAGTACTATTCTATAAGCCACGTTGTTAGAATATTTTCTTTATATATCTACCTGGATAAATCCTAGATCTCAACCGAATTTATTTGATGTAAACCGCGTAGGTCTGTATATCAGTTCTATTTGAGTTTGTTGTAGCTGCCACATTGCTCATCCCGTAGAGATTACTGCTAGATGGGTTGGTCCAGGATCCGGTTCCTTGGGCATTTCCTGATCTACCATTTGATAACAATTGTGTACTCGGCCCGCATACGGTCCACCAGCTACCACCATAATATATCCAGTCCCCTGGTGCATTAACAGTCAACGAGGTGCTCATTAAAGTGTGTCCCTTGACGGGGTACCAAGTTCCGGTCATGGGGGTATCATTAACAAATGATGGGTAATTAGATACGGAGCTTAATAATAAATTACTTGGGTTTGTGTAAACTACCTTATTAGCAATTTGTGCGTTAGCTAGAAAAGGATCTTGGTTATAAACAGTGGTGGCCATTTTTAAAACCTGTGTACACTGGGGAGAACCATTATGGAACCAAAGGTCCATAGCATTGGTCCTTAGTCTATTTAGTGTACCCTCGCCATTTTCCCATGTGTTGGGGTATCCAAGTCCCGCACCCAATCCCCCATTAGAATTATTAAAGCTAGGAGTATACCCTATTAGCATCCATCCCCCAGATTCGTCGGTCATATTACAATAGACCTGCTTAGGCTGAGCCATTGTGGAGGTTTGGATGTAATACCATCCTGAAGTTGTCTGGCCTGAATCGTAAATATCCTGTGCAGAGATTCCCGGGTTATCTAGACTTCCTTTATTACTAAATGTGCTATAAGATTGGTTATATTCTAATAATATTTCCTGCAGTGTTAACTTTCTATCCCATAAATACATGTTTGCGACATAACCAAAAGATTGACCCGGATGACCTCCCCAACGAAAATGATTATTTCCACCAGCTCCGTATTCAGTTGATCCTACTTGTACCCCGTTGATGTAAAATATGCTACTAGAAGAATCACCGACAACAGCAAACTGGGCCCATGTATCTATAATTGAGGTTACATCATAACCGGAATCGATAAATGCACTTGTATCGTTGTCGTAAAATCCGAGATTTTCGTTTCCGATCTCGACTAGTATTGGGTGGTCGTTAGGTTCTGTTCTGAATAAAGTTCTCCAACTTGCCGAGCTTGATTTAATTCTTGCCCATGTTATGTACGTGTATCCGGATGTTGGTAGAGTCGGGCCAGTTCCGTTTACTTGGATGTATGTAGTGGGAGATCCGCTCGCATCAAAACATTTAATACCATCCAGTTCCGTGTAAGGTGCATTGGTTAGTGTGTGATCGTATGAGCTGGCTAAATCACTGACCGTCGTACCCGTACCCGGATAACTGGATGGATTATTTGCATCTAAATGGATAATAAGACCCCTATCCAAGTCAGAGGTAGAGCCAACAAATGAAAATGGAGCTACTATCATTATGCAAAGTTTTGTATATAGGAACCAAAGTATTTAGCTCCATCATAGATAAAAGTAAATACGTCATATCTATCCGACGTTGGTGTCATAGTAGGGGTAGATCCACCAGCCCAGGTTACTGCTGCAGGCCAGGTAATTGTTTGTGATCCTGCGGCATTTTGCTTTATTATTAGAATGTATGTTGCTCCTGCATTACCGTTATTGAAAGTGAATGTAGTAGTTGCAGCATTTAGCGTGAATGTTTGTATATTGCTATCGTTCCAGTCAACCGTAGTTGATGAGGTAGTGTTTCCATTAGCATCTGAGGTTATCCATGCTTGTCCATTTATCTGTATATTTCCTGTGTATGGTGAAATGAAGGAACCAGTTGCACCGTCTGCTCCAGCAGCTCCAGTAGGTCCAGCAGGTCCTTGGGGTCCAGTTGCTCCGTCTTCTCCAGCAGGTCCAGTTGCACCATCAGCTCCTGTAGGTCCAGCAGGTCCCTGAGGTCCGGTTGCACCATCAGCTCCAGTAGGTCCAGCAGGTCCCCGAGGTCCGGTTGCACCATCAGCTCCAGCAGGTCCAGTAGGTCCTGGGACAGTAGAATCTGCTCCTGTAGGTCCAGCAGGTCCCTGAGGTCCGGTTGCACCATCAGCTCCAGCAGGTCCAGTTGCACCGTCTGCTCCAGCAGGTCCAGCAGGTCCCTGAGGTCCGGTTGCACCATCAGCTCCAGCAGGTCCAGTTGCACCATTAGCTCCCGCGGCTCCAGTAGTTCCTTGAGGTCCGGTTGCTCCGGTGTCTCCCTGTGGTCCAGTTGCTCCAGTAGCTCCTTGAGAACCGGAAACCCAATATGGCAATTCCCTCCAAGTTTTTACCCCGTCACCTAACTTTAGTTTGTTGGTATCCTCCTCGAACCCAAATTCACCCTTAAGTAGTATTGGGTTGTTTTTGGTCCATTTTGCTGCAGTATCCTGTCTAAGTACAATTCTATAAGCCACCGGAAAATCTTATTTTAAGTATATATCGGTGGAGAATATGAGAAGGAGTCGTAATTAGTATCCGAACCTTGTCTTTGTTCTATCAAAGAGGGACTGAACCTGCGTTGAATCAAAGTCCCCTTCGTAAATGTAGAAGTTACCGATCATGCCATCAAATGCTTGAGCATTTTGTACCCCGCTATCGAAGTTACCCAGCAACAAATTTCGGTTATCACTGGAAAGCGAAGTTCCTCCACCGCTAGTGCTACCTACCTCCGTGGTGTTAAGATATAGTTTAAATGTGTCTGCGTCCGTTGACACCTTAACAACAAGTGTAGCCATATACCAAGTACCAGTACTTACCGTGGCTCCAATACCAGCAATATTTCTCGTGGTTGCTCCGTTATCTGAAACTACTTTAGCTATAAGCTGATTCGATGAATTGATAGCCATCAAAAAACCGTCACCCGTTGATGATCCCCCTAAGCCCTGAAGTTTACACATAAGGGTTCTGGAGAAGCTCATAAATCCAACAGCATCTGCTTTAAACCATATTGAGTATGCCTTTGTTGCTGAAGTACTTAATTGGGTATCTGAATTGCTTGCAAAGTCAATTCTTGTTCCGCTTCCCCCGTCTAAATCAAACTCACCCCCGAAGGTGGTACCGAAGGTAAGGGATCCTGAACCTGAGCTTAGAATACCATCATTGTTGTTGGTAGTCAAATCAACCCATGTATTTCCAGATCCTCCGTAAGAAGCAGGCTCAGAAGCGTTTAAGTCTGCTAATAATAAAGGACCTGAGCTTGTCCAGGAAGTCCAATATCCGTTGGAATCCAGCCATGTCTTAGCGGAAGATGCATCCTCGAAGGTCTGTTTTGCAAGAACCGAGGATATTGATATGAAGGAAGAGTCTGTTAATGCTTTAGATCTCAAGAATCCAACTCTAGCCGTATTCCCATCCGCTCCTTGTTGACCCGCTGGGTTTGGGTAAGCGATTACATAGCCTAGTGTTTCATCGGGTCCATTCCACCATTTTAATCCGGTTGATGAAAATCCCGAGGATGGAGTACCAACCGCTATATCTCCAACCTGAGAAGTTCCAGCAATAGCTCCTCCTGTGTTATATGCAAATGGTCTAGGCATGGTGTCTCTTATTCTTTTAAGTATATATCAGGAAACTTATCCTACTATTCTAACTATAGGGAAGAAAGGATGAACCTTAGCCTATACAAAAATTGGGGAAAGATAGATCTTATGCCCGTTGTCTCTGTTACATACGACAAGAGTATCCTTGGTAACTACACTCTCACGATCGGGTGGATTTACTGGGGTATTGACATTTCCTGGGGCTGATATATAATGTATGAAGTTTATAAAGAGATTTTCTGTTTTTGAATCAACACCGGAGATGTCTTCGGATCTCCAGGTTTTCTTAAAAGACCAGAAAATATCACCGGACTTCATACCGCATGAGAAATTTCACCGCCATAAGTGGCTGATTCCCAAGTCAGGAAAAAATAAGTGGTACTACCAAGAAGAATCCAACGGAATTCTCAGCTCATCATTAGACAGGGAATTTAAAGAAACACTGGATCCCCTAATTAGAGAAGCGGTAGAAATTCTCCACAAGAAGGAAATACCAACAACACCAAGTTGCTCGGGTCACTTTAGTGAGGATTCTCACTATGGTAAAATATATGAAGACCTGGTTAAAGAGTGCGGTGAGATAAGATCGTCTGGAATACTGATGGTGGATCCACAAACGAAGGAGGAAATTCTTCTGAAAGATCCAGACTATATTCTCCCGTGGGGTAAAGGATCCTTTATAGAAAAAGCTAAAGAGCACGGAAAGATAGGGGTTTTAGGATTCCACGATCCACATAGGAAGTACTTTAACAAGTTAGAAGAAAGCAGAATACCTCACTCACAGGTCCTTCGAGATGGAGATATCTCTATCTTTATTGTAAGCCCTACGGAAGAAAAGGATCTCGCTGGGTGTTGGGATCTTTTTACCTCCTCCGTGGCATCTGTATAAAAAATACGAAACATATGAGGAAAAAAAGAAGCCCTGCTAAACCAGGCAAACCCACCAGAACCCGTAGAAGAAATAACAGATCTGAAGTGAGCGATCTAGAGGTGGCTAGGAAGATGCTAAAGATCCACCAGAGCGCTCAGGACAGAAGCTTAGAATTTGATCTGAGCTTCCTAACAGTTAAATCACTACTTCTAGAAAAAAAGTGCTATTATACGGAAAAGGAGTTTGAGGATAGCGGCAACTTCGCCAGAAGCTTCGACCGGATAGATTCTAACAAGGGATATGTAGAGGGCAATGTAGTAGCTTGCACGGTGGATATCAATGCTAAGAAAAGCAATCTATCTTTCGAGGAAATAGAACTTCTGTATAATAAGTTATCCGATTACCAGACTGAGCTGGAAGAGCCGGTTTCACAGGAGGGAGATCATACTCCCGGAGGCACAGGAGAAACAAACTCAGATATCGCCGATAATATATAGAAGACGTTATATTTACGTTGACAAAAAAAATCAAACGACATGAGGAAATTTATATGGGTTATTCTTTGCCTTATGTCCACCACCCTATATTCGCAAGAGGTTGCGAGGTATGAATCACAGAAAGATGATTCCTACATCTACTATACACTGGTGGATACAACAACCAACATTGTGTTGGAGCAAGGACAATATTTAAACAACGAAAGACACGGAACATGGGTCAGAAGATGGCCTGACGGAGATATTCAAGCGATAATTAAATTCACCGAGGGTAGGAGGAGAGGAACCTGGAAATTCTGGAATGAGAACGGAGATCTAGTCTACCAGAAGAAGTTTAACAGGAAGGGGGATTTAATCTTAGCCTCTCAGTACCGCTACTACTGATATATTATCAATTCGTTAACCTTGCTCCTTTTTCCCTAAAACATCCATCAGGTATTGATATATCAAAGAAAAAGGATACCGAATGATTTTCCTACTATCTTTAATAATTTCCCTTAGCACGAGCCAGGACATAAGAACTGCTCGAGTTATTGATATAGAAGACGGATTCCCCATATCTGGTGCGATGGTTTACACCCTCAGGGATACAACATATACAGATATAAACGGTTTCTTTAAGCTAGAAACCAGCGGGGAGGAAAGAATCACTATAAAGGCAATGAGTTATCAGGATGTTTCAATATGTCCTTCAGATTGCGGCGGAGATATAGAAATGTCCATAGCTAAACCCACAAACATTGAATTCAGGTCCGGAAAGCACTGAAGGATATATAGTTTGTGAAACTACCCAAGAAATATCTTACTACAAACCCTCGTGTTATGAGGAGGGAGATCGAAAAGCACAAGGATAAAGCTGATGACGATTCTTCAGCATATGGTCCTTGGGATGCTGATTACAAGTCTAGGAAGGCGGGAAAGGGTAAGGCGGTTAAAACTAAGGTTAGCAAATACACCAAAAAGTTTAAAGAACTTTTCGGTGAATCGGAGGAGATCGATATAGATCTATTAATGACCTATGAGGACTATCGAGAGGTGGCAAACTTGGTAGAAGAGATAATATTAGACGAAGAAATACCCGGTGACGAGATGATGGAATCTTCCAAAATGGGCAAGGACAGTCCCGTCTATAAAGCCCTCAAAAAGAAATCAGACAAATCCAGATTTCCCCTATCCATACTAAAGAAGGTTTGGGATAGAGGATATGCAGCTTGGAAAACCGGTCACGTTCCAGGAACAACTCCTCAGCAATGGGCTATGGCCAGAGTCAACAGTTTCATTGTTGGTGGAAGAACAACAGAGGTAGGGGATAAAGCGCTCTACAAACAGGCTAAAGCTAACCTTAAGAAGAAAAAGGATTAAAAATCACAATTATGCAAAACGGAAAAGATCTTGTAGAAAAATTCCTAGATAAGCTAAGCGAGGGAGACGAAAAGAAAATAGCGGAGTTATTTAGCAAGGATGCTATATTGTTACCGTTCCTTTCAAAAGAAACGTACATAGGTAGAGAAGAAATAGCTAAATATTTTCTGGAAACCTTCCTACCACAGAATCCAGTAGGAGAGGTGGTGTCTGAATATTCTCAGACATTTGGAAATAGCTCCATATCCGTAACTGGTGATTGGGATTTTAGAATAAAGGGGCAGGAGGAACCTGTTGTTCACGCTAGATATACTATGATATTTAGAAAGAAGAGTATGCTTCTTGGAGGATGGGAGATTATACATCTCCATTCGTCCTTCCATCCGGATTAAATAAATCTTTCCCGGGGAGGTTTCTCTGCCATGCCCAAGAATCTCTAACCATATCTACCAATCCTCTTTTAGCTTGCCATCCAAGCCTCCAGTATGACTTTGTGGTATCTGCCCAGATCCTAACTATATCACCATCCCTCCTCGGACCGATCTTATAATTGACCCTTATTCCGTTGACTTCTTCGAATTTTTTTATAATCTCCAAGACCGTATAACCGTTTCCCGTACCTACATTAATCGCTTCGAAGTTTTCAGTATCGGGAGTATAGATATTTTGTGTTGTATCTCGATCTCCATCCAATAGTCTTTCAACAGCCTTAACATGTGCCTCTGCTAGGTCCATCACATGAATAAAGTCCCTTATACATGATCCATCTCTTGTGTCATAATCATCGCCAAAAACAGTAAGTTGATCCCGTATACCAGCAGCAGTTTGTGTAAGATAAGGCATCAAATTATTCGGAACTCCTAGTGGGAGTTCACCGAGCATTCCGCTTTCATGTCCACCAACTGGGTTGAAGTATCTAAGAGCAATGGTATTCAACCATGTGTTATCCCTAAGCATAATCTCAGCAACTTGCTTTGTGGATCCATAAGCTGTTTTAGCTTGTTTAACAGGACTTTGCTCGTCAACAGGGATTATATCAGGTTCACCGTAAACAGTACAGCTAGAGCTAAATACAAGATGCTTACAGTCCGCAAATTTCATTGCATTCAGTAGGCTCAAAAGACCACCAACATTATTGTCATAGTAAACAAGAGGATGCTCCAAGCTTTCGGAAACCGATTTAAAAGCAGCGAAGTGTATAACTGCATCTATTTCCTCCTCTTCTATGATATCCTCCAGGGCTACAGTGTTTATAACATCTTCCTCGTAGAATTTAGGTCTTTCCCCAGTAATGTGTTCTATGTGATCCAGTATTCCTCTTCTGGAATTTGAAAGGTTATCTACTATTACCGGATTAAATCCAGCTTCGTGGAGAGCGACTACAGTATGAGATCCAATAAACCCCAAACCACCAGTCACAAGTATGTTCTTGCCCATAGTGGAAAATATTTGTAATTATAGTGTGTATAGCGGAAAATTTTTCGGCCCAGATCTACCTGGGGGAAGACATTTTGGAACCTAGGATTTGCTCGGCATTCGGAAAGACGTATTTCACGTCTTTAGCCGCCATGATTGGGTTTGTCCAATCTATTTCAAGACAATAATCTTCCATTTTGAAGGGGCTAAGACCATCATGAACTTTTACGACCTCAAACCTTCCTTCCCATGACATGATGTTACTCATTGCTTCCTGAAGTCCGTCTATAAAATCCCCTCCCTTTCTTGCTTCTGCTAGATCATCCTCGTCATCAATACCCATCGATTCCATAATCAAAGCTGAAGCCTCGCCTGGATTTTTTGCTATTACTGCATAAACGTTAGATCCCATCTGATCCCTCTCATATGAGGCTGATGTACAAACAAGCCATCCTTTATGTTGTTCAATTCCTATCTTGTCTAAATCAGATAGAAGATCCCTCTCATCGCTTTCAAAAGCCTTAAAAGATTTCAGAGTCATACCTAGTTTTATTTTGTAAACTATATATCCAGAGAACTTTTATGGTTAGATACAATATAAAAATGAAATATTGCCACAAATGGACTTAAATGATTATGGAAAATTCTGGTTGATAGATCAAGTGGGTAATAAAATTCTGAGGGATCTCAAGAGTGAGAATGAATCAGGATTCACCATAGATAAGTATCGGTCGGGAAATGGATTCGACGATTTTAATTACATGTTCTTCGAGAATTATGAATTCAAAGGAGATGATGGTGATTATGGGTGTACCGGATCTGACTATGAGAGACTCGGATGTACCATAAATCCAGGTGACGTAGTGGTTGATATTGGAGCAAACATCGGCATGTTTTCCAGATGGGCTCACTTGAGAGGAGCTTCCAGAATCATATCTTTCGAACCTATGTCTCTTACGTTTTCATGTCTAGTAGACAACCTGAAAGGAATAGCTGAGTTCCACAAAATAGCAATAGGTCCTAAAACAAGCCCAGTGGAAATGCTTATACCAGATAGACATGAATTCTACGATCTAGGAGGGGGCACCATGTACGCCGAAAATGGAAAATCATATACCAGGAAGGAGATATCCATATCCATGTCTATATCGGAACTTTTTGAGATCGGAATATTACCGGAGAGAGTAGATTTTCTAAAAATAGATTGCGAGGGAGCGGAGAAAGAGATCATAGGATCCATCTCAGATAAAGATCTGCTAAGGATAGAAAAGATATCAATGGAATATCACAACGGAGATCTTGGGCCAATATATAAAGACAGACTACTCAGAAGGGTGGAAAGTTTAGGATATAGCCATTTTACTTTATTTCATGGATCTGGAGATCTTCACCAAGTACACATATGGAAGAATAAATAAGTTATGACAGTAAAAGACCTAAGACCCAACGATTATGCTACAGTATCCATTGCTGATGAAGCAGTAAAAGTATCCATCGAATCAGGTGAATACCTAGTTAAATGGTACAAACTAGACGGAGGCGAATTTATCGGAGAATTTTATCTCTCATCAGGAACATGGGGTGCTTATCCAACATCGGATCTTGAAGAATGGAAAATAGAATTCATAGATCCGGAAAGCCAAGGTATTGTTACAACCCACTACCACCTATTGAACGGCTCCAAGGTTCTTCTTTTCCCGACTTTTAAAAACGAATATGGAAAGCCCGATCTAGAAAGCCTGTACTCATATGCTTCCAAAATATCCGAGCTTGGAGGGAAGACTTATTGTTTTTTTGAAAATAGCTATAACCACGATCTGGAAAGCAGAGGTATAATCCCCCTAAGATTTAACCAAAATATAGATGATCCGGATCTCCAATTTAGTTTTATAGTCAATAAAGAATTCTAATGAAGCAAAACACAACATATCTTACAAAAACCTTCGGGTCCGTACTTCCCACTGGAATGTGCGAAAAAATCATAAATCTATTCGAGGAAGAGGAGAACCATAAATTCGAGGGACAAACATCCAGCGGAGTTAATAAGTCATATAAGGCATCTATGGATCTGAACATTACGGGGATGTCCGAAATAAATCCGGAATGGAAGAAGATCTGCGACCACCTGCTGGAGGTACTGTTCCACAAGACTGTGGACTATCTTCGCGATTTTCCATTTATCTTTAATAACATAGAGAATTTACCTCAGGAGGAGATTTTCGTAAGGGAGGCACATCAGCTTCTTTCGGCATCCAACATGGGGAATCCGTACATGCAAATGCAAAGATATATCGACGAGGAGGGATACTATGCTTGGCATGCAGAGAACGAAGGTGGTAGCTCAATAGACAGACAACTTTTTTTCATATACTATCTAAACGACGTGGATTCTGGGGGTGAAACCGAGTTTCGGTATTCTGGAGGTAAAGTTTCACCCAAAGCTGGAGATTTATTAATTGCTCCAGCATTTTGGACACATCTACACAGAGGTAACCCCCCGGGTAAGGGTAATAACAAATACATCATTACCGGATGGATAGAATACACCAATAGAGAACCACATCCTGAATTTTAGTCATATAAATTTTTACAGTACGTAGGATTTACTTAATATTGTAAAAATTATGAGAATAACATTCATCAGCGATACCCACACCAAACACAGGAAACTAGATCTTCCGGGTGGAGACCTATTGATTCATGCTGGAGATATCATGAACAGCGGCTACAGCGCCTATGAAATAACGGACTTCTGCAAATGGTTCGAAGAACAGGACTATGATGCCTGTATTTTCATCGCGGGTAACCACGATCGCATTTTTGAAATTTCCCCGGATCAGGCTTCTTCGATATTCGATACATACGGGATTGACTACATCCAGGACGAAATGTTGGAATATGATAACTTTAGAGACCGGAAGGTCAAGATATACGGAAGCCCTTGGCAGCCAGAGTTTTATAATTGGGCATTTAATCTTCCCCGGGGAGGAGAAGAGCTAAAGGAAAAGTGGGATAAAATACCACCAGATGCAGATATCCTAGTAACCCACGGACCACCTCAGGGACATCTCGATATTAGTGGTCCCCCATACAACGAGGGTAATTTAGGATGTGAATTACTTAGGGTTAGAGTTGATGAGATAAATCCAAAGATACACGTATTTGGGCACATTCACGGAAGTTCAGGTTATAAACACCACAATGGAACTCACTTCATTAATGCATCCGTACTCAATGAGAGATACGAATTGGTGAATAAACCGATAACTGCTGACTGGGATCCTCAGACAAATGAACTAGAATTCTTAAGATGATCACAAGATTACATATGACGGAGAGAAGCTCACTCTCCATGTCCAGGTCTTATACTCAAGGAACCAATGAGATGAAGCCCAAGGGACTATGGTATTCCTTGGGCAAAGAATGGGTTAATTGGTGCGGATCTGAAATGCCCCAATGGATCTCCAAATACAACCATATGTTGGATGTTGATATCTCAAGGATTTTCATTATAAGTACTGTAGACGATATAAGAAGATTGGAGAAATCATACCAGGGAATCGATGAGGAGTTCGAAAAATGGGGAAGAGGTTACATAACCATCGATTGGGACAAGCTTTCCAAGGATTTCGATGGAATTGAAATCAGGAATTACTATGATCTCAAATTCTCCAACTACACAGATTCACCCATAGGTGGTCCTAGTATATGGTTTAATCTGTGGGATGTTCCCTCGGGGTGTATTTGGAATCTAAGAGCTCTCAAAGGATCTACCCCCGTATTAACCAAGAATCTTTAATTTACTAAGGCACTAGTTGAATCGGCCTCGACGGTAGAAGTGAGTTGTATTTTTCCTCTCCATTAGTAAATTTGGAATTGATTAGATTAACTAGGGAGTAAGGATTTATGCTATGCATATTAATAAACTCAGGTTCTTTTATTTCCTTCACTGCATTTAATCCCCATACCAAGTTGTAGGAGTTTATGATCTTGTTATCTGCTAGATATTTGAAAACTTGATCCAGATCCTCGAAGCTTCTTTTTTTGGATGCATAGTCTATATCAGGTCCAAACCAGCCATTAGCTTTATACAGCTCGAACGCTTGTCTAGGGCTAGGAGCTATCATTATCTCGACGAGGGGTTTTTCTGTGGAGCTATCCCAGGAGAATATCCATCCCTGGTAGGTTTCAAATCCTATATCCCCCAGATCCCCCATGAGATCTAGTAATTCTGAATCCTCATATTCCTTGAGGTGCTTGATATACTTTTTCATTCTGAATTATCTTTTGTCATTTCATTCTGGATTCGACAACATCCCAATCAATAGCATCAAGGAAATCCGTGATGTATGATTTACGGTCTGCCTTGTGTTTAAGATAATAGGCATGCTCCCAAACATCCATTCCCAATAAAATCTCACCCCTAAATGATCTTTCCATCAGCGGATTATCTTGGTTGGGTGTACTTAGAATATCCAGTCTATTCCCATTCTGCACAAGCCAAACCCATCCAGAACCAAACCTTCCAAGTCCTTCCTCAGAGAATTTCTTCTTAAAGGAAGCATATGAACCAAAGTTATCTATGATCGCTTGTCTTATCCTACCCGCAGGTCTCTTCTTTTCAGGACTTAGATTCTCGAAATAGATGTAGTGGTTGTAAAAACCACCGCCGTTATTTCTAACCTTGTCCGAATACTTTCTTACGTTTCTAAGTATCTGCTTAATTCCCTGCATTTCAGGCCCCATCTGTATATCAATATTCTCTTCCTTAATTGCTTGGTTTAATTTCTTCGTGTAACCTGCAAAGTGGACATTGTAATGCTCATCCATTGTTTCCTTATCTATATAAGGCTCAATGGAATTCAGCTTATAATTAAGATCAGGCCTATCAAACCTCTTTCTATCGGTGGATTCATTTAATCTGAACCCGTGGGAATATTTCTGGAGATGAATCATACAACTAATCGATTAGACTATATATCTACAGAAACCTAGGAGATGGAGTACAGCAATTTTCTAAAATCACTCATGACTTTCAAAAAGATCTCGGAAGATGTATCAGAACTTCACGATATTGGCGTTGATTTAATTGAGGGTAAGTTTAAAATACTGGAAAACGTAGGGAGACTTTTCGAATCATTCATAGAGGATTCGTACGGGGAAGAGGGTTTAGATTGGGTTAATTGGTTCATTTACGAAAATGAATATGGTCAAAAGGATTGGAGCACAGCACCTTTATATTCAGAAAACGGGAAGCTAATTAAAGAGGCTGGGGAGGCTAGACACGGTGCCCACGACGAAAATGGGAATCCAATCTGTTATTCTTATGAGAGCCTCTGGGAATATTTGGAGATTAACCACAAATCAAAAAAGTGAAACTTTACTAAGTTTTTGTACTAAAGTTATATACAGAGAGCGGAACCTTTTACCGTTTGATGTCCAGAGTCGCTAAGCGGCTTTAGAATAGTCTTAACCGGCTATAAATGGATTTTAACAAAAACAAAGGTAAAGTAACATGAAAGTAACAAGTACAAACAGCTTTAGGCTGAACAGCAGTTTCAAGCCAGAAGCATGGGTTGCCACCCAGAAAAATAGGCAAAAAATCTACAAGGGCAAAAAGGTCTATCTCGAAGATGGACAGGAGTTCGAAATTGAGCTACACAACCCAACAAAATCAGTTTATCTTGCAAAGGTCCTAATCAACGGAAAGCACATTAGCTCCCGAGGGATTATCTTGAAGCCGGGTCAACGGGTTTTCCTGGAGAGGTTTATAGACGACAACCGGAAACTAGTTTATGAAACCTACGAGGTTGAAAACACTCAGGAGGCTAAGAATGCTATTGCAGATAATGGACTGGTGTCGGTCCAATTCTTTGAGGAGTACAAGCCAATAAGTTTTGGTGGTACTACCACAACAACTATTTGGGCAACCGGAACTTACACACCTATATGGACAACATATGACGGTACTCGAACCTTCACCATGAACACAAGCATGTCTGGAGAACCGAACTTAAAATTCCTTAATACCTCCACTAATGGTTCGTCATTTACACTTTCGAATAATGCTGAAACCAGAACAGCTGATGCTGGAAGTCTAGAAACTGGAAGGGTGCAACAAGGGGAAGAATCGGATCAGACTTTTGAGAATGGCTATGGTACATTCAACGCTTGGGCATCACACACAAGCACGTACCAAATTCTTCCAGTGAGCCAACTTCCAGTGGAAACAACAGAGATCCGAAATTACTGCTCTGGGTGCGGAACTAGAATCAGAAAATCGACTTGGAAATTCTGCCCCAACTGCGGGGAAAGTTTAGAATAAGCAAATAAGGTAAAAGGTAAATCTCGCTCTCTTAGAACCCCGGTATCCCCGGGGTTCTTTGCGAAACAATGCTTCTGGACAATAGAGAAATCCGAAACAAAACATGTCCTATTTCTCTAAAAAGAAAGAATTAATTCGAAGATGCCAAGGATAGATCTTTTTATATTAACCGGGAGAAGAATAAACCTTTTTAGAGATACCATATCGAGTTTCGTCGAAATGAATCCATCCTCCACTTCCATGTTTCAGAAGGTTTGGATACTTGATGATAGATCGAGTTGGGCAGATAGGATAGAAATGGCGGAAGTTACTAAATCACATTTCGGAGAGGTAGTGAGTTTAATAACATTCGATAACGGATTGCCCTTTATGTGGGTTGATAAATTTAATTGCATAGGGAAGCTTTCTGAAGAAGGAACCTATGTATTCGTTCTGGAAGATGATTGGAAATGTAGGGAGGAAGTGCCGATAGAGAATATAATTCAATACATGGAACAAGAGAAGTCAGTCACCCAGGTGTCTTTATGTGATCCCATCTGGATTCAAGAAGAGCATCTACAGAAAAAACACGACAATGATAGTCAATATTGGGAAAATCCATGGCCCAATGAATTTAGACACATCTCAGGAGTTGTAGGAGAAAACAGCTACTCTTTCTCTGAAGTAAGAATGAACAATTACACAAACAACCCCTCCGTTACAAGATCTTCAGTTTTTAGGAATGGTCAATTCAAAAACATCCAATCTTTCGAACACGATTTTGCTGATTCCCAGATTTCGCCCAAGCAGATGTTTTATAAGAGGTTGCTATTCGAGCACATGGGGAACGAGGTAAGAATTGAGGACAGAATATGAAAACTCCGAAAGAGAATATATAAAATAAAACGATGAAAAATCTATTCATTACCACCGCAGTACTAGGTTTAATTGCCTGCAATTCCCACGAGGATCCAATTGTCATTCATCCATGCTGTACTGATGCAACGGATTTACCCTTTGAAATTGACTCAATCAAAAACGTAGGTCAACTATTGGATTCTCTTAATGCGGTAAGAATCGAAAATCAATAATCAAAAAAACAAGAACCCATGTCTAGCTCTATGAATCCCATCGGCAACATAATACCGGGAAATGCCGAGCTTTTTTTCAGTAAGCTCAGAAGACCCATACACTACTCTTATATAGCCAGGTATATTTTAAAAGAACCAGAGGATAAAACTCTGGATATGCTACAAAAATTAACCTCAAGGGGAATATTGGAAGAGAGCAAATACTCAAGCGGGTATTTTGTAAATTCTTCCGGACCCTCCGGCCCAAGCTCATTCTAGATATGGAATTTAATCTTGCTTTTCTTTTTGAGAAAAAACTATCGGATGCTCTTCAGATTTTCTCTTACCAATTCAAAAGTTTATTCAGATATCTCAACTACAGGGAGGGAGAGAAAAGAGCATTAACTCCGCCGGAGAATTATTCCACAGCATTCGAAGATAAATTCGACACGGATCTGAACGAATCCGAGTGGAGGTATGCAATGCCCTGGGGAACTTTTCATCCAAATTCACTACACCAGTACTATGACACCAATGGGGATCTTTCTTATGTAAACGAAGACGGATTAAATCTACTGCTTAGAAAATCTCCGAAGGAATTCGTAAAAGCAGAACTCGAAGAGTGGCAGCAAGCACCTCACTTACCCGAAAGGTTTACCATAGATGTTGGAGTAGGTCACATCTCATCCAGGAGATCCTGGAAATATGGGTGGTTCGAAGCTTGGGTAAAAATACCTAGGGGACAACACTACTGGCCTGCTTTTTGGACTTGCGGGGTGGATTCTTGGCCTCCAGAAATAGATATATTCGAGGCTTACTCAGATAAAAGCCCTCTGTATGGAGGAGGATTTCTGAACCTTCCCAATAGAAACCTAAGACCTAATCTACACTACGGCTCAGTTGAGGAAGGAACTAAGGATGACTACGGATCTTACAATAACCAGGTGGCTAATTTGACTGACCGGTTTGTCCAATATGTTTGTCATTGGGAGGAGGATTTTATCAAAATCTATTACGATGGATCACCTGTTTTCATTTGTACGGAAAAGAACATTCTAAAGTGGTTCAATGAGGGGGGTAATCATTTCGTAATACTCAATCACGGATTACATGGAGATTATCCAGAAAATCCGGACGAATCCTCGATGCTGGTAAGGTCATTCAGGGTTTTGCAAAAGAATTCCTCCGAAACTTAATCGGTTTAGACTTATATACTTATCACCGGAGGTAAGAAAAACGGGAAATAATTTTTTCTCCACGAGTATTTTGGGTAATCTTACACATCATTCAGAATTATGCTCTACAGATACGATGAAAAAAGACTGATCTACGAAGAGGTTAAACAGAAAAGCAAGTGGGTAATTTTTGCTCCCCTCTTTCTATTAGGAGTATCCTGCTTCTTTTTTCTAGGGAGATATACAAGTCCCGAGATTATTCGGGAGCTTGAGGGTGAAATAATAGTATTACATGGAGAAAGACCGAATTCTATGGACCAGGATTTCTCAAGGGATAAACTTATAGAAGAAATTAAAAGGCTGAATATAAAATTCCCTCATATAGTCATGGCTCAATCCATAATAGAAACTGGACATTGGACAAGTGAGATATTTATGCACAACCACAATCTATTTGGCATGAAAGAGGCGAGAATAAGGGTAAATACCGCGGAGGGTACTAATCTGAACCATGCATATTATAGGGATTGGAAAGAATCCCTTTACGACTATGCTTTTTATCAGTGCAGATACCTGGGAAAAATAAAAACGGAGGAGGAATATTTTCAATACCTCTCCGGGAGTTATGCAGAATCACCAAAATACGTATCTGCTTTAAAATCAGTAATAAAAGAAGAAGAGTTGAAAAAGATATTTGAATGAGTAGGTTACAAACGCAAGGGATAAATCCACAAAACGGAGAGATCGTGGATATCGCATATGGATGGGACCATGTTCCGGGATTTAAGCCGGGATATTTTTTCCAAGTGTATAGCAGGAGGGAGGAAGATATAGAGAAAGATGGAGAGGGAATAATAGTAAATGAGGGATTTTTGGTTGGTGTATCGGAAGATAAGCTAAATTCTCTGTTAAAGAAATGGAAAGCGATATGAAGAAAATGATTTGTCTCTGGAACTGGCCCAAGACAGCGATAGATCCAGTAGAAGTTAATTACCTATCATATCTGGCAAGCGAATCGGAAGAATATACATTCTCCCTCCTTGAGGAAATCACACAGGATCTGAGTTTTATCGACAGGATAAACCACTCCTTATTAGACAACCATGTCAGGTCAAATCCTGAAAAAATAGATACACAAGAATCCAACACCTATAACAATTTTCTTAGATCTACGAGACCATCCAGGTATTCAACGACCATACAATTGGGGGATTTCTTTTTTTCGGACAGATCTCATAGCTATCCGTGGATACATGGAATATTAAAGAGGATAAAAGCAGGCATTGATTTAACCGACGAAGGCTACTCCCATATTGCTTTTATATCCACTGGATTGGTCCCCTCCGAAAACTTCCCAGATAGAATCGGAGAGATACTGAGCAAAGCTGAGCTAGAATCCAGGGATATGATTGTATTTAGGAACGTAGACAGGGATATTGTTCCGGACTTTTTTGTCGTAAGCAGAAAGGTAGGTCAGGACATCTCTAGACTTCTGGAATCCGGACTCCATTTACCTAATTTCAAGGTGGAAGAATTTGTGGAGGATCTATCCTATAAATATCCCAATGTTCATAGTCTTTCGTCCGAATTTTTAAACGAGCTGGGGAAATGGGAAAGGCCCACATTCTCTCTAAGTCTAGATGATGATAAGATATCACAGGATGAAAAATCCCACATAATTAATACCTTATCCATAAATTGCCCATACTTTTTATCCAACTCTGACGGATCCTTTGAAATGTCCCACGTTGCGGTAAACCTGGATAGAAATAAGGAAATGAAATTTACCTCAAGAATCACTTTATACTCTAACCCACCAGGTAATGGTGGACAGGGAATAGTTCTACATCACGATTCAATTTCCCTCCCACCCAGACAATGGAAGGTTAGTCCGAATATAGGTATTGTAGGTCCAGATCCCAATTCATATGTAGAGGTACAAACAAGCGTGTCATATAACGATACCGATTACCTTCATGAGAATTATAACATCCTTAATGATTTCTTGTCACTACACTCATTCTTTGGTATAAAACAGTGCTGCAAGAAAATGGAATAATTGGTAGCGTAACAAATGAAAAGATTGTTATGAATTTTACATTACGAAAAGTTGAGAGAAGAACGATATGGGAAGCCACCGAAGCAGTAAATCTTAATCCGGAAAACTTCTCCAAATTAAGGGGATTCCCCTATACGGGGGATGTCAAAAACGAGTTGGAATTTCTGCAATATCTCCATGATCTTTATTGGGAGGAGATGGATTGGTACGAAACTCTGTATGAGTTAGAAAGGCTCGGAATGGACGACGATGCGGAAGCGCTTGGACTTCTCTTCGGTGGAGAGATGAGTGTGTATTCGGACACCTCAGAAAATGGGGAAGACTCTTGGTTAGAAATAGGTGAGGTTGACAAGGCTTACCGTAAATATGGGGGATTCAATTCCAGACATAACACTATGTGATGGAGAGTATCCACCGGTAATCCCAGAGTTCTATCCATCTGTGTATTTTTCCCTGTTCCTTCAGCTTGTTACTATAATGTAAGTAAGAATCATTATCTCCGATCTTACAGACTATAATATTCTTTTCCCCGTTAACCGTGTGCCCGGAAAACCCATGAGTGCAATCTATTATTTGGATGTCCGGGGTTTCTACCCCCTCCGGCAGATTTCCAAACGATATGTAGTATTCCCTATATAATTCCCGTAGCTTTCTTCTCTGGTGTGGTTTGGGCTTTTTACCCAGATACTGTATATGGGATCCGATATCTTCCCATTCTATCCCAAGAAATCCGAGAAGATATTCCTCAGTATCGTAGAAGAATGGGTCCCTGGAGGATTCTCTCGAATTTAAAGAATACCAGTTTTCGAATTCCCTGTGGCATCTGTCTATCTTTTTTATTTCCTCCGGAGTTCTGGATTTAGTGGAATTAGAGTTTTCCCTAATCAGGTATTTAATATAGTGGCGCGGTAGACATAGTATATCACTGCTGCATTCCATGCTCCTAACTATGAACATGTCGTTCATCCTGATTATATCCTGTGGGTTTGAGAATATAGAATTCCAGGGAAATTCATAACCGGATCTCCAAACTCTTCCGACGTATGACTGTAGGGAATCCAAGTTATCCTCAGTGTGTATGACATATCTGCTGAATCTCTGTCCCTCCTCCATATAGAAATATCCCCCCGATAGTATACACCCCACGTGGGGGAATCTCTTGAACCAGTAGAGGCAATGTATAAGGTAGTTGGGATGAACCAAGTCATCCGCATCTATGTGGAATATGTAATCACCGTCAGAATAGACGGAGGGATCTACGTACAATTCCCTCTTATGTCTTTGCTCTACGTATCTAACCCTCGGATCTTGTGAAGACAAATCGATCAGGGCCTTCTTGGTATTTTCATTATCAGAAAAATCTTCGGTAACAACCCATTCCCAATCAACAGATTGGTCACATATGGCTTTATATAGCCGGTTGACATATCTAACCGGCTCTCCGTAAAAAGAAGTAACTATCGAGAATTTATCACTCATTTTAAGTCTATCTCGTTTCATAGATTAGTAGATGTATTTTATCCGATTGTTTCTAAGATCGAAATTAAATACCAGGATCGTCATACAATCTATAACCATAAATACCGATACATGCTAATATATGTAGATATAGACGAAACGATATGCACCTATGAGGGTGAGAGAAATTATCCGGACGCCATACCAATTAAAGAAAATATCGAAAAAATAAACCTCCTATATGACCAGGGGAACCATATAAAGTACTGGACCGCTAGAGGAGCAGTGACCAAAAAAGATTGGCGGGAACTTACCATAAAGCAACTGGATGAATGGGGATGCAAGTATCATGAGATCAGCACGGGGGAAAAGCCGCCTTATGATCTCCTAATATGTGATAAAACAAAAAGGATAGAGGAAATATAAGACGATGGGAAACAAGCAGATAGAAATCAGCATATCTGACAAATCCATAAGACTGCAGAATTTTTCCAGACATTCTTATATTCTCCATATAGAAGATCCGGTTACATCAGCGAAGGGATATAGGAATGCTGTTTTTAAGCCTAATACTTGGTGTGAGACAAACCTCTTCCTCTGGGAACCCGGGATAAAATCAGGAATTGCGGATATAGTTCTTTCAGACCCAGTAAATTCGAGACAGATTAGATACAGAATGCATATGAAATCCAGGAAGGTGGAAGATATCACGGGAAAAGACATATTGGGACACAAGAAAAAGGTCTCGGTGATAATACCTGCTTACAAGGCTCATAAATTTATAGCTGAGTGTCTAGAGCCATTCATACACGAATCTGTCGGAAATCCTCACCTTGATATGGAGATCTTGGTAGGGATAGACAACTGCATGGAAACCACCAAGGAGATGTCTAAAAACGTATACCCGCCAATAATAAAGACGTATTTCTTTGATGAAAACGTAGGCCCCTATGTAATTAGAAACACTCTGGCCTCGAAATCTACCGGGGATTATCTGGTTTTCTTCGATGCCGATGATATCCCATTCAGCAGAATGGTAAGCACTGTTATGGAGGAGATGAACACATCAAAGATGGTCAATTGGAAATTTAAATGGTTCAATGATGGAGAGGATATTGGGGACACCTCAAAGATGGAAAATGGATTTCTGACACATGGGGTTTTTGCTATAACGAGAAATCAATTTATGAAAATGAATGGATTTTTTCCTTGGAGAACCTCTGCGGACTCAGAATTTCAGCAGAGGGCTAATAGCTTAAAGATAGGTCCAGACCCAATCAACAGCTATCTGTTTTTTAGAAGAAGATCTCCCGGAAGTCTTACACAGCACCCTAAGACCAATATGTCCTCGCCTTTAAGAGAGGTATATCATCAAATAATGGACGAGAATGCATATCTAGGGAGATATCCTAACCCTATAGAAATGAGGGTAGCAAATTGTATAAGAATATAGGGATATCAGAAATTTATCTCTCCTCGGAATTACTCCCGCCTTTGTTTCCCCAGATCTTATCAGCGGAGGCTAAGCCCAAACCACCTATGCATATAGCTGCAACTGCTTGAACTAAGGTTGGCTCTACTGGCTTCTCGGTGAATAGGTTTATGAATAGTGCAACACATAGGGATAAGCCCGATGTTATTCCTATAAATCTTTTCGAAGAGGGAGTTCCCTTTTCGTCCTTCAGAAGGCCGGAAAGCCATTCAATAATTCTTTTCATACCAAAACTTACTTTGAGATATTTATCGGAAATGAGAAGAATGACGGGGTACAAAAAAAAGTCCAAGGCGATCTTTAATACATGGATAGGGTTTCAAAAAAAGCTTTCCTTAGCCTATATAAGAATCTTCCAGCTGGACTAAGTGCCTTGAATTCCTCAGTTTTGAAGGGATCCTTTCTTTCACATTTACAATTTTGGCATTTACAATTCTTCATAGATTTATAGTGATATTAGCATGTCTATAAGCTCTTGCTGAGGAAACATGTCGAATTTTGTAGATCTGCAGTTAGTGTGAGACCATAGGCCTTTTGTAGAATTGCACATACTTACACTACATACATCAAATGCATCAGCTCCCTTATCTCTTATAAGGTCGGGTAGTCCTCTTCTAACATCTATCTCGTCCCTTTCCCCCACATATCTTATTAGTTTTTCAAGTTCCTTTATCTGACTATCTGAATATCTGTGCCAGTGCTTATAGCCTCTAAACTTCTTAGAAAGTTCCACCACCTGGCAAGGATCTGCTTCAGTTCCAACGTATGTGTAGAATTTTCCGGACGTTCTTTTAATCCATGTCCTGACCCCGTCGATCTTTTTGTAATATCCTCCCTCAGTTAGATAGCCGAAATTATTTACCTCGATACCGACTGAAGTCCGATGCATGATATTATTCCCTATACCAAGGTGCCATCCATATCCACCTTCAGGGAAAGCTTGTACTACAACTCCATCATATTCCTTATCTCCATCGGTTATCTTTTGTCCACCTAAACAGAACTCGGTAGCTACCCTCCCTCTGGAGTCATTAGCCCAATTTTTTATAGTATTGTAGGGATTGTTCCAACCCGCAGTGTGGTGTATAAATAACCAGTTCTTTTTCTCATCGGTGGTGTAGTACTCGTCTCTCGGCATGTAAGCCTTAGAGACACTAAACCCAAAGTCCTCAGGAACTACCGGCTCTTCCATCTCGTCAGTGGTAATTATACCAAGCTCGAATGCTTTGTCCCAGGTTTTCTTACCAACTACGCCGTCAGTAACCAAGCCATTGGCTTTTTGGAATTCTACGGTAGAATTGTGTGTAAGATTACCAAAATCCTCATCTATCTTATACTTGTATAGCTGTAGATTTTTTAGGAATTCTTGCCAGTATCCTACTATTAATCCCTTGCTTCCTTTCTTTATTGTTTCCATATTAGTGGCTCTTTCTATTATATACCTTTTTTCAAATACCAGCTAAAAAGAATTCACCATCCACTTCTACCCATATTTTACAATGCTCACCATCACATTCGGAGGTATTGCATAGATAATTCTCGTGGAGATTTAAGCAATATTCAGGTAAATCCACTATATCATCATCTATCTCTTCGATGATATATGACCCGTGATTTAATGGATCCTCATATTTAATTCTTGTTATCATTTGGCGGATGTTTGATTATATATTTTGATACACCTTAAGGTTGTTCTTGATTGCTTGTCCACTCCGGAGTTCCTAATATTGACAGAATCTCCGCATGAGTGTATGGACCTTCCGCAGTTGTTAATGTTTCAACAAACGACGGGGGTTCACCATTCCATTTAACAAAGGTCTTTGTTTCATCGACAGATTTTCTAACAGTCTGTTGGGACGTTTCCAATACCTCGTTGAAATTTATCTTATCCAACTCAGATACATTAAAAATTAGATATTCTCTTTCTTCGTACATAGCTATTATTTTTTTTATAGACCAAATCTCCCTTTTTGTGAGTTATAGTTTTGGAGAACTTCCGATGCTGATAACCCTTTATCGTATGCCATAACATTAGCAATTTCCCCATTATGGCTCGGATTACATCCTGTACATCTTCTACCTATAGTTATAGGGGCACTATTTTCAGTTCTAGAAAGGGTTATACCTGATAATAGTTTTTGTTCTTGTAATTCACCATTTATGTATAATTTTAAGTAAGTCCCATCTGCTACTCCTACTACATTATACCAGGTATTTAATTGTGTATCAAAATATCTAGCATCTAAATAACCTCCAGTAGGATTATTAGGTTGATTAGTACCTATTACAGCACTTATCATACCTGATGAATTACACCATAATCCTGAGGTTGTATGAGAATAGTAACCCCCAGTTGCTTTATTAATCATACAAGTCCAATTTTGGAATTGTGTAAAATATGTCCAGCAACTAAGTGTAAAATAATTCGTATCCCCGAACACATTGGAAGATAAATATGAATCGTTGGGAATTTGTATATAATCATCCGTGCCATCGAATGAAAAACTACCTCCATCAGAACTACTAAAAGAAACCCCGTTAGTTAAAGTACCATCCGGTGAGTTACTTAAATTATAGCTAACAGTTCCATTTCTAGGATATGATGGGATAAAACCAGCATCTAAATTTAGAACAAGTCCGTCAGTTACAATACCCTCGTAGTCACGATTAAAGCATACCTTGTCTTCTTGACCCACGAAATAAGTTAAACATTCATTCACAGTTGAGTATGATGCCCCAGCGATGGAATTTGTAAGACTTATAAGCTCCGTATCGTTTGCACAGGTATAGATTGATGGTCCCTGAGATGCCTTATTAAGATATATTGTATAACCCCCTGCTGGTGGCGTAATTCCGTTATAATATCCTGTGGTATTTGTCGGTCCCTTAGGAACATCGCCAGTTCCAATCCACCAGTTACCCTTCTTCAGAGCTAAAGATTCCGATCCTGTGCTATATTTTATTGTATTACTCATAATCCGAATCTTCCCCTTTGAGCGTTATAGTTTTGTGATACCTCCGATGATAGCAGAGCTTTATTATATATTCTAGCAACAGGTATATCACCATCAAAAAATCGGGGAGATGAGGGATGCGGAGAACCTCCTACACCAAACGTGCTACCGGAAGGACTCAACGATTGCCCCGTTCTACTACTGTTCGTTTGTTCAAGAACACCATCCACATATACATAGAAAATTCCACCAGCAAAAACACAAACACAATGATGCCACTGTTGGTCAAACACGTTTACTCCAGAGTCCGGAAGATTGATATTAGCACCATTCGTTGTTGCTAGGATTCCTAAATTAGTTGTACCGCTATATCTTCCTATTTGTATGTCTCTACCATATCTCGTTCCTATAAAAGCACACCACTGGTCCGAACCTCCCCCTGTATCCGCACTTTTAATCCAGACCTCCAGTGTTAAGTTATCTACATCCCAGCCTATAGCATTTGATGCTCCCAGTGAAATATACTCATCAGTACCATCAAACCTCCAAGTACCACCGCTCACATTGATGAATGAAGGCGAATTGGTCAAAGTACCATTTATGGAATTACCCAAATCATAAGCTGTTGATCCATTTCTGGGATATGAAGGGATAAACCCGGCATCTATGCTAAAAATTAAACTGTCCGTTACAATTCCTTCGTAATCCTGGTTCAAAATCATTTTATCGGCTTGTCCCCGGTAGTAATTAAAACACTCGTTTGCTGTTGTGTATGAAGTTCCAGCAATTCTATTTGTTAAGCTTATTAGCTCTGTATCATTTGCACAAGTATAGATGGAAGGTCCTTGAGATTCCTTATTGAGGTAAATCGTATAACCCCCTGCTGGTGGAGTAATTCCGTTATAATAACCTGTGGTATTTGTCGGACCTTTACCTACATCGCCAGTACCAATGTAGAAGTTACCCTTCTTTAGAGCTAAAGATTCCGATCCTGTGTTATATTTTATTGTATTTGGCATCGTAAAACTTAATTCATTTCTTCAACCCATTTTTGCGCCTCCCCGAAAGTCGTAAACCAAGCAACCACGGTACCATTCAAGTCCTCAGCAGCATAGAATGGAAGGCTTGGGTCGGTTAACTGTAGCTCTTTAACTGTGTACATCATAGCGAGGGTTGAATTTGTTGATAGTTATGGAGTATTTCAGCATCAGACAGCCTTCTGTCATAAATTAATGCCCTATGTACAAGGGATGTACCGTGACCAAAAGGGGTTGATATTTCCATATTTCTACCTAAGCCTGAAGCAACAGATACAGTGGGGGATAGAGTTCCCCTATTTGATACAGTTGAGACTATTGTATCATCTATCCAGAGATCTGTGGATTCCCCGTCCCCATAAGCGAGAGTGACAAGGACAGTTTCTCCGAGTGTAAGAGTATATCTACCTGTTAATGAAGTCCAGCCGTTATTTTGGGTATTTGCATAAAATCCAATCTCACCATCATCTCCGTTATTTTGATAATTTTCGAAGTGATATAAAACAAAAGATGCTGTTTGTGTTGAAGATGAGTTCCATTTAGATAATGGATGATTCGCATACCCAGTCCCGGTCCCAATTTTTTCAAGCACCACCTGAATAGTAATATTCTCAATCTGGTTTAGCCAACCCTGATCTCCAATTGAGCTTTTGGCATTGTATGCAGTACCGAGGGTAATCTCGTATCCATTTTTTGAAAAGTCAGCTGATCTGTTGGACAGATACTGGAATGTTTCCAGTGATTCCAAGTCATAAGCAAAGTTTAGACCATTCGTAATTATGGATTCGAAATCCCTTACCATACACATCTTGTCGGATTGCCCAGCGTAATAATAAAGGCACTCATCAGCACTGGTGTAGGAATTGCCAGAAATATTGTTGGTTAGATCTATCAGTGACGAGACGTCGGGGCACTCATATATTACTGGTCCCTGAGATTCTTTGCTAAGATAGATTGTATAACCTCCAGCGGGTGGTGTAATTCCGTTGTAATATCCAGTGGTACTTGTTGGTCCTTTACCTACATCACCAGTACCGATCCACCAGTTGCCTTTCTTCAAAGCTAAAGATTCAGATCCTGTGTTATATTTTATTGCATTTGGCATTATAAACCGAATCTATTTCTTTTTGAATTAAATAGCAGAGCAATATCGTCATCAGATTTGGTTGTATTATATAATTCTATTGAATTCAAATATCCGCCAAGTTGCTCGTTGTTGGAATATCTGCTCATTAAGTTTATTGTACCCGTATAAGAATTATCTGCCTGAATATATAAATGAAACCAAGAATTCACCGGAACATTACTCCAATTCCTACTAACGGAGACTCCGTTTATATACATGGTTGAAGACCAGTTTGAACCTTGGCTATTATTAGCGAACCAACCGCTTCCCATTCCACTTCTGGCATCAAAAAGATATTTCCAACCACTAGGCCCTGAATTTGTCTGATATCCCCATAAAGATATTGAGCGATATGTTGTCGAAGCTATTTTTCCATAATCGTTTGCTCCATCAAAGTCTATGTTATTATTAGTATAGGATGGGGAGTTATACAAGGTTATATTATTACCGTTTCCTGAGATGTCATACCAAATACTTCCATTACCTGGATAGGATTGCTGATCGTAGCTATCAACCATCATAACTGCATTCTGTGAAATATCGCTATCTAAGTAAACGTTGTTATCCGAATTTACGTATGCTAAAACCTGCGGAATGGTTGTGTAATTCTGACCTGTGATCAGATTAACTAAGTTAATTAATTCTGAATTCGAATCAGCGGTATAGATTGAAGGTGAAACCGTAGTTGATGCATTACCCATTAAATACAATGTGTGACCACCCGACGGAGGATCGATACCGTTCCAATAACCAGTAACAGTGGTCGGACCATAACCATATGGCTTATCCCCTATCGCAACATTACCCTTTTTAAATGCTCGACTATCTGCAGAGGTACCAATATTTTTTATAACCATCCTTGATATTATAGACCGAATCTTGATTTTGTTAGGTTGTAGTTCCTTGTTGCTTCCTCCGAGGTGAGTGTTCTGTTATAAACCTGGAAAATAGCATATTCTCCAGCACTATTTGCTGTTCTGCAAGAACCATTATATCCACCACCCAAAGTGTACTGAAGATTGGTTTGCCCTCTTCTATCCCTAGCATCGTGTGTTGCAGTAGGGGTAGAACCAGTTCCTACCTGGGATCCATTTCTGTAAACCCTAACAACGTTATCCCCGGATTCGTCGTATTTGTATGTAATTGTGATGTATGACCAAGAGTTGGTTGGTACAGAGGATGTATAGCAGTAAATATTATTTGTACCACCTCCACCGGAGTTCCACCAATAAAATTGGCTAGACAAAAGATAAAACTGCCAAACACACGAGTCAGTTGTGCCAGATCCTGCAGATCCAGTTGAGAATATTCTCGTCCCGCTGCCAGTATATTTAACCCAAAAGGCTATCGACCAATCATTGGTCTTCCCGAACCGGTCTAAATTATCAGAGGTCGTGTTAATATTGATTCTACTACCCACGTAATTAACAGTACCGTCATTACCCCCCGTTGTTGTAACTTTACCGTCGTCACCAGTTGAGAATGTTGCTGATTGAAAATATCCAACTCCAGAATTAGCTAAGTTGTAGAATTTATTACCTGTTCGGGGGAAGCATGCGGTGGAGGAAAAATCTATGTAGCTTTGAAGTCCATCAGTAATTACAGGACTAACCTCTCCTCCCCAAAGTAATTTGTCGTTCTGTGTAGCAAAATAATCGAAGCACTCATCCACTGTTGTGTATGAGGTTCCAGCCATTGCGTTTGTCTTTGCTATGAGTTCGGAACTATTGTTAGCAACATCTATCGTTGGACCTTTAGTTGCCTTGTTTATATAGATGGTCCAGCCACCTGCCGGAGGATCGACTCCATTCCAAAATCCGGTTAAGTTGGTTGGTCCTTTACCTACATCCCCAGCACCAATCCACCAATTTCTTACATTTAAAGAATTGCTTTCTGGGGTTTCGCTATATTTTATGGTATTTGGCATGTGCCTTATATATTCGGAAATTTCACCCTCACTCGGAGTAAAAAATCAGATTATATTGCTAAACACAAAGTGCCAAATAAATATGCCCTAAAGTGCCAAGTGAATAAGGGGCTAAAGTGCCAAATGGTTATTTTACCCGAAACTGTTCCTGTTATTAAGACAGCTTACGATAGACGTTCAGATATGTGGGAATTCCCTTACCGTCTATTTTCTCCAGAGAGGAATCCGCAACCAATTTACTAACCATCGGGAGAATCATCCTAGACTCTCTTGCAACTCCTGGACTTTTAGTGGTCCTTTGTAAGTCTACATTAGTTCTAAGGAATTTATCAGGGTAAAGCATGATTTTTTCCACCCAGGGTGCTATAGCTCTTAGTAGCTTAGGTGAAATATTCTTCATGATCTCATTTTGCCAGGGTTCACCAATATAATAAGTCATCTTAGCTATGTCTCCAGGTTTAGCTTTTTCCAATGGGAAATGGCTATTATAAGGAAATAGTGAATATCCCAAGATGTGGAGAGCTTGCGCTATATAAAATCTCGTGTTATATGAGTCTGTACCGTAAACCTCTTTTATATTAGGAAAGTTCAAACCTCGGTCTTCCTTGGATTTCCCACCTCTTTCTTCAGATGCTTCCTCGACGGCTTTTTTTGCCTTTACTGGATCAAACCCGTCTCCAAGTTGAAAAGCGCTAGGGATTTCGAAATCCGAATCACTATAATTTTCAAAAATCTGAATATGTCTCATTTCTAAATATTAGTTTCTTTATATATCTTTCTCCAGTCTTGCAGAAACAATCTCTGAGATATAATCGGGTAGATTGATCTTAGGTTTCCAGTCAATTTTAACCGTCTCGAACCATTGTGTTCTTTGCCCCTCATTTTTTCTAAGTGGTACCTTGACCCAATCCGTACCTTCTTGAGCGTCTTCACCCGCGTACATTTTAACAAGGTCCATTATGGTATACGGATCGTTTCTACCCAGATTGATTATTTCACCGCTCCTCTTTTCCTGCATTATTGCAACAAGACCAGAACAGATGTCATCCACGTGTGTAAAATCGCGTGACTGAGTTCCGTCACCAACAACCGTCATGGGTTCTCCAGCTTCCCACTGCCTCTGGAATTTTCTAACCACCGTTGCGTATTCCCCGGCCCAAGGTTCTCTTGGACCATAAACGTTGAAGAATCTAGCACTGGCACAGTCCAAATCGTAGCAGTTCGCCATCATCTTGAGATATTCTTCGCCAGATCTCTTGGAAAGAGTGTATGGGCTAACGTAATCTCCATGAAGAGAGGAACTCGTTGAGGAAAATATCATTTTAGCACCAAATTCTCTGGCCTTATCCGCAACATATGCTGTACCGAAAGCATTATTGTGGAATGTACCCAAAGGGTCCTTAAAACTTGGTTGAATCCTAGCATCCGCAGCCAGGTGATAAACGACATCGAATTCCTCGTCCAGGGTTTTTGAATCTATGAAGTCGCCAATCTCGTAATTAACCCCAGTGGAGCAATTATCCATGTGTGCAGATGAGGAACTTAGGTTATCGATACCTTTTACCTCATGTCCAAGGGATTTTAGATGCTCGACCAGGTTAGAACCAACGAAGCCCAGAGCTCCAGTAACCACTATCCTCATTAATCAACCTCTTCTTTTGTTTTAACCTCCCCGTTTTTATGCCAATCCCAGACCATCGAATGCATTTCTCTATGGAAATCTTGTGCATTTGGGTATTTTAAGAATAGTTCGAATAGCTCTTGCTTGCTCATGCCTTTATTTATTCATTAAAGACACAAAACCTTAGAAAGTTTCCAAAAAAACCGGATTTCATTTTTTACCTACGTCCTTTATTCCAATATTTGTATTGTATAACAAAAAGGAAGAATCATGAAAAATCAAACTTTTAAAACCATCGCTGCCTTCTTGGCAATTTTCGGAACTGCTTGGGTTATCAAGCTTACTTTTCTAAGCAGCCCGAAGGATGTCTCCTACGGAATCGTAGAGCCACGGACAGAAGAGGTAGAATCACTCAACCATAGCGAAAGGATTCTAACCGAACTAGATAACTACCAGGCTCTGATCGATTCGACTAAAAACAACGATCCATCTTCAAGCTACGTAGAGAGTCCAGAAAAAAATGCTCAGGATATCTGGGAAATGTATCACGAAGCTCGAGGAAACGAATAACAGATTCCAACCCCACAGAAAAGGACGCCCAGGCGTCCTTTTTTTTGTGCGTACCTTAAAGACCTATGTTATCCAGATCCCCAAGTAGATCCATTTCATCCCTAAATCCTCTTGGTAGATGAACTTTATCTCTGATCTTATCAAATACCGGATCTCCCCAGATCTTCTTGAGAAGGAACATAGTTTCCTCTGGGTTTTTCTTGATCTCGTCAGTTATCTTATTGTGTGTTAGGTAGGTGAGCAACAATTTAGATCCTTTATGTTCTCCCTCTTTCTCAAGTCTAGCTAGGGTTTTGAGCAATCCCTCAAAATTCCACATCCCACCTTCAACGGTAAGATAAGTCCCAGTCTTATCATCATCAAAAACTAGCCCTCCTCCCATTGAATTAGGAGCACCGTCTAAACTCTTTAGTCCGTTATCGCTCACAAAGAGGGTTTCTCCTATAACTTCGGGAGATCCTACTAAGTTTTCAAGTTTATTCCCCACACATACGAAAGTATTCACTACTGACATTGGTCCGCCCTTTAATGTAGTAAGCTTGTTGTAGGAACAGTCGAATGTTCCATTGATCTCTTCTGGTGATCCCTCAAGGGAGGTCAACTTGTTACCTGTTACCAAGTAGTTAAATCCAACTTTCTTAGGGCCTCCCTTCAGAGATTTGATCTTGTTGTACGAAGCAACCAGATTTTTCCCAACCACCTCGGGAAACCCGTTCATAGTGGAGAGAGAATTATTGTCTACGTTAAAATCCCCTGTGACCTTTCCAAACCTTAAACCCTTGAGGGAAGTAATTCCTGAACTAAACTCCGTCCTCGGAACAGTACAGACGAAGTCCCCCGTAACATCAATGTATCCCCGATGATCCAATCTCCACCTACCTTTTACACATCTCTCTAGCAGGTCAATCGCATCCTGGCTAAGCCCTGGAAAACGTTTCTTACTAAATTCGTTGTATTCCCTGATGTGCTGCATAGGATTTATATATCCCGTGTCTTGTAGGCTAATATAATAACCGATATATAAAAACCACACTACATAAAGCAAAGAACCTAAAATGAAGCTCTCCAACCAAATAGGGAATACCCCTTTGATAAGAATATCAGAAAAAATTTACGCAAAAGCAGAGCTTTTCAATCCCACCGGATCAATCAAAGATAGGCCAGCTTCCTACATCATAAACGATGCTGAAAAGAGAAAGGTAATAAAACCAGGTGACACCATAATCGAAGCAACCTCAGGAAACATGGGAATTTCTTTTGCTTGGCTAGCAGCTGAGAGAGGATATAATTGTAAAATCGTCATGCCTTCTAATATGTCCGACGAAAGGAAACAAATGCTTCGAGTTTTCGGAGCGGAACTAATAGAGGTAGAGGCTGGAGATTTCGATGGTGCTATTAAACTTAGAGATAGGTTAGCAGAAGAAAATGGATGGTTCAACTGCAATCAATTCCACAACAAGCTTAATATCAAAGCACACGAAGAAACTACCGCAAGGGAAATTATAGAACAGGTTTCTGGAAGGAACATTCCCTTCGTTTCCGCCTTCGTCAGCGGAACAGGAACTGGGGGAACCCTAATGGGAGCAGGGCTAAAGGTCAAGGAGAGGTTTCCGATAGCGAAGATTATCGCTGTAGAGCCTTCGGAGTCACCCGTGATGAGCGGGGGAGAACCCGGTCTACACGGAATACAAGGCATAGGAGATGGTTCTAAGTTTCTGGTAGATCTCAAGAGGGTGGATAAAATTATTACCATATCAACGGAGGAAGCAACGGAGAGAGCAAAAAGACTAGCAAGGGAACATGGAATATTCGTGGGAATATCAGCCGGAGCTAATGTCTTAGCTTCCGAAAAATGGGTTGAAGATAATGACCCAGATGGTATCGTTATCACCTTCCTTTGTGACCGGGGTGAAAGATATCTAAGCTGCATATAGTTCCACTTTCCTTTTTTATTACACTTTATCGATCTTACTTTAGCTATAACGAAATATTTTGAAATGAATGGATACTTCTCAAAAATAGATCGATGTAGAGCATTGATGGTTAGACTTAAATCCCAAGATCGGATAATGGTTATCGACCCATCAACGGGAGAAACCGCCTCCTTTCCCTATAATAAGATGTGTAATAGCACGTGGGAGAGTGCCATAATTTCTCTTCTGAGTCTACCTAATCCAATTAGGATAAATTCAATTGCCTCTTCGAGAAAGGGAACATACATTCTGATCACATCCGATATGAAGCCCAGACTTCGTCAACACCATACAGAAAGGGCCAACCAATCTGGGAAGGTAGGAAGATAATAATCACGAAACCTTCTTTTTTTCGGAGGTATAGCATTATATACAAGAAAAAAAGAAGGGATGCCAGAAGTAGCACAAAACGATAAATCGATATTCCTTGTTGTAGCTCATGTGGTGAATGACACCCAGATAGATCTGCTACATAATATTTGCAAGAAGATAAAGGAAAATGGCTATGATTACATCCTGGCATCACACACGAATGTACCGGATCACATAATACTAGGTTCTAGAGCATTCACATTCGACACAAATAACCACACAATACCCGTAGAGGGCAGGGATTTGTCCCAGAGAGGTATATTTTGGATGGAGAATCCAGAGTTTAGGCTATATTCCCCGTTCTTCTTTCATGGGGGAATGCCATGTTATGCGGTTTCACATATACATAACCTCTATAATGGGCTATTATTAGCTAAAAGATTCCAATACCAGTATGTTCACCTGATGGTGTACGACACAGATTTCGATTTAGATGACATAAAAGGAAGAGAAAAATTGATGTCCTCGGGGGAGTTTGATTTTATTGGATATTTTCTCTCGGGAAGACTTCTGGGCGATCAGTACTCTATAAACATCGGAAAAATAGATACCGAGGAGCTATTTCTGAGTCAAGATGAGATGGACAAGAGAATTTCGGATCTACTACATGACGACTCTTACTACCTCATGAAATATCTGGTGAGAGAAAATGGTATGAAATGCGACAAGAGGGAAATACCGAGATCAAGATACAAGGAATTAACTGGTGCTTACTCAGGTCCTACGCACGGAAAAAGATTTAACTGGGCCCTATATCAGATAGGTCCGAACGAGGAAATAATGTTCTTTTTCTCCGCCGGTCAAGGAGAGGAGATCACGAGGGTAGAACTAATTGGAGTGAGCTCAGGGGTCATAAGAAGAGATGTTAGTCCAAATTGTTATTTTACTGTGGATATTTTTGATCCTGAGTATCTCGGCATGTTCTCTATCTTCGTTGATGGCGTATTTCAAAGAAGCATAGATCTCAGCAATCCACAGGAGAAAGCTTATTGGGTAGACACCACCGAATTTGTTTCAGCAGAAGAGATGGTGAGAGAACAAGTGGAAAGGGTCATTAGATCTTAAATCCCCGGGAAGAAGCCCGATACTGTCATATATAAGAGGTGAAAGACTACGAACAAGGGCAAGTTGATCTCATCAACTATATAAAATCTCAAATGATCCTCATTTCAAAGACATCCAAGGGACAAGATCAAATTCTGGATGTTATCAATCTGCTGAAGAATCTTAAACCACTTAAGGAATCCGATTATAGAAAATCCGCAGGGGATTCAGATTAAGAATTCTTTTCCTGCCACTTGAGAGATACCTTGTTTTCTTCAATAGGTCCTCCCTTTGCCCAAGTTCTGCAAGTCCTAGCTGAGTGACACTTAAAGTGATGCATCCAACAATACCCAAGCTTTCCGTCTTTATCTGAGATTGGACCCGGCATACACTCCAACATTCTTTCGGAGATATCAAAAGCTACACAATTACCACATAGGGAAATTTTAGCTGCTTTTTGTGTGGTGTCCCAAAACTCTGCTAGATCTTTCCAGTATGTACCCGGCTCATCGACGTTTAAAGGACCATATTTAATCAGATTATCATCTTTGGCCGCGTTTCTGTTCTTGGTATTAAGTCTAATGTCCTGGGTAGCAGCTGGGCAAGAGCTCTTTTTTTCATTCAGAGGAAATTTAAATCCGGTAAAGTCTTTTATTCTTGTTTCCATGGTGTTGCTGTTTTTTTATATATCAGTAGTTACGCTCATTAACGTTCCTCAACGAATGTGTTAATAACAGGGCCATCCAGATATCGTTATTATAGAAAGCTCGTGTTTAATCTTGGGAAACTAATAACAAAATCTTATGCCCATGCATTACAAACAGACAAGCAATGAGTTTAACCACAAAAAAAGACAGGATGAATATTCCAACTAAAGTCTTCATGGAATCTCGGATCAGCGAGTTCTATGAAAATCACGGAGGCTTCAACCGTTTTCGAACCATGTTCGGGATCGGAGAGAAAGTTGCTATCGATCTTCTGACCGAGGGAGAACACCAAGATTTCTCAATCGAGGAGATAGCACAGAACAAATGCAGATATGACAACCCAGAAGACGTCAAAAATGCCATGAAATGGATGTTTGAAGATGATTGGATCTGTGAGGGAGAATTTGGGCACGCTTTCATGGAACACTGCCGGACCCTCGGTCACACGTTTGTTAATCCTGGGGAGGGTGACATTGATTGGGAAGTTGTCATGGAGGCACTTAACAAATCGCTATCCGATTTACCGGAGGAGACAATCAAGATTGCTAAGGGAGAACTTGCCTATCGTGAAAGGAAGAGGCAGGAGATCCAGGAATACTACATGAAGATGTCCATGGACGAAAGGAAACCCGCTGTGGAAACGAAGGTGAAAGAGCTGGAAGGAAGGATTGATGAACTGAAGTCCTTTATCAAGTAACCAATTCACCAGAATCTGTCGAGGAAACCCCGGACTTTGTTCCGGGGTTTTTGCTTATCCTACCCTCCATTGAATAAGCTCCTCTGTGGTAGGCATTAGAATAACTTCCCCCTTATCAGCTATCCCAGAGGCGAATACCATCGGGGTTCCTTTAGGAACCTTGTAAGCTCTCTCTTCTTCAGATGACCATCCTAGTCCAGAATATTCACCGGGAAGAACTGTGTAGGAATTAATTCCAGGCTCTTCTCTCTCCGAGGTTCGATAAACAAGGATGTCAAAAGGAGCGGGAGTCTTACGAGCAATAGTCTCAAAATCATCTCTGATGATTGACTTGTTGAAGAGCGGTTTTCCACCTATGGTGGGAGGCATTTCGCTAAACCAATCCTCAAAATCCTCGAATTCAGGATCGTCATAATCCATTTCATAATATTCCTCAAGTTCCCTTCTATACCTATCTCTGCTTACAGTTGACCCGCTTTCAGGAAGATTGTGATACCCAAGATAGAGAAGTCCACCCCAAGCTCGGATAAGTCCTTTCTCAAAATCGTCGTAATCTTGCTGCATTTCTGAATGCAGTGTTTGGTCGAAGGATTCAAATAACCTGAATGGAAGAAGTCGCCTCATGGTAAAAAGTTGGATTCTTTCTATTTATCTTTTTTTCTTTCCGAACAATCTGGATATCTTTGAGACATAGCTACGGGTAATACAGCCAATTTGGAAAATAGTTAAACCAGAATTTAAAAAGTTATGAAGTCACTTTATCTACTGAGAGGATTACCCGGAAGTGGTAAATCCACATTGGCGAAATCACTAGACGGTGAGCACTTTGAGGCAGATATGTTCTTCATGAAAGGAGGAGAATACAAATTTGATGCTGCTCTCTTGAGGGATGCTCATAAATGGTGCAAGGATTCAGTTGAAGAATGCATGGCTTTAGGACACGGTAGTATTGTGGTCTCTAATACTTTTACACAAGAGTGGGAGATGAAAGCCTACTACGATCTAGCTGAAGCCCACGGATACACGGTATTCTCTTTGATCGTGGAGAACCGACACGGGGGAGTCAACGAGCACGGCGTTCCAGAGGACAAGTTGGAGCAGATGAAAAACAGATTTGAGGTAAATCTGTGAGGAAGACTATGAGAATTTCTAGCTGAGATTTCTTTAAACGAGAGCTATACTTTCGAAGTGTGATAGCGGATCCTCAGAATCCTTGCAGATTTGAGACAGACATTCGAGATAGTGCATTGGGTCCTTAATGTGGTGGTCCCCGTTCGATAGATAACGAGCTTCCACGTATCCATCGGAGTCTCGGTATAGCTCATATGGTCTCTGCACATCAAATCCTATTTCTCCGGAGGATTTTGAAATTCTCTCCTCAAACATCCGATATAGTTCGTACCTCTCCTCCTGCGTACCGGAGACGAGATCTGGATCTTGAATAAAACCATCCCTGATAGGAGGAGTTGGGTGAAGGACTGAAATACTACAGTCCGGGTATTTGTCTCGTAGACCAGAGAGAAAGGAGATATACCTATCTAGCACACCTTCCATTATCTGCACGTGAGTCATACCCTTTCTGACAGTTTTTGCTATGACCGAAGCTCTCATGTCTATATCACCCAAACAGATGGCTATTCTATCTTCAGGTTCAATGCTAAGTGATTCCAGGAAAGCTCCAGTGTCAGAATTCAAGAATCTGTTCAGAGACAATTCATAGTGAGAGATTGGTCTTATCTTGTAATTCCCGCTCTTGAGATGATCCCGATCTACCCCTTCCAGTATCTCACCCACATGAGAATCCCCTATCACCCACATAACCGGGCTTTCCTCATCGGGTCTCTTGAAAGATCTAGGAATTGGTGGGCTAAGAAGTTTCTCTAGGATCTGGGTGTCTTTTTCATAGATGACGAGATTCACCCCGGTTTTATATAAGGTGTTAGAGGGTGCCATCTCCTTGCCTTCAAACTCACACCAATAAGAAACCCCTGAAACCAGGTTTAGCTGGGTAACCATGGAAAGGGTATTGAAGAGTTTATCCTTAGCAAAAATCGTGGCTTCAAAATCCCTATCCCCGTTGTAGGTAAAATCCAATCTAATGTGGGAATGCTCACTCCCTTCCGGGTCTATAAATTCAAAGTTGTCTATGCTTATCATTCCTTTCGAATTCTGGATGATATTTATAGTGGTCAACTCAGAGTGTGTTTCACTAAATTCTATAGTACTGGGTCGTCTCATAAGCTATACATTCAAAAAATCCCTCTTTTATTTTTAACAGCAAACGGGGGCATTTCAGGCCCCAATCAAGGGACCCCGCCGGCCACCCGAAGATGTTCCGTTCATACAAGACATAGCACTACAAGATGTACTAGTACTAGAGAGAGTACTAAGAGAAGTACTACTAGACATCATCAAAAGATTTATAGATCACACAAAGAGCAAATAGAGATCAAATACCCTCAGTTTTGATCTATAAATCAAGCACCCGTGATCTATAAACCACTTATAGGTCAAATCACTCCTAGTACTACTAAGTAAGTACCCCGCACATAGTGCAAAGCCATCTAAGTCTACACCTCCTCTTAGACATCAAAGACATCCCTAATATCTGCGCCTTTGGTGCGCCCCTAGGGCCGAGTCTCACAGGCTCCTACATCCCCCTGAGGCAGAGTCATCCAGGTACCCCTTAGATCTCCACAAAGCCATCCCTGATTCACCCAGAGAATCCACCCCGAAATCACCCCAGCAATCTCAGACATCTCTGCCTCTGTAGATACCCCTGAGTGAGGATTGAAATCAGAGGTCACAAGTCTCCATTTTCTAAGAGCCAAATGGTGTCTCAGCCCAGCCTTCGGCTGGGAAACGAAAAATGGCAAAATACCCCACCTTTTTAGAGACATCCAGAGGGCTGGGAATTACCCCGGTTCTTGTAGTACTAGAGAGAGGAGAACAAAGACTAACCCTGGGCATCTGAGAGGGTAGAATGGTAATGACTAGGTACCACCGAGTGGTTGTGGATAGGTGCCTAAAGGATCGCGGAAACAGGGCCCAAATGGCAGCCCCGCTGAGGGCGCGAGATACCACCCAGGGTCCAGGCAGGGTATTTCTAAGTTTCCCCGAGTTCCATCATGTCGCCCCGGTTAACCCCGGTAGGCCGAGTTAACCTAAACCCTGAGGTTAAAGTGTCGAATCGTGGTAAATTGTGGTAAGTTATCCCAAGAGGCGGGGTTAACTGAGATCCGCCCCGAAGTTCGCCCCGATCCTCGAGGTTGGCAGGGATAACTCGGTCTCTTAGCCTCCAAGTAACCTCGGTCCGGGTATTCCTATAGAACCTCGGGGTGTAGGTTAACTTCTCGGGACATCTCTATGTGTCTTAGTACTCTCTGCCTGCTCTTACTCGTGGGTACTAGTACTCCTGACTCTAGTACTACTAGGAACGGAACATACATGGGGAGAGATTTGGTTGGCCGGCGGGGTCTTAAGTTCTCCCAGAAATTCCCCCGAAACCCGGCCGAGTCTGACGGGTAAAATACGGGAGTCCCGAGATAGTATGGTATTGACATAGTATGTCTCCGCGGGGGCTCACGTACGAGGACCAAAACGAACACCAAAATGACTAAGCAAACCGAGGGCAAGCAGAGCATCCAAAGAGCCCTTAAAAGGCTCCTAGAAAACCGATGGACTAGGCTTCTATTTTCCCTGGCCATTATAGCCTCGGCCGTGCCTGATGTGATCGCAGATTTCTCTGCTCCCTCGGGGTCATGGACTCACTGGGGAATGCTGCTCATCGGGCTGGGCAATCTGGTGGAAAATGTGCTCTGGATCGGAGACGTCTGGACAGAGTGAAAACGGGGTGGGGATAGTATGGTACCAACATAGTATGTCCCCGCGGGGCGTACGGGAAGAGACCTGGAATATATAGCTTATGTCTGCGTTCGAAGAATCACTTGTTGCCCACCACACCAAAGCCATTCGGGTCATCCTCTCCTGCAGGACCCTGCGCCATCTAGACGGGGCCGAGAACTTCTGCGCCAACCTGCTTCGGATGCATGGCAAAAGGTCCGTGCTTGAGTATGCGGGCAGAGAAAGAATTGCTTACATTAAGATGCTTGAAGAGAGCGAAAAAAAGATGTCACTCTGTCTCGAAGAAAGAAGAAAGATTATCAGAAAACTCCGCAGTAGATAAATATTCTATTCCTCCCGCCTTTTATTAATTAATCCAAACTTGGAAACCCCACAGACTTTATCCCATAGAAACAGGGAGATCAAAAAAAGATCCTGAGATACAGTGAGACAATTCGTTATAACAGAGAGAATAACTACGAAGGGACAAAAAGCCCTAGAACTTTACAAACAGGATGTGAGCAAGATACCGATGCTGACTCCCCAACAGGAGTATGAGTACGCAGTGAAGGCTCAGCAGGGAGACGAAGAGGCGGTGCAGAAGCTGGTGGAGAGCAACCTCAGGTTTGTGATCTCAGTTGCTAAGATGTACTCGAGAGACTCAGCCACCATAGAGGATCTGATCCAGGTGGGCAATATTGGTCTTGTAGACTCTGCCAGAAAGTTCGACCCATCGAAAGGATTCAAGTTCATCTCCTACGCCGTGTGGCACATCCGAAAGGAGATGATCAAGTATATGGGAGATCTGAGCAGAACCGTGAGAATCCCACAGAACAAAGGTCAACTGGCCTCGAAGATCAAACAGGCTCACAGCCAGCTCTACTCTGAGCTGGGCAGGGAACCTACAAACCTAGAACTTATCGATCTGGTCAAAGAGATTACACCACTGGCATCCACCCTGGACGAAGACATGCTGATCGTGATCATGAACTCAGATCCAAAGGCTTCATCCCTCGATGCACAGCTGGATGTTGGTGATTCCGGATCTATGTCCAGACTAGATATGCTGGACAGTGGCAGACTAGATGTAGACAAGCAGATGTACTCTGATCATCAGAAGGAAGTACTGGAAAGATTAATGTCCGTGCTCGGCCCATATGATCAGAACCTGGTTAGAGACCACTTCGGGATGAACGAACTCGGCTTTGAAAGAACCACCGCTTCAATTGCATTTGAAATGGATCAAAGCCCAGAGACCGTCAGACTGAGACTGAAGAAAGCTATCAAGAAGATGAAGGTGGAAGCTAGAAGACTCGGAATAGACACAAGAGATCTAATGTCATAAACTTATATTCATATGAAATCAATGATCGGCAGGGTACCACCCAGGGATAAAGCCCGCAAGATGGTACAACAACACAAAGACCTCGAATCCACCATGCGCAACGTGGATCAGATCCTCATGCTTTGCACGCTGGACTCAGATCGACACTATTGGGAAAAGGTCAAAGGAATTATCTCCGGATCTAGAGGCAAAGGAAGTGGTATCGGATTTATACTCGATTCCTGATTAGCCGGGATTTGTGGGAAACAATGTTCTAGCATGCTGATATAGTGCTAAACAACTAACAAGCTCTATGTTTAGAAGAATGCTTGAATTTTTCAAGAAATTATTTGGTAAAGGATCCGGAAGTGGAACCCCTTACCAAAATCATCGACCAATCGGTGGGGAGCGTCTGTAATACGGAGGAATAGGTGAGGATACTACACTCATTCTGGACGAAAGCCTATTTTCAAGGCAGATGGGGCATGGATACGAAAGTTATTCAAGATCTCCACTGCTTTGCGCTCTCTTACCATTTTGCCAAGAAACATTTCGGTGAAGTACATCTCGTTACGGATAATGAGGGTGCTTCTCTGCTAGATTTTTTAGAGTATGACGACGTCTCCGTCGATTTAGAGTCTATCTCCACAGTGGATCCCAGGTTCTGGACTGCCGGTAAGGTTAAGGCCGCAGAAGTTCAGAACGGAGATTTTCTTCATATCGACGGAGACGTCTTTTTGATTGATCCGATAATCAAAGGCCTCGTGTCTTCTTCATATGATGCAATTGTACAGATGCGGGAAGTTGGACATCACTTCAATTCCACATATCCCCCGATCTTTAAAGATCTGAAGAAGGTATACCCTTACATTGATTTCATCTCTCTTTACAATTTCACATACAACACCGGGATCTTCGGGTTCAAGGATCAGAAGTTCAAGGAAGAGTACTGTAGAATCTACTTCGATCTACTTTGGGATCTACAGGATCACGGGGTACAGTTCCCGGCAGACCGAGATCCAAACATAGTTGTAGAGCAGAGTCTACTAACGACCATGGCTCAGAACCAGAACAAGCACGTCAAAGAGCTCATTACTCTAAGCGATATGAACGAGTGGGATCTATTTGGAGCGGCCGAGAGAATCGGGTTCGTCCACCTCTGGGGTAATTCCAAATACCAGGACTATTGGCAACAGAGAGTGAGGTTAAGGCTAAAGGAAGAAAACCCATCATTAATGAATAGACTAGAGGAAAAGCTCCGGAAAACCTTTTAGCATTTTTTCAATGCGATAGATGTAGGTACATTGCAGAATATATAAGGAATCATGGCAATATTAAAGAAGACAGACCAACCGAACAGAAAGCACGAAATCGATCTCGATGGACCGGAAGGAAATGCATTTGTTCTGCTAGGTTACGCTCGGAATTATGCCAAGCAATTAGGTCTAGACGCAGACCTCATCATTCAGGAGATGCAGCTCGGAGATTATGAGGATCTACTCAGAACCTTCGATTCATACTTCGGAGACTTCGTCACTCTTTATAGATCGTAACACTCTGCCTCTGGTTTCCTATATTTACAACATGCGCTCGTAGCTCAGCTGGATAGAGCATCTGCCTTCTAAGCAGACGGTCACAGGTTCGAATCCTGTCGGGCGTACTAATTAAGATTCACAACATGGGATATGGAAACCTCAAAATGTCAGGTCTGTAAAAAGAATGATGCACACCGAAGGGTAGTTAGTAACTTGGACGACAGCTTCTTCCCTGTATGTAGGAAAAGGAAATGTATTAATCAGCTGTACGAGATGGTACAACCCCCGACGGAATTGGAGGATTTCATAGCAGAGGTTAGATGGGACGAATCAGAACATCAAGGAAGAAGATACGACCAGATGAAAGCTACATACAAGATATTAGACATAGTCTCCTACTGCTTCATGTTATTCTGTATTGGAGTAATCGTCTACTACGTAATACAGATATTTTAAAACTCGTCATGTTTTTTTTGATTACACTCGTTTGCATGACTAAGACCGGTAACATCTCGTTATCGGTCTTTTTTTAGTTTCATTTTTTTTGTATGGTCTAATTTGCTATATTTGAAACTGATAAGAAAAGTACATTGAGATATTCGCTAAAAATAAGAGATGCAAAAAAGATGCTACCTGAAGTGCTGGAAGACAACCCACCTATGCATTTCGGGAACGCCTCAGAATATCTTGACCATGTACTTTCACTACTTACTCACTTCACACACGGCCCGGTCAGCAAAGATAGATCCTTAAGGGTCTACTACGAGTTCAAGACCAGATTCAAGGATCAGATTGTCAACCATTATACATACGGAGTATGAGCAGAAAAGAAAGAATCGCAGAAGCCATCAAAGAGTATGGACGCGAGGTGGTATCCACAGTACTCACCATGGTTAGCATCAGTGATGCCGACGGATGTTACACTCAATTCGAAGATGAAGGTATGTGGCAACATGCCGAATGTGTAGAGATGATCTACTTCGAAGATTAGATATAGTCGCCCCGCCAATGTGAGCTTGTCTCACAACCTTAGAGGCCTTCGGGCCTCTTTTTTTGTGCAGATATATAAGGTAGGAATTATGAAGAAGATCAAAAAGTTCAACGAGTTTTTCCAACGTCACGTGTTGGAGAATAACGAGGAGGAAGACTTGGAGTATTCCTTCACGGAACTTAGTCCAGAGGCTAAAGAAAAAGCACTTGATGAATTTCGTTACTCACTAGTTGAGCATGATGATTGGCACGACGATGTAATAGAGTACTTCAAAGATCAACTGGGAAGAAATTACGGAGTTGACGATATTGAAGTACAATATTCAGGATTCTATTCTCAGGGAGATGGAGCTTCTTTCACCGGAAGAGTAGATGATATGAAGAAGTTTCTACTGGATGCATTAGAGATGAAGTCTTCCGAGTATCTCAATATGGAAGACGGAGAGGATGAAGAAGACGAACTTCGAAGACTTGTTGGGGATTTAAGAAGTATCGGTTACGACAGCCGATCACGACTAACCCCGGAAGACATCTACATAGAGATAGTACGTCGTTCCCACAACTACTCCCACGAGAATACCATCGAAGCTAATGTAACCCTAGAAGAGATAGAGGAAGTAGAAGGAGACCAGAGAGATTGGAACAAATTCTACGACGAACTAGATCAAAAAGCAACCGAATGGGCAAGGGAGGAATCAGTTAACTTGTACAGTCAATTGTATAGAGAGTATGAAAACCTTACATCCGATGAGGTAGTCGAGGAACATATTCTTGACAATGACTACAAATTTGATGAAAATGGGAATCTAGTGTGATAAAATCCCTGCCCTTGTTTAATGATTCCTGACAAAGATTAAACAAAACCAATAAAATATACATGGATATGTTCTTTTTTAACCTTAAAAACACCTCGAGAGATTCGGATACCCTTATTCAAGAGTTCAGGGATTCAGCGGGTGACTTTGATTCATTCTATCAGGGAATGAACAGCGAAGAAAAACTACTCTTCAAAGGGTACTTACAGAAATTAAGAGAAGAAGCACACTCACCGTTGGCAACAGCCAGGAAAGACGAAACAACCTTATCCCCTTTGTTCTAGAATATTAAAGGCATTTATTTAAAAAGAGATGTATGTTTTTCTCGTGAATAATCTGGAAGCGGGAGTCGTAGGGATTACTCTCTACAATCACATGGATGACGCACTTACCGCATATGAAGAGCACTCATGTTCCTCTGGAGATGAGGTTTTTGTTATTAGATGTTCTCCCGGAGAACCTATCGGAATAAACGAGAAGGGTAGCTTTGGAGGAGAAGAACTAGTCTCCAACGTATACTAGTTATGGTAAGATTCTACTGCAGAATAGACGACAAGAAGAAATATTACGAGGTGAAGAGAAAGATCAATCTTCAGAGAGGTACTCTACTCAGGGAAAGCATCCGAGATTTAAAAGATGAATTCTTTGCAGAGCTGGAGTGCTTGGTACATGGAAGAACCCTTTACCTTGATATCAAGGAATCAGGTCTTTGTAAAAATCTCGGCCTTTTACCTAATCAGGAGTGATTCGTTTTTTCATCACGAAGACACACATTAATTTTGCATAACCCGTAAATTTTAGATAATGTCAGAAGAATACCACGATTCAGAAGACCGAGAATATTTCTTAGACCCCGAAGAATTACGACAGTTTCACAGGGAGGCTGCGAAAGCCCAATTTATAGAATGGTGCAACGAGGGATACTCCATGTTGACTAAGAACATGGAATTAACAGATGTCGCAGAAAAGGAGGAAGCAAACCTAGCCATGAGAAGGATGCTAGGCTACTTCATTGATGAAGAGGAGTATGAGAAGTGCAAGATCATAAAGTCCTCCTTAGATTCTAACTTTCCAGGAAACACCGAACCTCTATTTGACTATAGAGAGATATGAGAAAGGGTCAAAGCAGAAGAAAGGTCTCAAGTGAAAACCGTCCGTGTAGGGAATGTAAAAGGATAGTGCCCAATGTGGATGTGGATGCAAAGTCTGTTCTTTGCTGGAGATGTGTTGCAAAAACATTAAACTCCGGATCTGTTATTCTTTCAGATCTTACACGGGAGGAGTTTGCACAGTATTTAAAGAAAGACAAAAAGAAATAGTATGGAAGATCAGAAAACCAGACAACTTAAAGCCAATTACAATCAGGTGGTAACCAATGCTGCTCGAAACATCTATCTAAAGATGCAGGAGGTAGTACGAGACCTGAACGATGCAAACATCAAAGATGAGGATAAGAACGAGATCCGTCTTCACGTCATCAAGATGGTTACAAACCCACCTGCTAAACAGTGATCCGTGTTTAACCGTCGGAGATTCATTGTGTGGTATGAAACCCTTAAAAGAAAAAGGGAGGACCGGGATAGGATGAGAATCTCGAGAAGAAGTGTTATCCAAGATCTCAAGACGAATATCATCAGAGATCTAGCATTAGGGCATAACCTAGGGGACTTTGACATGGACCCGAGTGATCTCTCCACCATGATTAGATTAGGACCTCATTCACCATTGATTGAGATTGAAAAGTTGTATGAAAAATATAGAGGGTCAAAAATTTACAGGAACTAAACAATATATAGTTACTGTTAACCCCAACAACCCAAAGAGGAGCAAGGTATGGATAGTTAAGGCTATTCAAAACCAGCTCCTCTTTTTATTTCCGATATATGCTTAAAGAAGAATTGGACAGATGGAGAAACCAGAAATGGGCTGTAAGATTCGAAACAAAGACCATTTTCCCTATAGAAGACATGGAAGTGATAGAAAATGTATTAGTCTTGTACTCAGGAGTTAATACGGACTCTTCACAGAACTTACTCACGGTAAGGGAAGCTTATTCTCTCGAGGGACTAGGATGATTTTTCTAAGAAAACAATTTTTTGGTACGAGGCTATTTAGTATCTTTATACTGTAATCAAAAAAAGACAGTTATGTTATTCAAGTTAGCCTTCCGAATTTTCCTCCTTGGTCTATTGCTCTTCATTCTGAGCCAAGTACCAGGTATCATCGAGGTCTTCGTAAACATCTTCAAAGCTGTAGGTCTTTACACTGTAGCTTTGATCAAGACCCAACCCCTCTTTTTTGCCATCGGGTTCGTTCTTATGTATGGATTATCTAAATCAAGAGCTTAATATGAAAAAAGTAAGACACATCAGAGTCGAAGATCAGTACAGAACCAACCCACTAAGCCACGAGCCGGGCGGGGATGAGGTTACAGTCTACACTAAGGACGGTCTGATCAGAACTTATGATAAGATCAAGAACCCGCAGATGTACATCGGCAGTCTTTCCTTTAAGGACGAGATTGTAAGGGTAGACATCAACGGAGATCAAAAATGGACTTCAAAGGAACCTGGGGTTAAATATTGGGAATAATCGAAAAAATCCCATTTTTATTTTTTTACCCCGAGGTTTAACCTTAGTTTTGGATTCTAATAAGTAGATATGAGCGCACTAAAAAGATTATCCCAGATCTTAGGATTGGGAGGTACAATATCTCTAATGATATTGGTTGTCTTGATCCTAATGTTCATCGGACCTCTCATGTTAATCGGAGGTATGAACCTAATGGGATTTGAGATCGAATACAGTTTTAAGTCGTTCCTTGGAGCAGCATTGGTGCTGATCTCTTTCAGGAGCGTAATGAGTAGAAGTAAATCCAGTTAACATGAGAAGGAAGACAGTAATTTTTGACCTTGACGGCACTTTGGCCGATATCACCGAGAGGAAGCTAAGAGCTATCAAGGAATCGGATGAAAAGATGAATTGGTCCGAATTATTTAATCCGGAGAACATCTCCCTGGATAAACCTAATACCCCAGTTATTGCAGCATTTAATGCAATGAAAGCAGCTGGGTATCGGATGGTTATTTTTTCAGGAAGGGCCGATTCTACAAAGGAGGTTACGGAAAAATGGCTTAGAGAAAATGGGATCGAATACGATCTCCTCAGAATGAGACCAGCAAAGCCACCATTGATGTTTAAGAAGGACGACGATCTTAAGGAAATGTGGTTGGATGAGGAATTCCCCGGAGACAAGATCGACGACATCGAATGTGTGTTCGATGATAGGGATAAGGTAGTTAACATGTGGAGAAAGAGAGGAATCCCTTGCTTCCAAGTTGCACCCGGGGATTTCTAATCATCCAGTCGGTACAGAGGTCTTAATGGCGTATCCTTAATTGGGTACGTCATTTTTTTAGATCGAGGTGATATATTATTTTGATGCTAAGCAAAAAAGTTTATATAAAATGAACAATCAGGATATCGAATCAGCAGCGAAGGTTATATTCTTTAATCCAGAAGTTTCCGTCGATGTTATTGACCATATTAATAGGAAAGGAATCTTCATAGATCAGAAGATCGAGGAGATGATTTCATCACATAAAACACATCTCCTAGCGGAGATGGACGATCCCGGAAGGTTTGGAGCTATAGAAGAGAACATAGCTATGTTGGAAAATTTACTTAATCTATTGAAGCAAAGCCATTTATGAATTTATCTAAGGATATCGACGCCCTATTCGAAATTGCAATTAGACTGGAAGAAAGACAGAAGAAAGGAGAGACTGCAAAACCACAAGAGGTGGAGAGTCTAAAGAGCATTACTCTTACCATTGAATCGATCGCTGAGTGTATGGTACCTGAAAAGAAGACCAAAATTAAATCTCAGGAAGAAAGTTTATATGTTTAATGAATTATTTCATATAATATTTTTTTTAAATGGGAAATTTTATTATATTGCGGCTGTACAATAATAAAATAACCTTTTAAATACATCGTCCGATGAGTAAAAAACAAAAACCAGCCTTTCAGAACCTCCGATGGTCCGAGGCAGACGATCAGCTCTTAAAAGATATGATCGCACGTGGAGCCGATGGCACCACCATTTCTAATGCACTTGGAAGAACCCGATCTTCCGTCTTTAACCGAAAGCACCAACTTGGGCTCGAGGGAAAGATCAAACGTTCTCCCAAAGGACAAGCAGGAATTCTCACGTATGCGACCAGAACTACAAAGGAGGTTTCTCCGAGCGTAGATGTTGAGGTCACAAATAACGAGACTCCACAAAGCGAGGTCAAGAAGGCTAAGACCCCGAAAAAGACCAAGGTTAAGGTCCAGACCGAGACTAAGGTCGAAAAGGGAAGACTCTCCCAGACTGCTAAACTTGCACAGATCAACCGCAGACTCCGCCGAGGAGATGTGAGAAAGGTTGCTGAGAAAGTTGGCTTTACCGAAGGCTTCGTCAGTGCAGTCCTCTCTGGATCTTATCCGAACGAGAGAACGATCAACGTGGCTTACAACATGGTCCGAGGTCGTAAGACCAATGAACAGATGATGAAAAAGGGTAAGTAACCCACCTCATCTACAAGGTTCACAATTAGGTCGGGATGAATAGTCCCGACTTTTTTGTGCAGTGACATTTTTTCAAACCGTTGGACTGCCATATCTTTGTGGAGTTATTAAAATTTAATTACATGCAGTTCAAAGAAGAAGGAAATGCTAAACTCATTAGTTTTGTAAGTGGGCACTTTGGACCTATGAGAGGTCTATCTTTTATTATTAGAGGTGAAGAAGCCACGGAGGTTAGCGAGTATGTTGAGAAGCAGCCAGAGAAAACAATTGACAAGATCTGGAGGAACACTCTTATATTCTCCAGAGCTATGGAGCTTCCGATGAGGTTCGCTGATGAACTAGAAACCCCACCGGTTACCGTGAACACGTTTGAACAAGGTGAGAGGGAAATCCTGAAAAGGGTAAACGAAGGGAACAACACAGGAGACCCTTTCTTTTTCCGGTCTTTTATCATCTGATCATTTTTTTAGTGCGAACACAATCCCTATATTAGCTCTGTAATCAATAAAAAACAACACCATGGGATTGGACATGTATGCCTACAAGACCAAAACAAAGCCGACTCAAGAAGTTGACTTTAAGGTCAGTTCAGAAGAATCAGAAGAGATTAAGTACTGGCGGAAGCACCCTAACCTTCACGGTTGGATGGAAGACCTCTACCGTCTCAAGAATGGCAAGGACGAGTATTTCAACTGCGTCAATGTACAGCTGAACGAGGAAGAGCTACATCGACTTGCAGCTTGTATCATCGACGAGAATCTACCGGAGACCGGAGGATTCTACTTTGGTCAATCCGACAACAACGAAGAGGAGAAGACAGAGGATCTCGAATTCGTGAAAGAAGCGCTCAAAGCATTAGAAGAAGGGTACACAGTTTACTACACATCCTGGTGGTAATCCAATAGAAAAATGAAAGTCATAGCACAAGCAAAGGCAGCTATCGATTCCGACGGGAACGGCGATCTCTATTTCAACGTCGGAGAAACCTCCTACTACCTCAACGAGTTTATGCTGGTTCCCCACGAGGGACAAGCTATGGGAGTTAGCCACATCACTAACACTGGCGGTATTCAGATCGTTCTAGATGAACTTAATGAAGAAGTCCACTACACGATCTTTACTGACTAGATACAACTAACCTTAAATTTTTCAGCAAATGAAAAAATCATTTTTGTCAATGTGTATGGTTGCACTCTCAACCATGACTTTCGCTCAGGAAGTAGTCAACTCCTATGAGATGAGCTATTTCGAAGAAAAGTCATTCGACGTATCCGCTACTGAAGCCAAAAACGGCGGGTATAAGTATTACATCAGCATGTATTCAATGGAGAGCGGACAGATCGTCCTCATGATTGATGATGCAGATGAGATGGCAACATTTGTCGGTAATCTCACAGATGCTCTTGACACATACACCAAGTGGGACAGTGTATCCATTGCGAACAATGTAACAGACCTGAATAAGGAGATGTCGATCAAATCGGGTCGTTATGAAGCTGCTTTTAGCTACGGCAGTAGTTGGCACTTCGATTACAATGTTCCGTTAGATTTTGACTTCAAACATATCGATGGTGGAGCAACCCTGATCATCCGTACAGGAGAGGTGAACAGTTCAACCAACCAGTACATCGATGCCAAAGGCGGGGTGTTCGTTTTCAATTCAGCAGATGAGATCCGGGGATTTATCGAATCTCTGGATTATAAACATGCTAGGGAATACTTCAACAATAAGAAGAACACCGAGACTTTGTTTGAGGACTAAATAGAATCACAGGGGATCCCTGCTTCGGCAGGGATCTTTGTGAATATATAGTATGGTAATAAGATACTCTGCGTACGTACGAGCACGTAGAAGCACGAAATAACTAATAGGCATATGAAGATCCAGATTGAAAAAGAAATCACCTTAGACGAGGTAGAAGGCATCATAGTTACAGCCCTAGAAGGCGGATCCAACTATTGGTATTGGGTAAAGACCGAAGATTTCAAAGATGATCTACCCGATCCAGGCAAACCAATCACCCAGAGAATCTCTAAGGCTATCTACCAAGATCCATCCTTCAGAATGCCTGTTTATGATGTGGAAGACAAGGACGAGGTGTTAGGCATCCTGAGCCAGAAGTCCTTCAAAGAAGGGCTAGAGCTTGCGGCTAAGGATTATCCGGATAGACTCGATGCCGTCTTCAATGAATCATACGACGCAATAGATGCTGACGTCATATTCCAGCTTTGCGTGATGCAAGATGTTGTATTTGGATAATGGATAAGATCTACGAATTCGACCAATTCTTACTCAACGAGTACGGTGGTCACTACGATCCGGAAAAACTATACCTCAGATCATCCATCGTGAAGAGACTGCAGGCTGGACCGAGTTACATCAGAGCCTACATCAACAAACTCCCCGAGATTCGATGTACAGATTCAGAGGGAAATCCACAGATCTGTACGAAGATACCCCAGGTACTGTACCAATTCCTATTTGGAAGTTTCTAAGATTTAACCCCCGAAATATTTTTTATTCTCGAGGATAAGCCTTATCTTAGCTGTGTAATCAATCAAACAGCTATGAACATATTGGAAAATCTTTCAGACTTTAAAGGCTCACAGATCATAGGTCTGGACACAGTCGTTAATGTCAAATTGACCGGGGGTAAGAAAAACCCCATGCAAGGCAGGATCAAAAAAATCACGGAGGGAAACGTCGTGATGATCTTCAAGAACGGAGAAGGGTATAAGAACATGGTCAACCGCAGACTCGAAAAACAATTCGACGATCTCGGTATGACCACAGTGGAACTCTTCGAGAGAATCGCAGATAAAAACTTCGAACCCGGGCCAAGACCATGGGGGACAAGGATCGAAGATTCCCCCATTATCAGCCACAGAGGTAAACTCTATCTAGAGTGCATCTTCATCAAGGCTGGGAAAAGCAAATACTTCCTCGACGGGGAAGAGATAGCTAAGGAACGCATTACTGGCCTACCAGATAAAAAGGAAGGCCGACAAGGAGGTCTGATCGATAAGGTGGTGGTGAGAACATTTGCCCTCGAATCCATCATCAAGGTCAGAAAGTCCAAGAAGGAAATTCTTGGACGAGCTTTTGCCTAATAAGTGAAAGGTTAATCCCTGGGATCCCCCTCCCGGGGATTTTTTGTGGGGTTTGGTTTCATTTTTTCTTAGCGAAAGGAATGCTTACTTTTAGCATGTAATCAAACAAACAAGCTATGAGCATATTAAAGTTCAGCGATGGAATGGAGTTCGACACTTCAGGTCCACTCAGAAAAACCAAAAGATCAGATGGTTGGTATGTGATTGGAAATGGCATGCTAATCCCCGTACCAGACCCAGAGGAAGCGGATGAGGTAATTAAGGATATCCTGACTGGCTGGCCCCGAATAAAGTATCCTGGGACTTAATCCCAGTTTCGATTTTTCATTACGGGGATGCTCCCTATATTAGCTATGTAATCAAACAAAAACAGTTATGACCAAGAACGAATTTTTGCAGAAGACCATCGACAATGCGATGATCATGCTTCAATCAGCTGAAGAGCGAGAAGACAAGGAGTTGGCACTTGTAGCCCACGCAACCCTCACTGCCGTTGCAGCTGTCCAGAATGGAGATGCAGGCGAGCTTGCAGCAATGCTCCGAATGTTTATCGAATTTGCGGTAGCAAAGGAAGAGTTTACCCGGAAGCAAGCTGAAGAAGGAGATATGCCCGAATCCATGGTTGATCTCCTGAATTCATCAGGGATTGGGTTTAGCCCCAACTAGTACCTCTGAAACAGCAAATCTGATAATTTCCTGAGAAAAAACTCTCAGGAAATTTTTTTCTCTAATAGAATGTGTATACATTAGCGATGTTCATGAACAACCCAGTTAGATCCACTAAATTGGAAATATGAAAAAAACAAAGAAAAACGAGGCTGTACAGTCTCTGGGTCGGAAGACCCTAAAGACCCTGAAAGTTAAAACCAGCACGCCTCTGCAGGTCTACAGCAAGAAGACCATCGATGCAGACAAGTCTTCAAAGATGCGTCCTGGTGCGGAAGTTATTTTGGACTTCCTCGATGCAACTTCACAAGATGGACAAACTATTGTCCGTGTTAGAAAGGACGGCTCAACCCGTACATTCTACACTACGGAGAAGCTTGCTAACGAGGTGATCTCATAACCACCGATCTGATTAGTTAAATGAAAGGAGGGGGTATTTTACCCCCTTCTTTATCCCCTGAGATTTATTACTAAGTTTCAATTCGTTTTTTTAGTACGTATTGCCAATCTATTTTTGTGTAGTTAAAAGACACAATATGAAATCGGTGCTAAAAGAATTAATACAATCTGCTAAGGAAGATCCAAAGGAGTTCTTCACTAGCCTTTTTACTATCGCAACAATATTCGGACTATTCTATGTAATGATCTGGTTCGGAGCAATAATCGAAGGAAGAGTATGAAGACAATTATCAAAATAGTCGATGTGACCGACAACTGGGGTGGAACTGAAGAATATAACACCCCTGAGCAAATCCGCAGTTATCTCGATAGCCCTGGTTACTTTTCGGATGATGCTACCTATCATTATACGGAAGGTGATGAAATGGGCATCTGCTTCATCGACGACATCGTGGATACAGAGGTGCTGATCGGGGATGAGGTTTATCACATAAAGGAGAAAGAGTAAGATGGAAGTTGATAAAGACCTTAGACAAGACCTACAGGATCTGGGTTTCCAAAAACCCAACTGTCGTAACTGTAAGTTCAGGCAGGAGCTTGGATGGTCAGCACATTCCAAGTGCTCCGCCGTAGAAAAACTCAATCTTTCCGAGGAACAGAAGAAATCTATCGATGTTACCGGAAGGGTAAATGTAAAAGAGGTGAAATTCCATAGTCATGGGGTTAACAACGGCTGGGCTAACTGGCCAACGAACTTCGATCCCTGTTGGTTAGAGGATTGCTCCCTATTTGAGGACAAGAGATTGTAAAAAAGATCAAAAAAATTTACCAGGGGCAGAACAAAAAAGGGGTCTTATGCATTATATGAATATGACTACGATGAGCATGTTCAACTTTTTGAAAGAAAAGTTCGACAAATTAGCTTAAAAATGTTCATAAAATTTTCATACCTCGAGGTTATGTCGTAGATTTGTATTATTAACAAAGGAAAATAAAGATGTCAGTGACACAATCATTTCTTTGGAACAAAATCCTTAATGTCAACAAAGAGATTAAGGAAACCAAGGACGCTCTCAATAGATGGGAGAAGACAGTCTACCTGAAAGTTCTTATCTCTCAACTTAAGAAAGATATGGGAGAAGAAGCATATAAGAATCTTATTGATTCATCCAGGAAGATGTTGACTACCACCTAAGTCGGCGATTAAGGTTATTTTATTATTGTAAAATAGTCCCCGGGGAGACCTTGGGACTTTTTTTGTGGTCGTTTGATAAGTTCCACCCTGAAAACTCCCGAGGTTTTCTATGTAGAAATCTCGGGGAGTTTGGAAAAACACCAAAGGGTCGCTACGACCCTACAGATGTTGAAATCGAGTGGATTTTTGATATATAGCTAAACAATCATCGTTTAGCATGAAGAGAATTAAAAAGTTCGACGAGTTTACCCGATCGTCTGTAGTAGAAAAAGACGAGGACACTGGACTACTCCGTGATCTTGAGAATATCGGGATGAAGGAGAGAACCTACACCAAGGAGATGTTCAGAGACGCAATGAATAATGTTCGTTTTGATTCACATCTCCGTGCAGATGTATCGGGTGATGAGTATGAGATGGATCTAGACCACAGTTCAGGAGATAGCACCGGTACGGTAAGAGCTGGATATGTCGGAGGAGTTTACACCCAATTTGATCAAGGAACTCTTTGGGGTGATATAAAATCAGAAGTCGAATCCCTCGACATGGATGACTACGAAGATGACGGTGAGGAAAGATATACCCTCGATGATCTTGAGAGTGCTTTTGACTCAGTAGACTGGGAGGATATAGAGAACGATGCAGCGGAAGACCTATACGGGGACGTGGAACTCGACATCGATGGATCTGATCAGGGCGAAGGAAGATTGGATGTGGAAGTGGAAGCAACCATAGATCCCGACGTCGCTGAGGTTGCAGATGAGGAAGTAATCGATCTGATCTTGGACAATTTATAATTGTTCACCCGGGATCAAATTTCATATCATATATTTGAATAAGTCCATTGGACATGGACTTGGTTTTTGGACACGGTTCAGGCGCAAGATTTGGTTTGAAGGACTTAGCCCTAGTTTGAACAAGTGTTATTGGTAATAAGAATGGATCCGCTAAGTGGATCCATTTTTTCGTGCTCTCTTTTTTTCTGAGCGAGAGTCATTCATATATTAGCAAAGTAATCAAACAAACATGCCTAAAGAAAAGGTTGCCTCCAACGAGCAGGAATGGTATGCTCTTGCAAAAGAAGAGTGGAAAAGGGAAATGCGTTTCTGCGATCCCGACGATGTGATGTCATTCGAAGATTGGAAAGGATGCTATGCTGGTCTTACAGTTTTCGGCTGGAAGGTTAAGAGTAACATCAGCACAGGTAAGGTTGAGATTTATCCCCCAGGTTCGTTTTTTTAACCCGAGGATAAGCCTTACTATTGTGACTCAATTAAAAAATCCACCCAATGGCAAGACAAGAAGCAACCGGCATCCGTAAGCCCATGTCGGAAGAAACAAGGGCAAAGATTGCAGCAGCTGTAAAAGAGCGTGCTCGTCAGAAAAGAATTGAAGCGGGGTTACCTCCGGATGGAGCATCTCCCTCGCAACCAATCCGTATGAAGGATCTGGAATTGGTCCAGATGAAGAACCAGGAGTTCGATCCGGATCTATTTGTACCGATGGCCACAGGAAAAGGTATCGACCATCTCTTCACCGTGGAAGGAGGTCTTCCCAAAGCTACCAACTACATGGTCATCGGTGATCCCGGTGTTGGTAAATCCACGGTGACCATGGATATCATGGCGGACCTCATCGAATCCGGATACAAATGCCTATTCATCTCTGCGGAGATGACACGCATCGATCTATATAAGTACGTACAACGGTATCCAAAGTTTGGAGAAATCGATATCCTCTTCCTCGGAGAATACATCGACGATAATCCCAAGCTCGTAATCGAAGAAGCTCTACTTCCCGGATACGACGTCGTCCTCATCGATTCTTTCGTTGAGGTTCAGGAAGCCGTAAAAGAAGTAGCTCGAATGACGACGTCGGGGTCTGAGAAATGGTTAATCGACCAAATGATCAAAAACAACCTCGGCGAAAACGAGGCTGCACGTCACACCACATTCCTTGCCATTCAACAGGTTACCAAGGGTGGAGTTTTTGTTGGGTCCAACAAGCTCAAGCACAACACCACCGGTATGATGGAGATTCGATTCGAGGATGAATCCACCACGACAGCATACATCAACTTCACCAAGAACCGACGAGGTCCGGTTAATCGACGCATGTACTTCTCACTCACCGAAGGAGGTGATGTTAAGTACGATGAACGCAGATTCGGAATTGACGAGGGAGCCCGTGAAATTTACCAAGAAGAGCGTGAGCAAATAGAATCAGAGGACGATGCGTTTGACAAGCTTCTAGGCACGGGCCAGCTCGATGTACAGATCGGACAGGACAATCCCTTCAGAGTACAATAGTCTTGCCGGAGCAAAAAGGAAGAAATGGGGTGTTCTTGCCGGTTCCCTCATTTCTTCCGCTCCTTTCCTATGGAAACATTTTTTCTAATCGGCAAGGCACCTTATATTTGCTCAAATTCAAACAATAAGTTATGGCAAAATTCACAACCCTCTCTCAGGAGGAATTCTCGAAGCAAGCAAAGCTTGCAGAGTCGAGACAGCCACTGAGGAAAGAGATTTCGCTTAAAGACGTCGACGTCGTCAGCGAAGACATTCTCAAGGTCAATGGTCATATGATCTCTATGACCAACGATGCATTTAGACAATTCTCAAAGATCGTAGGTCTACCCGTTGGATTCGATCGATCGTTCACCGACAAATTTGGAACCAAGGCTCGACAGAAGCTCATGAACCGACTGAAGACCGCAACAGCAGCGAAAGGATCTGCTTCGGTCTCTCTCGTGGTTTCTCCAGAGGACCGAAAGATTGTCGGAGTAAACAAAGAGAACAAGAACCTCATCTCCAACTCATCCTTTGTCAAGAGCGCGGAGCAGATCATTGATAAGTACGGTCTAGAAGTCAACAACTTTACGACCCAATCAGATGGAACGGTTACCATCAATACCTCATCCCCGAGTAACCACTGGGGAATCAAAGGTCTGAAGGATGAAGACTTCTTCGGAGGAGTAACCTTCAGCAATGGACCGAAGGATGGATTTGAAATCTCCCCGTTCATGCACCGACTCGTCTGTGCTAATGGAATGATTGGTAAATCTTTCGAAGAGAAATTCAACGTACACTCATTCTCCAACTACGACATGGAGCAGCTCTTCCAACAGCTTAACCATCTCGCAGACCGAGGATTCCGTCCAGCATCCTTTGAGGAAAAGGTACAGCACGCTATCAACACTCCAGCATCTCTGTTGGAGATGAGAAAAGCCCACGAGCTTCTCCGATCGGCTGCAGGAGTAAATACTGAGAAGATGCTCTCACTGGAGGAATGGATTCCCTACCACACCACCCGCCAGAAGTACCACGACTTCGGTGTGGATACCATCATGCTTTCCGACGACCAAAGGAAGAACGCTAAGACAGGAACTTCGGTTTGGGAACTGATCAACGGAATCACACACTTCGCAACCCACGACAATGAAGGATTCAGATTGGAAGAAGGCGATCGCCGTAATCTTCAAATCCAAGCAGGAAACATTCTAAGCAAGAAAGCTTATGATATGCAGAACCTGGTAACCTCTCCCTTTTGAGGATAGGAGTTTGCTTAGGTATGTAGATAGACGGAAGCCGGGGTTTAATTACCTCGGCTTCTTTTTTTATTTTCGGGGTGCTTGATTATATTGCATCATTAAACAATCAAACCAGGTTACAATGGACAGTTCAGCTCACACTACCTTCAAGGGCACAGAGGAAGCTCTGGAAGATGCAGTAAAGTATTTTGCTCAAGAGTTTGAAATGGCAGGAAGCCTCGTGGAACTTACAGCAGAGGAGATCGCTGAAGAGTGGGAGGTTTCTCTTCCCATAGCTAAGAACATGAAAAGTGAGGCAACAGAAATCCACCGAGATTTCGTAGCTGCAATCCAATTAGCACAGAGGGAGCTGGCCAAAGTGCTCGAGCTCAATAAAAAGTACTGGGTGTGATTAAGGTATAATTGAACACCCCGCAACAGGAACTCCGGGTAACCTTCAATGATAAGGTTGCTCGGGGTTTCTCATTTTATGCCATTTCGTTTTTACTTCCCAACTTGGATTCTTATATTAGCCAAGTAATCAAACAAACAACATCATGTTTTCAACAGAGTATACTAAAGAGGAGCTCAAGGAGGAAGGGATGGAACCCCATGCAATCGATGCATTCTTGAAGCTCCAATCAATGGGATGTCCGGTCAAGACCTGGAGCTATGGGGATAGAGGACACTTCTGGATTTCTGCCGAAGAGCCCGAATCCTCCGAGTGGTTGGATTACTGGAGCACTGCTCTCATAGCTGGTTCAGAGATCCTCAATGATATCCTGGAACATTATGGTCTCTACTTCGAGTGGCAGAACTCTGCAGTAGCATGTGTCTATGACAATTAAGAACATCAAACAATAACAATCATGGAAGGACAGAAAATTTTCTACGAGCAGAACGGATACAACCAGGATGAGGTTATCCGTCAGTTCATCTTGGACTTTGCACAGCAGTATCCATACATCAATGTGCAATCAGTCCCATTTAACACAATCAAGGAATTCTTGTATCAGCCTTATGTAGTGAAGGCGGGTACAGCCCAGAAGATGGATCTCCTGCAGGATTACTTGGTTTCCCAGGGACTATGTGAAGTGACACCTTAAGTGTAGTAGAGGGGTAATAAAAGTCTCCGATGTCTTGGGGATCGAAGGGTATCCTGCCGAAAGGTTAAACCTAGCCCCTGCAGTCTGCTCTGTTCATACTAGCTAAGGATACCAAAGACACTAGCCCAGAAGAAATTCTGGGCTTTTTAGTGTGATCGTTTTTTCTTTTCGCTAGGACTAACTATATTAGCTACGTAATCAAAAACAAATCATTATGAGCACACGTTCAAGAATCGGCATTCTCCAGGAGAATGGGTCAGTTAAGTCAATCTACTGCCACTACGACGGCTACCCCGAATACACGGGAAAAATCCTGGCCAACAACTACACTTCACCAGCTGAGGTTGATGCACTAATCGAGAGAGGAGATCTCCGTTGTGTTAATCCAGACTCGTCCGACAACGAGCACTACAAAGACACTCGCGGGGAGGAAGATGCAGTAGCAATCATCTCGTCCGATGTACACGACTACCTCGGGGATGCTAAAGAATCCTGGGGAGAATACGCTTATCTCTACCGAGACGGGGAATGGGAAGTCTGCAGCACCTATGGGGATGAGGGCTTCCAGAATCTCTCTCAAGTATTAACTAATAACGTCTCAGCCTAATGGGACGTTATTACCACGGAGACATCGAAGGCAAATTTTGGTTCGGTGTTCAGGACAGTAGAGATCCGGCATTCTTCGGGGGAAGGGAAACTCCAATCTTCGACTACGATCCGGAGACCCTGGAAACAGGGACGGAGCAAATAGGTTCCAACTTCAAATTCAACAAGGATGATCTAGAAGACATCAACCTCGGTATTAATCGATGTGAGGAAGCTCTCGGAGAAACCAAGGATAAGATCGATAAGTTCTTTGAGGGTAGAGAATACTATAACGATGACCAACTAGCAGAGCATCTAGAACTGGAGGAAGATCACAGGGCAGAGACCAGAATGCTGCTGATGCTCTATGCACGACTTGAGCTAGGACAGAAGATCAAGGATCATGTGGAGAAGTTTGGGGAGTGTGATTTTGATGCAGATTTTTATTAGGACTTAAACATAGTATGATGATAACATACTCCGCACGCGAGCCCGCAGATCAGGCGGGAGCAACATCAGGACAAGAGGTAAGAGATCAGTTTACCAGAATAGCAAGGGCCAGATTGGCCAGCAGATATAAATTCAAACCCCAACGGATGGCAATTGCTGCTAAGATGTTCAGGGAATGGAAAGAAAGGAAGAAGGGGGACTAAAATAAAACGGGTGTCATAACCAGGGACTTAGCCCCTCCCGTGATTGTTTGATTACGCCAAGGTGGATTCGCTAAGTGAGTCCACCTTTTTTTCGTTTCGTTTTTTATCCTCGGGGATGAACCTTATGTTAGCCTAGTAATTAAAATCCCATACACCATGGAAAAATCTTATTTGTTATTGGTCGCTGTTCTTATCTTCGGAACTGCAAAAGCTCAAATCCCGCAGGACTCCGTTATGAACGAGCCTATCGTGATCAACGAAGAAGTTGTTGGTAATCTCGACCAGATGTTAAACGGTAGAAATTCTGCAGGACAGCCTACACTCACATTTAACGTGAGTCTATTCAGGGACGTCACCAAGGAGGAGGAAAAAGCAATCACGAGAAAATACAACCCGATCGGATCAGAGAATCGCACGGTTAATTTCTCATATGATTACGGATTCTCATCAAACCAAGAATGGGCAGGTCACCTACTCTACGAGTCAGGTAAGTTGAAGACCCAAGCTGCTAATATTATGCTATCCTCTGTCTTAGTTGCTGTATCTGGTAATATTATATACCGCAGGATGGCGCTAAACTTAAACGAAAACTATAAAGTGCCCCTCAGGGTTAGTGTATCGATCAGCACGGTATCTGCACTTGTTGCAACAGTCAAGGGTTACAAGGCTAACAGGAAGATGAGAGAAGCGGGTATTCTTTTGCAGAAGAAATAAGTCTAACCATATCCAGAAAGCCGGGGATAATTATTCTCGGTTTTTTTGTGCTCTCATTTTTTATTACGGAATTCGTACCATAGATTAGCGATATTAACAACAGCAAGATGCCAGTATACATCACACCCACCAATCTTGCTCTCACGGCAGCTCTCTGGCTGTCTGCCTACCTCTACCAGAAGTGGCTGGATCAGAAGGAGGCAAAAAAGAGCTAATCACCAAATAGCCTGGGAACCAGAACTAAGGCAACGGGACTTCCTTTCAAATGTCCCGAAACTTAATTCTTACAGGTTTATGAAAAACCTAATTTTCCCAACCTTCATCCTTCTGGCCATGTCCACAGGATGTAACAAAATGAACTTTGAGGACATCCCTCAAGAATCCCTGGAAAATCCGGATCCCAGCACGAGGAGTTTCGGTGAGGTCTATACCTTCCAACGAGGCTCGGGAAAGAACGCCGTCTCAGTAGAGATCTCTTTCGACGAGGTCTCGGATGCCGAAAAGACGATGAGGTTCTCGGTTTTCTCCCGGAAAGGCACCGTGATCTACGAGGGAACCTCAACAGTCCGAGCTGCCAGTCAAGGAGAGGGTATTATCGTTTACCCACCAGACCTCCCCACCGGGATATGCTGCGATCCTGACTGTGATGAGTATAATGAAACCCTCTGCAACATTCACGAATGCGTATCCTCAACTTTCTCAGAGGGAGCAGCCTATGTCGTAGTAGCTACTGCCTGGTGGTGTCCCGAATGTACAGCTGGATATGCGGCGGGGGTTATTATCGGGTGTACAATTAACGTACTAACTTCAGCCTAATGAGCACGGTCATCATCTATGGTATCCTTCTTCTCGGAATGGGGTTTACCACATATCAGTACAAGCACGCTAAAAACTCCAACCGTTTTTATCTCGCTGCATTCTTGGTTTTGTCGTTGATCTTTACTTGGATAATGATCAGGCATTAAACAACCCTCCCTAGGAAAAACTCCCGAGGTTTTACAGCATAAAAACTTCGGGGGTTTTTTATCCCCGATTTTTTAATGTGCAGATAGACTGCACTTTTTGTGGAATTTGATTCCAGTATTTTTTTAGTGCGAACACAATCCCTATATTAGCTTTGTAATTCAAACAAACAATACCATGAGCGAAGAACAAACTCTCTTTCTCGTCGTCATGAAGGGCGATGATTCGGATGCATACACCATCCACACCAACCTGGCTGATGCAACCCTCACCTTCAACGGTGCACTTGACGGTTACATCAACTACAACGTGGTTTATCTCATTGAGGTTCTTCCTGGCGATGAGATTGGATTCGGAAGCTACGGTGACCTCTATGGTGGAGACCTCATCGGACACTGGGAGAATGGGGAACTGATGGAGGATCCAGCAGAGTCAGAATAAAACACCCAGGGTATGAACATCATCCTGCAAGTCTTTCTCAGACTCCACCAATTGGCTTTTCGTTTTTTTAGTTCGGACCTTTTCGTTATATTGCTGTCGTAATCAAACAAAAAGCTATGATGGAAGATCTGAAAAAACTGAAGCGAGATCTCGAGGACCTCGGCATCAACCTGCTCAAGATCGGAGACGAGGTTCTCTGGCGGGGTACATTCGGAATGGAATCACCCAAGAAGGTGAAGGTCATCGGAATCGAAATCACCCACGGTGGAAAATACGGGGATGAGGTTGATGCGGTAGATTGGAAGGAGGTTTACGGTCGCAACGTAACGGTTTCCCTCGACAACGACCACTGGGCATATGCAGAACAAATTAGCAAGTTGAGGTAATGGCAGGATACACGATCAAAGAGAGGTTGGAAATGTTCATCGGAAATTGCGAAGTCCAAAAGGGCTTTGCAATGTGGGATGATATCGAAAAACTGGAATCCATCCTGGAACTAATGAAGCAGGGGAAGAACCTGAACGATGAATTTGAATTTGTAACAAAGAGTGAACAAGATGAGTAAGCAAACGATCATGTCAAAAGTCGACGCAATCCTGGCTGAATCTGGACTGAAGATTCACCGGGACTACATTTGGTCTCTGCAAGGACCCACGTTGATCTACCTAGGAACCAAGGATCCTTTCCGGGGGATCACGATCAGTGAGCTGCAGAGCATTAAAGATCTTGGGGTCAAATTCCTCATGGAACCATAGCAGGAAACCATGGGGAGTTTAATGACTACATTTGCGGTGCTGTTTATCCTCATCCTAAGCTTCTTGTTTCACATAGTGGTCTGGGAGGATGATTACGTCAAGAAATGGTACTGGAAGGTCTTAATAGGAGGAGCGATCCTCCTTCTTGTTTTTCTAGCCATAGCAGGTTATTAACTTCCCTTACATTTATCTGTATAGATCAGATGGTAACTACAAGGGTTATTATTACATTGGTCCTGTCAGCATTGGACACCTCACTATTGATGAGACATCGTTAGGTCCACAAGTGATAATTTGGTTAAGTTGAACCCTGGGAAAAGTCCTGGGGTTCTTCGTGTTACGTTTTTTCTGTTCGCTCCCTTGCTCTACTTTAGCACCATAATCAAACAACAAAAAGCATGAGACCTTTCAAGCTATTTTTCGCAACGGTATTCGAGGATTTCATTTCCATCGGAGTGACCGGCCGGGCGTATGAAATCGCCAATCAGATTTCCGACAATCCAAAATGGAGAGAGCAAGGAATGTCCGGGTATGATATGGAGGAATTCCTGAAGAATGTCCTGCCAGATTCCCTTCTAGATCAGATCCACATGGATCCTGAAAGTGGTGGGTTCTATGCCTACTTCAATCTGGAAACCCCCCGGAATCCTCACGTCAACGAAATGATGAAAGTCCGCATGTGGATGATTCATGCATCCGATGCAATTAAGAAAGCCCACCTGAAGTACATTAATAACATGTACAGCACGGATGACAATGTTCCCTTCAGCATGGAGTGGACCGACGAGGCCAAGGAAAAGGGTCTCTGTGATATTGTAACACTAACCCCACTAAATTAAGAATATGCCGGAGATTAAAATCGTAGAGGAGGCCAACGAGGTTTACTACATGTCAACCTTCCAAGGCAAAGCAGAAGTCAACGGGACTGTTTACACCTACCGTTACTCAGAGGACAGCAACGGTGCAACCTTCTATATCCTCACCGGAGAGGGATGGGAAGAGGTGGACGTTCACGAAAAGGAGGATTACAACATTCTGTACACCGCATGCAATATGTATGGTGTGGATGAGATGGGATCCGAAGGAGATGTGGTTGAAATTGATGAGGACGAGTTATGGTAACCGGGAGCATCAACATTGAGTTCGCCATTCCCGACGAGGTTCTGACTAAAGCTGCAGAGATCGGGATGTCGGAAAAAGAAGCAGTAGAGCAGTACACCCTGCAGATGGAAGGTATGCTCTACAAGGAGATCGAGATGTCCTCAGATGAGGTGCTCGAGTACACACTAGAAGCATTGGAAGAATAATGTTTATTGTTTGATTGGTTGAAAGCTCCCGGGAGAGATCCTGGGGCTTTCTTTTTCTCAAAATCATTTTTATTCCGCGGCGATCCGAATTACTTTTATCTCATCAAACAATAGGACATGAATCAGAAATATCCCAACGGGTACCTACCCAAGATTACGTACTGGAGAGAGAAGCTACAGATAGCTATCCAAGAGATGGACTCCAAAGGAATGCTCTACGCCGCAGACAAGCTCGCATACTTCATGGAGCGACAGAAGACAACTTACGGAACCCCCGAGGAATAAGCCATGACTACACCAGGAGAACTGAAGAAGGTCATCGAATCCCCACGAAGCTGGGACACGGCCAAGCATCGGAGCGCATCCCGACTCCTCGAGCTCTACGACAGCGAAGCCACGAGGGATTACCTCTGGAAGCTCTTCCAGAAGACCAACGATTACTACTACTGCTCGATCCTGAAGAATCGGGATCTGAGTGATTAAATACATGATGTTTGATTGAGGGAAGTCCCTGGGAGAGATCCTGGGGATTTTCTTTTTCTCATTTTTTCAAAACGTAGAGTAGCAGTATATTTGTCTTGGTGCCCGGTCAAACCGAAACGGGCTAATCCAACCTCAGCCCTGTCGAGAGGATCGGGGGAAATAAACTTAGTAATTAACCCCGTTTCGTTTTTTATCCTCGGGGGTTATGCCTATATTAGCTATGTAATCAATCAAACATCTCTCATGATCCGTTCAAACGTCAACCCCCTCACTTTCCCTCAGCTCTTCACCGCCGGTCGTGCGGTCCTCACCCTCCACAACCCTGAGTCAGGCAACCACGTGACCATCCGCTCGAAGCAGTGGAAGAAGCGCAACGCAGAGGGCAAGCTCGAGAAGCTTCCCAATTTCTCTATTTCGATCTCCCTCCTCGGAGACAAGG
>Ga0208917_1000019_pt1 | contig 81897 bp, 69 predicted proteins | sample DEB08_DNA_10_FD_185500 | JGI IMG/M metagenome (GOLD analysis project Ga0208917, IMG submission 185500) | Aqueous microbial communities from the Delaware River and Bay under freshwater to marine salinity gradient to study organic matter... | ecosystem: Environmental > Aquatic > Marine > Coastal ...
CGCAAAACTTACACAACTTAGAAGGAAACGCAAAATGGCATGGGACGACGATAAGAAGGCACAGGCTGTAACTATGTATGAAGCAGCTGACCCTACTCCCGAAACGTCAATGGAAATTGTAAAAGGCATTGCAGATGAATTGGAAGAATCACCTAACGGTGTTCGAATGATTCTTACTAAAGCTGGTGTCTATGTAAAGAAGAGCCCCGCTTCTGCTGGCGGCAAGACTACCGCGAGTGGTGGTAGTGGCGGGCGAGTATCTAAAGCTGCAGCGCAAGACGCTCTTATTGCAGCTATTAACGATGCTGGTCAGTCTGTTGATGAAGAAATCATTAGCAAATTGACAGGTAAAGCAGCACAATACTTTACCACAGTATTGAATGGTGTAAACGCAGCAAGCTAACCTATTCTCTAAAGTAACCTCCGAAACTCTTGTTTCGGGGGTTTCTTGTATTTCATTATTATAACCTGGACAGCACAGCAAAAGATTTTGCTAACCTACCAAAAGGAGTAATAATGAAAAAGGAAGAATTAGCAAATTTAATACGTGAATATGGGGATGCTATTATCACGTATAGAAGTGAAAAGTCAAACAAACTCAAATATAATGTGTGTACGTTAGACTTTTCTACGCCATATATTCAGCAAAAAAAGAATAGAGCTAAGGAATCCTCAAATACGTTACTTACGTTTTGTTGGGATACGGATTCGTATCGACTATTAAAACCTAACAATGTAACCAGTGTTGTACCTCTTGCTTCCATTCTTAAAAACGAGAGATATTAGTTATGGAACTATATGCCTCTCCTGAAGTATATGAAAAAATAATACACTATGATGAAGAACGAGAGCTCCAGGTAAGACTAACAATTAGTACTTTTCGTGGAGTAGAGTACTTGCACTTGAGAAAATATTTTTTGAGCTTTGATGAGGAGTGGTGTCCTACTCCTGATGGCATAGCTTTTCCACTAGACTTTGATAATTCTCGCGAGTTATTTTGCGGATTAGTAGAAATTTTATCTTTAGCAGAAAGCAAAGAAATCATTCAAGAGCATTTCTCAGAACTTTTAAATACGGTATACACAAAATAATTCTTGACTTTTCTTTCTCGTTAGAGTATAATATATGTTCTGAGTGAGGATAATAAGTGAAAGATTTTATTGAAAAGGCAAGTGCTCTCTATTACTCTGGTGCTCCGATTATTTCGGACGAAGAATTTGATGCACTTATAAAAAAGTATAACTACGATCAAGTGGGCTATCAGGTAACTGATGGAGTACCTCACTTGTATCGTATGTACTCTCTTCAAAAATACTTCAATCTTGCTGAAGCTCCAGCCAACTTAATCGACTATACTGTCTCTCCTAAGTTGGACGGGGCTGCTGTGTCTTTACTATATGTAAACGGACACTTTGCACTCGGATTGACACGAGGCGATGGTAATCTTGGCCGAGATATTACCACCAAACTAGAAGAGCTAGTACCTAGTATGATTCCTATGAAGGGAGAAGTACAGATTACTGGCGAAGTAGTTTGTCCCTCGTCTGTCCCCAATGCTCGTAACGTCGCAGCGGGGTCGCTAAACCTCAAGGACATTCAGGAGTTTCGAGAGAGATCCCGGGATTTAGTCTTTGTTGCTTACGACATACAGTTTGAAAGTGACTATTCAAACTATATCGACGCTATGAGTGCATTGGCCCACGAAGGCTTTAATGTTGTTACGACCTTCGACTCCAGTAACTATCCTACGGATGGTCTGGTATACCGTCTTAACAATCAAAAGTCTTTCAAAAAAATGGGATATACAGCTCATCATCCTCGCGGCGCTTTCGCTCTCAAAGAGCAGAAAGAGGGTGTACATACAGAATTACTCGATGTTGTGTGGCAAGTTGGCAAATCAGGCGTGGTCAGCCCAGTTGCTATTCTTCGTCCGGTCGAAGTGGAGGGTGCCATTGTGAGCAGGGCAACTCTACACAACATTGAGTACATTCGCAGTTTAGAGCTAGAGATAGGCTGTACCGTAGAAGTTATTCGGAGTGGAGATATTATTCCTCGAATCGTTCGCAGGGTACACCTTCAAAAAAATAGTTCTTGACTTTTAACTCACTTTTCCGTATAATATATTTAACTTTTTGGAGAACTCAAAATGCTGAGAAAAATTGTACCTCCCGCAGACTGTCCGTCTTGTGGTAGTACACTTGTATCTTCAAATCAGCTACTGTACTGCCACAACTTTAACTGTGCAGCACAGAAACAAAAGAAGATCGAGCATTTTGCAAAAACTCTAAAAATTAAGGGCCTGGGCCCTGCCACCATCGAGAAGCTAGATATACAGGATTTTGACGAGATTTATTTGTATAGTGTTGAAGCACTCTGCCAAAAATTAGGCGATAAACTTGGTACGAAGTTGTATCAAGAAATCTGTAATTCTGCTTCAGCTCCTCTCGATATGGTACTACCCGCTTTTGGTATTCCCCTTATCGGAAAAACGGCAACAAAGAAGCTGTCTGAGACTATTAACTCAATTATTGAAATAAATACAGACACTTGTGAGCGTGCCGGATTAGGCCCAAAAGCAACTGAGAGTCTATGCAACTGGTTGGACCGTGAATTTTATTGTTTCTATGATGGGTGTTTACCTTTTGATATGAAATTTAAGACGAAAAGTTTTAGCGAACATTTAGCAGATGCTACTGTATGTATCAGTGGTCGGCTAAAAAGTTTTAAAACAAAAGCGGAAGCTACAGATAAATTAGCCAATCTTGGCTATACTGTTAAGTCTAGTCTAACTAAAGATGTAACGATTCTTATTAACGAGAGTGGTATTGACTCGGCAAAAACTAAACAAGCCAGAGACGCTGGCGTAACTATCGTAACGGATTTGAAATCCTATTTGGAGAAAAAATATGGCACTTCCTAAGTGGACCGATGAGCGTACTGCTGAACTTACTTCCTTTGTTGGAAATGAGTCTCCAGTATCTCAAGAAACTGTAGCTGAAGCGGCAGATCGTCTGGAGACTTCTACTCGTTCTGTTTCTTCCAAGCTGCGAAAGATGGGCTTCGAAGTAGAGCTGGCATCTGCCCGCGCTTCTAAGTCTTTCTCAGAAGCTCAAGAGGCAACTCTTGTTTCTTTCCTCGAGAGCAACAGCGGCGAGTATACTTATGCTCAGATCGCAGATCATTTCGAGAACGGAGCTTTCTCTGCTAAGCAATTGCAGGGCAAAATCCTTTCTATGGAGCTGACAGATCATGTCAAGCCCGCTCCGAAGGTTGAGTCTGTAAAGACTTATTCAGCCGACGAAGAGGCTACCTTTATCAGCATGGTAAATGACGGCGCGTTCGTTGAGGCCATCGCTGAAGCTCTTGGCCGATCAGTAAACTCTGTTCGTGGTAAGGCTCTTAGCTTGCTTCGCTCTGGCGACATCAATGCTATTCCTCGCCAAGAGACTACCAAAGGCACTTCAAAAGCTGATCCTTTTGAAGACATCGCTGACGTTGCTTCTATGACTGTTGAGCAGATCGCAGAAGCCATCGGCAAAACTGCTCGTGGTGTTAAGACTATGCTGACTCGTCGTGGTTTGGTTGCCGCCGACTATGACGGTGCTGCAAAAGCTGCAAAAGCCGCTGAGTAAATCCTATTTATAGGTGGGCTGGCCTTCTTCGGAGGGCCAGCTTTTTCGTGTTCATTGGGGAGATATAATTGAACGTCGCTAGTGCGCTCATCAAGCAAGTTCTTTCGCTTCAGGATTTTGAAACCTGGAGCTATGTGCGTAAGCACTACTTGCCAAAAGAGTACCACACTATATTCTCCGTAATTGATAAGCACTGCGAAGCGTATCATAAACTCCCCTCTGTCGAGGAGTTAAAGTTATCCACTCGAGATACTTCTACTCTTGATAAGATATACGCGATTGAAACAATTGAGGTTGATACCGATCCTTATATACTATTACAGTATTTAAAGAACGAATTTACTCAACGTGAAATTCTAACTGAGTTGGATGATTACGTAGAAAACTCAATCTCTTTTGAAGATGCTGAAGAAAGCGTGCAGCATCTTCACGACATTATTCTTCGAGTAGAGGATAAAGTTGAACTTGAAGAGCCTCAAGAGAGTATGCAACGTATCTCTTTATTTGAGGATGAAGAAGAGCTTGGAAAGTACCTGCGTCTCGGTCTGAACACACAATACGATAATCAAATTCAATTCTCCCCGAAGGATTTGATTCTTGTAGGTGGTCGGCGAGGCGCAGGGAAATCCCTTACCTGTGCGAATATTGCAAACTCAGTATATCAAGATGGTAAATCTGCGTTATACTTTACAATCGAAATGGACTCCAGGTCGATTCTGCAACGACTTTGCTCTATCGCTACAGAAGTGCCGCAAGGGCGCTTACGGTCTAAAAATCTTAGTGTAACTGAGTGGGAACGAGTTGCTGAGTGGTGGGCCGGTCGATTTCAAAAAGGACAAGACCTCCTTGCAGAATATAAAGATCATCGTAAATTCGATGACTTTCACAAGAAACTTACTACTAGCTGTGAACTAAATCCCACTAAACAGCTAGACGTCATATACGATCCTTCCCTCACTTTGGGCAAGATTCGGACGGAAGTAGAAATGAAAGTAAAATCTTCAATGGATATTGGTGTAGTTATTGTAGATTATATCAATCAAGTTAAAAGGTCAAATGTTCCCAGTCGAAGCGGTCAATACGATTGGACTGAACAAATAGAAGTAAGTAAAGCTCTGAAGTCAATGGCACAAGAGTATAAAATACCTTTCTTTTCACCGTATCAAACTGATGCTACGGGCGAAGCAAGATTTGCAAAAGGTATCTTGGACGCAGCAGATGCAGCGTTCGCTCTAGAGCCTTGGCAGCACGAAGATGGTTGTGTAACCTTCAAGTGTGTAAAAATAAGAAATAATGAGCCTATAGATTTTACCTCCACTATGGATTGGCAAACTCTAAAGATGGGCCCTGAGAGCGCTTTAACTCCAGATCAACGAGAGGATGCCTCTCACAAAACTGGAGAAGAAATCCAGGACATATAAAAATATTTCTTGACACTCCCGTTGATTTGTAGTATAATATATGCTCAAGTCACGGGAGTTTTTTATTTATGGGAATGATTTATGGATCAATGGCTTATGATGTCTCAGGACGAAAGAAAAAAGGTTTGCGCAGAAAAAATGTATCTCGCAAGATTAGGGCTGTCAGTGTCAGTCCAAGAAATAATTACCGCAGGAGTGCCCCAGAGTATCCCTCGGTTCCCGACACAGTTGGAGTTGCCCCTAGAGTGGAACCGCCACGTTACACAGGAACCCTTGTTAAGGGTATCGGAACCATGCACAAATCAAATGCAATTCCAATCATAGATGAACAACAAATGAAAGATATTGCTAGGATGAGAAGATAATGCACGACGCACTCATGGAACATTGGAATACTAGAGATACTTGCCCCAACTGTGGCGAATATTTAATTGGTGATGGGTATACCAACGGCGATCCTGTAAGGTGCCCTAATGCTTTAGAAGAAGATTGGTGGTATAGTGAGCCAGATAGTGGGCCGTGGTACTGTATTTACTCTGATGGTTATGATGAACCAACAGAGTATGATGAATGGCAAAGTTATGATCCGGATTGTTGATGAACGTAGAAGATCTATTACTTGATAAAAAGATTCCTTACTATGCAAAGGGTAAGGATTACTTAGTACAATGTCTTAATCCTGAGCACGACGACAATAATCCTAGTATGAGAATAGACCAGATCACTGGTATATTTAATTGTTTTGCGTGTGGATTTAAAGGTAATCTTTTTAATTTCTACGGGGAAAAAGCGAATCAGCTACAGCTCCGCAGAGAAAACTTAAAGAAAAAAATACGACAAAAAATGTCGGAAGGTGCAGGGCTATCGTTTCCGAAAGGCTATATGCCATACGAAGGAAACTGGAGAGATATTAGTTCTGATACTTATAAAATTTTTCAAGCATTTACCCATCATGATAAAGATTATGTTGGGCGTCTTGTATTTCCTATACGAGATATTGGCGGTAGAGTAGTGTCATTTAATGGTAGGCATATGTCAGGAGGTACTCCAAAATATATGATTACTCCACGAGGCGTTAAATTACCTCTCTTTCCTACTGTATCGCCTATAAAAAATAGTATTATTCTAGTAGAAGGTATCTTTGATGCCGTAAATCTACATGATAAAGGACTGCGAAATGCAGTTTGTTGTTTTGGTACGAACAATATAAATGAAGACAAGTTGTCATTACTTAGCTTGCAAGGCGTTACGAATATTGATATATTCTTTGACGGCGACGAAGCTGGGCAAAAAGCAGCAGAAAATGTTAAAGATATGTGCGAGAAAGTTGATCTCACCTCTAGGAATGTATATCTAAAAGATACAGATCCTGGAGCACTTATCAAATCTCAAGTAGAAAAACTAAAGGAGAGATTGTATGGCTAACGTCGCCTTGATAGAGACGAAACCTTCAAGAACAAATTTTACTCGAGAGTTCGATGGAGCTTTCGAGTTTGATCAATACCAATTATGTTCAGATCCTAGCATTAAAAAGGTTCTGAAAAGAGATTGTGATATTGAAATTGATACAGATAAGTATGAGTGGGTTATACTGGTAGGTTCGGATGCTTTAAAGTATTTTACCAGAATTAACTCAGTAACAGAATACTCTGGTAAAAAGGTAGAAAAAAAGTTTTTACCAGTTATCAATCCTGCCATGCTTGCTTTTAAACCAGAAGCTCGTAGAACGTGGGAAGATTCAAAAGCCAGTATCATTGGTTACATTCGTGGAGAAATTGAAGACGCCGTAATTGATGATAGTGTTGCTTTTGGAATACAAGATACGGAGAAAGCAAATGAATTTATTCGTAGTGCCATCGACTACTCATGCGACTATGTTGCTCTCGACTCTGAGACTACTGGCCTCTATCCTAGAGACGGTCATATGCTGGGCATTAGTCTTTGTTATAATGGTACTAATGGGGCTTATATTGATACCGATTGCTTTGACGATACCACTGAAAAGCTACTACAAGAGTTATTCGATAAAAAGGCAGTAATCTTCCATAACGCTAAGTTTGACATGGCGTTTTTTGAGTATCACTTCAACTTTAAATTTCCAAAGTTCGAAGATACAATGTTGCTACACTACCTTATAGATGAGAATCCCGGGACTCACGGATTAAAACAGCTTGCTATGAAGTATACTCCTTATGGCGACTATGAAAAGCCAATGTATGACTGGATTGACCAGTATAGAAAAGAGCACGGAATTCTTAAAGGAGACTTTCAATGGGGTTGGATTCCTTTTGATGTAATGAAAACCTACGCGGCTATGGATGCTGTTGTAACTTTTATGGTTTATGAAAAATTTGTAAAGATCAAGCAGAATAAAAAACTCTGTTGGGTATATGATAATATCTTAATCCCAGGTACTAGATTTTTAACTGATGCACAGGATAATGGTGTGCCTTTTGATAAACAGCGGCTACAAATTGCTCAAAATATTATGCAAGAAGATATTGATGAAGCAATTAGTACTTTATATAAAGACGAAAGAGTACGAAAGTTTGAGCAACTACAAGGTAAAGAATTTAATCCGAACAGCACTTTACAACTTCGTAAGTTGATGTTCGACTTTTTAGGACTCAATCCAACAGGTAAAAAAACTGGTACAGGTGCGGATTCAACAGATGCCGAAGTATTAAAAGAGCTAGCAGTACAGTCTCCAGTTCCCCAACTAATTCTTGATATTCGTCAAAAGTCTAAAATCAAGAATACTTATTTAGATAAAATTATTCCGCAACTTGATCGTGATTCAAGATTGCGTACAGGGTTTAACCTGCATGGCACAACTAGTGGGCGACTCTCATCTAGTGGTAAGTTGAATATGCAACAGTTGCCTCGCGATAATCCTGCTGTTAAAGGATGTATTAAAGCCGCAGCGGGGTCAAAGATAGTTGCAATGGACTTAACTACTGCCGAAGTATACGTTGCCGCTAAACTGGCAGAAGATGAAGCACTCATGGATGTATTTCGTAGTGGAGGAAACTTTCATAGTACAATTGCACACACAGTTTTTAAACTACCTTGTGCAGTCGAAGAAGTAGCAGAACTGTATTCAGATCGTCGACAAGCTGCTAAAGCCGTAACTTTTGGTATTATGTATGGCGCAGGCCCTGCAAAGATTAGCGAACAAGTTACAAAAGATAGTGGAAAATATTTTTCCAAGAACGAAGCTGCCGAAGTAATTAATGATTATTTTCAGACTTTTCATAAGTTAAAGTCTTGGATCGAAACTAATCAAAAGTTTATCGAGCAAAATGGTTTCACATATAGTTACTTTGGCCGTAAAAGGAGATTACCAAATGTCGCATCAGAAGACAAAGGTATCAAGTCTCATAGCATTAGGTCTGGCCTTAATTTTTTGGTGCAGTCTGCTGCTTCTGATATTAACCTCTTAGGAGCTATTGATATGAATGCGTTTATTAAGAGTGAAAAAATGAAGTCTAAAATTTTCGCACTTGTGCACGACTCAATTCTTGCAGAGGTTCCAGAAGACGAAATTGATTTTTATTGTGAAAATCTAAAAAAGTTTATTCAACTCGATAGAGGAATATCAATACCTGGCGCTCCCGTAGGATGCGATTTTGAAATTGGTGATGATTATTCTATGGGTAAATTTGAAAAACAGTACCTGTGATTATAACTTATCGAGATATAGAAAAAATAATTTTTCCAGTGTTTAATTTACCGAATGGAAACTGGCAGCTCTTAGACGGGCTGCTTTTTCTTGACGATCTAATACTTGACGATAAAAATATGAGAGGAGATACTTTGGGTAAAAGACGGCTACAGACTCCTCATGAAAACTTATTTAATCTAAAAAAGTCTTTAGACAGTCATATTGGATTAATTAAATCCCGGGACAAACATTTTATTGATACAAAAGGCACTCCTTTCATATATGAAAAAACAAAGATGTGCCCTATCAAATACCACAGTATAAGAAATATAGAAAGAAAAGGAGTTGCTTCCTTGCTTTCTTTGAATGGTATAAAGAAAAATTTTATCATACCTCGTCCACCTCCAAGTGACTGCTCGTGGGCGGGAGTACTTTACATATATAATATGCCTTGGATGCTTTTTAGCTACTCTAGCGAAAAGTTAAAAGATAGTAGAAAAAAAGTATGAAAGCAGTAATTAGCAATCGAATATTATTAGAAGTAACGCCCGAGTATAAAGAACTTCTTAGTAAAGAATTAACTTATAAAGTGCCTGCTCCTAATCCAAAAGATCCTCCTCTTGTTATAAAAAATATGGCGAGAGTGAGGGAAAATTTAGTTAGCATACCTATTGGAAGAACGGATTTAATACCAGATGAATATGAAGTGGTGGACAAGAGGATTATGGTGCCTGTTGATTTTCCTAGCTTTAAGTATGTACTCCGTGAAAGTCAACAGTCCGTCTACGATGAACTTGATGACAATAGTATCATCAACGCGTGGGTGAGCTGGGGAAAAACTTTTACGGGGTTGGCAATAGCAGGAAAACTTGGGCAAAAAACATTAGTTATTACACATACGGTTCCTTTAAGGAATCAATGGGCAAAGGAGGTAGAAAAAGTCTATGGTATCACCCCAGGAATTATTGGTTCTGGTAGCTGGAATACCGATTCTTGTATTGTGGTTGGTAATACCCAAACACTCTACAGAAATATCGATCGAATTCGAAAAATGTTTGGAACAATTATCTTGGACGAGATGCATCACGTATCTTCTCCAACCTTTTCAAAAATCATCGACACAAATCACGCAAGGTACAAAATTGGACTCAGCGGAACGATCGAACGTAAAGACGGAAAACACGTAGTTTTTCGAGATTATTTTAGTCAAAAAGTATTTAAACCACCAAAAGAAAACTTTATGACCCCAAAAATAGATATTGTAAAATCTGAAATAAGATTTATGGATGGCGCAAGAATACCGTGGGCAAATAGAGTTACAAATCTAGCTACAAACGAAGAATACATACATACAGTTGCAATGTTAGCAGCTTTTTATGCTGCAAAAGGACACAAAGTTCTAGTAGTATCAGATCGTGTAAGTTTTTTAAAAAACTGTGCTATACTAGCAGGAGATAAAGCGATCTATGTTACAGGAGATGTTCCTCATGAAGAACGAGAAACATTATTAAATGAGGTAAATTATGGCAATAAAAACATTCTTTTCGGCACTCAAGCAATATTTAGTGAAGGCATCTCAGTCAATGCGCTCTCAGTCCTTATACTCGGTACACCGATTAACAATGAGCCCCTTCTTACCCAGCTTATCGGAAGAGTCATCCGAGAGCGAGAAGGAAAAAAGACCCCAGTAATAGTAGACATTCATCTCAAAGGGAACACTGCTCGAAAGCAGGCTTCTAATAGAATGGGGTACTATATGAAACAGGGTTGGCAAATCAATCAAGTCTAGAAAAATAGTTCTTGACATTTAAGTGATATTTTAGTATAATATGTTATTATTCGATTGGAAAAAGATTTACACTACAGCCGCAGGAGATCCTAGAGATATAGTTAGGATATTAAGAATGTTAGTAGAAAAAAGAATTCCAAAGAATAAATATGAAAAAGAATATTTTTATTCACAACTTAACTTCGATGGTACAAGTTTTTTAGTACATCCGGAAAGACTATTATACGATGGATATAAATTCACTTTTCGAGAAATGGCTGTATATACAGGCATTGCTGCTCTTAGGTCTCTTCCTGATTTCTATGCTACTAATAAAATAAGTTTAGATTTACTACATATACCTGAAGAAGCATTAATTCACGTTTACGAAAATAGGCTACTGGAAATAGAAGATAATGAAATTCATTTCTTGTATGAAGGAAGTCCCACAAAAAAGGAGATACATTAATGGCAATTACATTTAACAAAGCAAAGGGTGCAGCTCAAAAAAGTTCAATCAACACTTTTGTTCCACAGGACGGCGACAATAATGTTCGGCTTGTAGGCGACGTATTGGCTCGTTACGTTTACTGGATCGAAGGCGAAAATGGTAAGAACATTCCTTTGGAGTGTCTTTCATTTGATCGAGATGAAGAGCGTTTTAACAATAAGGAAAAAGACTGGGTTCGTGAGTACTATCCTGATCTGAAGTGTGGCTGGAGCTATGCTATGCAGTGCATTCATAACGGGGAGCTAAAAGTCTTCAATTTGAAGAAAAAGCTGTTCGAACAAATTATGACTGCAGCAGAAGATCTTGGAGATCCTACTGATGTACAAACTGGTTGGGATGTAAAGTTTAAGCGAGTTAAAACTGGCCCTCTGCCCTATAATGTAGAGTACCAAGTACAGGTACTCAAGTGTAAGTCACGAGCTCTTGATGAAGATGAGCTCGCACTCATTGCCGACCTGAAGTCAATGGATGATGTTATGCCTCGTCCGACTCCAGACGCGCAAAAAGAGCTGCTCGATAGAGTACGCGAAGGTGTTAGCAACGATGCTAATGTAGACGAAGAAGCACTAGAGAAAGAGTTTGACGTTGCATGATTCTTTTTACAGCCGACTGGCACATAAAACTGGGACAAAAAAATGTCCCAGTTTCTTGGGCTTTAAACCGTTACAAACTATTTTTTGAGCAAGTTCATAGCTTAGAAAAGATGTGCAATATGCACATTATAGGAGGCGATCTCTTTGATCGCCTTCCTAATATGGAAGAGTTAGAACTTTATTTTTCTTTCATACGAGATGTTACTATTCCTACGATTATCTATGACGGTAATCATGAAGCTACTAAAAAACATAAAACCTTTTTCACTCAACTGAAACAGGTAAGTAGAGATATTAATCCTTTAGTACAAATAGTAGATATCTCATATGTAGATAAAGATATTGGGTTCAATATACTTCCTTATACAGAATTGCATAGAAAAGAAAGTATTGAAAAATTTGATACACGATTTCCATTATTTACTCATGTTCGTGGAGAAATTCCTCCCCATGTCAAGCCAGAGGTGGACTTAGGCAGGTTCGAGGATTTTCCTATTGTATTTGCTGGAGACTTACACGCACACAGCAATACTCAGAGAAATATTGTGTATCCTGGCAGTCCTATGACTACTTCCTTTCACAGAACTTCTGTAACTACCGGCTATCTCTTAATAAATCCAAACGACTGGTCTTGGATGTGGGAACCTTTTGACCTTCCACAATTGATAAGGAAGACGGTAAAAAGCACAGAAGAAATGTTAGCTACAGACTACGATCATACAATATATGAAATAGAAGGCGACATACAAGAGTTGGCAGAAATAAAAAACTCAGAACTATTAGACAAAAAAGTAGTTAAGAGAAATAGTGAGGCCGCTCTCCTTCTAGATAAAGAAATGACAGTCCAAGAAGAGCTAACAGAATACTTGCAATTTGTACTCGAGATAGAAGAAGCACGGATACCAGATATTATAGGAACTTTTAATGATTACGCTTCAAAAGTTGCAATGGAATAACTGCTTTAGCTACGGAGAAGGCAATGAAATAATGCTAGATGAAAGGACTTTGACCCAAATACTAGGAACAAATGGTATGGGTAAAAGTTCTATTCCTTTAATTATAGAGGAGGCATTATATAATAAGAACTCCAAGGGAATTAAAAAAGCAGACATACCAAATAGGTATGTAAATAATGGTTATGATATAGTTCTTGATTTTACTCGTGATACCGATGAATACAGAATAACTGTAAATCGTAAAACAAATGTAAAAGTAAAATTTGAAAAGAATGGAGAAGATATATCTAGTCATACCGCTACAAATACTTATAAATCTATACAAGAAGTTATAGGTATAGATTTTAAAACTTTCTCACAACTTGTATATCAAAATACAAACGCAAGCCTACAATTCTTAACAGCCACAGACACTAATAGAAAAAAGTTTTTAATCGAGCTTTTATCTTTAGAAAAGTATGTAGAACTTTTTGAGTTGTTTAAGGCAGCCGCCAGAGATATATCTTTGGAAGTTAGTGCACTTGATAGTCAGGTAAGTACGATAGAAAAATGGTTGGCAGATAACAAATTGACCGATACGAAGGTACTGCCGATGTTAAATTTAGAAATTGACACGGAAGAAGAAGAGAAAGAATTCCGATTTTTAACAAAAGAAATTGAAAATATTTCCGAAAAAAATAAAAAAATTTCTAAAAATAATTCTTATAAAGACTTACTTAGACAAATTGATATTGACGAAGCTAGAAACTGTGTAATTACTAAGAAAGAATCTTATGATGATTTACAGTCAGAGTTAGGAAGTCTCAACGGGGTCGCAGCGGGGGCAAGAAAACTTTTAGAGAAGTTAGAAAAACTGGGAGATCATTGCCCTACTTGCGAACAAGAAGTAGACCCTGATTTTAAACAAAGCCTTCTTGACAGCGAAGCACTAAAAATTGCAGAAGCAAGGTGGAAACAGGATGAAATTGAAACAAGAATATCAGAAATTAAACGAAACAATCGAGACTACGACAATGCTCAAAAAATTCAAAGAGATTGGGAAGATATGTATCGAAGTATTGATAGAAGTCTACCAGTGGCCCTCTTGGATAAAAACGAGCTGGAAGAGCGCTTGGCTCGAGTACGAGATGACTTGGACAGAAGAAAAAGTGAAGTGGCAAGAATCGCGAAAGAAAATGAACAGCGAACAAAACACAACACAAGAATCCAAGTAATACAAGAACAAACAGATGAATTTTGCTCTCAGCTAGAAAAAGCGAATGAAAAGTTAAAGAGTATAGGAGAGCTTTCATCGAATTTAGAAGTACTAAAAAAATCTTTTAGTACAAATGGTTTGATTGCATACAAGATCGAAAATCTTGTGAAAGAGTTGGAAGAACTCGCAAACCACTATTTAGCAGAACTTTCAGACGGTAGATTTACACTTGAGTTTGTAGTAACAAATGACAAGTTAAATGTACAAGTCACTGACAATGGAAATGTTGTAGATATTCTTGCACTTTCGAGCGGAGAACTAGCCCGGGTTAATACAGCCACTCTAGTTGCTATTCGAAAGTTGATGAGTAGTATTTCCAAATCCAGGATAAATGTACTATTTCTGGACGAGGTTATCAACGTTCTTGACGAAACAGGTCGAGAAAAAATAGTAGAAGTTCTTCTTCAAGAAGATCTAAATACTTATATTGTTAGTCACGGGTGGAGTCACCCACTGCTTGAAAAAATAGAGGTTATTAAGTGCGACAACGTCAGCAAACTAGAGTATTAAATAGATTAGCTTCCAGTAGGAGGCAATGGATAGCACAGGAAAAAGAAAATGAAAATGAGAGAGAAGATAGTGGAAGCGCTGAAAGCGAAATACTTCGGGCAGATGAAAGAGGCGGAGGCAAATATAGAGATATATCTGGAAAGCCCAGTTGGTATTGGAGAGCACCCAGAAATAATAGACGCCATTGATACTCAAGTAGCAAAAATTGCGGAAGCCAAAGAAAAGTTTCAAGTGTTAGAAGAGTTTTACGATGGTAGACAGTAGGGCTAAAGGAGCACGAGGAGAGTATCTTGTTCGAGATATGCTTCGTGAATACACAAATCTTCAATTTGAAAGAGTGCCTAATTCCGGCGCTCTCGAATATTTAAAAGGAGATTTGTATATTCCTCATACAAAAAATAAATACTGTATAGAAGTAAAAAATTATGCAGACTCTCCTCTTACTGACAGAATGTTTACAGCACCTAAAACGAATAATTTAATTCGTTGGTGGAATAAATTAAAGATACAAGCAGAGCAAGGGAACCAAGAGCCTTTGTTATTTTTTAAATATAATCGTTCTCCAGTATTTGTAGTTACAGATACTCCGCCTGAAAGTACTCAAGAATATATGTTTATATGTTTTTTACAATGTTTTGTACTTTTGGCAGAAGAGTGGTTAGATAAAGAAAAACCGGAGTTTTAAATGGCATTTAGTTTTGAAGATAAACTAGCCGAAGATTTATCCCCCTGTACTCTAGTTGTTGATGCTTTGAACCTGGCTTTTCGATGGAAGCATCAAGGAAGAACAGATTTTAGATATGAATTTGAAAGTACAGTTCAAAGTTTAGCAAGATCATATTCAGCAGAACGAATAATAATTGCTGCAGATTGGGGAGCATCTTCATACCGTAAAATAATTAGTGAGGATTATAAACAGAATAGAAAAGAAAAATTTGCAGAACAAACCGAAGAAGAACGAATAGCTTTTGAAGAATTTTTTGAAGAGTTTGAAGCAAGTCTCGAAGTTATGAATGAGAGCGGGTATACCGTTCTTCGATATAAAGGTGTAGAAGCAGATGATATTGCAGGACACCTTGTAAAATATAAAGACAAATATGGGCTAGGAAATATATGGCTGATATCTAGTGACCGAGACTGGGACTTATTAATACAAGAAGGTGTAAGTAGATTTTCTTATGTGACGAGGAAGGAAGTCACGCTAGAAAACTGGAATGAACACTATGATTGTACTCCTGAAGAATATATATCGGTTAAGTGCCTTATGGGAGACAAAGGAGATAATGTAGCAGGGTTTCCTGGGGTAGGGCCGAAACGCGCAGTAAGTCTTGTAAAAGAATATGGAAGTGCATACGATATTTATGAAGCTATACCAATAAACAGTAAATACAAATTTATACAAGGATTGAACGAAAATCCAGATCAAATCCTTAAAAATTATGAACTAATGGATCTTCTTACATACTGTGATGATGCACTAGGCGTAACTAATTTTAAGGATATTCGAGGGAGAATGCTAAATGAGTTTTAATGTGGTTGTCGATTATGCACGAGATGCGTACCTATCAGAGTTCAGTAAGAAAACTCTGCAGGATCGTTATCTAATTGATGGAGAAATATCTCCTCAAGATGCGTTTGCGCGAGCAGCAAAAGCTTTCGCAAATGACGAAGCTCATGCACAACGACTGTATGACTATGCTAGTAAGCTTTGGTTTATGTTTAGTACTCCCGTACTTTCTAATGGTGGAACTACTAGAGGATTGCCAATTAGTTGTTTTTTGAACTACGTGGACGACAGTCGAGAAGGCATAACAAATCACTATACTGAAAACGCTTTCCTTAGTAGCGTAGGTGGCGGTGTAGGAGGATGCTGGAACGGGGTTCGGAGTGTAGGCTCAAAAACGAGCAATGGCTCCGAAAGCACCGGAGTTATTCCATTTATGAAAGTTGTCGACGCAGAAATGTTGGCATTTAGCCAAGGCGTTACTCGACGAGGTAGCTATGCAGCGTACCTCGATATGTCTCACCCTGAAATAGAGGAGTTTTTAGATGTTCGAAAGCCCACTGGAGGCGATATTAACCGCAAGTCTACTAATTTACATCATGGAGTGGTGGTACCAGATAGATTTATGGCCCTTATAGAAGGAGCCACAAGAGAAGAAGGATTTGATGATAGCTGGGATCTTCGTGATCCACACTCAGGCAGAATTGTAAAAACAGTTTCTGCTAAGACACTTTGGGTGAAGTTAATTCAGAATCGTGTGGAAACGGGAGAGCCTTACATTATGTTTGGGGATACCGTGCAGGAAGGATTGCCAGATTGTCAGAAAGAAAAAGGTTTAAAAGTACATCATTCAAATTTGTGTAGTGAGATTACTCTTGCTACGGACGAAGATCGTACTGCAGTGTGCTGTTTATCAAGTGTAAACTTAGAAGAATTTGATGAGTGGCAACACAATCCTCTTTTTATTCCTGATCTAATTGCAATGCTTGATAATGTATTAACATACTTTATTGATAATGCACCTCGTGAGTTGTGGCGAGCTGCCTACAGTGCAATGCAAGAAAGAAGTATTGGATTAGGTGCAATGGGCTTTCACGCTTACTTACAAAGACACAACCAACCATTTGAAGGCATAATGGCAAAGAGTGCAAACATGAGAATGTTTAAGCACATAAAATCGGAGGCAGATCGTGCAACTCGTGAATTGGCTATGGAAAGGGGTGAAGCGCCTGATGCAGTGGGGTATGGAATTCGCAATGTTCACTTGTTGGCTGTCGCTCCTAATGCTAGTAGTTCTATTATTTGTGGCAATACTAGTCCAAGTATCGAGCCTTACCGTGCTAATGCGTTTACTCAAAAAACTAAATCCGGATCCAGTCTACAGAAGAACGAATATTTAGAACACATTCTTCAAGAATTAGGAGAAGATACAGATGAAGTATGGAAAGGAATTATTACAAACGGCGGTTCGGTTCAACATCTTGACTTTCTTGATGATTGGACAAAAGACGTATTCAAAACTGCAGTGGAAATTGACCAAAGATGGGTTATCGATCTTGCAGCCGATCGACAACAATATATCTGTCAAAGTCAATCTTTGAATGTATTTTTTCCTGCAAACGTATCAAAGCAGGAACTTCATGCAATTCACATGATGGCATGGAAAAAGAAAGTAAAAACTTTATATTATTTAAGAAGTGAAGCGTACAAGCGAGCAGAAAAAGTATCTGACGAAGCATTGCGACAGTACATTTTTGATAGCATTGACGAAGGCGCGTGTCTAGCGTGTGAGGGTTAATATGAGTAATTTGTTACATGAAAGAGAGTATTATAAGCCATTTAATTATCCGTGGGCTTATGAACATTATAAAACACAACAGCACATGCATTGGCTTCCCGACGAAGTAAATCTTGCTGATGACTTGCGAGACTATCGAGATAAGTTGACACCTGAAAATCGTCGACTTATCAATCAGATTTTTAGATTTTTTACTCAAGCGGATGTAGATGTTTGCTGTGGATATGCAAAGCATTATCTACCCACATTTAAACAGCCTGAAGTAAGAATGATGCTTTCTGCGTTTGCTGCAATGGAAGCAGTACACCAAGAAGCCTATTCTTTACTGCTTGAAACTCTTGGTTTTGGTGATGATGAATACCAAAAGTTTTTTGAGCATAAAGAGATGATGGACAAGCACGAATATCTTTCTAACTTTGGAATGGATAGTCCAATGAATATTGCAAAAACTATGGCAATATATTCTGGATTTACAGAAGGAGTACAATTGTTTAGTAGTTTTGCAATTTTACTTAACTTTCCAAGACATAATCTTATGAAAGGTATGGGACAGATTATAACTTGGTCTGTTCGTGACGAAACACTTCATGTTGAAGGCATGAGTCAGTTGTTTCGAACATTCATAAAAGAACATCCCGAACTATGGAACGATGATCTAAAGTATGAGATTTACTGTGCTGCAGAACGTACAGTGGAGCTTGAAGATGCTTTTATTGATTTATGCTTTGCAGGAGCGTCTATACCTGACTTAACTCCAGAAGAAGTAAAAGAGTATATTCGATACATTGCAGATCGTCGGCTTCTTGGACTAGGAATGAAAAAGATATTCGGCAGTGAAAATAATCCTTTACCCTGGCTTGACTATATGTTAAACGGAGTAGAGCATACTAACTTTTTTGAAAACCGTGCCACAGAGTATGCCCGTGCGAGCACTACTGGAAACTGGCAAGATATATTTAAATAGGAATTTATTATGACAGAAGAAGATACTCGCCCTAAAATTACTTTTGAAGGCGAAGAATACATATACGAAGAGCTTTCCGATAGAGCAAAATATTTTGCCAATCAACTTCAAACTCTAAACAAAGAAATAAATGATTGTCAAACTCTAAATCATAGACTAGAAGTTTCTCGTTCAGGATTTATTGATTTGCTTCGTTTAGAGCTTGCTAAGGAAGAAGAAGAAATCGTAGAGGACTCTACAGATGAGTGATATTGATATACCTCTTGCAGACGAAGACGGCTGGGAGGATTCTTTGGATAAACCTGCCGAAGAGGCTAAAGAGTCGGATAGCAATCTTTCTGAGTTGGGTCTAATGTATCTTGCTCAAATACAAGATTTACAACAGCAACTTGAACAAGAGTATTTAAAAGTTCAGCGACTTGAGATGGCTATAAAAGGATTTAGTATGGCACTTCAAGAAGAAATGAAAAAGGGGCAATAAGCCCCTTTTTTATTACCCTTGTAACGCTGCTGCTGGTGGTGTGAAGTTTGCTGTGTATCTTGCAAGACCTTTGGTAATTCTTACGTCAGAGTAATGCGCTTGAGAATAGTAAGAATTGTCCGGCATTCTACCTAACTCTGTATGTGTTGAAGTCATAGTGTTAGGAATAAAACTTGTAGTAGAATGCTCTAAAGTTCCATCTAAAAAGAATCGTAAAGTTGTTCCATCCCAAGAAATTGCCCAATGATGCCACGTATTTGCAGTAAAAGGGGCACTAGAAGCAATAGTTATGGTATTGTAACTATTGTTTGTTCCATAATACTGCACTAAAAATCCGCTACCATGGGTAAAAACAAGCCACTGATGCCCATTTGAACTATTCCATGCTCCTGCTCCTCCTCCAAAAGCAGGGCCTATTTGTTGCCCAGCTCCAGTACCTGCAAGACGTAACCACATTTCTTGAGTCCAAGCTCCTTGTGCTAAAAAATTACCAGAAGAGGGTAGTTTTAGATAATCCCCATTACCATCAAAATATATTGAAGATGATAAATATTTAGTTTGATCCGTAGCAGATTTAGTATCTCCAAATAATTCTACGCTCGTTGCAGTTTGCGACTTATCAATAATGCCAGCGTCTGTTCCACTTAAAAGCAGTTTGGTATTGGCAATTGCAGTTAAAGGGGCTGTTGGAGGTGTAAACGCAGTTGTATATAACGCCGTGCCTTTTATAACTCGAGTTTCTGCTATACTTCCTGTAAATGGATATGAGCCGGAACCAGGCTCTCCTCCTATAGCCCAACCCATTGCGCTATCATTTGAACTACCACCAACTGTAGTTGAACCATCATTTTCACCATTTACCCATACAGTTAAAGTAGTTCCACTCAATGTCACAGCAACATGATACCAATTATTAATCTTTAAGGTAGTGCCTACAGGAGTGCTATAATTTGTGCCTGATCTATTTACAGTCATAAAGACACGCCCACTGGGATCAAGCGTTAGTTGCGTATTGCGATTTCCCCCGCCCCCTGACTGCCATTGGCCAAACATATGAACATATTGTGCGGGAATAGACGTTGGGTAAAACCAAGCTTCCATAGTAAAATCGGTATCTTGATTCCAGTCTGCACTATCTGCGGCTTCTAAACGGCTGCTACCATCAAAATATATTGATCCTCCATTAGTACTCGCTGAATATGCGGCTGAGGAATCGTATGGTGCAAATGGCTCTAAAGTAATAGTACCGTTTGCAGCCAATGCTTTATCATTCGTTGAGCCATCCGCTATATAAGGCAGATGACAGGCAAGAACACTTGTATTTGTAACTGCCGTAAGACGTTCTGTTGGGGGAGTAAAATTCGAAGTGTATACTGCAGTACCGTTTACAACACGAAAATCAGAAATATAAGCATTCATACTACCGGCGCTTTGAGTTCCTAAGCCTCCAATGTAAGCAATAGAATTATACCCAAGTGTAGCACTGTTTGTTCCAGTAGTTGCCGAAGCTACTCCATTTAGGTAAACGGATACAGTACTTCCACTACGTACCAATGCCACATGATTCCACTCATTTGAAGCAGGGACAATATCTGTCGGAGAAAAACTTGCGCCACCAGAATTTAAATAGATATTAAAACCTGTTCCAAAGTTTATATTAAAAGCAAAGTAAGAGCCATGTACATAAAGACTTTTATCTCCAACATCAGACGAATATACCCATCCCTCTATAGTAAAATCTCCAGTGAATTGATTATCTGTAGAAGCAGGTATACCTAAACTTGAGCCTGCAACAGTTTTCATTGAATAACCACCATGCCGGTAAGGACTAAATGTATTTTGAGTTGGATTGCCTGTTGCTGTAAGCGTATGACTACTTGTACTTGAATCTACAAAAGTATTATTCACAGCTAGATTTGCACCGACTGATGTAATTAGTGCTGTAGTATAATTACTATTTTCTACACTAAATTGCAAAGTAAATGATGCGGGTGCAGTGGCAATGTTTACGCCATCACTTGCTCGAAATGTAAGTGAGAATGTGCCGCCATTCGCATTATTTGTAGAAGGAGTAATCGTAAAGACATTGGTGTTTGCGCCCGTCCCCTGCGTAACAGTCGCCACGTTGCCAGAAGTATCTGAAAGCAGGCTATAAGTAATTGGTAAACCTTCTGGATCTGTTGCAGTAATCGTTATTACCGTAGCAGTACCATCAGTCGCAAGATCATAACTTGAAGACACTCCGGATATAGTTGGATTTGTATTAATCAAAGCAATATTATACCAACCAGAGCCATTCCAAATATAAAGTCGATTTGTACCGCTTACAAAAGCTTGGTCTCCTGTCGTTGCAGTCCCGGGAAGATTGTCCACGGTTGCATATACAGTCGCAGTTGGCCCTACAACTTCCGTGGCAGTCGTATCCCATTTATTTTTTGCACTGTTATAAGTGTAAGTTCTTCCGCCGATTACTTGCGTTGCTCCATCTGCGGGACTGTCTGTAAAATTAATTGCCATTATTTACTCCTTAAACTGCTACTCGTACAATTACGATGCCTGAACCACCATCCCCACCTACAGCGCCGTACTGACCAAAACGACCAGCAGCTCCCCCGCCACCACCGCCTGTATTTGCAGTAGCTGCAGTAGGGGCGGAAGAAAGGTACGCACCGCCACCAGCAGCGCCACCTCCAGTACCTCCAGAACCTCCGGAGTACCCATCATGACTACCACCGCCGCCACCGCCTCCATAATAATTACCATCTAACCATTGATATCCTGCGCCACCATCGCCTGCTCCTGTAGAAGTTCCGTCAACACCTATGGCTCCAGCACCGCCACCTCCACCACCACTGTAGCCTCCTGTATGCGAACCTCCTGCGTAACCTTCTACAGGAGAATATCCTCCTGCATTTCCTGCCGCCCCTGAAGGAGAAGTCTGAGTACCTCCGCCTCCGGAGCCCCCTGCTGCGGGTACTTGAGTATTTCCTGCTCCAGCACCTCCGCCTCCGCCAGATGCAGTTATTGAGCCTAAAATAGAATCTTGACCAGGAGAGCCAACGCTGGCAGCAGAAGAAACGTTGGGTCCTCCTGTTCCTCCATTTCCAACAGTTACAGTAAGAGTACCTGCGGTTACTTGCATTTGACCGTAGCGCACGCCTCCTGCACCGCCACCACCGCCTCCAGCGTGGCCACCTCCACCACCCCCTCCGGCAACTACTAAGTAATCTAACTTTCCGGCGGTTGAAACAGTTAATGAGCTAGAAGATGTAAATGTATAATAATTATATCCACCAACCGTTGTAACAGTTCCACCGGACACAGACGCCCAAAAGTCTATCGAAAAATTCACAAACCTCGTAGCACTTGTAATACCGTCCGACGCACTTAATCGTGCTTTAAAACTACCGGCATTCGAAGTATTTGTAGTAGGTGTAAAAGTATATATTCCAGTACTTTGATCTATAGTAGTAGCAGACGATAACTGACTGGGCAGAGCGTTTGTAGAGTTTGCGTAAGCAATTCCATAAGTAATTGCAGTTCCTTCAGGATCTACTGCTTGCATTTGAATAGTACTTGTAGTACCATCGCTATTTAGAGTATGACTCGTAGCGGGTTCAGTATAAATTATAGGACTTTCACCATCACCTGTTGCGTCAGCACCATCTGATCCGCCCGAAGGATTTAACTGTACCCACTGGCTCGAAGATCCATCATTGTAGTAAATATACGTTTTTGCTACACTTGAATCGAACCATAAGGCTCCTGTCTCCGGGTTTGACGGAGGAGTATCACTTACAGCAATGGCATCCTTGTCGGCTTTCCACACACCCTTTGTAGAATTGTAAGTATACGTAGTACCGCCGAATACGTGTGTGGCTCCATTCGATGGACTATTTGGAAAATTCGTTGCCATAATCTTATCCTTTTAAAGCTGCTGCTGGTGGAGTGAAGCTTGATGTGCCTGTATATCGTGCTAATCCTTTTGTAATTCTTACATCATCATAGTATGCTGCAGTATAATAAGCAGGTTCAGCAAAAGAACCTAGTGCTGCAAAAGTGCCACTTACGCTTGCCGGTTGAACTGGAAGAACCCAGTGAAATCCATGAACTCCATCAACGTATAGTCTCCAAGTTGTACCATCGTAAGTATGCGCAACATGTTGCCATTGATTTTGTACAATTCCTAACTGCGCTGCTGTACATGTGTTACCGCTATAATTACCATTTGTACCATAATAATAAATATTAAGAACGCTATTATTCCAATATGTTATCCATTGATGCCCTGTAGAGGCATTCCAAGCTCCTGCTCCTCCTCCTGTTTGAGGCCCAAATGAATGCTGAGCAGTGTAAGGCTGAGTATCATACATCCACCATTCTACTGTAAATGGTTCTCCTCCTACACCCCAATCACAAACTAACTTTTTATTATTGATGCCAAATCTTACTCGATCGCCCGTACCGTCTGTATAAATTGCTGTCGAGCGATACTTTGTTTGCGTAGAAGAACACTTTGTATCTCCATCTAAAACTAAAACTGAAGAGGTTTGCGACTTATCAATGATGCCTGCATTAGTACTTTTTAAATGAAGTTTTGTATAAGAATCCGCAGCAAGAGGAGCAGTAGGAACAGTAATAGAAGTTCCTTGATAGGCAGCAGGAATTGTACCTCGAATAATTCGAAAATCAGAAATATTTCCGTTCCATGCTTGTGAATCTGTTGACCAACGACTAGCAATAATACCACTATTTGAGTCATAGTTTCCTGTGTCTGCTACGCTATCTTCAGATACTCCATTTACGAATAGTCTTCTTGTTCCATTGTATCTAACAACGGCTACATGATACCATTGATTTAATGATTTTGTTGTTCCCGTTAATTGAGAAGCAAGAGGCTCAGAATAGCTAGCAAATGCTCCAGTGAAAGCTAAATTCAATCCATTAGCCGCACCCCTATTATCAAAAATTTGAGCCGCGCCGGTAGGAGTCGCTGTTGGATATACCCATGCTTCTATTACAAAATCATCCGAAGTTCCGAATTGAAAATCATTGGATGTTACGCTTAAATAATTAGTTCCAGTTCCATCATTATATAATGACCCGCCATTAGTACTCGCCGAATACGGACTGTTGTAATCGTAAGGGGAGAAAGGAGCGAGCTCTCCATTCGTCCATGTTATAGATTCTGTACCTACTGCATCATATGTAAAAGTAGGCCTACTAGAAAAAAGTAAAAATGAAGTGCCGGATACAGCAGTCAAGGGCTCAGTTGGTACATCATAAGTAGCCCCACTATAAACAGCTGTGCCTTTTACTACTCTATAATCTTTGATGTAACCACCGCCTGCATCTGCAACGCCGCCGCCTGCAAATGAGTTTTTAAACAAACTCCATCTATTCGCATCTAGTGACTGAGTAAACGAGGCTGTAGCATTTCTAGAGCCATCTACATATGCTTCTAACGTACCATTATTTCTTTGTAAAGCAATGTGATGCCAGCTACCGGCTGTAATAGGAGCGCCAGTTGTTGCAATGCGTGACACGTTACCAGTATTCATTCCCAAGTTTCCATCTGTTCCGATAGAAAATCCACCAATGTATTGGTTTCCATTTGTTTCTGAAGGACGAGTATCTGCAAGAATAATTGCAGTTGACAAATCATTTAGCCAAATCCACATTTCAATAGTAAAATCGCCCGTGCCAAAATCTAATGCGGCAGTAGGAGATAAAATTTGAAAATAATCCGTTCCACTGCCATCCCAATGATAACTATACCCACCATGCCGGTAAGGACTGAAAGTAGTCTGTGTTACATTTCCTGCTACAGTAATTGTCTGATTATTCGTGCTTGAATCTACGAAATCATTATTGTCTGCTAGATTCGCTCCAACAGATGTTATAAGTGCGGTAGTATATTTGCTATTTTGTACACTAAATTGCAAAGTAAATGATGCGGGTGCAGTGGCAATGTTGACACCATCAGAGGCACGGAAGGTAAGAGTAAATGAACCTGCATTCGCAGTATTTGTAGAAGGAGTAACTGTAAAGACATTACTACTCGCTCCAGTGCCTTGAGCTACCGTAGCTATGTTACCTGAAGTATCGCTAGCTATACTGTAAGTAATTGGTAAACCTTCTGGATCTGTTGCAGTTACTGTTACCACCGTAGCCGTACCATCAATTGCAAGACTATAGCTAGAGGATACTCCACTAATACTTGGATTTGTGTTGATAAGTGCAATTTTGTACCATCCACTGCCATTCCAAAAGTAGAGTGTATTGTTTGCAGTTACATGAGCCATGTCTCCCTGTGAGTTCCCACTGGTAGGAAGATTGTCTACAGTTGCGTACACGGATGCTACGCCTGCTCCTCCGTCAGCACCTGCGGCTCCATCAGCCCCGGGACTACCTTGTGATCCAATGACTTCTACCCATTGGCTAGAGTCAACATCTTCGTAGTATACGAACATACCGCCAGTATCAGTGTCATACCAAAGGTCTCCATCGCTTGGGGAACTAGGAGCAGCATCATCAGTGGTCACCGAAGCGCCGCCTCCCCCGCCTCCGCCGGAACTAGCGGCTGCTGTCCAGTACCCTTTACTGGAGCTATAAGTATATGTAATTCCTCCGACGTCTTGAGTATCGCCGTCGGATGGATTATCGGGAAAATTTACTACTGCCATTGTATTATCCTTTTAACTCTGCCGTAGGCGGCGTGAAGTTTACTGTGTATCTTGCTAGGCCTTTGGTGATGCGAATATCGCTTATATATCCATCAAAAAAGAATTCGGTACTAAATCTAGCACCTACTCTTATCGGGATTTGATTCTGGTTAAAATCGTAACTATTTGTTGCAGAAGCTACTTCTACTCCATCAAAAAACATTTTTAAACTTGTACCGTTTCGTGCAACTGCAATATGTACCCACTGACCTGTTGGCATTGCGGTATTTGCTGTTAAAAGATCTCCAACTGCCGTCGCAGCAAACTGTAGCCTATCGTTTGTTGTATTGTTCATCCAGTTATGCGATAGAGACCAACAATTCGTAGTACTATTAGTTCCATTTCTCGTTTCTAATAGATATACGTATCCAGGTATACTGTTGTAATAAGCCCAAAGTTCAATGGTGAAGTCTCCTGTGCCGAAGTTAGCAATACCAGAAGAATAAAGATCGATGTAATCACTAGTGCCATCAAGATATATAGAAGATGCAAGATATTTTGTCTGAGATGTAGAAGAGTTTGTATTTCCATATAAAATCATATTCTCAGCTCGCTGAGCTTTATCAATAATACCTGCGTTTGTTGATTTTACATGAACTTGACTATCAGCAGTAGTAGTTGATGGTGAAGTAGGAGGAGTAAAATCAGAAGTATACGTTACACTTCCAGATCCTACTTTTAGCCGAGCGTCTGCAATATTTGCATGTATTGTTTCAGTTCCATTACTTCTTCCTGCTCCTATCGTAAATGCTGTATTTGTATGATTATAAGTACTTGCAGTATAAGAAGTTGTAGAGGCTATTTGTTTTCCATTCATAAAGATTTTACCATTGTTTCCTTCTCTAGTAAGCACTAAATGTACCCACTGTTTTAAAGGAATATGAGTATTTCCAGAATTAAATAAATGACTTCCTACATATAAATAAACTCCATACGCTAAACTTCTGTTTATACCAAATAGCCAATCAGCAGAGGTATCCCCTGTTCTACAAGCCATTAGACCTGCCCAAGTACTATTTGAGTGTACATAAGCCCAGAGTTCTGCCTGATAATCTGAGCTACCTACAGGTGTAGTAAGAGTAGTGGATAAATAGTCTCCCGAACCATCTAAATATACTGATCCTCCATTATTGTCATCATTATACGATAAATAGTCGTAGGGACTAAAAGGTTGAGTGCTTGTATTCCCGGCTATAGTTATAGTATGATCGTTAGTTGATCCGTCAGCTATGTAAGGAAGATGACAGGTGAGTAGACTTGTATTTGTCACCGCTGTAAGGCGTGCTGTTGGTGGAGTAAATGCAGAGGAGTATACTGTGGACCCTTTTACTATTCTAAGGTCAGTGATGTACGCATGACAAGAATGACTTATTGCAGTGTAGTCCATAAATCTGCCCACATACAAAGTACCATTACCTCCATAAATTGAAGTAAATGTGTTGGTTCCAAGAGAGGTACCATCTAAGTATGCAGTTATTGTACTAGTGCTCTGGTCAAACGTGACAGCTAGGTGGTGCCACTCATTTAAACCTATAGTTGCCGAAAATGTTTTAGAGGTGTCCCCACCACTAGTTCCTTGTGTTGACCAATATACAATCACAGAATTTGACTGAACAGCTATTCCCCATTCCCTGGTAGTGCCGCCACCCTTAGACAAAATGTAATTCTGTGTACGATTGGTAAGTTTATTAAACCAAAATTCTATTGTAAAGTCACCTGAGAACAATCCATTGAGTGATGTATCTTGTGCGGCAGAAAGAAAGTCGGTGCCGTCTGCAACTCCTACTAATGTTGAATACCCGCCATGTCGATAGGGACTAAATGTAGTTTGATTAGTGTTTCCATTTACAGTCATTGAATAGTCATTACTAGATTTATCATCAAAAGTATTATTCACAGCATTGTTCGCACCTACGGAAGTAATCAAAGCAGTAGTATAATTACTATTTTCTACACTAAACTGCAATGTAAATGAAGCGATTGAAGACGCAATATTAACACCATCACTTGCTCGAAATGTAAGACTAAACGTACCCGCGTTTGCAGAATTAGTGCTTGGAGTAACTGTAAAGACGTTACTGCTTGCTCCAGTACCTTGAGTTACCGTAGCGATGTTACCGGAAGTATCAGAAGCAATACTGTAAGTGATTGGTAGCCCTTCTGCATCTACGGCTGTAATCGTTATCACCGTAGCAGTACCGTCGATTGCAAGATCATAACTTGAAGACACTCCCGATATAGTTGGAGTAGTATTAAGCAAAGCGATGTTATACCATCCGCTACCATTCCAAAGATATAAACGATTTGTAGCAGTTACAAATGCTTGGGATCCTGCAGAACCACTAGAAGGAAGGTCATTTACTGTTGCATATGTAGGAACAAGTAAGTCTATTGAAGGAGACCAAGAAGACTTTGTAGAATTATAAGTATACGTTTTACCTCCAAAAGAGTAAGTATCACCATTGCTTGGGTTATCTGGAAAATTTAAAGCCATATTATGCTCCTAGCTCTTGTAAGATAATTGTACTAATATATCTACCGCCTGTTGAATTATTTGCATCCGCATTAGACCTATTTAAATTAAATGCTACTGCATTATCATTAATTACATAAAGTTGGTAAGTTACTTGATCTGTTGTTGCAGGCTCATCAACAAATTGTAGTATAAAAGAATTTCCTTGGTTTGTATCGCTCGTAAGAGCTAAAGGAATTGATGCTCGTTGGCGACCTCCATCCGCATCTCCTAAATGAACATCAGTTGCAGCCCCTGCTCCAATTGTTCTCTTAAACCAAGCTTTATATGTTGTACCTAGTTGACTATAAGAAATTTGAGCACTTAAATAAATTTTATTCGAAGTTGAAGAAGGAGTAAGAGAAGCACTCATTCCAGTAACTAAAAGTGGAGTACCATTTGAAACTGCTGTAAAAGTGTCTGTTTTTTCTGTAAAAACTGTTTGAATAATTCCGCTTGCTCCGGCAGGCCCTGTCGCACCTGTCGCACCTGTAGCTCCTGTCGCACCTGTAGCTCCTGTTGGTCCTGTTGGTCCTGGGGCTCCAGTAACTCCTACCCATTGACTCGAAGATCCATCATTGTAGTAAAAATATAGAGTGCCGCTACTACTATCAAACCACAAGTCTCCTACACGAGGACTCGCGGGCGCAGTTGCAGAAGAAGGAATAACGGTTGTTCCTTGATTATTCCAAACCGCAAGAGTAGAGTTATAAATAAATCCTTCGTGAGTGTCACCATTCGAAGGACTTGCGGGAAAATTAATTGCTGCCATTGATTACTCCTTAAAAAGTTATACTTCCAGCACCTGTAAAAGTATACACATAATATCCTGCTCGACCACTGGTATCTAAAGTATAAGTACCTGTTACTGAATCTGCGGCTTCTTGAGTTGCAATAATTACAACACCATCATTTCCTGCTTTACTTACAAGACTACCATTACTCCAGATACCGCCATAGCCTCCATTACCAATCACAGTGTCTCCGCCACCAGTACCATAAGAGCCTAAAGATACGTCGAAGCCACCGCCATATCCTCCACCTGCATAGTATGTTGCTGTTCCCGTAATTGAAGACTGTTTAGCATCTCCACCGTTACCACCTAAAGCAGCAGTGCCATCAGTACCTGCAGATCCAGCACCGCCGCCTCCGCCACCACCTTCGTTTGAGTAATCATTTCCGCCATTGTTACCAAAGCCTTTTCCGCCGTAAGAAGCTTGTAATCCTAAACCTGGACCATCAGAAGCACGACCTGCGCCACCACCAGAACCTCCATTAAGCGCAGTGGTTAAGTCTGTGCCAGTAAAGTTACCAACGCCACCACCGCCACCGCCACCGGTAGCTACATAAATGTCTGAGCCTCCGGATGCAAGAATACTATTGCCTCCTCTGGCGCCAAGTTGATCTTGAGCAGGTGCTACAGCTCCTCCAGTACCAACTGTAATATTATAAGTAGTAGCGCTTTGGAAAACATACGCAGAATCTTCTACGTAGCCTCCGCCACCACCACCGCCTCCAGCAGAGTCATTTCCTCCGCCACCGCCGCCAACAAGTAATATCTCGCCAGTAACACTAAAGGTAAGAGAAAAGTCTACAAGACGAGTAGTTGTATTTGCCCCGTCAGACGCACTTAATCGAGCACGAAACGTTCCTGCATCAGTATTTGTAGTTGAAGGACTAAAAGTATATACTCCTGTAGTTTGATTTATACTTGGTGCAGAGGCAAGTTGAGCAGGAAGCGTGTTACCTGTAGTTTTATATGCGATTCCGTAAGTAACATCAAAACCTTCTGGGTCTTGAGCAGTCATTGTTAAAGTACTTGTACTTCCTGTATTATTTAAAACGTGGCTAGAGGGAGGCTCCGTAAGAATTACTGGACTTTCATCTCCGTTATCTATTCTCTTCCATGCTGTACCGTTATAAACATACAGTGCATTTGTATCTTGAGCATACGCAATATCTCCTTCTGTGGGAGTAGCTGGAAAAGCTGCCAAATTCGCATAAGATACAGAAGCAGAAGCTCCAGTAGCGCCATCAGCGCCAGGAGTGCTTGTACTTACCCACTGACTTGAGTCTGTATCTGTATAATAAATATACATGATTGCTTCCGAAGAACTCCACCACAAATCTCCAGCGGAAGGACTTGTTGGAGCAGTCTCTGATACAGTTACAGATGCGCCGCCAGACGCTCCACCGCCACTCCCAGTGGGATTACTTTGTACCCACTGATTTGCAGTACCGTCATTGTAGTATACAAATGTTTTCAGTACGCTGGGGTCAAACCAAAGATCACCTTCGGTGGGACTAGCAGGTGCAGTCTCTGATACAGTTACAGATGCGCCACCGCCTCCACTTCCAGAAGTTGCAGTAGTTTTCCAAGCTCCTGACGTAGAATTATAAGTATAAGTTACATTGTTTACTGTAACTGTATCTCCATTGCTTGGACTATTCGGAAAATTATAAGCCATTTTTACTCCTTAGAACCAGTACTCGGTTTCAGTGACTCCTCCGCCAGCGCCCCCACCGGAGCCGGCAACATTACTTGCAATTGCTCTTGCAATATTGTATTCTTTAATTGTACCATCTTCTTTTTGTAGTTGTTCTTGATTATAGGGAACTACATTATTTTTTGCTCGAATACTTTCTCTAAATTCTTCTAGCAAGTATAAAGAAGGTACTCTAGTTGCTTGTAGTTGTATTCTTTTATTTATTTTAAACTCAGGTGCAGTATAGGAAGCTGGAGGTGTTCTACTTATATTTGCAAAAGGAAGTACTTCTGTAAAAAGACCCCCTGCTGGAACAGTTGTAGTCCTATTAGGATTAAACATATACATTGCAGATTGATTATCAAAAGTATAAGATCCTGCGCTAAAAGTTTTACTATAAACTGTAATTGTGCCAGCACTTGTAATATATCCTCCACTATCAACTTGTGTCCAGCCATTAGATACATCTGTATCAGAAGCATTTGCAGTTGTATCCCAACTTGTGTTTCTAAATTGATATACTAAAGTTTCATACTGGAAAGTAATACCTAAAGCATTGCCAGAATTTATCTCTAAAGTCGTAACTAAACCTAGATAGGTAGAAGTTAAATTAGAATAACTTTGCCAACCATTCACTGGAATAGTTAGCGCAAGTCCATTTGCAGCAATATCTAAGGGTCTGTACCAGCCCGTGCCTAAAGTTACTCCTGAATTTGAGACACTTAAAGCGCCCGTACCTCCTACTGTATAAGTGCCCCCACTAGAATTTAATGTAAAAGCTCCTAAATCATAAGTAGTGGTCCCTTGCAGAGACCACGCAGGATATCCGTCTACATCTATAGTTAGCGTATCGCGGGGATACGCTAACTTTATAGTAGGATCAGAAGTTGATCTTATTGTAGCGGTATTTAACATCTTAGATACTCACGTTTGCAACAATGTCGCTTACACCCGAGCCGGTAATAATTACATCGACATTTGTATCTACAGTGGTTGAAGTAGTAACGGTAGTCGAAGTAGCACCTCCAGTAAAGGTCATTGTAGAACCATCAATTGTAAGAGCTAAATTTACTGCTACTCTATCTCCTGTAATATTATAAGCACTTACTGCAACAGTTGTATTAATATCTGTTCCTGTATGATTATAAGAGTTAGAAGCAGGAGTAATAGTAATACGAACGGGAACAGCCGGAGTAATTACATGAGTTTCCAAGTAGGCCGCATCTTTATTTTGTGCAGTAGCAACAATTCGACCTGTACTGTCTCTTCCAATTGAGTAAATTTTATTTGTTAAAGTAGTTGATAACTGCCAACCATTTGTATTATCCCAATTATAGAAATAAAACGCATCTGCTCCCATAACCCCAAGAAGAGTTTTTGCATCATTAAAAAACATTGCATTTTTTGCAGTCTCAGGGATAGTTACGGTGGAGTGGTGAGTAAGCAGAGTTGCATCAGAAGCATCTACAGAATAAGTAATAAATGTACGGCCATCCGTTGTACTATCATGAATACGATGCTCACCTGCCATATACATAAGAGTTAGATAACGATTTCCACTACTTACAAAAGATTCATTCCATACAACGCCTCGGAATCCATAACCATCCGCAGTGGTTCCCATCAAATTTAGCATATGAGTAGAACTCAAGTCTCCAGTAATTGAAGTAACTTGATCTCTTGTAAAGGTATCAGTTGTTTTGTTCCACTTAAATACCCACGGATGATAGTTGTAGCTTGTATCAAAATACGGAGTATACCATACACGATTTCCTGCACTTGCTGGATCTTCAAAATGCTTTGAAGAAAACTTGGTCATTTGGGCCATGGTAGAGTTCATTGTACGAGCCCCTCCATAACTTGTACCAGCAGCAGCAGGAGCAGCATTAAAAGTATGAAGATCAGTTGTATTATTGCTAGAATAGTTCAATCGAGTAATATAATGAGTATAATCAGTATCTTGATGAGTGTACAAATATAAAGGAAGATCCGAATTATCTGCTCCAATAAACTGAACCCAATATGGGTTTCTTCGAGATAAATTTAGATTGTGTTGGCTGTCATCAAAATTACTAAAACTATTTCTTGCTATTCCAAAATGGGGTCTGAAAGTGCCATAAGGCCAGTTTACCGAATTAGAAATTCCGGCTACGTAATCAGAATTGGGATCTTTGTGCACATAAATCATAGGCACCTGAATTTCAGAGTTACCTGTTGTTCCTCCATACCCCCAAATATTCGTTGGCATTACTTCATAGAGTTCTTTAGTGGAAGGCACATTGTACCATACATGGGTATAATACCAATTATAGGACCCCATATTTTCAGTCCAAACAATTAGTTCATTTCCATTTGCATCCGTAAAACGATTTAAATAAGAACTAGGGGTGTCAGGATCAATACAAAATTGATGTTCAAATTGAACATTATTTAAGGTATTATTTCCGTTGGCTCCTTCGTAATGCCAGCAATACATTGTTTCATCTTTAAGAACTTGACACATTGGAGTTCCTGCACGAAGAGTATATCCATTTGTGTCCGTATTTCTAGTAAAATTCGAACTATCATTATACCCCATAGTAGCTTTCAGCTCCGTATTAGCTCGCATCTGAATAGTTCCATTAAAAATGGGAGCCAAAGTAGTTTTATCATAGGCGTCATGGTCAAAATAAATAGTATTTTTTCCAGGCCTTGGATCCTCAAAAATTGTACAAACTCTAAAGGATCGTGCGTCTTTAATCTTTGCCATCAGTTTTTCTCCTTAGGCCTGAGCTTGATACCAAGCTACTACTTCATTGAGGTCTGTCCAAGCTATTCTACTGCCATCTCCTTGAGTTTTCCAAGGTTGTAAGACCACAGATGTGTGATTATTTTCAGAATCTACTGCAAAAATTTCTGCAACGCCATCTGTAAGAGTTGCGTGAAAATTTTCAGTAACGTCAACAGGATTTCCATCTTCATCTGGAACCTGTGTGATTTTTGTAAAATCCATAGATTATCTCCTTAAGTTCTCTTGTGGATAAATTGTAAATATAAATCGGAGCCGATAGCACTTGTACCAACATTTGTAATATCGACAGTTAAGTAGTCTCCTTCAGCCATAGTCAAAGTTGGACTAGTTACAACTGCACTAGTATCTCCTGCAAGAATAGTTACTGTTTGAGCCGATGTTCCGTTTTTCTTTACATCAGCAACAACATTTGCATCTGCAGCGCCACCTAACTTCGCATTTATTTTACTAACTTCCAGATTGAATGGTGCATACCATCTTTTTGTTCCTGCTGAAACTTCTAAAGATCCAATTTTATGCACGTTAATTGCTAACGGAGTATTGTCGCGTACACTTGCTGGCAAAGACGCCGTTGTTGCAAATTGAGTTGTATTTGTTTCTACAATTTTTTGAATTTTTGCTTGAAATTGAGTAGTATCATCTAAGTACTCACCCATATCTTTTACTTTGAATTTATCATCTGTGGCATCATAAACTAAGCATAGATTTCCAATATCTCCAATAGTAGGAACAGGTTTAATTTCCACAGGAGTTACGTGCTGCTCTTGATCGTGTTGGAAGTATAATTTATAATTTCCATTTTCATAAGTTTCTACTTCAAGAGGCTTAATATTTATTTGTCCTCTCATAGAAGAATGATTTCCACATTGATAATATAAGGTATCAGGAGCATCACTAGGAACTACAAATACTAAAGTTCCACTTTCATTTCTCGAACCTGTTACACCGCTTGTATATTCTCCTACATAGCTACCCGCTGAAAAATTTGTTCCGTCATCCGTTGTTAAATAGAATGGATGCCCAGACAGAGAAGAATCTAAATTAAAGGTGTAAGTTCCTCCTTTATAAATTGGCCCTAAAGTAACATTATCCCCTGATGCAGTGCCGGTAAACGTATAATACCCCGTATTTGCAAAAGACACATTATAGTCAACAGTAGGTGCAGTAAGAGTAGGGGCAGTAATTGTACTAGGAACGCTAATTACAAGTCGCTGCACTTCCGTAGCTTGCCCACCATTTATAGCAGGGTGTGTAATTCCCGTTACATTTAAAGTCTCTGTAGACCAACTTACATTATTTTCCGTACCCGCACCTTCGATCCATTTTAAATGAATTTTATGTGTTTGAGTCATGTTACCATGTAAGTCATGTGCGGCAAAGTTAAAAACTGTATAAGTTCCTTGATTATATAAAGGTACTACGGATTGTTGTTGATTTTCAATTTTAATTCTTGCATAAGCTACGGTTCCTGCATCCCAGCTCCAAAGCCAATTTGTGCCATGTCCTGCCGATGGGTCATCTACATTTAGAGTAAAAGTTTCTGGAGTAATTGATAAATCAACATCAAATCCTGGGTCTGTAGCAAGTTGTTGTTCTACTTGTGTAAAGTTTACCGTGCCACTTGAAGTCGCCGTTGTAGTAGTCTTACCATCTTGAGTTACAATAAGAGCAGTCGGATTAGGCACTTCTGTTGTAGGTGGAGGAATAATTGCAATATTACCATTTGTTTCATCAGTTGTAATTTTTGCATCCCCTAGGTGCAAAGTACCCGCAGAAATATAAAGGTCTCTCCACTTATTTGCAGCAGTACCTAAGTCATAAACTTCATTTCCTACAGGAACCCAGTGCTGCTCCACGTTTGTAGGTAGAGGAGGAGTGCCTACAGCAGTATCCTTCCACACTCCCTTTGTCGAGTTATAAGTATACGTCACACCATTTAGTGTAAATGTATCTCCATTACTCGGACTATCTGGAAAATTATATGCCATTTTTACTCCTTATACAAATGTGACTGTGCAAGATCCGTTACTATTTGCGGTTCCTCCACTCGTTGTAGTGCTTCCATTAGTAACTACATTTGAATCAAAATATCCTGAGCCGCCAGCTCCTCCAGAGCCTGCGTCGGGAAATACAATAGCTCCTCCGCCTCCGCCGTAGTAACCTCCGCCACCGCCTCCAGCTCCACCGCCCGAAGGAAAGAAGCAACCGATACCCCCATTTCCAAATCCTGAACCTCCAGGACCATTCGGGTTAGTATAGCCGCCGCCGCTTGAAGTTCCTGCGGGGGCAGCGCCTCCATTTCTTCCGGAGCCAGCATTTCCGTTATACCTATTTCCTCCAGCACCAACTCCGGGCCCTGTTTGAGTGCCTCCTCCGGCTGGAGTATCATTTGAATTCGTACTTGTATCGCTACCTGCACCGCCCGTGGTACCACCACCGCCTCCGGTTTGAGTGCCGCCATTCATACTGCCACCGCCACCGCCTGCTACCATTATAGGAACTTCTCCGGAACCGTAAGTGCCTGTATAAATTCCTGTACCTGCACCTCCGGAGCCTCCATATCTGGAGTCTGTTCCATTAGAGCCTTTACTGCCTACAAGAAGGTTTATACTCGAATTTGCAGCAAGAGTATATCTACCCGTTGTTAAACCTCCAGCGCCTCCTCCAGCGCCATCGCTACTTCTGCCGCCACCAGAACCTCCTTCTAAATCAAAATCTAAATCAAAGTCGGCAGCAGTATTATTGTTTAAAGTATAAACGGTATTGGCTGCAAATCCTGTAACACTTCCTGTTGTAAAACTTGTATTTCCATTTACCGCAGGAGATACTGTAAGCGTAGCAAAAGCAAGATATACAGTAGAAGTTGTTCGTATTACCTTTCTTCCATCATCTGCTTTAATTCTAAGTGTAAAGTTTCCTGCATTTGCAGAATTTGTAGATGGTGTAATTGTAAAAGTTCCATCATTATTATTTACAATTGTTGCTTGCGATTGATTTTCTGGAACTACATCATAACTATATGTTACAGGAAATCCGTCTGGATCGGAAGCTGCTACGGTAACTGTAGTTGCTGTACCATCTGATGCAAGAACATAGGAAGATTGTGCCTCTGTAGTAAAATTTAAACCTGCATCTATACCAGATGCTACACGATCCCATTTAGTACCTTTCCAAACATGCAATGTACCCGTTGCTTGGTCTACAATAATTTCACCCGTATTACCACTCACAGGAAAGCTTGCAGCATTTGCAAAACTTTTTTTACCTCTTGCTTTTATATCTGAATAATTTGCCATTATGGTACTGCTGTCATCACTATTTTGCCGCCTGCTTGTTCAGCGGCACCGTTAGTATTGGAAACTGCAGTTGCTCCATTTCCTATAAAACCGGAGCCCCCACCACCGCCTGCACCGCCTGCAGAAGCTCCACCACCGCCTCCGCCGTAGTAACCACCACCGCCGCCGCCTTGCCAGCCATCTCCACCTTTATATCCTCCAATACCACCAGGAGCCCATCCAACACCTCCCGGACCATTTGTAGAGTTATAATAACCGTTTCCGCCTTGTCTAAATGAACCTGCCTGACCTGATCCACGATCGCCCGAACCTGCAGCACCTCCAGCAGTTTGGCTACCTCCGCCGCCGCCGTATGCGTTCCATCCACTTACTTTTGTACCGCCACCACCGTTTGTACCGCCACCACTACCTCCAGTAGTATTACCGCTACCACCGCCACCGCCTGCAACAACATATGGAGTATTTGCATCAGAACTACTGTAAACAGCGGAAGCACCCCCACCAGATCCAGTTCCTGGGGCTGCCGCACCGACACGTAGCTTAATTGTTCCAGACGCAGGAATTGAGTAAGTAGCAATCGCACGTCCTCCAGTGCCTGCGGAGCTACCGCTTTGAAGGTGTCCCGAGCCTCCTTGTACATCAAATTGAATTACAACTGCATTCGAATTTGGATTTGTAACTGTATACTCTTGACTACTATCAGTCAAAGTAACTGAAGATGCTCCACTAACGCTGTCCCACTCACTGGATCCATTAATAGAGGGGCTAAATTGAAGAAGGCCAGAGTAAAAAGATAAATCTAGAGAAGTACTTTTTGAAGTTGTATTTACACCATCACTTGCTGTTAGTCTTAAAGTAAATGTACCCGCATCTGTTTCCGTAGTGCTAGGAGTTACAGTAAAAGTTCCTCCGACATTTGTAATTGTAGCTTGTGCTTGATTACTTGGAACAGTATCATGTGAATAAGTTATTGGAAATCCTTCCGGATCAGTAGCAGCAACAGTAATTACAGTTGGGGTACCATCACTATTTAATTCGTAGCTCGCTGCAGGTTCTGTTGTAAACTCAGGAGTTTCATCTGCTCCAGAAGCTACACGGTCCCATTCGGAGCCATCCCAAACATAAAGTCCCCCATTATCAGTAGTAAGTGCTAAATCTCCCGCACTATTGCCACTTGAAGGAAGAGCTGCATAGTTTGCATAAGATGTAACTACAGCTCCACTTGCTTTTATGTCTGAATAATTTGCCATTATCGCTCCATCATTACCCAACCTTGAGTAGCATTATAATATACTAGTCCAAAGGCTGCTCTGTCTACATCAATTGTTAAGTCTGCTGCGGTTCCTTCAATATTGTGACCATTTCGTGCCACAGTAATATTATTTGTGGATGCTGTACCAGTACCATCAATAATTCGTATTTCATCGCCTAAAGCTGCTGTAGCAGGAAGTGTTACAGTTACTGCAGTTGAAGTATCTACAATTAACTTGTCTCCTGCTCCTGCTGTATAGGCTGCACTTTTTTCTGCCCAAGTACTATTACTTCCTCCGCCAGAAGGGTTAGTTTTTACCCATTGTGTTGATGAGCCATCATCAATATAAACGTATAAGAACAGGTCGTCATCATCAAACCATAAATCGCCTGCTGTTGGAGAAGTAGGAGCAGTCCCAGATACAGTTACAGATGCTCCACCACTTGAACCTCCAGAACTGCCAGAGCCTGAAGGATTAGTTTGTACCCACTGACTAGAATCTCCATCATTATAGTATACATATAGTACAAGACCTGTAGAATCGAACCACAGATCTCCGGCAGAAGGAGTTGTAGGCGCAGCATCGGAAACAGTTACCGAAGCGCCGCCTCCTCCTAATCCGGATACTGCTGCCTGTACAAATGCGGTAGTTGCAATTTGAGTAGTATTTGTTCCACTCGTAGCAGTTGGTGCAGTTGGTGTTCCTGTTAAGGCAGGATCTGCAAGAGGTGCTTTTAATGCTAGACTATTTGTTACCGTAGAAGAAAAATTTGCATCATCGCCCAAAGCTGCTGCTAATTCATCTAATGTATCAAGCGCTCCAGGAGCTGAGTTTATAAGATTTGCAATTTCTGTGTCGACATAAGTTATAGTTGCGCCATCAGTAATTCCATACCCAGCAAGAGTTGTAGAAGCGTTTGCAAGTTCTACCCAGTTTCCTGCGTGTGCAAAATATCCTTTCCCAGTACCGTGAACGTGTGCAAACATACCGTGGTAAGTAGAAGCACTCGGTAAATTTGAAGTTTGAGCAAATACATTCGAATAATAAATCTGCCCGGTTGTAATAAAATCATTGCTACCAATATCAATATTTGCATTTGTATATGCAATTGGATCTGTAATACCATATCCTGCTATAGTAGTAGGAGTACCTGTTAAAGAACTAAATGCTCCATCAAAAGCATCTGTAATACCATATCCTGCTATAGTAGTAGGAGTACCTGTTAAAGAACTAAATGCTCCATCAAAAGCATCTGTAATACCATATCCTGCTATAGTGGTAGGAGTACCTGTTAAAGAACTAAATGCTCCGTCAAAAGCATCTGTAATACCATAGCCTGCTATAGTGGTAGGAGTACCCGTTAAAGAACTAAATGCTCCATCAAAAGTGCTATAATCAGTGCCTACTACTGCTGCACTGATATTTCCTGCACCATCTGCTTTTACAATACCATTGATTGCACCAACTACCGGGTCTGTTTCAGTATAGCTTGTAAGATAATTACTTAAATCTGCAGGAGCAAATGTAAATACACCAGTAGTATTATTATAAGATAATCCACCATTAGAGCTTGCAGCTGCAGTGGTAACACTAAAACTATTAAGACTCGCATTTCCAAAGCTAGATGTATCGGCAGGCGTAAACGTAAATACACCAGTAGTATTATTATAAGATAAAGCGCCTCCAGAAGAAGCACTTGCTGTATTTACGCTTAGGTCTGTTAATTCAATATCATTTGCTACTGCTGTCTGTACAAACTCTGTTGTAGCAATTTGAGTGGTGTTTGTACCAGAGGTAGCGGTAGGCGCAGTTGGAGTACCTGTTAAAGCAGGGTCTGCCAAAGGAGCTTTTGTAGCTAAACTATTTGTAACTGTAGTTGCAAAGTTCGCATCATCATTTAATGCGGCGGCTAACTCATTCAAAGTATCTAAGCTAGTAGGCGCAGAATCTACAAGATTTGCAATTTCAGTATCTACATAAGATTGAGTAGCATAAGCTCCCAAATCTGTAGGAGTAAAAGTAAATACTCCTGTTGTATTATTATAAGATAAACTGTTACTACCCGGGCTAGCTGTTGTTACAGAAATATCGCTTAGACTTGCTTTTTTCTTTGCTAAAGCGTAGAGGTCTAGGGTCGAGGTAGAGTATACAAACAAAGAAGTGCTTGATGTAGCTACACCGATTTTTTGGTCGGAAGGTAAACCTCTATCGAAACGTAAAGTTCCATCTGCTTCAAGAAATACTTCACTTCCCGAAATTAACGCAGTAAACCCTGAAATTTCTCCTGATAGCACTACTTCAACGTCTGATCCATTATTTACTGATGCATCTGCAAAGCCAATAAAAGTATCATTAATTGTAGTAATTGTAGAAACAGTTCCATCCGAGTTTAAAACTACAGGGTCTCGTTGCGAAATAGAACCTGATGCAGTTAAAGTCGTAGTTATTTTTCTAGTTTGAGATGTTTGGCTACCATATATTTTGTCAAGAGTCGTTGAAATAAAATTTACAGGAACAACACTGTCTTCGTCTCCAAATGCACTATTTGGAGGTAATACGAGGCCCCCTGCAGAACCTTGTGATAAAGAGGCTCCTCCAACAAATATTGTATTTGCGGCAAAGTAGCCCGCACTAAAGGGATTACTTGGAGTACCTATTGTACTATTTGCTCCATTTGGAAATATCGAGTTAACATGAAGCTCATCAAATGCTCGATTTTGGCTTCCTAAATTATACGTTAGACTGGTAGAAGGAAGAATATCTACATCTAGATTACCTGCATAGTATTTTACCCAGCCACTTGTAACTATGCTATCCGTATTTTGACGCATAGTGGTATAGCTTGGAAGTCCTGTAAGTAGCTGGCTTCCGCTAAATGAATTTCCACCGGATAATTGAGCTTTTGTATTTACTAAATTATATAAAACGCTATTACCAATTTGACTAGAATTAATAATAGCGTTTATAGGTGCAGCTATATCTTGAACAAAAGCAGTATTTGCAATTTGAAAACTGTCATCTGTGGTTGATATCGCTGTATTGTATGTTGCTGTGCCTGTAAGATTCGGGGAATTTAATGGCGCAAAATCACTATTAACATAGCTTTCAAGATCAATAATCCCTTGCTTTAAATTAATAAAGTTGGTATCAACTTCGGTAACCGACAAAAGTCGATTTACAGGAGTAGTTCCCGTTGCAAGATCGGTTGTATCCTTACTTACTATAACAATGTTTTGTGCGCTCATTAAAAACCCCTATCTTAACGATACTATTATATTACGGAGTATCCTTTAATTGTACTGACCAAGTAATTTGAAGAGTATCGTCAGTTGCTTTGTTTACAACACTAAAGGTTGTTCGGCAAAGCATAGTCTGCGAAATTCCAAAGCCTGTAGTACCCTGAGCATTAATACTTACAATACCTCCAGTACTAGTATTTGTTTGTGCCGGAGCGCCTCCTGCATAGGTGAAAGAGTTTGTAGCACCTGGATCCGCAGCATTCTTGTTAAAGATACCTGCTTCGCGAATGGGAGCTTCTGCACTTCCACCTGCCCAAGAAGCAGGGTTGTCCTCTTTAAATGTAGCAACAAAAACTACACGAGTACCTGTTTTCTTCGTTCCTGCAACAGCAGTATATGGAGCAGTTGTGCTAGGGGCAGCAACACTTCCATAGTCATTTTCTGTAGTAGGATAACCTTCGGGCGTAGTACCTGAATCAAGAATTACACTACTTCCAGAAATTGTGCCTTGGAAAACACCGTCTACTGAGGTACCGAATTGAACAAAGGGGTCGACATTATTTTCTTCCAGAGGAACATCATCTGCATCCCCAAAGAAAGGCGGAATTGGAGCATTACTGAGTCCTGGTATACCTGCGTCGGTTTTATTGTAGTATCCACCAATAATACCACGAATTGGAGCACTGCCGCCACCGCCTAACTCAGAAAGAGTCATACCGGCTTCGTCACCTCCACCACTAAAATCAACAGTAGTTAGATGCTCACCGTCATCTGGATCAATTCGACCAAATTGACTTTGAACGGGCTTAAAAGTAAGGACCATTGGATTGGAAGTGTCCGCAAATCCCGTACCAGTTACAGTAACAGGATTTTGCAAAGTAATTGCAAGAATACCTCCGGTCTCTACAACAATGTTTTGAATACCTGTATCGTCAGCAAAGGCTACAGTACCTCCAGTTACATTACCTTGAGCGTCTCTGGTAATTGTGCTATTCGTATCACGAACAGTCATAATAGGAGCCCCGATACCTCCGCCTGGAGCACGAATAAACTTTGAGAGATAAGAATTACTACCAGTATTTGTAGTTTGAGCTACTCGAATAACAGAACTTCCGTCTGCTGCTCGAGTAAAATTAACATCATCAGGAAACTCTACTGTAAAAGTAGAATACTCTGAACTAAAGCTCGTGTCACGTTTTACCTGTACACGAATTCCCTCTTCGTTTTCAAGAGTTCTGTGGTATGCCGCAGTAGCAGTAGCAGTGGCATTTGCATAATCCCCCGTACCTACAGCCATGTGGCTCATCATGCGAGGAATTTGATGTTTCCCCGTAATATCTTGTCGTGGGTCAATCATACGACCAACAATATGTGCAAGACCATAGTCTGTAACCATATTTCGAATAGTCTTATGCTGTTTTACTCGACCCGCGTTATCTCGTAAAACGAGATTGACAATTCCCTTAATTTGAGCACTGTCTTTTTGCATTTTTAAATCTCCTAGAAATTGGCAGATTTGCCGGCTTCGCTGACATAAGGCTCCAGAAAATATGAAGCGCAGTACACGGGTATAAAGGCGGTTCCAGGGTCAGCAGCCTCGACCGTTTCCGTATGTGTTCTTCGATAATTCATTACTCTTTTATAGAATGTATTATCTGTTGAAGTATTTTTTGCCTGAACGCCTACAGGATTAATTATTTCTCCTGGCGCAGGCTGTAAATTTGTAAAAGTTCTGTAGCTTACTTGCGACCAAGTACCTCCAGGGGGTGTGCCCACTAAGTTAGTACTTATAGTTCCTGAGGTTGGCCAACCACCTAATCCTGAAGGATTATATAGGTTTACATATAAATGCCCATCAGTTGCAAATAATAACTTGCCTCGTAAGTTACTTGCACTCTGAGGTATTCCATTTACAACAGTAGGATATTGTACGTTTCCTCCTAGTATATCTACTATTTTTCCTAGATCTTGCCAAAAATAAGTCGTTGTAAGACCCGTTTGTGGAATATAACTGAGAAAAGATATAGAAAAATTAATTAATCCTCCATTTTCTATATCAGGAATTGTATGAGACCCCGTGGGTCTTGAAGGATCAGAAGCAGTAAGAGACTCAATGAAAAAATTCTCTTCATCTATTCCAACGGTGTCCGCTGAAGTTACTCGTAAGGAACTTCCGAAAGTACCTACCCCATCTACAAAAACCCATTGATTTTGTTCGGAGTGCCAAAAAAATCCATATGCACTAGCACTTGAACCGGGTATATAAATATAATACGGAGTATCATCATAGGAACGAGCAACTGAATACCCATTCCATCTGTACCCCTTACTATAATTATAGGTTCTGTCGTACTTAGTACTCGTATTTTCTATTTTTGGCCCGTATCCCGCTCTTTGCCAATCTTGTATATAATTAACAATCTCATAAGTATTTAAACTTGTATAAGAATATGTTTGATCTGTTCGTCTACTTTCTAAAACTGAATAAGAAGCATATAGTCTGTCGCCAAACCTTCTAACTACACCTCTGGAACTAGGCTGCTCTGTGTTTAAATCAATTGGATTTCCAGCTGCATCAAATTTTGTAATTAATTTTAAAGGATCAGGATCTTCTTCTCGTATCTCAACGAATTCCTTTATACCAAAAAATTCTTGACGTATAAAGGCTCTCGATTCGTTAATTTTATTTTTTGCCGAAATGAATTCTTCGTTTAAGCGAGCACTTGAATTTGGTATGCCTGTGATACCTTCGGCTATTTTTCCAAAATAGTAAAGATTATTTTTTATCGAATTAGAAAAATGATTGGCACTTCTCTCTTGGGCATGAGCTTCTTCATTTTGAGGCTGGAGATTACTTTTAAGTATAAGATCAGATTCTCCAACAGCTTCAGGATACCTACGGCTTCGTACAAAACTACGATCAAAGTAAATTGAAACTGGTGCATCGGCTACAATAGGTTTTCTCGATACAGCAGTAGTATTATTACTTTCCGCACCACCAATGCTTCCATCTACTGTACTATTTGTACTTTGTTGCGAAACTTTAATAGTATGATAGTTTTTAAAGAATTTTCCAATACGTTCTAAAGAGTCCCCGTTTAAATCTATACCGCCGATTTGAACAAAATCTTTTCTAGTTCCCAAGGATCTTTTAAGTCTTACATCTTCTGGCTGGCCAGGAGGATTTTGCCCAACGGGATAAAAAGTAGCAGTAACTCGATCTGTTGCTACAGTTGGCAAAGTTCCCGCAATATTAGAGGCTACACTATTTACTTCTGCAGAAGAAAAAAGATACTCTATTCCTAACTTGCGAAAGAATGTGCCTCCTAGTCTACCTAGGTCGCGAAGTTTTTCAAAAATACTTTTACCCGTTGGTTGAATGTTTAATTGAACGTAGTAACTTCCTGTTACCTGCCCTTCGGCATTGTAGGTATAGGTTAATACCTGAGCACGTCTTACATCTTCAGCAGTCATATCTCTATGAAATAAAATTCTGCGTCCTTCTGCTGTTCTTGTTGGATAATAGTTACGAGTGAGAGTGCCCCAACCTATACTACCTCCTCGCCAGACAGGTTTTAATACCTTGTATTCTGCTCCGACTAAACTTATGAAGTCTCCACTTAAAGAATTATGGCCATCGTCAAAAAGAACATAATCTTCTCGGTGTTTACTGTCTGGTTGAAAAATAATTCTACCATCAGCATGCGGCTGAGTAAAAGTATTTATTCCATCAATTAAAAATGAAGAGACCCCTACACTAGCAAAAGTGGGATACTTTAAATTTCCTGTTATAGGATCACGAAGATATTTATATATTTCATTGTATTTTTTAACATAGTAAGGGTCTACTATTTTTTGACCAGTACTTGTTGAATGGCGAATTCGAGGAGTTCCAGGCGCTCGTGCATCTGATCCGCTATATTGAAAATCTGTTACAAATTCTACTGGAACTGTTTTATTAATTTCTAGTGTGCGCTTATTTATTTGTTCAAAATCTACTAGCTCTCTAAATATTTGGTTACTCATGCCAGACAAAACTAATTCTCTGGCACTAACAATTTCTTTCTTTCCGAGCCCCGGCTTTAGAGTTCTTGCATCTTCTTCATAGACGTCATCCGCTGTATGTCCTTCTCGGCCTTCTGTAGTTTTTCCGGAAGCAAGAAGTTTAATTGTACTATGATAATTTTTAAAGAACTTTGAAGGCTTTGCTTCAGTTTTAATTAAATCTTGCGCAACAGAAGACTTAGATACATTTAAGAGTAAATCGTTAGCTTCTCCTATGTCATCATTGAATCCTTTTACGCTAAAGAAGGATACAAAATTATTAAGAAGATTTGCGGGGTCTCGTTGAGCATTTACCTCTACTACAAAATCTAACCCGGATTTTCCACTAGTATTTGTGCTATGTTTTGCATCATGTTTCCATAGCCAAGAAAGATTTTCTTCTTGAAATACTTTGTCTCGTAAAAAAGAAGAGTTAGCTATATTTAATAATGTTTCGTTCAGTTCTCCTATATCATCAGCAAAGTTTTTATTGGTGAAAAAAGATACAAAATTATTAGGAGCATTTGCAGGATCTCGTTGAGCATTTACTTCAACTATGAAATCAGGATCCGTTTTATTTATTTGTGTTTCATGCTTCGCATTGTGTTTCCATAACCACTTAGATTTATCTTCATTATAGACTTGATCTCTTTCAATTTGTGCAAGTGCAACATTTAAAGTTGTATCGCTAAGTTTTGTGACCTCTTTAATAGTTTTTACTATATGAGTAAATTTAACGTAGTTTAAAAGTCTATTTACAGTATCTCTTTTTGTTTGTATATACGCAATGTCTTGAGACGGTATATTTGGATTTCCATTTATGACTTTATGAAGATTTAATGCTTCCTGTACTGCAGTAAAAACTCGATCAGTTGGATCAAGTTTTCTAGCTATTAAAAATTCTTCTATAGTTTGCGAACCTTGTTGTATAGGCGCTTTTATTCTTAAAGTTTCTATTCTCTCATCAAGAAACTCTACAATATGATCCAGTCCAGGTTTCTGTGGAACAGAACCATCTCCAAAAGGATCCGCAAGTTGAGTTTCATGTTTTGCTACTATTCCTCGGGCACGAGTAACTACTTCTTCTGTAAATACTCTTTCTCTAAGACTTTGAAATCTATATACATTAAAAACTTCAACAAGTTCTGCAATTTCTTTAGGTATACGATTTTGTATATGAATTAGGTCTAACTGTTCATTAAAAAATTCTACAATAAAATCAAAATCTGATTTTTCATCTTTTGTTGCATGACGAGCTATTAAATCAGGTAATCGCTTGCTTACTCGTTCTGCGGTAAATAAAAGTTCATTTTGAGTTTTGATTCGTGGGGTTACAACAGATTCATTAAATAATACATTATCTTGGGGCAAGCGCCTCATTAGATGAAAATACTCAAAATCTTCATCTTCTAAAAATAATTCTTCAAATTCTGTTGCTAAAGCTACCGCGAGTTTGACCGTATCTTCTGCGGGTATTTCTTCAAAAAACTTTCTACGATAGTGAACAATTCTCGAAAAGAAATCTTCTGTAGCAGCATTATTGGACAGCAAGAAAAATCTTAGAAGCTGTTCATGGGTAATTCTTATATCTAAAAAAGATAAATTAAACCCAAAAGCATCATCTATTTCTATTCCGGTGTCACTACTATCTTGTATTAATAGTGAACTGTCGGTTAGCGAAATGAATCGAAATTTTCCACTCATGTATAGTCATCCCGCACCTGTATAGTAATCTGCTCAAAAGTTGTGTAAGTGTCTGTTATTTGATTATTGTTTTCATCTACTCCTGATGGGACTACAAATTCTACCTCTGCTTCGTAAAAATCATCATTTACGTCTACGTGAGTAAGAAAAGGTTTTAAATTAAAAACGTATTGACCTTGAGTATCTGTAGACTTAGCATCATCCGCAGAAATACTAACTATATTTCCTGGAGTATCTTTTCGTCGAATATTTAAAAATACATTGGAAGCCTCTGTGACAAACCGATCATTATTCTCATTTCTGACAATAACTACAGTTAAATCAGGTCCCGTATCGTTTTTAACAAGTGTCACTAATCTATTCATTGGAAGAGGGATAACTTCTTAATTAAGAAGGCTTTTTTTAAATATTCTATGGTATGATTATAACAAAGCATACCTGCCTTGTCAAGATATATTTTTGTAAGGGGTATATTGTAGTTAGGCAAATGCAATATCACATACAGCGCGAACTTTCTCATCTTGCTGAGAATAGTCATCCTCTGCATGAATCACAAAGCGATGGAAAGAGGAAGAAAGTAACATACCGTCCTCTAAAACTTTTGTTTTTTGTCGTACTTGAACAGAGATTATGTCATTAAAAAACTCATCCTGAGTCTCTACAATTTCTATTCTATCTACTACGACTTCTTTTGTTAAAGCCATTTTTGTTCTCCTTATGTAGTTTGATAGGTTATTCCAAAACTAATTATAGTATTAGAACCCAACATAGTTCCGGGCACGGCCGTTGCTGACCCTGATGCAACATTATAGAAAAGCGATATATTACTGAAACCTTGTATTCCATACGCATAAATACTAGCTCCCGAAATACTAGTAGCAGAGTTTGATATATATACAGGAGCAGTTGCTTTTCCATCAATTGTAAAAGGGAGGCCCGTAACTGTAATAACACTTGCACTAGTAGTCCCGGGAGTTCCCTGCACACTAACATGGACCATTTTTCCTACTTTTACGTACTTTTGAGTTCCTATAGAATTACCGGCAATACTACCCGTCCAAGTTCCTGTTTCTGCTATTTCTAAATCTGATTGTGGAACATTTTCAAAAACACTATTTCCACTATCATAAACAAGGACATCTCCTTGAGTTGCTCCAAGTATAGTTACATCTGTCAACCCCGCAAGAGTTTGTCCTGCACTTGGCTGATTTACCCAAGTAAAGTCTCCGGCGCCACTATTTGCAGTTCCATCCCAAGCTAAAATTTGCCCAGAAGTTGCACTAGAAGTGTTTAGCCCGTATGGTAAAACGATATCTACTTCGTTTCTAAACGCAGTTCCTGTAAGATCTAAATAACTAAAAGGAAGCTGTCTGCTTGCCCAGCTACTTCCGTCATAATATAAAACATCAAAGTTGGTCGCAGAATCAACTGTAGCAGCAACATTAGTTAAATTTCCTAATGTTCCTCCCGTAGGGGCTTGTGCTATCCATTTACTATCTATTGATCTATAAGTTAAAACATCTCCATCTGATCTACCCCCTAGCGCAGTGTCTACTAAATCAAAGGAGTATATTCCTTGAGGCTCCCACTCACTATTTGTTGCATCCCATTTTAGAAAATTATTAGTAAAAGGACTAGAATTAGAAACATCTCCTAAATCTCCTAAATTAAAAGTACTAAAAGCTTTATTTTGCCATTCTCCTGCCGTAGTGTCCCAAAGTAATAACTCGTTATCTGTATTGGGAGGATTAGGACTATATGCTACGTCGTTAAAAGTAGAAATACTTGGCTGAGCATTTATCCACCCGTTTGTAGGGCCGGTATAATAAAGATAGCTACCCGGCTGAATATTTGTTATTGTAGTGTCAGTAAGTCCCGCGACATCAAGAGTAGCTTGAACATTTAAATTGCCTGTTCCTACTATAGAATTTCCATTAATTGTATATACATCTGTAAGGTAGCCAGCCCCATTAGTGAGCTGATTATTATTTGTAGGAATTGTAGGTAAATTTTGCAAGTCATTATAATTACCTGTGGTAGCAACAGTTGCAAAACTACCGGAAGTTAAATACCCCGCATCATTTGTTAGCTGACTAACATTTGTGGGAATAGTGGGTTTATTTGTTAAATCATTATAATTACCAGAAAAAAGTAAGCTAGTATTATCTGTTAGGTCGCTTACATCTGTGGGTACTTGTGCGCTAGTAATAAAGCCGGAATCATTAGTCAAATCACTAGTTTTTGTAGGAATAGTTGGTTTATTAATTAAGTCAGTGTAAGACCCCGAAGTTGCTACAGCATGAAGATTTGGCGTCCCATTTAAGTCACTATAATTACCAGTAGTTGCTACAGTGGCGAGACTAGTTGAAGTAACATAGCTTGCATCGTTATTTAAAACAGAAACATTGTCTCCAGGTTGAACTGCAGAATCTGCTTTTGCTCCTTGGGCAGCAGTAGCTGCGTCCGTAATGCCGTAACCTGCTAAAGTTGTCGGAGTATTAATTAAGTCAGAAAATGCTACTGATGAAGGACCCCAGTTTGTACCATCATACTTTAAAAATTTATTTGCAGTAGCACCGCTAGAAACATTTGTCAAGCTTTCTAGAGTATAATCAATATAGCTTAATTTTGTTCCATCATGTTGTAAAATTTGAGTATTTGAGCCTCCGGCTACTTTTAACCCTCCGGTTCCTATATCTGCAGCATTTGCAAAAAGCTCCCCCCATCTTTTAGCAGAACTACCTATATCATAGCTATTTGCTGTGGTAGGAATTAAATTCTCTTCGATTTCTCCATTAAAAGTAATTACATCCGTAGAAGAAGTTCCTAATAAAATATTTCCTCTTAAATGCGTAGAGCCATAAACTGATAGACCATCTGCAACTGTCCATTGAATATTAGATTCCCACGCAGGTCCAGTACCTCCAGAACCATCGGGAAGTGAAGAAGCAATATTGTACTGAATTGCTGCAAATGCTCCATCTAGTGTGATACCTCCACCCTGAGCGGCTGCGGCATTTCCTGCTCCATCTGCAAGAACTATATTTTTATCGTCTACGGTCATAATGGTACTATTTACTTCGGTTGTAGTACCATCTACCTGTAAATTTCCTGCAATAACTACAGTACCTGTATCGTCTCCGTGAACTGCAGGATCAATTACAAAAATTTCAGGACCTCTTAGCCAGCCTCTTAACTCTAGATTATTCATCTTTGAGTTAATATCTGTGCCGTCATAAGTAACAAAATCTCCGTTTTGCGGATCTCCTATAGCTACTTTTGTTAGACCATCAGTTGGATCGACACCAAACCAAAAACCTGTACCTACCCCGTAGTCAGTCATTCCTCCTCGAATACTTCCTCCAGCAACATCAATTCCAGCATTTGGCCCGTTTATTGTAATTCCATCGTTTGTTCCTGTTTCTGCTTGTTGTTGGGGATTTAAGTTTGAAACCGCACCTATAAAAGAACGGTTTAATATAAAATTTAAAATATAAGGAGGACCGTCTGGGCCTCTAAAAACTTGTCCAAGAACACAGTCATTAGAATAATCAGGACGATATACAGCTCTATATGCTGCTTGCGTTTGTAGCTCAGTTTCAAAAGAGCGATCTAAAGTAACTTTACTATCACTATTGATTTCTATTACTTTAGCTCCTAGTCCTAAGTATTCATCGCTAATTACGCCAACAGGAAAAGTAACAATATCATTAACTTTTAACGACTCTCTAAAACCCGAGCCTTCCATTACGCCATCAGTGCTTACAGCAACATTTCCAATACTAAGCCAGTTCGAACTATGGTCCATCGCCCTTGTACCATCGCCCATAAATCTCCAAAAAGGCAGCGTAGGCATTGCATGCTTATCCCATTCAACTAAATGAATAGTTCTAAATGCAGCTTGGAATAGTATATAAAGCTCTCGTGTATCATTCGGAACTACCCCGTCTAGTTGCACAACTTGAGGCTCTGATACTGTGATTGCACTTTGAGGATTTACTATTGCGGACACATTAACCGGATAGCTTTCAAAAGTATAATCAAACTCATCAAAGTCCCCGGTAGGTTGAGGATTTAAAACTACCCCTTCATGAGTCCAGCCTTCGGGATATAGTTGTGCAATTAAATCTTTTAGAAAAGGCCAATTTATTAATCCTCTATATCTGCTTTCTACAGGAGTCCCTCCCGTATCTTCAGAATTTTGAGTTTCAGTAGCTCTAAAAGAATTAACTGTATCTGCATTAAAACTGGCATAAGCTCCTTTAGGCATCCCGTCATGAATACGGGGGCCTACAAGAGTGAACTTTTGTCCATCCCTATTTATTCGTACTGTTTTAAATTCAGAATAGTTTCCTTTATGGGAAACACTTCGTACTTTAAATGTAATTTCTTCTGACATTAATCAAACCCTGGAAAGTTTACTGACTTTTCTGTTGTAGTTACGGGAGATTCAGTTCCGTCTGCATTATGTACTATTTCAAAATGACTAATCCATTCATCATTATCGGGCCTGTCCCAAGATAATAAAATTTCCGAAAACGGAGTAGCTTGAGGGCCTTCAAAAGACGCGTGTAAATTTTTAACAGAAGGAATAATTTCCGGCTCTTTTTCTGCATATGCACTAGGAGGTATAACTCCTAAATCATACTCGGCTTCTATTTCTGAGAATTTTTGGTTATAATGTTCTACTGCTGTTATAGCAAATATATTTTTAGACTCTCTTGCTATATCTAAGACTTTGTATAACTTACTAGATCCTAGCACTTCTGCTCCGTCTGAATTTATTTCTCTAATAGACCAAATTATATTTGCTCTAGGAACTTTATCCAAACTACTAGCTAAATTAATATTAGCTGTTTTAACTGTGCCAGGATTAGTTATATCTACTTTTTGTACATAAGTTGCCGAGTGCCAAGACATTTGAAGTAGTATATCCCCCGTAGAGCTAGAAAACGCATTTGAAGCCTTGCTCTCACTGTTTAAACTTGTTAAAACATAGTCTTTGCCATTAAAAACATAAGCTTCGGGTACTCTATCATTAGTATTATAAGTTGTTCCATTTATAGAAATGGGCGCAGCTCCTGTATAAAAAGCAGCGGGTTCTGTAATTACTAAGTACATTTCATAATGACTTCCAGAATTAAAAGATATTTCTCTGTCTAAAACTAAAGAGTTAAGAGTTCCTCCGCTACTAAGTCTTCCTCCATATGAGACTCCGTATCGGTCTCCATCTTGCACTGTTATTACATCACCTGGCCGCACAAAAGCACTTCCAAAAGAAGAACTAAAGGTAACGACTTCTCTTTGATTTTGTGCAGTCCATAACTTCCATTTTCCCATTCGTATTGCTTGACTTTCTGAAGTACAGCCAAATGCAACTACTTCTTTTGTTCTAATTTGTCCTGTTTTTGCAATATCTGATTTATCTTCTATTAGTAGGGGTACTAACTCATAGCCGGCTTCGGGGTCATTCCAAGTTACAATTATCTGATTAAATTTTGTTTTCTCAGGGGTTCCTTCATAAGAAAAACGTCCATCAATAACATTAGCTTTTGTAAAATTATAAACAGGGTCGCTAGGAACATCTTGAACCAAACTTATCTGGCCATCTAGCCAATAAATTATAGAGGCAAAATTTGTTGCCATATCTTTTAATATTTTATAAATTTCCATTGGTTTGGTAAGAAGTACATTCATTCTAAATCTTGGCTCTAATAATTCTGCAGTTCCTTCCAATGTACTGGGGGCCCCGTCTGAAGGCCGTATAAATCTAAATTCTGTACCTACGTTTCCATCAGGAGCACCAAGACTTGTCCAAGGTATATTTCCTGTAGTTTTAATTCTATAAAACTCTCCTGTTTTAAAAGTGTACCAATCTGCAATTTTACCTGTTCCAACTAATTCATCACAATATCTAGCAATTCTATACAATGAATATTTATCAATATCGAACTCAGAAATATATTGTCCTGCTCCATATCTATTATTTGTTACTATATCGTAAAAACACCATGCAGGATTATCTGTATAATACAGCACTTTTTTAAAATTACCGCCCCAAAAATTTTCATACTGTGCTTTACCTGTATAAGAATACTCCCGAGGAGTATAAGAATCTGGAATTTTGACAAGCATGCCTCGCATTTCATAAGTTCTTCTCGGAACTTTTTGATATTGTCTGGAACTAAAAATTGTATTTACTAGCGCTGTATATGGGTAAGTAAACTTATCTTTTATAATACACTGAATCTTACTAATTACTGAATCTGCAATTGTATAATAGTCTGTTTTATCACTTTCATTTCCTGCAGATCTTCCACCGGCGTAGACGGGAAGTCCGGCACTTCGAGTTTGTCTAGCTATTTGCAAAACGAACGTATCAAAAGGTCTAAAGGTTTCTAAATCTATAATATGCTCGAAAGAAATTCCGGCGCGTGTCCTTGCCCAGTGTCTGACAGCGTTTCCGAATAAATCAATCCAAGGTCCTGTAACTCCATTGGTTGTAAATTTTATTCTAAATTTGTATATAGCATAACAAGTTAGCAAACTACCATCCTCTTGGTTCATTGTATGCAGTCCTTGAGGATAAGTAATTATTACCGAAATTTGATCCATTTCGTTTATTTTTGCATTATTTGCAAAAGCACTAGAGGGAATCTCTGTAGGACCTGTATTAGCGTGATTTGTTATATCTAAACTAACCAAACTATTTCTATTTACATATCCACTTTCTGGATCTGTATTAGGAAGTCCGTGTATATCATAAATTGTTATTGCTTCATTTGTATCTTTTCCATAATTTGACTGAGTGTGATTAGCTGGATTAGGCTCTAATATTTTTAAATCTGTTGTAAGTCCTCCAAGCTGCCCTTCAGTAACTACAGAGGCTCCCACAGTTCCTACTTCAGATAAAGGATCTTGTACTAAATAACCTCTACGTTCCTGAGCGTATAGCCCTTCTATTTTATTAAAGTTACCTCCGATTCTCCACCCTTTAGACTGTCGATTATAGTAGTCTACCCAAGCTTGTTTTTCATCGGGTAACAAATAGCTTGGAGCATCTTCTATAGTAACTTCGTCTGGTAGTTCTATGACTGATTCTTGTTGAAAATTGAATTGAAGAGAACTTGTGATAGAAAATATATAATTTCCTGGATCGGGCTCATTTTCTGTTATAACTCTTTTGTTATCAGGAATACTGGCAAGGGCGAATTTTTTAGCAATAAATAGTTTGTACTTTAAAGGGTAAATTGCAACATAAGGATTTTTTGGCTCAAATACAAAAGTATTGCCGCTTGCTTCAACGGTTTGACCACTCATAACACTGCCAGCATCTCCAGCTACTAAAAATGCTCGAGCATTTTCGTCATTTAAAGTAACCCACCTAGTTATATCTCCACTCAAGGGGTCTGCGGCAGTGGCAGTAATTCTTACTTGATTATTTGCGTCTCTTACCGTAGACGTAATATCTAGGTCATCCAGATACAAATAATCAAACAAAATTATGCTTTTTCCTATTGCATAATAATCACCAGTACTAGTATCAATCATATAGTCTGGTAAAGTTGCTCCGTTTCCTAAAGTGCCCGTTTTAGCAGAAAATGCTATCCTAGTACTTGGGTCTATAGCGGATCCAAGTACTCCTTGAGGAGGAATATATCCTAGATATTTGGAGTCTTTTACGGGGACATCGTCAAAATAAATTGACCCTGTTCCATTTACCAAACCTGCTATAGGGCCTTCGCAAATAGCATCCGTAATAGAAATATTTTGTACAGTTGTGCCTGATCCGGTTTGAGTAAATACTCTCTCTGTTTGATTTACATTACCGGAATTACCAGGATTTTGATTTCCCCCGCGTACTCCGCCGCCGCGGCCCACTGCTTCGTTTGCCATAAGTTTATCCCTTTACCTTATTTAAATTCTGGAATATACAATGGATCCCATTGAGGTCCTGATGGGGGAACGGTAGGATGCGTATCAATCCCATCGCCTCCTCCATCAGTGCCTCCTCCATTATTTCCATCTGTATTTCCATTATAGTTATCTGTGCCTTCTTCATTGCTGTTATTATTATTTGGCGTTGTAGCATTTAAAGGTTCTCTATGCACAAAAACAGCCGCCGCATTAGCAGTTTGAAAACTAATGGGCCTGCCGCCTACTCTTAAGTGGCCATAAAGAATTGGAACAGGGTCCCCTTCAACAATTACTTGGCCTGCTCCCTGAAAAAGATAAGTATCTTCTTTTGATGCGCCTCCATTATCAACAGCAGGGTCTGGCATCATCATTTCAGTTAATCCTTGCATCAATAATGAACCGCCTAGAACTGCAAGTCCCAAAGCAGTACCTATAGCTAGACCACTTGCTCCTCCTGCCATTACTGTTGCGAACAAAGTTTTTCCTGCTGCCGCTCCAAATGCTTGCATTCCCGGGATAAATAAAAGAGCCACTATAACCAGCCCTAGAACTGCTTTTGCTACACCTTCAGAGCCTACTGGGATTGCACGAATTGTCATCGCTCCTGTATCATAATGAAGTAAAAGCTCACTTTCATGAGTAATAGGAGTGTCCTCAACTTCGCAAACAAATTCTATGCCTTTTTCAGCAGAATCTATTAAGTATCCTCGTAGTTCAGGAAAATTACAATCAAGACATTTAACAACTTCTTGAAAAGAAGATGCCTCCATTGTAAATTCTTTTCCGAATTTTTCTCCTATATCGCCTTCTAAATATACTTTACGCATCATATCTATAAATTCCTACAATCGTTGGTGCCCATCTCGGGAACAAAGATTCTCTACAAGAAAGACGATGTACTGCATGATGAAAAAACATATCTTTACCTATATAAACTCCACAATGATTTGGTACATCTGACTCCATTTGAAAAATTAAAACATCATTTATTTGTAAATCTTTTGAGTCTACAGGTTTTCCTCCCCATTGCTTTGCCATTTCGTCGGTAAAATAATTTAAATCTTTCTTCTTCCACCAACCTTCTTCAAATAAAGCTCTAGGAGGTATCTCTATATTTTGAGTTTTTAAATAATCCCGAATAGCTTCAAAACAGTCCATTACTCCAAATTTGTATTCTCTGCCTATTAAAGGAAATGCTTTCACAGTTGGCTCTACTATATTTAAGTTCATTTCTGAATCAAAAATATAGTAAGGTATCCCTGTAGCGTTACATCCATTTATATCAGATTCACTAGGCTCATTACTAGTATTTATGTGATTATGGACTATTCCCAAAATATCTGCTTTTTTAATTACATTCAAGTAATCTTTAGAGCACATTATAAAATCTTGATCGTTTTCAGCAATATTTTTACAAGGAAACCATTCTTTTTTTCCTTCAACAATTCCTATGATTCCACAACCTTCTTTAGGATACTCTCTTTCAAAGTGTGCTTGTATTTCATCTATCATTTAAATTTATTAGTTCCTATAAATCCACCAAAAGGAAGAGGCAAATAACTATCCAAAGTTCCGGGAACACTAGTTGCTTGGAATCTAACCTTACATGAGTTTACTCGTTTTCCACAAACATCTATTCTTTTCCAAACTCCCCTTTGGGTGTCAGGATTTCTACCCTTATTTGGATTTGTTGCCTCCCAAATTCTTATATATCCATCTCCATTATACCCGTCCGTAAAACTTATTTCAGTACCTTTTAATATAGGCCCTTGAAATGCAGCATCAAATGTAATCTTATACTCATAACTTAAAACAGTGTTACCTGACGTCATGCCGGGGGTAATTGTAACATTGGTTACAAGTCCTGGAGACCCTAGAGTACTAGGTATTAAATAATAATTATTTATTTCTGCGAGTATTTGGGCAGCATCATCAGATTCCATCCATTCTCTATTGTACGCAATATATAAATCTGTATCTCCTGCAGCTGCATTTCGAACGACTTTACTGCTATATATCGTAGGAATATACACCGCACTTGCTCCAGTAATAGTTTTTACTCTATCTCCTTCTACATAGGAAGTTGTAGAACTCCAATCTGGAAGTGTTGCAGCACCTACTATCAGCTCATCATTTTCATCAAAAAATAAATTACCTCTACTATTTAAAGGAAAGGTGCAGCCTCCTTGACCATTTTCATAAAATCCTTGGTATTTCCAAGGGCAGTATTTACCAATAACATATCTATTGGGTAGTCTAAACCCTTCCATATCTAAAGGACTGGCCAACTCTAGGCTCATTAAAGGCCCCGCTTCTGTAGCCACTCTATTTACATAAAAAGACGCTTTTGGAAATTCTGTTGGGCGCTCTGGAACTTGATTCGCATTATATGTGTACTTTAATAGGGTAGTCCTGTAAGTTACTTTACTACCTACCAAATCTTGAGATGTAAAAATACCCTCCGCTTCTAAAATATTTATAAGGAGTTGTTCGTCTCGAGTACCGTCGCCATCATTTACAAGAGTTCTTGCAATTCCCGGTATATTTGCTAAAGTTAGGGTAGGCCTTGACGAAGCTCCGCTACTTTTAACATCTATTCCCTCTATCATTATAGGCATAGCTATGTATTCATTTAAAACAGATCCTATAGAATCTGGAAAATATATATTGTCTAAAGAACTATCGTCGAATCCATTGTACAAAAATGCTGTATTTCCTGAAGGCAATTGAATTTCAAATAACTCAATAAAATTATCTCCAATTTCTTGCTCTTGTACTACTTCTATTAACTCTAACTCGCCATCCTTTTGAACGTATCCGCTAATAGTCCAAGTATAAGTTTGAGAGGGGCTAAAACCAGGATTAGAATCTGACCTGAACTTAACTTCAAATGTTGCCTCTTCTGTACTATTGAGAAAAGTAATATCAAAATAAGTAACAGTTGTGCCTGTTAAAGGAGAAACATCTGCGTTGGTTGTACTTATGACATCTATTGTTCTATAAGGATCGGCATCATCATTTTCTAAAATTACTCTAATTACATCTTTTTTGTATACTAAAAAATCAGGATAATTTAAAATATCAGGAGTTAATCTTAGAGAATATACCGAAGGTCTACCAGTATTTTCATCATCTGCTCCCCCAGGTGGAAATGCTGAAATAGCTAAAGAATTACTAGTAATTGTCTCTAGGTACCCATCCCCGTCTGTAAAACTAATAGTTAAAGATAAAGAAGTTCCTAAATCATAAGCAACTGTTGTATATGTAGTTGCATTGGCTCCTGTAATAGGATACCCATTTCTATTCCATTGATATTCAAAAGTGCCTAGTCCATTTGAATCTGCAATAGTTTCAGTATGAGAAAATTCAAATCCAAATCCTACTTGGTTTCCATCAATTGTAACTGTACCAGTTGCAGGACTATTTGGGGGCACATATACTTCTACATCAAAATCAATTTCATCCAAGAAAGTAGGCTGTCCTCCTGTAGTAGAAGCAGAAGCAGTCCCATTAACAAATTGTGGAGTAGTATTATAATGATGCAGCCTTATATAATATTTTCCCGCAGGACAAGATGCGGTTGGCTGTATATTGACACCAGTAGTAGTACCTGTTATTTGTACTTGTCCACTTGTAGCTACAAAATAAGTAGGATCAATTAAAGTGTTTGATCCTGATGCATCTACAATTCTCCATTGAAAAGTTTCTGAACTAGCTACAGGAGTATCATAAGTATACCCATCAGGATGAGTCCGACCGGACCAAGAACCTGTTACATACGGAATAAGAGAGCTTGGTGTTGATATAGAAAGACTACCAGTAGTTCCGGTAGTAATAGTCGTACCAGCGGAGGCCCCATCCCAGCCAAATGTAGGAGGAAGCCATAAAATTCTAAAAGATTTCTGAGCAAAAGTAGTTAGAGTATTGCCAGTAGTAGCTGCCGTAAAAAAATACCATCTAGCATAGTGATCATTATTATCAAAATTTTGATTAGTCCAAGTTTTATCTTTTTCATTATGATCTAGCCACGGAGTATCCGGATCAGGATCATTTATTTCTTCATCGCTATTCGGATATCGTATATATCGTATTTCTTTAACAATAGAACCTTCGCTTCCAGTGTATTCTGTTTGCGCATTAATAGTATCTCCAACCTTTGCAATAATTGCATAATTGTCGGAAATATCTGCGGTCTCTGGTACGTACCCGGGACTATTTAATTGAAAGTAGTAATCAAATACACTCATGGTTCATAGACTCGTCTAAATTCTGCAGTCAAAGAATGGTAACTATGGTACATATATTTTATATTATACGCTTCGCATATTACTTTTATAGTTTGATTTCCATCGTACTCAGGAATGATTATATCAAAACTTTTTGCTTGATGTACATCTAAAAACTTTGCAATAATATTAATATCTTCTTTCGTTCTATTAGAAAAAGAAGCTCCAAACATATCTTTTTTAGAATTGGTACCATCTATAGCTCGTTGTTCATACCCATCACCAAAATTTGCTCTTAAAATATTAAAATTTGTAGCTCGAGACAGCCCTCGGTCAAAAGTATAAAAAGAGTCTGTAAGAGGAACTCCTCCAGATATAGAGTCTGCAGGAATTTTTACTATAAATATTTCTCCATAGGAAGAAGAACCTCCTGCAGCCCCGGCGTCAATTGTCCATACTCCGAGTACGGCATTATACACATATGTTACACCATTATATACATATGTATCACCGTTTGAAGGACTACCTGGAAAATCTGCTGCCATTTAAGTCTCCTTAATTGTCTTCAAGAGCTGCGATAGCTGCTTGAAAAGCCCCATAATCTGGAGAAGCCGCTGCAATTTCTTTTAACTTTGCCGTAGAAATAAGTCGTGTAGAAGTACTTGGTGCGCCTCCTGCTTGGTGTTGAGCTACTTTTATATTTCCACTATCAGAGTAAATTGTATTATCTGATAGATATAAATGCCTTATTTTATATTCGGCAGATCCTAAATCATATTGAGCATTTGTGTCAGGAATTAAACTCCCTGACATTCCTAGCGCTGGAAGATTACCTGTTAAAGCAGATGCGTCTATAGTAGTGCCTGATTTAATTATTTGGGTAACTTCCGAAATTGGAGACCTTTTTAAATTAAAAGTATATACGTATACATTTGCAGCAGGAACTGTGTCAACAGGAATTTCCCAATCATAAAAATAGTCATCACTTCCTCCATAATTCACTCCTGTAAAAGTAGCAGGACCTGTCGCTTTCAAGACTGTGTTTGCAGGGAAGTTACCACTAGCATCAGTTTCGCTAGATATTGTTGCACCTGTTAGCAATTCAAAAGAATCGTCTTTTTTAATTGCTCCAAATTTTTGATTGAAAGGAGATTCTGTAGGAGCGCCAGGTCCGTCAGTTCGTATAACTAATTTATTTCCTGTTTGCCAATCTACATAAGAGACTCCCCCTGTGCCTTCTCCTCCAAAATCCATGGTTTCACCAAGAACAAGCTGTCCTGATGCATCTGTACTCAACGTTTGGTCGCCCATAAAAATGGTATTATTATCTAAGTACAAATATCTCCACTTGCGCTCAGCACTTCCTAAATCATACGCTACATTTGTTGTAGGAAGAAAGTGAGCATCTAGTTGTAGTTCATTACTCGAGCCAAAATCTAACGTACTGGTGCCGTCTGTAATACTAGAAGGAGTACTTGAGCTTCCTCCACTACCTACATCAGTTGTATAAATTGTGCCTGCCATTGCAGAGTAATTTTCGTCTACATAATACAGAGTAGACGGGGCATCTAAAGGTACAGTAAATGAAACTCTGCCTTTGTCCGCTCCATTGTTTGTTACTCCATCAGAAGTTCCTAAAGCATTTGCGGCATTATATGCGCCTGAAGAACTTTGAATATAAAATGGGTGTCCACTACTTAACTCAAAGTTTGAAACATCAATATAAGCTTCCGTAGAATCTCCTGAGTTATTTCCTAAATCATTTACTCCTAAAAGGCCTACCCATCTATATTGACCTGTAGTTGTAAAGGTATAGCTATATGAACTAGTAGCAATTAAGTAACCTTCACTATTTTGTGGGTATCCGCGATAAAATCCACCATTTGTTATATCGACTAACCAAAACTGTGCACGTACTTCTTTTTCACTAGGTCTTTCATGATACCTAGTAGTATCCCAACTAAGTTTATATCCTTCTTTTACATTAAAAGCAGGAGAAACGGCATAAGCTTTTCTATACCAGTTATTAGTTAGCAAAAAGTAAGTTTTTGTGTATAATCTTAAATAATTTCCTGCTCCTGTGGCTGTAAATACGTATACACCTTGAGTAGTAGTTTGTGAGTTTCCTTCAAACTGTGTATCTGTATGAGCTTGTGCCGGAAAACTTTGCCCATTTACACTATCGGCAGAAGTAATATAATTACTACTTGCTAACGTCCATCCATCATTAGAAGTAATAGGCGCTAAACTATCAAAATCACCTGGATCAAAGTAGTAAGTTATACCTTTTTGTAGATATAGATCGGGATTTGTTCTTGCAACAGGAAATCCTGCGCCTGAAAAAGAAAAAGCAGAAGGAGTTCCACTAGTATACGAAGGCTCAATATCAAATACTATTGAACTTGCGCCATCTGCACCGTCAGCTCCATCTACACCGTCTACCCCTCGTAAATCACCCGTGGTAAAACCTAATCCATCATTAGATGTGAAGGTTACTGTACCGGTGCTGAGATCGTAGGAGCCTCCCGTAAATCCAGTTCCGTCTACTCCATTAGTTCCATTTATACCATCGGCTCCATCTGCACCATCGGCTCCAGCAGGTCCAGTAGGTCCAGTAGGTCCAGTAGCTCCTGTAGGACCAGTAGGACCTTGAGGACCTACTACTGTTCCGGCATTAATTGTTGTGCTATCTGCAAGAGTAAGAATTAAATCATCATTTGCATCTACTGTAGCGGAAGAAATACCTCTATTTCCATCTCCTCTTAGATCTCCCGTAGTAAAACCTAATCCATCATCAGATGTAAAAGATACAATACCTGTTGAAGCAGTATAACTGCCTCCTGTGAAACCTAATCCATCTGCCCCTGCAGGCCCCGTTGCTCCAGTTAATCCAGTAGCTCCAGTTGGTCCAACTACTGCTCCTGCATTAATTGTTGTGTTATCTACAAGAGTAAGAATTAGATCATCATTTGCATCTACTGTAGCTGAAGAAATACCTCTATTTCCGTCGCCACGTAAATCTGCAGTATTAAACCCTAATCCATCATCAGATGTAAAAGATACAATACCTGTGGAAGCAGTATAACTGCCTCCAGTAAAGCCTAATCCTTGATTTCCTTGAGGCCCAGTTAATCCCACAGGTCCAGCAGGTCCTTGTGCACCATCTGCGCCATCTGCGCCTTGAGGTCCTTGTGGCCCCGTTGGTCCTTGAATTCCTGTGGCTCCAGTTGCTCCGACCGGTCCAGCCGGTCCAGCGGGTCCGGTATTCCCCGTATCTCCTTTTTCCCCTTGAGGGCCTGCAGGTCCTTGAGCGCCTGTTGCACCTTGTGGTCCATCATTGCCTACGGGCCCTGTTGGTCCAATAGGCCCTTGAGGTCCTTGTGGGCCAGTATTTCCTATTGGTCCTGTAGGTCCAGCAGGTCCTGTGGCTCCAATGGGACCAGTAGGTCCAGTAGGCCCAGCGGGTCCGGTAGCTCCAGTATCACCTGTATCTCCTTGGGGACCATCATTGCCTATAGGCCCAGCGGGTCCTTGAGGACCTTGTGGTCCGGTAGGTCCTGTGTTTCCTATTGGTCCAGTAGGTCCAGCGGGTCCGGTAGCTCCGGTAGGCCCAGCGGGTCCAGCGGGTCCAGCAGGTCCAGCGGGTCCTGTATCTCCAGTATCTCCTTGGGGTCCATCATTGCCTATGGGACCTTGCGGTCCTGCAGGGCCTGTTAATCCAATAGGTCCGGCGGGTCCGGCGGGTCCTACAGGACCTGTAGGGCCTTGTGGTCCTGTTAGTCCTTGTGGTCCTTCCGGCCCCTCTGCTCCATCATTTCCAGTGGGACCTTGAGGTCCTGCGGGTCCGGTAGGTCCAGTTACAGAAGCTCCAGCAGGACCAGTTGCTCCAGTTGCTCCAGTATCACCTTTATCTCCTTGTGGTCCTTGAGGTCCAGTAGGTCCGGCAGGGCCTTGAGGTCCTGTTAATCCAATTGGGCCATCATCTCCCTTATCCCCTTGAGGACCGACAGGGCCGGTAGCTCCAATAGGGCCTTGTGGTCCAGTTGTTCCTATACCAATAGGCCCTTGTGGTCCTTGTGGTCCTTGTGGCCCTTGTGGTCCTTGTGGCCCCGTTGGTCCAGCTACTCCTGAGCCTCCTGCGGCACCTGTAGGGCCTTGTGGTCCTGCACTACCTGTATCTCCCTTCAATCCTGTGGGACCGGTAATTACCCATTGCTGCGTATTGCCATCATCATAATAGATGTACATACGAAGATTTACGTCATCAAACCATAAATCTCCATTGCTTGGATTAGAGGGCGCTGTTGCTGAAACTATTGCTGCCATTTACGCTGCTCCGTAGGGGCTTAAAATGCCTCCTGCTCTTTTTTGATTTTGAAGTTCTCTCTGTACTGCTGCGGCAACTGCATTCCCTAATTGATTTGCATCTTGCCCATTGCTAGATTGAGTTCTACTTCCAGCACCAGAGTTATCCATACTAATATTTACTGTTACGTTATTATTTTGACCGCCGCCACCTTTCATTTCAACAGGAATCTCTCTTCCATTTGGAAGAGGTACTACAGCTTCGGTGCCATGCATAATTACAGGATACCCTGCACTTGGTCCTTTAAATACACCTCCAATTGCTGCCATTTGAGGCGCTTCTGTGTAGCCGCCGTACCTATATCCTCGAGGCTTGACAATTCCGCCGTATCTCATACCTGGGCCATTGGGAGTGGCAACTCCACCTTCTGCCATTCCCATAGCAGCCATAATTGCTTTTTGAATCAGAAGCTTAATTATTATTCTCATAATATCAGCAATAATTGCTTTTGCCATTTCTCCGAAAGCTTGTTTTACTGATTTAGTGCCATCCATAATGGACATAAATGCATCTGTAAACCCAGAAGTAAGAGTATCTGGCATATTAGACATATATTCTTGAAGCTCACCATCTCCAAAAGTATCGTTTAATTTCTGCTTCATATTATCTAGCTGCTCATTTGCAGCTGCGAGCCCATCAGCTACTTGAGAACTTGCTAGTGTTTTTGCAGTCTCCCGCATAGAGCCTTCGCCAGTGTCTCCATAAGCATCCGCTTGGTTTTCTAGCCTACCGGCCATTTCGTCTGTTCTTGCAACAAGAGAATCTTGTTCGGGGTCTAAACCATCTTGCCTCAATGCTTCCGAGCGTTCCAAAGCTAATCGTCGAAGTCTCGTTGCTTCAAGATCTGTTTGTAGCTCTAAAAGATCGTATTCTAGATCAATTGCTTGATGTTTTGCGGCTAGTTGCGCTGCAGACTGTTGCTCCATACGAGCTATTAAAGCTTCTTGTGCAGCTATTTGGTCTTTTAATGTTAGCCCTTCATTGATGAAGCCTCCCATCATTGGAGTACGACTTCTTTCTCGACTTGCTGCAGCTATATCTCTTTGAAGTTGTCTATCTTTTAAATCGGCTATGTCTTGTTCCATTTGTAGCCGTTTACTGATAACATCATTCAAAGTTTTTGCTGCTTGCGTTAGCTGTAATTCTTTTTGTAATAAATCTGTTTGTTGATCAAGAGCTCTTAGTTTCATTGCGACTGTTTCTTGCTCTCGTTTTATATCAAGTATGTCTTGTTCTTGTTTAATTTGCTGCTCTAATGCATATATTGCTTCGTCTCGTGCAGCTACTTCCTCTGCGCTCAGCAAAGCTCGAGTTTTGACTAAATACCTTAATTCGTCTTCTTTTAAAGCAATTGAAACCATTCTAGCCAGTTCATCATCTAAAAATGATTGTCTCGCTTTACTAAACTTATCTAACATTCCAGCAGTTCTTTCTCGTTGAGTAGCCTCCTCTCTTCCTAATCGTATACTGTCTCTTCTTCTTGAGACTTCATCCTGTACAAATGCTAAAAATTGATCATTTGTCATTCCCATCTTTTCAGAAAGAGCATCTAAATCTTTTTGAAGTTTTTCGGATAAAGCGCCTGGCCCTATTTTGTTTTGAGCATCTTTAAGTGTCTTTTGAATTTGTAGTATTTTCATTGAAAGAGACGCCGGATCACTAGGATCTCGCATTGCATCTTCAAGACCTGTTAATTGCTCTTCAAAAGAAGTTAAAGTTGCTAAACTATCATTTGCCGAACTTTGTAGTTCCGCAAAGGATTCTGCCCAAGTACCTACGGGCTGCTGTAATATTTGTGCAACTCTAGGAGAAATAGTTGCTAATTTTTCTAATTCAGGATTTAATTCTGCTAAAAGTTTTGCGGCTTCATCTGTTGCACCTCTGGCCTGCATACGAGCAATGTCTGTAATCTTATCCATTACACTTTCTAGCGGTAATGTTGCCATAGCAGTCACTCTTAAACGATCTTGTTTTGCAAAAGCTGCGAGGGCATCTTCCTCATCCCCTGCTTTTAAAGACGCGACTCCTTGCTGCTGCACTTTTTGCATGCCCTTTACAACACCGTCTATATCTCCGGCCATATTTTGAATAGCGGTTGAAACGCTTTCACTAGAAGCTTTTAATTTTTTATTTTCTTCTATTAAGTGTTTTGTTTCAGCCAGAGCTTTTCCTAGCCCCGAATCTTTATACCAGTCTCCCACGCCAAAAAAGTCTGCAACTTTTTGAAGCATTCCTCCTAAAGAGGAAGTAAAATCCACTGCCATAGTTGCGAATATTTGTCCAAGTCCTACAATGGATAATAGTTTTACGACTTTCATAAAAGCATTTCCAACTGCATTCGCCGTATTTATCATTGCAGTTGTAGCAGTTCGTGTTGCAGCAACCATGCCTGCCATTCCCGCCTTCCAAGCAACGGATATGTTTTTAACACTTAGCTTCCATCTTCCTTCAGTAACCTTAACTCTACTTTCTATAGTTGTTAAGGCATTATTCATATCTTGAATAACAGATTGTTGTACCCCTTTGAATACTCCTGACATTACTCGTCCAGAAGCATCAACATTTTGTTCCGCTTGTTTTAAAAATCTTTTTAAATTAGCTTGATCTACTTTTGCAAGACTATCTATTCCGCCAGCAGCTACTTGCTTTAATAACGAACTAGTTGACCCTTGACCTAATGCTGTTTTTGCCGAACTTTGTAAGCTAGCTTTAGCGGCCTGTTTCAATTTTTTCTGCGCAGCTTCAGAACGTTCGATCTGAGCTGCATAAGCCTGCATTTCTTCCTTAGCTTTGGTTGCTGCTTGACTATGAGATTGCGCCCACTGGTTTACTTTGTCTTGTAATCCTGATAGATTAAAGGCCGCTTTAAGTATAGATAAACTAAATAATCCAAAAACTGTAATAGTTGCTGCAATATTATTAGAGATAATATCTGCAATTCCAGATACAATAGGAAGAAATTTTTGAGTTACAGTTTTGATTAAATCTTCAAATGCTTTGTCTAACTTTATAAAGGGATTTGCAGCAGCTTCATTTTGAAAAATTTCATCCAACTGTCTTTGAGTTTCAAGTAATACAGCTTGGCTTCTTTGTGCTTCGGTAAGAGCTTTTGCTTCTAACCCTAAAGCATCTGCGTAACTTTTAGTTGCTCTTTCTAAGCGAAGAGTAATACCTAATTCGTCTAACAATTCTGGCTCTGCTTTTGACACACCACGAATTAATCTATCAAATGCATCTGCAAAATCTCGACCAAGAGCAACTGAAGCTCTCATAGCACCATCTGCTAATTTATTAAGCTGCTCGGGAGAAAACCCTTTTGCAGTACCGATTGCGGCTGCTTGCGCGGCTTCTCTAAACCCCAACATACCTTGACTTGCTTCTCTTAACCCATTAGTTACAGAAGCCATTGCAATACCTGTTGTTTGCGCAAAAGAAAGTTGGCTTTTTTCTAAATTATCTAACTCAGCTGCATTTTTAAAGAAGTTAAATGCAGCACTTAATGCAAACAAGTTAGCCGCAAGAGTTGCATACGCAGGAACAAGTCCTCCCGTTATACCTTGAGCCATTTTAGAAAAGTTTTTAGTTCCATTTGCAGAAGCTTGTGCAGCTCCTTTTAATCTACGATCTGCACTCCTGGCAGAAGTGGATAGGCCGTCTGCAGCATTATCTGCTCCCTCTAAGGCTTGCTCCAGCTTTTTTGCAGAGAGCGTGGCTTTTTGCATCTTGCCATTGACTTCAATATCAATTTGTATCTTTTTTGCCATTAGCCTTTTACATTATGGGTGAACTGTTTTCCACCGCCTGCTTTTGTTTGTCGCTCTGCTTGTTTTCTAGTTTTTTCAGCTTTATCTAACTTTTCTGCAACTATTATATTTTCGTACATTTTCATAAAATATAAAACTGTTGTTTTATCACTTACTTGATATACATCGAATAAAAATTCTACTCCTTCCCAAAGTTTTCCTAAATACGTTCCACTCATCCCTTCGTAGCGGTCTGGTAGAAGTCCTAATATAAAAAATGCCACTTGAACTTCCTCTGGAAAATCAGAGAGTTCGAGCGGCATTTTAGTAGGATCAGGTTCTTGACCTAGTTGTTCACAAATTGTAAGATATTTTTCAATATCTATCTTAGAATCTGTTTGTTTTGCATGACGTTCTAGTAGCTTTTGTATTTCCGCTACTTGTTCCCAGTAAAATTTTCAAGGTCACCAACAACCTCGGTAATCCATGTATCAAAATCTCCAGAGTTCTTCATAAGAAGCTCTGCGTTATCTTGAGTAAAAGGAAGTTCATCATCAGGGTCAAGCTCTGCCACATCTACCAAAAGAAGCTCTTCTAGGTATCGAAATTTTAGGCCAGACCAGCCTTTAATAACGCCTTTTACATACTCAACTAAAAACATATCTTCGTTCAGCTCTTCTTCAGGCTGACGAGTTTTACGATTGAACTTTGTGCTAACACAACGCTTACGAAGTTTGAGAAGTTCTTCGCGAGCTAAATAAGTAACATCAACAGTGAAATCCGGAAATCCCGGGTAATCCATTGTAACTGTTTTGCTTGGAGTCATTAGACTCGAGAGAGAAATTGGGGAATCACTCATTAAATACGACCTCATGTAAAAGAATATTTTATTTTTGAATTATAAGTATAATACATTATACCATAAATGTCAAGAAAAATTTTTAAAAGGTGAAAAGGGGCCGAAGCCCCTTTAACAAAGATTACGCCGAATAAACGTAAGTAACGGTGGCTTCATCTGCTGTATCTAAGCTGGAAGGCAGTGCATGCCAATTTGTCTCAAGAGAGATAACATCTTCGATTCCATGAGTTGGAATCTCAAGATGGCAGTTATCAAAATTAAATTCTACGCGTGGGGCAAGGGAGCCTCCTACAGAGAATGAAAGATCAAATCGGTTACTAGTAACTCCTGTTGAAGCTGACAAGTCTCGGAAAAGTTCTGAGCTAGTATGAATAGTGCCTGTTCCCGCATTTGCACTAAGACCTGCGTCAGTTTTCAAACCAGAGTCATCTAGATAACAGGTAAACGCTCCAGAAATCGATCTAGTACCAGTAACATGACCAATTGGAACATTTACTCGACACAGTTCTTCCGGAGTCAAGAATGTAATATTATTTTCAAACGTAATACTTCCTCCAGTAAGAGTAAGACTATAAGTATCATCATACTCATTTGGAGCGCCAGGATCTTGGTCTAGATTTGTAGTGGTTACAGCAAGAGTTGTAAGGCGATTCTTAATAAAGTTATCTGTTGTAGTAGTACCAACTTTAAGAGCACTTGAAGCATTAAATGCAGTATCATAAATAGTAGCACCCGTAGTACTCATTGCAATTTGCTCGAGAAGAGTGCCAAACCCGCTCCAAGTAATTTGAGTAATTCCGTCAATATCAAACTCAACAGTTGCCGAATTTACAACACAGTTTGACATTTTATACACAGTTTGTCCGTTAGGACTTGCGAAAGCTGCGTCGTTTGCACCTGGAGCACATCCCCCAAGAACAAAGTAAAGATTGAAAGTACCCAATTCAACTGTATTTGAATCTTCAAAATCAAAAGTTGCAGATACAGGAGCAGAAGTGCTTCTAGTTACACCTGCATTACCATCATCTGAAAGACGACGCCAATCGCCGGGGCTTGTAGTGGGGGATGCGTTTGCAACAAAAGTAGTGTTTCCAATAAAGCTAGCCCATAGAGCTTCCTCTACTGCGCCCCCTATGCTAGTGGGGCGAGCATACGTAGTAAAACTCCACTCTGCAGGTTCAAGAGCATCATTAAACATTGCTCTGCCTCTGCGAGTTTCCAAAGCCGTATTTTTTGCCATTTCGTTCAGAGCAATTTCTGAAGTTGCAACAGACTGACTAAAAGAAAACCCATCCAATACAGGAATCTGCCAAAGATGGGTGCCTTGATCAGCTATTGCTGTTCCACCAACCAAAGTTGTTAAATTTGTTTGATCTTTTTCAAGATAAACGTGAGTATTTCTACTCAGTTGTAAATTTGCCGCTGGCATAGTTTTCTCCTATGTAGCTTGAAAAGACTTGAACGTGAATCCTTTGATTCGTGTCAGTATTTTCTAGTATCGAACCTCTAGTAGAATCTCTCCTACGCCCAATGGTTCAAGTACTCCTTCATCTGTATCAATATTGATGATAGAGATTTGATGAGTATATTGTGTATTTCCTGTAGGCCGCTGATTATCAATATACTCGAGCCTACTATTATCTTCAATTACGGTTTCTACATCTTCTAACAGTTTTTCTAACGCTTCTACAGCGTCTTCTTCGTTTACATAGCAACGTACCGTTACTGTTAAAAATCTATCTCTATAGCCCCCGCCTTGGTACTCTCTAGTTTCATTTCCTGCGTTTAAATGTAGGGCAGGAAATTCTGTTACTTCATCCCAAAATTTTAATCTTGGGTGGACATTATTAAAGAGATTAGTATGAAAACCCCCGTTTCCATCTATTGCTTTAAGTTTATCTACTAAAGCATTTACTATTGCCATTCGACGAGTACTATACCGTCTTGCATGATAAGTCATTTATACTCTCCGAGTGTAGAATCTTCCTAGAGCAAAGGATACTGCTATTTCTCTAATAGATTTATCTATTAGCCTTCGTGGGTCTCTTTCTATAGAGCCTTGACGATTTCCTACTTCAAACGTTTCATAAGGATCTCTATCATAAGTATAGCCAATACTTGGGAACCCTTGTGGGGTAGAACTAATATCCGTTACTCTTACACTTGAAGCAAATCTTCCTGTTTGATAATTCAAAGCAGGATCTCCCATATTGTCTCTAACTACATTAGGTAATTGAGAATTTAAAATACCTAATAGTCTTATTTGTGAAAATTGCTGCTGCTGATTACGCTTAGAAGTTCTTTTTAACTTAGAGGCTGCCATCATAGGAGATGCGCCTTTTGGTTTTCTTTTTTGTTTCGATTTACTTCTTTGTGTTGATTTATTGGGCCCTTTATCTACTTTATATTTTTTACCTTTTACACGTTTTCTTCCTAGTAGGCCATCGAGTATTTCTTCATTTACTAAGGTTTGAGCTAATCTTTCATCTACAGGTTGGCTCCCTTGTTTTGTAGCAAAGTCTCCTCCCAAATCTTGCAAGTTTTCAAATAAAGCTTGTTCTATTTCGGGGCCTAGATTCCTCCAATCCCCTGGCTCATCGCCCGGCTGGTTTAAAGCTCTAGGGCCTAGAGTACCTGTTATTCTTGCGTATCTACCTTTAGGTGTATCAACTTTTTCCCAGTTATAAGAAATACCTCGAATAATATTTTCTATAACTTTTACTGCTCTTTTTCTTGCTTCAGGCGGAATTTTAATGCTAGTTTTTTTAAATTGATCGGCTAAAGTTTGGGCCATATCAGTTCCTACCGTTCTTTCTTTGTGGTGAAACTGAGTTCGTGTTTGAAATGCTCTGGCTTTTCCCCCTCGTAACTTAGAAAGCCTAGGGCTGCCTTTAGCAGCTTTCATAAATGAAGAAACAAAAGCAATTCTTGTTTTTTCAACATCGTTTTTTGGCTGTAGTACTTCTAAAGCAGTTGGACTTATTTTATAAACTTTATGGGCGTCAATATTTACTAACTTATTATAATCTTTTTCAAATGTATTGAATATTTTTTCTGCAATTTCTCTTGCTTCTTTTTTTAACTCATTACTAGACTCTTTTGCTAAAATTACATCTGCGCCTTCTTTTTGACCTACTTTATTTAAGGGAACATTTGTTCTAGACGCAATCTTTTTTCTTTCTGTTCGTACTGCACTGTTTTGTATAATAGTTACATAATTATATAAAATTAGCTGCTCAAAATCCTCAATAGTAAGTTCAAGTAAGTGAAGTCCAGATCTATTTACACTTCGTCTTGCTGTCTCTAGGAGTCTTTTTCTAAACTTAGGATTGCCTACATCTATATCATACGCTTCTGCAAATAACTTATTTATAAGCTGTTTACTCATTAAAAGTTTTTATATAAATCTAGTACGCGCTTAATATGGTCTGGAAAAGCTACACTACTATCTTGACGAGCAGATTGAGGATTTTGCAAGGTTGCTCCTGCAAGAGTTCGTCGTTCTTTATATTCATCTCTTGCATAATAAGTTACAAGATCAATAACTGCAAGTTTTAAATCAAGAGGGCAGGAAGAGTACCCTGCTCTATATGTAACTTTTACAGCCCCGGGACCCATTGCCCAGTTTTTAGAAGCACCTGTTGTAGATATTCGAAAAATACTGTCTGTATCGAAGTCTAAATAATAATCTTCATCTACTACTAAAGTAGTATAAGCAGAGGATAAATTATTTCTTTCTTCTACAGAGCTGACAGAAACTAAAGGAGTTTCAGTTAACTGCAGAATATCAGTTGCCCATTTATGATGAAAAGTTTCAACCTTATTTGTGTTGTAAAAGTCTACAAAACTTGTGGCACAATAAGTTTTTACTAATGCACTTACAGAGACTATTAGACGATCTAAATTATAGTCGTCCTTTGGATTGGAAATTCTTTCCATATCCTTATATTCTTGCAGTGTTATAAGATTTTTAGCCATAAATGTATTAGTAAAAACTTGGGGAGGCGTGCCTCCCCAGTCCATAAAAACCTAATATTAGGTAATTACTTTAACAGCCATTGCGGCAGGGTTATTAGCTACTTTGCCACCAAACAATCGGTCAAAGCCGAGAGATTGGCTAGCAACAACTATACGACGCTGCTCACGTACTTCGTAATCTTGCTCAACATTCACACCGCGAAGGCGAGGAATAACAAAGTTAGAAGTGTTGACTGCGTACGCAATGTCTACACCATTTGCTTCTGCTGCGAAGTTATCAGAGATGAGTACGGGCGAACCATACACAGAACCGATAGCACCAACCAGCTTGGTTGCTACATCAGAACCGACATCCGTGATGTCTGCGAAACCAGGATCTGCGATCAGATCATAGTAACGTGCTTGTGATACTACATAAGTAACATCACTGGGCGACAGACCAAACTTGCCCATTGCAGCACGAGCTTCCAGCAATGCGGCAGCAGTAAGAGCAGTTACTGCGGTAGAACCAAGAGTAACCTGATTAGCTGCGCTAAGGGCAGGTACAGTAGACATATTAGCAAGACCAGAGATAGCAGGTGTAGTGTTACCATTAAGAACCATATCGTCTACTGCGCGAGCATGAGCGCGTGCAACGTTCTCGGTCATCATGGGAAGAAGATTTACAAGAATCTCTTCATCAATGTGATTATCGAGGAACGTAGTAGAAATCATACGGTGAGCAGTAAGGATAATTTGATCTACGTCAAAAGTACCTGCAGTACCTGTACCATTTACACCATCATTAGTTACACCAGTTGTAGAACCGGTGAAACGAGCATTCTCACCACCTTGAGAGAAGACAGCCTTTGAGGTGTCACTCTGCAGAGGAAGAATCATGGACTGAGAGTTCATGTTCAACTCACGGAAAGCTTGTGCCAGACGATACTGGAACTGAACTTCCTTCTCAAGAGCAGTTTGTACGCTAGTAGCGATGTTGGGCTGAGTACCTGGGTTACCAGAGTTGGGGTAATCCATACCAGCTTTTTCAAGAGTTGCACGACCGTACTTGGTGTCCCAGCCTTTCTGAGTGAATACACCCAACATATGGGCATACATCAGCTCTTTTGAATGCTTCTCAAGATCGGCAGGATTTGCACGATCAGCGAATACACGCTTAGACTCACGCATCTTCTCGAGCTCTTCGCTCTTCTCTTCGAGGTCACGCTTGTATTGAGCGATGACTTCTGCCATGTTAGCATCTTTTTCAGATAGCTTGGCTTCAACATCAGCCATCAAACGATCAGCGCCTGACTCGACACCAACCTTAATAGCTGTTTGTACTTCTTGTTCCTGCTGAGCTTTTGCTTCGGCTTCTGCCTGAGCTTTCTCAGCAGCTTCTTGTGCTGCCTTTTCTTCGGCAGCTTTTTGCTCGGCTTGCTTCATTGCAATCTTAGCAGCAGTCTCTTCTGCCACTTTCTTCGCAAAAGCTTCCAAGTCGACTTCGGGAGTTTTTACTTCTTCCGACATTTTGATCTCCTGTTTCACGGAAATTTCCGCTTCGTCCGGTGTTTCACTAGCTACCGATGAATTTTCATCCTTAGCCAGAGACTGACCGGCTAGATCTACACGATTGGTGAAAGTTTTCTTGAATTCATTGTACTCTTCTATAGAGTTAAATGACTTCGCCAGAGAAAAAGTTGCTGCTTGATTACAAGGTACCGATACAACCGATACTTCAAACAACTCAGCATCCTTAATCTTTAATCCGTCAGTTTCCGTTATGTAATCAGCATCCTTGACTCGGAAACCAACAGAAAAAGCTCCAAGAATGCCTTCTTTTACTAATTGCGCCACATGATCCGGCGCAGATTTAGAAATTTTTGCTTTGAGTTCTAGCCCATTGTCGGTAACTTTAAGACCTGTAGCTCGACCAATAGGTTTATTATAATCATGGTTAAAAAGAATAATAGGGTTCTTTTCAAAATTGCGAAGTCCACCTTTTGTCCAAGCTTCTGCCATAATAACATCATTTGCACGATCCTCATCATGAGTACTTGCCATACCACAGATATGAACTCCCCCGTCCTCATCTTCGTGAAGGGCTTTAAAGGTAGATGTAAAATTAAAGATTTTATTTGTCATCTTTCTTACTCGCTACTTTCTTAGCAGGTTCCTTTTTAGGGTCTTCCTTTTTGGGAGCTGCTTTAACTTTGGGAGCAAATACTGAACTATCTACAATTCTAATCGAATGAACTGCAGTTCTCCAGTTATAAAAAGATTTTTGAATTTCTTTTGGGGTTACGGGTTTATCAACAATACCACAATAACTTTTATAGTCAATATCTTCCGGCAGCCCCCAATCTTTAAATTGCTCAACTAGTTTTTTGCTAACACTTTGTCTTAATCTGTTTCTTGAAGCCATTAGTCATCATCTCCATTTTCAGTAGGTCTGCCACCTTGTGATGGATCTACTGCGCTTCCAGCTATATTTTGAGGTACACGAATTTGATCTGCATCTGGCAGTTCATCAAAATTCATAGCAACTCTAGCTTCGTTAGGTGTTATAATTCCTGCATTTACAAGTGAAGTGTAAAAAGTTGCTTGATCCCTCAGCTCTGGCTGTAGGGCAGGAATATCGGTAATATCTTCGCCTATATCAAAGCCAAAAAATCGTGAGTAAGCTTTATTCATCTTTTTAACGATAGGCAAGATAGTTTCTAAATAATACATTCGCATATTTGGTCGAATGTTTGCGTTGTTTCCTGAATCCATTAGAAGAGGGGGAACTCCCAACGCTTTTAATATAATTTTTTCATTCTCCGCGATTGCTGCTTGAAAATCCAATTCACGAAAATTAATTTTTGAAAGCTCGTCTACTTCAATACCTCCATCGAGTACTAAAGGTCGCTTTCCTCCTGCATCTGGACGATAGCGTGCAGTCCAGGATTGAATCATTCTTTCTTTATTTTTTTCTGATAAAGTATTTGGAGACTTAATGACAAGTCCCGGGACTGCACCGTTCTTAAAAAAGTTATCTTGAAAATCGCGCATACTTCTCATAAGAAGCATAGTACGAAGTGCAGGTTTAAGTCTAGACACTCCACGATAGATGGAGTAAAAAGAATTTTCTTTTATATGAATAATCTCACTAGGAGAAAATTTCTGTTCGTTGCCATCAAAACTATAGTGATCTATGAAAGTTTTTTTACTTGCATGAATAGTCATTTTACTGGCGGGCAAGTGATAAAGATGTACCCCATCATAGTAAACAAAAATATTTCCATCTAGTATGTAATCTGTAAAAAGATTTCGTCGAAAAGAAGAAACATCTTGAAAAGGGTTAGGCTCTTCATTTAGCAACTTAGTTATGCGAGAACCTTTGATGCCCTTTATTACACCTTGGCTAGAAAATTGCTCATGGACTACTGCGTCTATTTCTGCACAGTCGTCTACTAGAATATTTACTCCACGATTTACAACTTCTAAGTCTTCGTATGCTCTTTCATAGCTATACGTAAACTCTTTACTTGGCTCTGTAGTTTTTTCATAATATGGCTGAATCGGATTTAGTTTTTCTTCCGTATCCTTATTGCCAAATCCAAAATTATACCATGCCATGTTTAGTTCTCTGTATCTCTACCCAATTTTTCTGCTTATCTGCAGTTGCTAATGATGGGTTTCGTCCATATATTGAGTGAAGTAGAAGGTGATGAGTATGGCATAACGTTACGGTATGGTCGTATAATTCTGCCCAATTATCCTCTATAAATTCATCCCGCCAAATTACAATGTACTCATCTACATAATGCTCTGGTCGGGAATCTCTTTTTTCTCGTAACCACTTTGCCAATAGAGGTGTTAACGTATAATAATGGTGAAAGTCTAAAGTAACTGAAGCACCACAAATATAACATTCATTATCTTTTTTATATAGTGATTTTGCCTTATCACGTATATATTTTACCGGATCTCTTTTTAGCCTAGAACTTTTTCTTTTCGGGGCTTTTTTCATATTTTTATACCAGAATTATATAACGGGTAGGATAAATTGTCAAATACTATTTTTGAAAAGGTCTCTTAAAAACTTGTTGAAGAAGTCTCAAAAGAATATAATGCGTATCGCAAAGCATCTGCCATGTGAGACGCCATATTGTGCCTTGGCTTTTCTTTTGCTAGGTTTGGATTCGGATCCCACTGGTATTGGTCTAAAGATGCTAAAACTTCCTTACAGTCCTGTGAAACAATTAGTTTATCATTATCAACAATTCTTTCAACATGAGCAATACCATCAAGAACAGACTTCTTTGCGTTATTAGTACTTATATCATATTGCTGTGCAAAATCATATCGTGTCTGTTGAGCGGCTGAATCAATAAATATAAAATCAATATCCCATTTATTCATTAGTCTTTGTATTTGAATTGCGTGCTGTTCTGTTGTACTTTCGTTATTCATGTACTCATCTAGTACATAATACTTTTCTTCGTTCCAGTCATAAGCAATTACACAAAATGCTGTAGGATCACGATACCCTACGTCAAGACCTCCGATAATTTCCATCCCTTTAGTATCTATTTCTTCGAGATTTGCTACACACTCTTCGTGATTAAAACTCCAAATCTGGCCTTCATAGGTATTAAAATCGGCTTCATACTCTTGGCGAAACTCAGCTTCGGACATACTTTTTCTAGCTTCCGCAATATCCGTTTCAGACATTCTAGGATTATCTTTATAAGTCGCGCGTACCGAGGCCCATTCGGGAAACTCGTCACTAAATCCTCTATGATAAAATTTGGCAAACCAGTTGTTCTTTCCTCGAGGTGTTGAGATAAAAATAGCTTTAGAATTGTCTTTGTCCAAGGTCGGTCGAAGTGCTACATTAAAGGCATCTTCACCATCCGCTAGTGCTGCTTCGTCGAATATAATTAGGTCATAGGAGCGTCCAACACAAGAGTCAACTTGATTTACTGAACCCATACGAATTGTAGATCCGTTTGTAAGTTCAATAACTTTATCTTTTGCGTTGTCTTTTGCAACTTCTAAATCGAAGTGCTTAATTAACTGTCTTTGTAAGTCGAAAGAAATCTGAGACAAGGAATAATTTGGAGACATTATGAGAATATTTGATCCTGGAACTAAAGAAACTAGTTGTCCAATAATATTCGCAATATAAGTTTTTCCTTGACGCCGAGAAATAGAGGCGACAACGAAGCGATATTTATCATTATTGATCGCATTTATAATTGCCATCTGAGAGGGCAGAGGACTTACGCCGAGTAGCTCAAGATATTGAGTTACTGGTAACTTGAGAAATCTTGTCTCAGATTGTAAATCGACTAATTTTTCAGAGATTATATCTACGCGACTAACTTCTACTGCCATTATGGTCCTTCTACTTTTGTTGCATCTCGGTAATAAATGATAATCTCTTTTTGTTGACGAATGTATCTTCGTAGTTCTTGAAGATTATAAGCCATGTTTTCATAATCTTGAGGAGTCAATCCAAAAATTACAAAAGTACCATCTTGCATTTTTGAAATTCTTGCTATTTGCTCTTCAAGATTTTTTTCTGTTACTACAAAAAATTCTACATCCTGCAAATCTATTCTTTTTGGTAATTGTGGCTGATAGATTTCCAGTGTTTTATATTCTGTAACTGTTTTTATAATGGGCTCGGGGGTAGGCAGAGGGTCACTTTTCATAAAAGAACAGCCAGATAAAAATGCTATCATTAAAAAACTAGTTGCTATCCGCATTTTCCACCTCTACACTGTCTTGCTCTATCGCATCAAAAACATCTTTTGTGCCTTTATTTATTCGGGGTTCTACAAGCCCGGGCTTTGCTCGTGCTAACTTAGTCAGATTGTGTCTTTTGAAAATAGAAAGATAGTCATCCATCTCTGCTTGCATTTCGGTGTTCTTTTCAGTTAAGTCGCTTACTGCTTGTAATTGAATCTGTAAGTTTTGTTCTGAACGCTCTCTTGCTGCTTTTTCGCTTTCAAATGCCGCGTCCAGTTTTGCAGCATTTTCTTTAAGTACTACAATATTAACCTCAAGTCTAGCAATCTTTGCTTCTGCCTTACTTACTGTAGTAGTGTGGTATGCATAAGCTCCTCCTGCTACTACAAGAATTAAAGGCGCTGCCTTTATTAATCCTAACATTAGTATATTTTCCTCAAGTCATACCCAACAGGGTTTACAACTTTAATTTCATGTTTCACACCAAGTATATCAATAAAAATTATATGAGTGGTACTAATTTTCTTTATTTCTTTTGCGCGATAAGTTTTTGGGGCTCCTGACTCTATTCGTGTTCCATCCGGTAAAACTTTTGTTTCTCCGGGAAAGAAGACTGTTAGTTCCCACTCTTCTCGAATCAGAGTAAGCCACCAATGTTTTATTTTTGCCCAGATACCTTTCTGTTCAATTTGGGTCATTTTTTCTGTGCCCTTTCCATGCTACAAATCCTGCCACTCTCAGTGCCCAGTATGCAAGATAGTTTAAAAGTTTAAATCCATTTTGCTCTATACAAATGTCTCGAAAAAGTATATCCATCCATTGTTGAGTCTGAGCTCCGATGACAGTACGGTCAGCTCTCATTAAAGTTCCATATTTATAACCATAGTCGTGAACAAGACCCCCCATAAGAAGAACACCGGTAGGAGAAAGCCACATTGCAAGAAACTTTGGTACAGAGGCGCCATCGAATTGAAAACCCTTTGGAATAACATATCTTTCTCCTTGTAATGAAAAATAAAAGTCATCACAGATTTCCCATCGCCTTACGCCGACTAGCCACATCCAGATTGCTTTCCAAAATCCTTTATCTGATGTTTCTATTTTTATGGGTTTCATGTGCGGCATTTCGGAGTATTCAAAACCTACTCGTTTCTCTCCTTGGCCGTCAAAAATACTAGCTATAAATCCTACTAGAATTAAAGTTATTACTATAGTCCACTGCCAGAAAGTAACTGCCAGATCTAAGATAAAGTCCATTTACTTTTTGCTCCAAGCCTGCGCTCCGAAGAAGGCTGCCACCAACCCCGCTACTGCGACAAAATAAGTAGGAGCCATATCTCCTAAAATTTTTGCAGCGTTATCCAGTTCAATAACATCAGTAACAACAACCATGGCAGGATAGAACAACATACCAGTAAGAGAGAACCACGCCATATTTCGTTGTGCGTCTCGCATTGCATCTTGATCCTCGAGTTCTTTTCTTTTAAACTCCATGTACATTGCTTTTTCTTCTGCATCAACTTTTCCATCTCCGTTGGTGTCAGCAGGATGATAGCCTGCTTTTTCTAATTCTTCGCCCATAGTTAAATATTATTTTCTTTGAGAATTATCTCAAAAGAAGCTGATACTGCTGTACCTGTTGAACAAAGTGCCCTCATTTCAATATCTGTTTTTGCAGGCAATTTAATTGGTACGGAGTAGTTTCTATGATGAGATCCACCAGGAACATCCATAATGTCTCTCGTTCTAAACGCTGTGCCAGTGCCGAACTCTCTTGTTAGTAATAAAACTGTTCCCGAATCATTATAAGCTCCTAAACCCATTGTCAGATGAGTTAAATAGCCTGTGCAATGAGCAGGTATAGTATACAATGCTAGCTGTGTTTGGCCTAAACCATATGTTGTACCAGATCCAATAGTGCCTATATCTGCAAGTACTGTACCTCCACCATTTGGTGCTGTAGCAACTAGTACATTTCCATCGTTTGTGCCAATACTACCCGCAGTTGCTACAAACGCTCTGTATACTCTTAAAAACTCTACACTGCCTTGTGTGTCATTAACGGGTAAAGTCTCTGTAACTTCATTATAGTTAACATCTAATCCCAGTATGGTGACTGTTTGTGCACCAGTACCCGTAGGATTGTCAACTAATGGAGTGTTACTACTTACATAAACAGTAGAAGGAGCAGACAGATAACTGTATACTCCTCCATGCTGCCAGATTGTTTCAGGCGAATTACCTATAGCTGGATTACGCCCAAACTTATGTATTACGCTATAACCAGTCAGCAACCCCGCCGCTAAGTCTATATTATTACTACTACCTACATTTGTAACTGCTAATGGATTATTAATTGTACAGGGTAGTCCATTAGGATTTACATTTACTACTTGATCGTAGGGAATTCTATTTATCCAATACTGTTTTCCTGTTTTACTTACCATTTTACTTTATTCGCCCAATATGCCGCAGACATCTTGCCTTTAGCTATATTCTTTGCGTGCCGAGCCTTAAACGACCGGCGACGGGCTGCATATGATTTACTCTCTCCTTTTTTCTTTGGAGAGCCCTTTACTCCTTGCTGCCCAAAACGAATAGTTTTAACCTTACTACCAACTTTTGCAACGACTACGTGGGACTTTTTTGCGTGCCCCGGTGTACGCTTTGGCTTGTTAAACGCAGAAACTCCCGCACGTTTCAGAGCGGGGTGCTTTTTTCTACCTCCCTTTCTTTTTGCGGGCACTTTTCTTTCTCTTCCCTAAAGCTACGCGCTTTTTAATTAGGGACCTAGGAACAGTCTTACCTTCCTTATATAGTTTTGCAATTCTTTTAATTGCACTAGCTAGTTGAGCACGGCGCTTACCTTTGGTACCACTTAAATACTTTTTTGGTATGCGTGTTTTTTTATCTTTGGGCGGCCCTCTTCGCTTCTTCATATAATATAATCTAGATAACGAATATTTGTGCTTTGATCAAGCTTTCCGTTCCTGTCGTAAGTAACGACCGTATAAATAGTATTAGTTACTTTATATCTATTATCTGGTGCGTTAGAAACTGATTGAACTTTGTAATCTTTTTGATAGCTTTCAGGTATTGTAGCTGCAATCGAGTTAACTTCCATTTTACCTTTTTTTGGGCGCTGTACGCTTCTTGGCTCCACGCTTAATATCATTGTCTTGCGAGTGACCTCCTCTAATAAATGAGTTTACACGTCCCATGGCCCATCCAGCCATGCCTACACCTGCACGAGATCCAGAAGATAAAAATGCGCCCTGGCCCCGTCGATATACTTTAACAAGTTGTCCTAAAGTATATCTGCTTTTCTTTGCTTTTGCCGCAAGAGTTTTTCGAGTTGCAGCAGAAAGAGGCTTAGCTGTCTTCTTCCTCTTCGAGATCTTCCTCTTCGTCCCAATCTTCCTCCGGACTGGGCTCTTCCGCTTTACTGACTTCTTGCGCTTTGGCATCAGGATTCTCATTCCAGTATTTCATCAACTGGGCCCGAGTTTTAAATCTGGCAATTTCAACTTCGTTATCACCAATTAAAACCCATTGTCTATCTTTGTAGGCTGCTCTCATTTTACTCACCTTTATTTAGGTCAACGAGGTGATGTCCCCACTTGCCCCAAGCAACGTGAGCGAACCAACCAAGTACTGCTCCAATCAATAAATCAATCATTACTTTCTCCTACGTCTGCGGCTATGCGCAGAGTCTTTCATTAACTTGCCGTTTGGCATATAATGATAACCTTTCGGGGCGGCTTTGCGCTTCTTTTTCTTTTTCTTTTTACCAGAATGATATGGCATTATAGTCTCTTATGGAAGATACTCCCATTCTTGCATATAACAATTATGCTGCTGACTTTTTACCCAACATAGTTCTTGAATGATACGATTGTACCACTGCTTATCATAATCATCGTGAGCTTTATCCATATCTTGTTTAAGCTGGCCAATTCTCACGTTGATATATTTTTCAA